>Ga0070741_10006227_pt1 | contig 25808 bp, 17 predicted proteins | sample Coa_R1_4_FD_66440 | JGI IMG/M metagenome (GOLD analysis project Ga0070741, IMG submission 66440) | Surface soil microbial communities from Centralia Pennsylvania, which are recovering from an underground coalmine fire - Coalmine... | ecosystem: Environmental > Terrestrial > Soil > Unclassified ... | reverse complement strand
GCCGCGCGCGAGGCCTCGAGCAACGAATCGAAAACACATCGTGGTTGAAGCACGTCGGTCACCCCGAGGGCAAAAATCCGGCGACGGTAGTGCTTGCGCAGAAGCACCATTTTCTCTACATGGCTGTAATCTGCCGTGGGCAGAAATTGCAAAGTGGTATCTGGAATTGCCCTTTCGTTGTTGGCCGGCAGGTTGAGCCACTCCTGTTGCGCCGCCTGGAAGTGCAGGGCCGGATCTTCCAGCGTTGCAATTTCTTCCGGATGCCGTATCAGCATGTCTGACAAGTAATCGCTGCTTTCAAAAATCGAGAGCGCCTGCTCCAGCGCCGTTCCCGATCCTATGACCGATGCCCATCGCTCCGAGCTGGTGAGCGCGGAACTGAGAAAGCGATGCAGCATACGGCGCATGCGGCTGCTCAAGTCGCGGCGCGACGCCATCTGGTAGAGTGGCAGCGAGTCCACTGACAGGCGATGCAAAACCTGTTCAAAAGACTGCTCTCGTCCGGGCTCGGCCATCGGGGCAGGACGCAGGCGGAATTGCTTCCCTGCTTCCTCCTGCTGCTGCATGATCTGTTGTTCATGGATGATCCGTTGATAAATTTGCGCCACGCGGCTCATCTTCCTTTGCAGGCTTTGCACCAGCAACCTGCCAGACTCCGCCGTCTGCCGTTCATGCGCTGGAGTCACGGCCCGGGCAAGCACCAGTAATTCGTCATCCGATTCCGGCAGGCGATGCGTCTGTTGCCCGTGCTTGAGCTGCAGGCGGTGCTCGATTCGACGAAGAAATTCGTAGGTGCCGTTGAGTTCGTGAAAGTCCTTGCCGCTGATGTGGTTCTTGTCGTGCAGCTTCTGCAGCGAAAACAAAGTCCCGCTGGCGCGCAGCCAGGGCTCCTCTCCGCCGTAGACGCGCTGCAAACATTGCACCAGGAACTCGATATCGCGAATGCCGCCACGGTCTACTTTAACGTCGATGCCCTGCTCGGTTTTATAGACCGTACGGTTGAACTGCCGTCGCGAGCCGATCTTTTGGCGCGAGGCTAACGCGGTCTCCATGGCCGTAAAATTCAGGCCTTTGCGATAGACGCGTGGTTGCACTCCACGAATAAACTCGCGCGACAGTTCCAGGTCTCCGGCTGAATGGCGCAGCTTGATCAGCGCCTGCAGCTCCCAGTCATGGGCAGCATCCTGGTAATAGCGGAGCGCCTGCGCCAGCGGGATGGCAGGCTCCCCTTCATTTCCCTGCGGCCGCAAGCGCAAATCAATACGGAAAACCGCGCCTTCTTTGGTTGGCCGGCAAAGGGTGTCGGTAATCTGCTGGGCCAGCCGGGCAAAATATTCCCGGTTGTGCAGCCCGTTGGAAGCAGGGTTCTCGCCATCCTCAAATAGAAACAGCAGGTCAACATCGGAGTTGTAGTTGAGCTCGTTGCCGCCCAGCTTGCCCAGCGAGAGCACGGCAAAACCTGTATCCAGCAATCGTTGTTCGTTGCCCAGGTGCTGTGGAGCGCCGTAGCGTTTGCGCAGCGCCGAATCGCACTCGATCCAGGCCTGTTCGATCAGCACATCAGAGAGCGCTGAAATTTCTACCGTGATGTCTGCCAGCGCGGCCATGCGCAAAACATCGCGCAGCATAATGCGGATGTACTCTCGTTTTTTAAACCGCGCCAGCAGGGCCGAAAAATCGCTTTCTGAGGAGCGCGCGCGCAGGCGGGCAAAACGTTCGCCGTAGTCCTCTCGCGACTGCGAGCGCTCAAGATTTCTCTCACGCGCCAAGCTATGGAGCAGGTCGGGATTCTGAATCAGCGTATCGCCCAGGTATTGGCTGTAGCCAAAAACCGTAAGCACGTAATGGATTAAAAACGGATGTGACTCCATGAGCCTGAGCACGCTCGCATCCGCCTCCGTGCACAGGCGCTCGAAAAAATTCAGGGCTGAATCCGGGTCCGGAGAGTCGGCAAGCAAAGCCGCAACCAGTTGCGTCGCTGCCTCAGGCACGCGTCTGGCAATCGCTTCCATATTGGCCAAGGCTCGCTGCTGGTCGCGAAAAGGAATAGCCGGAAGTTGTATTGCGCCCTGACTCATGCGCTCAGAATAGCATTATTAGCGCGGCTCACCACTGCATTGATTTTTTGTTAGGTGGATTGATTTTGTTTATAGCCTATCGTAATCTCACAAACCTTTGTACAACTGAAAGGGGGCCCAGTAAAAAGGTCTTCGATATACGCTGTCGGAGTGAAGCATCGATAACTTTGCGGCGCGCAAGGCCACTGCCGGGTCGCCGCCCGCACTGATCCCTGCGTAAAACCGGTCCATGAACTGAGGGGTTGAAGCATCGTTGACCTCCCATAGCGCTGCTATTACCTGGTGCGCCCCTGCCCGCAGGAATGCCCACGATAATCCCACCAGTCCCTCGCCTGCGTAGGTGCGTCCCGCGGCTCCCTGGCAACTTGAGATAGTTACCAGATTGGCGTGCAGAGGGATCTTAACGATCTCGCGCGCATAGAGTTTGTAAGAATTCTCGTCTCCGGAAAGGATCACCGCTGAATCAAGCGGGCTCTCGCGGCTGGCAACCCCATGCGCCACAAAATGGATAAAAGAAAACTTTCCCGGTGTGCCCTCTACATAGGCCTTGGCGGTCGCTGTTTGCCGTTGGTAAACCTGTGCTTTTTCCGCCGGAAAATATTTTTTTACCTGGTCAATCTCAGAGGCTGCCTGCGGCAAAGCCGTATATTCGGGATTGGGTGAAACCGCATCGCCAATCAGCAAAATGTTCTTCTCAGCTACGGCTTTCTTGGATGCAGCCTTTTCCAGAAGCAGCAATGAACTGGCATTGGTGACAATCACGTCTTCAATCCAGTAGTGAAGCTGATTGCCTGGCGCCAGCAGGGTTTCAAAATTCAGCTCGTAAAGGCTTCCCGATGGAATAATCACCACGCGAGAGTTATTGGGGATAAGCCTTTCCGCCGGGGCCACCAGCATCTCATATAGCTTTTGTCCGCTGGCATTCTGTGTTTCACGCACATCGCGCGGTCCGGCCAGCGCAGCGCGATATTCATGAACTGTCTGTTCGATCTCTGACTCAGGCGGCAGTACAAATATTTCGATCTGCGTGCCGGTAACCGCCCAAAGATACGAATGTTCGGGGGCCAGCCAATAAGATAAAACTACAGTGCTCGTGCGCCTGGCCGTCTGTTCTGGATTGAAATTCGCAGAGACGAATGAATCGAGGCCCTGCTTCAACTGCAACCCCTCGGAAAGTGTGCGCGCCCGGTTCAATTCCACCACATGAAGAGCTTCTTTGAATTGTCCCTGGCTTACAAGAAAGGCGACGTAATCGTCATAAAAACTGATGAGGCTGGAAAGAAACGTCAGCTTGTATTCTTCATGGTTAAGGGAAGCGCGGGCCTGATTGATGGTGTTCAGGGATTCACGAAATTGCTGGTCTGCCAGTGCAGGCTGCTTTAAAGTTGCGTAAGTACTCGCCAGCTTCGCATGGGCAATCCAGCGCAAGGAAATGTCATCGCCGGAATTATCGATCACCTGCTGTAAAAGCATTTTTGCATCGAGCAATTGTCCCCTGCCTGCCGCAATCTTTGCTTCGTTATATGGAAAATAGAGTTTCGATGCGCGGTCCGGACTATCTTGCTGCAAATCTGAAAATTCTTTGTTATATAGTTCGGCATCATCAAATTGTTTCGTTTCGATGGCAACGACCGCAAGATTGCTCAGGCAGATGGCCTGCTCTGAATGGTTCCCCAGTTCCTTTGCCATATTGAGCGCTCTCTGGTAATAATCCTGCGCCTTTGCGAACTCTTTCTGGTCATAATGGATATTTCCTATGCCCACCAGCCATCGCAATTGGTCATCTTTCAGGCCCAACTGCGCAGACAGAGCTTCGACTTTCGTAAACACTTCCAGAGCCGCATCCAGATCTCCCAGGCGGTGATAGCACGCGCCCAGATTGCCCATGATCTTCGTCACCAAAACGCGGTAGCCGAGTGATTGGGAAAAAGCCAAGGCAGCCTTGTTCCTGTCAATGGCCTCCCCAAAATTCCGTTGTCTCATAGCAATATAGCCAAGGTTGGTCCGAGCGATGGCCTCTACGTAAGATTGTGATTCGCGCTGAGCAAGCCGCAGGGCATTTTGGGATGAGGTTTCAGCTTCCGGAAAACTGCTGCTCCGCAGGTACAGGTTGCCTCTTCGGAGTTCAACTTCTCCCAGAAGTTTCGGTTGAGCGGCGAGGGCAAGCTGTTCAGCTTCGTCCAGGCTGCGCTTCGCGTCGGCATATTGTGGAAAAGCCATGCTCTGCAGAAGCTTCCGGCGCACGGCCACTTCGTCTGTGGCGAGAGTTGGTGGCAACTCTGCTTCCAACAATGTCAGGGCATCTTTGTTCATGCCCCGCACCACCAGGATCTCTGCTTGCAGCACGCGAAAGCGCCCGGCCCACTCTGGGTTTTGGCGAGCAAGATTCTGATAGGCGAGGTCGGCTTCGGCTTGAGCCTCTCTAAGTTCGCCGTGCTCAAGCTTCAAGCGCACAGCGTCATAGTCAAATTGTGGTGGGGAATGGGAATACCGGGTGCAGGCCGAGAGTCCTGTCAAACATGCGAGCAGGACTATCAACTTAGCCCGTCGTGCCATTGCCTTGTGTACATCCTGAAGCTATAACACCCTCGGCCGAACATCCCAACTCCACCCGCAACATGACCAGGCGCCATGAATAGGGTGTCAGCAGAAACTGCCCAACATAGATCCGGCCGAAATGCGGCACATCGATCTGGTTGCCCGCTATCCTCACTCCGGAACAAGAACCTGTGGCTGTGATCTTGCTGACCAGAGAGGTAACCACAGTTCCGTTGGATACGCGGGCGCCGGGTCTTTTGCGTGCCGCTTCATACGCCTTGGCTTTATTCATGTCTGGGCTGCAAAAAGGCTCAACATCGAATTCCACTGCCAGGTCGCATCCTGCAACATTCAGGCCCGTTAGCTGGCTGCCAACAGGGATGATGGTAGCCTGCTGTTTAGGATCGGACGGAGCATTTGCGGCGAGACGAGACACAATCTTTTTTGCGGTGAGCATGTGCAGAATGTTCAAATCTTCGATCGTCACCATAGCCAGCGTGGCAAAACTGCCGTCATCTTTACTCTGGCTTCCTGTCACTACGGAATAGGCATTCTGAAACGATACGATTTCCCGGAACCGGAAATCCTGAACTCGGGCAGTGCCCATTCCTCCAACGATAGGCAGCACACTTGAAGCCTGTGTGTCTATGTTTGCATCGAAGGGCCGGGTAATTCTGCCCCCTAATGCCATCGCGCTGGCGCTGTAGAAATATGTAGGTTTCTGATTCCCAGGATCATGCATTATTTTGTCGTTCCCTCATTCTTGGATTCAACTGTAAATGGATAATGGGCAATTTCGGTTTCGGCTCCCGATGCATTGCTTGCCGCCCGATTGCCGCGAACGCTCAAAGCATACTTGCCGGGGCGTAATAGCGAGCCTGGCACAAGAAGCTGGACCGTTTCTTTTGCCTGTTCCGCTGAAACTGGAACCGACAAATCTACCACGCCTGCCTCCGTCTGAATAGTGCATGTGTAGGAACTAAAATCGTGGCTGGCAGGAATGTCTATATAAAGACCAAAGGGCCGGTTTGGCTCGGGTCGCACTACCAGGGCATTTGCTCCCCGCGAGCCCTGTGGAATGAACGAATAAGACGCCAGCGCCTGCGGCACGCTGTTCTTGGCTTCATTCTTCAGCCTTGGAATCGTAACCAGGTTCTGGAATGCGAGCACGCATACCAGCGCCGCCATGGCCGCCATGGCATAAGCCGGCCGCAACCACGCGAAAGACGGCCATCCTGAATGCTCTCGTGCGGGGTCGGCTGCTGTGCTGAGAGATGGCTCTGCCCGCAAAGCCTCTTTGATGTTGGCCACCAGCATGTCCGCGGCCTTCACATCCTGGGCACACTCCGGACAACTGAAATAGTGCTCCTCATAGGTTTCACGCTGCTCGGGCGTGAGTTCCCCTAACAGATAACTTTCAGCCATTTTCTTGGTTACAGCTTCCGAATGGTCCATAAGGCTACGTCCCTAATTGAATGGTTATTCATATCGTCAAAACGTTTCATACATCTTTAAATCTCAATGCCGGACGCCTTTCCAGAACACCCGCCTAACATTGGCCAGGAATATGGCTCAACTCTGTACTGGTGGTAGTTGTTTTGACGGCCCAAACGCTTCATTACCAAGGTAACGAATTCAATTGCTGGCTTTGTTCTTGCCTCCACTCAAGACCGGCTTTTCTTTTTGCCCCTGCTCATAGAGAGACTTGAAACTCTGCTTGGCTCGGTGCAGCAGCACTCGCAGGTAGTCCCGGTTAACGCCAAACTCCTGGCACACCTGCTCTTTGTGCTTTTCTTCGATAAAGAGCGCATACAAAATGCGCCGATTTTTCTTTGGGAGCTGATCCAGGATCTGCCTCACCAGTTTCTGAGTTTGCCCGGTGACCAGCATCTCATCCAGGTTGATGCGCTTGTCAGGAGGATCCACCGGATTATCCTCAAGGTACAGGTTTCGCGAAGAGGAACGATAATGTTCCAGCAGCACGTTATTGCAAACCGAGTTTACAAATGAGCCCAGGCTGGCCGGATTGCGGATTCCGCCTTCGTTGCGCAGGCTGGTCAGCACACGGGCAAATGTCTCCTGGCGAACGTCTTCAATAGCCTGCGGCGAGCGCAGCTTGCTGCGCAGCTTGATCAGCAGAAGCTGGTTGAAATAGGCGACAAAATGGTCGCACGTGGCGGGGTCGCCAGCCCGGAGGCGTTGGAAATAAGCCTCGTCAAAGGATTGCAGCTCCAAGTACTCTCCACTTTTAAAAGCACCGCTTCCGCGCGGTGGCTGTTATTGGAAAAATTTGATTGGCCATGCCCGATGGGTCTGCAGGGCCTGCTTCAGGTTATGAGCGCACCAAAAAGAGCGCGGGATGACCAGAAGCTGACTTTCGTGAGACATTCGCCCTGTACTTCCGGCCATTGCAGGACTGAAAGCTTAATGTTGAATTCTATCAATGCTGCCGCCATTCATAAAGAAGATTGAGGACCCCAATAAAAAAAGGTATTAAGACTTTGGATTCCTAAATGGGAAGCTACCATGAAATCCCGGTTAAAAATTACCTTGCAGGGGAACAGTTTCAGCGGCTTCGAAATCCAGATAATATAAGCAACATGCTCCGTAATCTGCTGATTATTCTTCTGCTGGCCATTTCGTCATGTGCCGCCGATAAATCCACCAACGCCTGCGCCAAAATAGATGGCGTCGGCGCGACGAGTCAATGGGTACATGTTGACGCCAGCGGCGATCTTGTCTACAAGAACTTGCCCAAGGGCGACCGCATTATAGATTTCTCTTCTGCCGGTTACATGGGCGGAGGAGTTGCGCTGCCCTCGCTTCCCGTGAAGAGCACCGTTAAGCCCTCCGGCGGAGACGACACATCCTTTATTCAGGATGCAATCAACGCGGTATCATCCCTTCCCCTGGCGGCTGGATTTCGCGGCGCTGTCCTGCTCTCCCCGGGCGCATACAAAGTCAGCGCGCCCCTGGAAATCAATGCCAGTGGGGTGGTCTTGCGAGGCAGCGGCTCCGGTGCAGGTGGAACAACCATCACCATGACGGGCAAGCCGCACACCTTTGTTGAAATTCGCGGCGAGGGCAAAGCGGAACAAATCGGGAACGCTGCGCAGATTACAGATTCCTATCTTCCCGCCGGAACCGCTTCCCTGCATGTCAACGATAAATCAGGCTTCCACGTTGGCGACATGGTTATTGTCGAGCGCCCCACCACCGCCGCCTGGGTCCACTTCATGGGAATGGATACACTCGTTCGTGACGGCAAGCGGCAAACCTGGGTCCACGAAGGGAGCAGCTTCCGCACCGAACGCACGATCCAGGCAATTTCCGGAAATACCATCACCCTCGATGTGCCGCTCACGGACTCCATGGATGCTCAACTTCTCGCCCCTCCTGGCTGCTCCATTTATAAATACGACTTCCCCAAACGCATCACGCAGGTAGGAGTAGAGAATTTACGTGTGCTCTCGGTTCCGCAATCCCAGGCATTGGGCCAGCCCGCCAACCATCTCTTGCGCATGCAGGCTGTACTCAACGGTTGGGTCCGCGACATTGTTGCGGAAGAAACCGTGGATAGCCTTGCCATCGGCAGTGGCACAAAGCAAATCACAGTGGAGCGCGTAAGCATCAGGCACAGCGCAACTACCCAAGGCCACGCTCATCCTGCCGACTTTTCCGTAACTGGCACCCAGGTGCTGTTCGACCAATGCTCTTCTACGGGAGACGATCTTTTTTACTTCGTGACCGGAGCGCAAGCCCAGGGGCCCAACGTTGTTCTCGATTGTAACTTCACCGGCTCAGGTTCCCGTGAAGTGGCTGCCATTGCGCCGCATCAGCGCTGGGCCACCGGCCTGCTCATTGATCGCTGTTCCCTGCCGCGCGGTGGAATTGATTTCGTGAATCGCGGCAACGCCGGCTCCGGTCACGGTTGGAGCATCGGCTGGGGCGTGGTTTGGAACAGCGTTGCTGATACCCTGGCGATCCAACAGCCGCCCGGCGCCCAAAATTGGGCGATTGGCAGCAAAGGCAAACCAACCAAGGCCGAAGCGCGTGGCAGTGACGCCCCGCTTGCCGACGGAATCTTTGACTCGTCCGGCAAACCCGTAGCTCCTTCGAGCCTATATCTCTCGCAACTCTGCCATCGCCTCGGCCCCCAGGCAGTGGCAAACATAGGTCATTAATTTAAGGCTTGTTTGGTCTGTGAGACCTGATAGATGAACAACCCCGAAGGGGTCACGTATTATAGCCCAGCGCTTCAGCGCTGGGTGTGCGCAAAATGATATTAGTCCCGTATGGACGACGCCCTTTAAGTTCTCACACAGACTCTTTAGCCTCTAAGGATTCAATGTGCCCATCTCGGGATTTATGAACACTCCAGATAGATCAGGAACAAGGAAACCACAAAAAACCGTATTGGCTGAATGCTGACTGCTGAATGCTGAATGCTGAGCGCTCTCAGCTAATTAAAAAACTCCGCCATCGAATTCGCTATGGCTGCCCCGTTCGGCCGATCGCTCACCTTGAGTGATTCCAGGATCATTCGCAGTGTGTCCTGGTGTTGAAACAGCGTAGTCGAGCGGAAACCGTTCTTTACATGCGCCCCTGCAATGACCGTTGCCACCTGCCCGCCGCCGTGGCTTAAATCGCTTTGCACAGATTCATCGAAGGTAATGATCAGAATGCCGTTGCTGAAAGCCGGGCTCTTGAGGATGGGGTCAATATTGTTTTTCAGCCATGCATCGGCAGCGGCAAGCTTGTCGGCATCGGTACAGGTAGCCATGCCCGCGGGACAATCGTGGGCATCATTCTGGATGTTGGGTGCAAGAAAGGCAAAGTTAGGCAACGTTCCCGCGCTCAAGTCAGCTGAAAGCTGCGTGAGCGGCACAAGATTGTTCGCCTGCACGCTTGAACTGGTAACGTCGCTGAAATAGGCAAAAGGGTTGTGATGTTTTATATAGGGCAACATGTCATTGCCCGTGTATCCCACCGCTGGCAGGCTTTCCAGATAGGCCTTCCAGCTTTTGCCCGACGCAGTAAGCGCCCGCACGATATTGTCATCGGTAACACTGCCGGCAAACGCGTCATCATTGCTTTCAAAGAGTCCCACGGTCAGCATGAAGTAATTGCCAATCGAAGGATGGGTGTTGGCGAAATAATTTGCCGCCAACCCATTTTGGCTGGCCAGTGTATTCAGGTATGGCATCGCGGAACTTCCAATAACCTGCGAAAAGCCATGGTTCTCAAGCACCACCAGAAAAACATGGTCCGCAGCCGGAACACTGGATCCACCGCCGCCACCTCCACCACCTCCACTGCCGCCAGACCCGCCGCCGCCACCCGACCCTCCACTGCCCGATGTGCTGCCCCCAGAACCTCCAGTTCCGGAGCGGCCGCCGCCTGCGCAGCTCATCAGGTTGAGGCTAGCCAGCAACAGTAAAAGTATGGTTACAACTCGCACAAAAAATTTGGATGCAACCAGAGCTGCTGGTGTGGCCACAATGTTATTCAAATCGAACTGGAGGCCTAAGGCCGCACTCTATTTCTTGGCCTTTGCCGCTCGAGGCCTGGCGCTTGGTATGACGTACCAAGGCACGTTAATCACGATGATCTTTGGATTTTCCAGGAAGTACAATTTGGCCTTCAACGCAGCCGCGCGCTGATTATGGAGAAAGTAGTTATACCAGCGGTGTTCAACCAGTTCTGGAATCACCACCGCAATCTGTCGCTCCGGATGCGCCTTCGCCTCTCGCTGGGCAATATCGACGATGGGAGACAGCACCTGCCGGTAGGGGGAAGTCACAATTTCAAGTGTGGGGGGCGTCAGTCCTGCCCGGGTGGCGGGCTCAACCACCAGACGGTTCCATCTTTCTTTAAGACTCTCACACAGGTCCTCGCGCTCGTCTTCCGCCGCAATGTGAATTGCTTTAATGTCTGGGGATAACTGCAACGCAAAAAACAGGGCTTTCTTCGTAATCTTGTTCCAGCCGGAGATTGGCATGATCACGACCGGTGGAGTGAGATTCTCAACATCAAGCGGCGTCTCTGATTTTACTGCTCTCTCGATGTGGGCGTAGTGTCCGCGTACCGACTTCATCAGGATCAGCAGTGCCGGAATCAGCAACACGGTAATCCATGCTCCCTCGGCAAACTTCGCGACCAGGACAATGGCCACTGTAGCCGCTGTTGCTGTTGCACCTAATCCATTAACAAGCCTGCTATGTACAGCCCCTCTCCCGCCAACGCGCTTCCAATGGACCACCATGCCTGCCTGCGAAAGCGTAAAAGCCATAAACGCTCCAATGGCAAACAGTGGAATCAACCGGTCGGTAATGCCATTAAAAATAGTCAGCAGGATCCCGGCAAAAACTGTCAGTACAACAATGCCCTGGGTAAACACGAGTCTGCGGCCGCGCGAGGCAAACGATGTGGGCAGGTATTTGTTACGCGCCACGATTTGGCAAAGCCGGGGAAAATCTGCAAATGCCGTATTGGCGGAAAATGCCAGAACAAGCAAGACCGCCGCCATGGAAACGTAATAGAAGATGCCCTTCCCCGCCACCGCTCCCAGCATTTGCGAAAGCACGCTTTCATATCCCGGCTGCCCCGGATCGGTGGCCCCAATGTGGTAGACCTTCGCGAGGTAGGCAATTCCCGCCAGCAGCAGAATCAGGATTCCAATGATGATCGTGAGCGTAATGCGCGCACTTTTCGTTCTGGGTTGGCGGAACGCCCGCACTCCGTTGCTCACCGCTTCCACTCCTGTCATGGCAGTACATCCGCTGGCAAACGCCTGCAGCAGCAGCCAGATTCCAACCATGGCCCTCGGATGTGGCAAAGGATGCGGAGGCACAACCGCCGCCGGATGCCCTCCGCTCATTAGCGCGTGAGCAATCCCTATCAGGATTGCGATCCCCATCGTTACTACAAATAAATAGGTGGGCAGCATGAAGACTGCGCCCGCCTCCCGCATGCCACGCAAATTAACGAGTGCGATAAAGAGCAGGATACCGAGACAAAGCCCCAGCATGTGCGGTTGCAATTTGGGAATGGCTGAGACCAGAGCGCCCACTCCGGCAGATATACCGACCGCCACCACCAATATGTAGTCAATCATCAGCGCTGCCGCGGCCAGCAGTCCGGCATTTTCGCCCAGGTTTTCCCGCGCCACAGTATATGAGCCGCCACCCTGAGGATAGGCGCCGATTGTCTGCAGGTAGGAAAAGTAAACGATGGCCAAAAGAATGACGATGGCCGTACTGATGGGAACAATGTAGTACACCCCCAGCAGGCCCAGGGGAATCAGGATCGTCAGCGCGGCCTCCGGCCCGTACCCTGCTGAACTGAGCGCGTCCAGTCCAAAAACCGCAACACCGGCCACAGGGCCAATCTCCTCAGCCCGCCCCTCCGACGTTCGTAACGGCTTCCCAAACAGCAGGTCCATCCACTTCATGTCGGCCACCTCAGCAGCAGCTTGTGTGGCACAGCCGTCCCCGGCTGTGCAGAGCAGACACAGCTTTTTTGGCTGCACGGCCCTCACACTTAGAGTCTGACCAGTCTACAGTGAATGATGGATTTGGGGGCGCGTTTAACGCCCGCTTTTATCTTCCGCCGAGCACCTCGTGAATGGCATCCGCCAGTGAAAACACTCCATCTCCCTTGCGGATGATTCTTGAAACGGTCCCTGCAACCTCGCCCGAAGGAAGGCCGCCAGAAAACATGATCAGGGGAACTCCCGGCCGGCAGTTGCGTAATTCTCTTGCCAATTGCAATCCGTCCATCTTTGGCATTTCATAATCGAGCACAATCAGATCAACCGGCTCTGATTTTGCCAGGTGAATACCTGAGGAGCAGTCGGCGGCGCAGAGGGTGCGCAGCCCGCGTGCTGTGAGCATTTCTTGCAGCACCTCCAAAATCATTTCGTTGTCATCAATGCAGAGCACCAGCGGTGATTCGGTCTTCTTTGAACAATTAGGATGAGTAAAAGATGAATTCGTTCGCCCTGTGCTGTTTACCCGTGCGATGTAACCGCATCCCATCATGAAATACCTCTAAGAATTGGACGCGCCTCCATTCCTCGCGACTACATTTGATTTTGTAAAGACTTGTTAAGCTCTTCTTTTGCGATTAGTCCAATGCCAAAAAAATTGGAAGAAAACGATGGACTGCATCTTTGAGAGATGCCATTACAATGATCCAATCACCCGATGACTCAATCGCGCGATGACGCAATGTATCCCTGGCTTGCCCGCCTGGGCGCTCTGACCGCTCTCGCTGTCATCGCACGGCTCATCTACCTGGATGACACCGCCTTTAGCACCATCTTGATCTTGCCCGGCATCCTCTTCTTCATTAATTTGCTCGCCTTGCCGGGCAAAAAGGCGCTCGCATGGGCCGTTGTCCTGGGACCGATTACATTCATCTTTTGCCTCCTCATGTTGCTCCTTACTGCAACCGGGTTCTTCTACAAAAGGTCTGAGGCAATTTTTGTCTTTAAATACATCGGCCTGCTTGCCCTGGCCCAGGTCGCGCTCACCTGGGGAGCGATTCGCGCACATTACTCCCGCGACCGGAACGACCCGGAGCGTGAGAATCCGGAGCACAAACGCAAGAATCGCAAGATTCTGAATGGCGCTATCATTGGCGGCGCAATTTTCGCTTTTGTGTTCTTAATCACTCTCGCCGCCATTCCCAATTTGATCCGCTCTAATGTCCGCCGTAACGATGCCCGCGCCATTTATTCTGTGCAGGTTCTCAATGAAGCCCTGGCAGCGTACCGCAAAGATCATCCTGCGCAGGGATACCCTGCCAGTCTGACCGCTCTTCAACCTTATGCTTCTTACAATGGACACAGAATTGATCCTCTTCTTCTCTGTAACAACTCGTCCTGTGTGAAAGATGGTTATGTCTTTAGCTACAAAGTAAAAGGTTCAGCGCCTGAAGCGCCCGGCTATTCGCTTACAGCGCGCCCCGTGCACTATGACTGGACGGGGTTGAAGAATCTTTATACCGACGAATCCGGCAGCATCCACAGAGTCAGTGAAGATCGTGCGCCCCTCGCCAGCGACACTCCGCTCGACAATGAGCCACTCAAGCCCGGAGAACAGGAACCTCAGGTTGAGGATCTGGATTAGGCAAGCATTGTTAAAGAAGTTTTCCTCTGCGCCTCTGTGTCATAGCCTGCCCTGAGCGCAGCCGAAGGGGGATGAACAAAGGCGATTTTCCTTCCAAAATGGAGTAACCTATATAGGTCGATAGATCGTAATTTCTGTTGTTCAAGCGCCAGATACGGACGACCGCTCGGAGGCGAAAAGTTGCCGAGAGACCTAAAAATCGATCCACATTTGAAGCTGGTGCATTCCATCTATTACGGAGAATTGGAAGACAGCGATTTATCGGAACAGCGTTCCCAGATATCCAATCATCCCGACTTCAAGCCTGATTTTTCCTACATACTCGACTGTAGCGGCGTGACCAAACTCAAGGTATCCACAGCAGCGGTGCGCGATTGCGCCACCAGTCCAAACCTGTTTGCGCGCGGTGCGCTTCGCGTCATGGTGGCTCCAACCGAAGCAATTTTTGGCTTGTCACGGATGTATCAAATGCTCGCCGAAAACACCCGGCCCAATCTTCAGATCGTGCGAACCCTCGAAGATGCTTACAAAGTCTTGGGGATCTCCGGCGATCGAGCCGCTGTTTAATTGCGTGCTCTTCAAGAGCATTCCCCCACAACAGAATTCAGCCAAATCCGCAAATCTGCGTTGATGTGCGGCAAGTTTCTGCCACAGGCTGACTTTATTTGACGGGTTGATAGAATCCGAAAGCGGCATCTGCCACTAAACAGGAGGACAAAATGAGCGCAAGATTTTCAGGTAAATCGGTGTTGGTTGCCGGCGGCACCGGCGGTTTGGGTCGTGCGGTCACCCTGGCGTTCGTCGAGGAAGGCGCCAAGGTGGTGGTCACGTATCGGAAACAGGAAGAATTTGACGCCGTAAAAAATGCCGCCAGTAAGAATGGCCCAGCGCTCGAAGGGCGCCGCGTCGACGTTACCGACGAAGCTGCTGTGCGCCAACTCATCGAAAGCATTCTTGCCCAACACAATCGGCTTGACGTCCTGGTGAATGCCGTCGGCGGCTTCGCCGGTGGCGGCAAGTTATGGGAGCTGGATACAAAAATCTTCGACCTCATGCTGGCCCTGAATTTGCGCTCCGGTTACGCGTTGGCACGCGCAGTAACGCCGGTCATGCTCAAACAAAAGGCTGGAGCGATCGTCAACGTCGCGTCCAAGGCTGCTTTAGACCACGGCGCCGGCGTGGCAGCATATGCTGCTTCCAAGGCGGCCGCCCTGGCCCTGATGGATTCCCTGGCCGCCGAGGTAAAAGGCACCGGAATGCGGGTGAACTCGGTTCTGCCCAGCATCATTGATACGGAAGCCAATCGCAAGGCAATGCCTGGCGCAGACTTCACCAAGTGGCCCAAACCCGAAGAGATCGCACGCGTCATCCTGTTTTTGTGCAGCGACGACGCCAAACTGATTCATGGCGCTGCCGTGCCCGTCTATGGCGATAGCTAACTGAGCACCCGCAAGATTACGCTCAATCTGCTCCACCCGTCTGGGGCTCCCCTTAGAACGTTGCGTAAGTGTAGGTTGGAAAAGTTGCTGGTACGATTCCCGGGCTGGGCGAGGCATTCGTTTGCCCTGCATTGTTGATGGTGTCATTGGTTGCTTTGTTATTGAAGCCCGGAAGCGGAGCGCTGTTGAGCATATAGTCGCTTGGGTTATTGCTGTTTCCAAATGTGGGATTGATGGATTGAGGATTGACTGCAACCGTTCCTCCTGCATCTTCATTCATAGCCACAGGCAGCGGGGGCGCGGTTCCGTTTTGCCAGGTTGTGTTTCCTCCCACAGGTGAGTTGAAGGTGAGGAAGGTCCATGCGGTGGATGGATTCCCAGGCTCACCGCAACTGCTGGCATTCGCAGGTGCCTTGGTTAAGATATGGAAGGCCTTGCTGTAGCCGGCAAATGCGCCGTCGGTTCTCCAATAGAGGTTGCCGGCAAAATTGTGGAACTGATTGTAGGGCAGACCACATGAGTAAGCGCAGCCTTGCACGACGTAAAAGCCCCGCGAATTATTGAGATTGGATTGATCGTTGAGATCAAAGTAAAAAATGTTGTTGGTGATGTTGACCAGGGGCACGCCTCTTGGATTCGCGTCACAGCCTTGAGGCCAGGGAGTCTGTTCCGCGAACATAGCGAAGCGCCCATAAGCGAATATATTGTTGTTAAAGGTATTGGGTTGCTGGCTGGCGGCTGGTCCTTCGGTCATCCAGGCGGTGCTGGCTGACATGTTGTAGACGACGTTGTTTTGTACGTCTACGTTCGCCGACTGCGCATCCAGATAGATGCCCTCACCGCCATAGCCGGTTCCGTGCAGGCTCAGGGGATTGTCAATGATGGAGGAGTCGGTGGTATCGTGCACCAGGTTGTTGTAAATCTTGTCCCCGGTTCCGCTTCGCTGTGCGCCGCCGATGTTGTAGTAAAGCGTTCCTCCGTCGGAAGTAATTCCCTGCATGATCTGCCGAATGTGGTTGTACTGGCTCACGATGTTCGTGCCGTTCGCACCGGGATTGCCGGGACACCCGAGGTTACAGACAGAAATACCCGCGTGGTAGCCATCGAGAATATCGTTGTGCAGATAAGAAATATCGTGGCCATTGCCCTGCGCGATGCCCTCACCATCGGCGAAGACGCGGGAGTAGCCCTGGATGAGATTGTTCTGCACGGTAACAAACTGCACGACTTTGGCAGCCGTATCCGAACCGGTGGGACTGTGCCCGATGCGTACGGGGCTGTCGCCAATGTCGTAAAGGGCCGAATTCTGTATTACCGCGCACGGCGTGCCGCTTCCGCACAAAGTAGGTGGCCCGGAACTGGCGCCGAGCAGGATGCCTGATGCAGAGGTATGCCTCACCGTAACAGTGTCAAAGGTCACGTTCTGGCAGTTTTCACAGTCAATGGCTTGCGGAAGCGGCATTTCTCCATTCACATCATTGTTGAACCCCGTGGACGAAGGTATGAAGTTATCGGCCTCGAAGGTGATGCCCTGGAAAGTCACGTAGCTGAGATTGGTAGCTGAGATCAGGCTTCCTCCGACGTAGTCGGTTGCAGGAGCACCCGGAATCACGCCACCAAGCTGCGGAATCACGACAGAATCAGTATTCGGGTTCTCATTTGTATTGGCGATGTAGTTCAAAGTCCACTGTGGGCTGGAGCGATCAAGGAACCACAAGCCGGTCTCTCCGGCGGCCTGGGCCGCGTTAAAGGCGTCTATTGTATTCTCCACCATGTAGCGATGCCCCACGCCAGGGCCAAAGAAGTTATAGACGCCGGTATTGCCCTTGGTGGGAGCGGTGAAATAGATAATGTGGTTCACCGTGTCAATGCAATTGACCCGCATCATGTCTACCGTCCAGGCGTCGAAAAGGGTAAGTTCGACATCTCCCGCCGGATAATGATTGGAAGCATTCACCGTGCAGGGGCTCGACGGATTCCCAGTATAGGAACCATTCAGGTTGAGCCAGGTCGTGACCGGATCATTGGGATTATATTGAAAACGATCAAGGCACTTGGACTGCGTGGCATCGTTGCTGTTGGTGACACTGGGACAGCCGGTAGTTCCCGGAAGAACTTCGGCGGCAACTCTCAGGAAGGTTCCGAGATTGCAGAGCGAGGTGCTCACCTGCAGTCCGGTTTGTGTTGAAAAACATGTGCTGCCATTCATGTAGTACCCGACGCCCGAAGACGATTCCAGGCGCGAACGAAGGCGGCGCTGCCCGTTGTAGAACAGATACTCAAAGGGTCGCAGGGGCACATTCGTCTGAACGTTCGCCGGTAGCTGCACCTGCCAGAGATTGCCTGAAACATTCGTCCAGGTAAGCCCCAGGCCGCCGGCTCCAACCGGCACTCCTCCGCTGATGATTGGGGTCTCACCAGGATAGTTCTCCCAGGTAATGCGGGCGTTGCCCGAGGCGCCCGAATCAGGTGTGCTGTTGAAAGTCAGTGTTCCTGGCTTGGTGGAACTCAGTGGAAGATAGTAGGTGCCATTTCGCAGCATGACGTAAATCGGGCTGCCCTTGGCGGTATTTTCAACCGCCAGCTGCGCCCGGGCCGGCGATGCAAAGGGCCCGTCGCCGCTGCCATTGGGAACCGGCAGCATGCCGCTGAAAGTGCCGTCATTCCCATTCTGGGCAACGTAGTAAGTGATGGCATTGGCAGGGCCCACGGTCAGGTTGGCGGATCCGCTGATAAGCGTGATGGGGTCGGTGGCAGTGATCGTAGTTTTGTTCTGCGCGATCGCTGTGGCCATTCCGCCGGCAGAAATCGTAGCGATGCTGGGATTGCTTGAGGTCCAATTAACGCCAGCGGTTAAAGCGTTGGGAATCACCCGGTTGATACCATCGCTGTAACTGCCGGTCGCTGTGAAGGTGAGGGTGTCCCCCAGATTGGGAATGTTCGCTGGATTTGGCGTAACTGCGATGGAAACCAGCACCGCCGGATTCACAGTCAGCGTTGCGCTTGCATTGATAGCACCGTAAGCCGCCGTAATATTGATCGGCCCGCCTGGACTGACGCCTCTAGCCAGTCCCTCGGTTCCCGTAGCGTTGCTTACAGTTGCAATGGCCATATTGGCCGAAGACCACGTCACCGAAGCGGTGATGTCTGTGCCGTCCGGACAACTTCCGCTGCCGAACAAACCTGTAGCGCCGAATTGCTGCGTCAAACCCGCGATAACAGTCGCGCTCAAAGGTGTTATGCAGATAGAACTCAGGGGGTTACTGGTTATGATGACATTCGTGCTGCCGCTGAAGGGACCCGATCTGGCCGTAATTGTGGCCATGCCGGCAGATACCGCCGTCACCAATCCCGAGGCAGCATCCACGTTGGCAACAGCGGAATTAGACGATGTCCAGACAATCGGCGCCACCGCACCTGGCAACACCGCCGCCTGCGCTGCACCACCCAGAAGCGCGCGCTTGGCCGTGAGCGTTTGCGTTTGAGAAGGCTGCAACAGAACGTTTTTTGGAGTGAGTATGAATCGGGCCGGACCCTTTTGAGCACAAGAATAAGAGCCCGCCATAAATGGAATGAGAAGAAATACGAGCCCTGCGATGAGCTGTCGCCGTGAACTTCGCTGACAGAAGAAAAGGTTTCTACCCACTCAGGTTAGCCTTGTTTAGCCAAAGCAGCTCCTATGCTGCTCTGTTCCCTTATAAATCAAGCCTACTTAGTAAACCCCATCATGCCTCTGAAGTTGTCAAAGGGCTTCGTAACCAAAGTAATACTGAAAAGTCTTTTCTTTTGAGTGTCATAGCAGGGCCACCAATACATACGGAGAGACTAAATCCAATTTTAAAAATAGCAAGAGAGGCGAAATCACGCTCGCGTAAGAGGGTGCAGAAGTGTGCCGGCTTCTTGTCTTCAAAAAGAAATCCCTCGGGGATAGCCGAGGATGAAAGGCTGCAACCAACCTTGCGCGGCAAGGCTACTGGCGCCCAGTTAAGGAATCGTTAAGATGACAATAAATTTGTGAGAACTTTTCAGTCGGATACCTGGAGCAAGCTCCATCTCAAGGGGCGACTACAATATCTACGCTGGCCTTGTGCAACACTTGGAAGCTGGTGTTAAGGTCTTCAACAATGAGCTGATGAGTACCTGCGGCCAGCGCGAAAGCCTGGTTGAGTGACGAACCCCAAAAGACTCCAAGCTTCTGCCCGGTGGTGTTGTCCCATAGTTGCAGTTGAGAGATCGGCGCGTCTGATTCAGTAGCAATGGCAGTCACTTGCACCTGTTGTCCAGTCGTCGCACCTTGAACAGGACTGGTGATGGTCACGCCGTCCGCGACTACAATATTGACACTGGACTTATGCAGCGCTTGGAAACTGGTATTAAGGTCTTCAACAATGAGTTGATGAGGACCTGCAGCCAGCGTGAAAGTCTGATTCAGCGACCAGCCCCAAAAGACTCCGAGCTTCTGCCCGGTGGTGTTGTCCCATACTTGCAGTTGCGAGATCGGCGCACCTGATTCAAAGGCAGTAGCGATAACCTGCACCTGAGGACCGGTGCTTGCATTTTCGGCCGGGCTGGTAATGGTCACGCCACCGGCTTCCACCGTGATATTCACGCTGGACTTATGCAGCAATTGGAAGCTGGTATTGAGGTCTTCGACAATAAGCTGATGGGGACCTGCAGCCAGCGTGAAAGTCTGGTTGACTGACGATCCGGTAAAGACTCCGAGCTTCTGCCCGGTAGTGTTGTCCCATACTTGCAGTTGCGAGATCGGCGCGCTTGATTCAAAGGCACCAGCCGTTACCAGTACCTGAGGGCCGGTGCTGGCATTTTGGGCCGGGCTGGTAATGGTCACACCATCGAGCTTCGCCGTGACATTGACGCTGGACTTGTGCAGCAACTGGAAGCTGTTATCGAGGTCCTCGACAATGAGCTGATGAGGGCCCGCGGCCAGCGTGAAAGTCTGGTTGACTGACGATCCGATAAACACTCCAAGCTTCTGGCCGGTGGTGTTGTCCCATACTTGCAGTTGCGAGATCGGTGCTATCGGTTCGCTGGCCGTGGCGCTCACTAGCACCTCGGCCCCGGTGGTCGCATTCTGGGCAGGAGAGCTGATGCTAACCCCGGCAAAAAAGTCACTCATGGGGCTAGCGCTGGCCGATGCTCCAGGATGAGCAGCGATTCCCAAGACATCCAGGAGAGTTCGAAGCGTGTTCTCGTGCTTGTAGGCAACTGCCGAGACCGTATTGGGAATAACCTGCGGACCGATCACAGCGGTATACACCCGGCCGGCGGCATCGAAATCTCCATTATCGAAGGTCACAATCAACAACCCATCACCACCGCGCTGGAAAAAGGGCTGTTGCAGCAGCGGGGTCATGGTGTTCCTCAGGAAACTGTCGGCAGCCACAGGGCCACCGTCGTGACCATCGTTCAGGCCATCCGGAGCGATGATGGAAAATTGAGGCAGGGCGCCGTTGGCCAGATCTGTAGCAAACTGCGATAGGTCCACAATCTTACTTTGCGCGCCATTCACATTGTTTAGGACCTCGGCATACCAGGTCGCGCCATTGTGCCGGCGGTAATAAAAAGTGCCGTTCGCCAGGTCGGGTGTCGTCACCGAGCCTCCGGCGGCAGCGTAGGATTGCGCATAGACTTTCCACGAAATGCCATTTCTGTCCATCTCCTGAAAGATGCTGTCATCGGTAATTGGAGAAGCGCAACTATCGCCGCTGCAGCCGAAGTTGTGGGTGCCGGCCGGCAGGGTGCAGTTCGCGCTGGAGTGGCAACTCCCCGATGCCAGCCAGAGGTAATCCATTAACGAGCCGCCCGTATCGGAAATGTAGTTGGTGGCATAGCCATTCGCGTTACCTTGTGACACCAACCATGGCATCTTGGCCATTGTGGTGCTGAAGCTGGTATTTTCGTCGATCACCAGAACGACATGGGATGACCGTGGAACTTGGGCCTGCGCCGTGGCCGCCAGCAGGAGGAATAGAGGAACTGCCATCATGGAAAGACGGCGCAATTGGGAGAATGTCGGAGTGGCTTTCATGCGCCTTAATATGTACTTAACAGGCGCGCTCAAGCATTGGTAGACTGCCTTAGAACTTCACCTAAAAAATCCCAAGTACATCGAGGCTTGGGTTCATGTGAATGTTCGATGAATTTACGCGTTCCGTAAATGTCAAATGAATCAAGATAATCCTCGCCTCTAGCTCCCTTGTTACGTCGCGATACAAACGTGACTTCCCTGCCCGTAACCCCATACCTTGCCCAGGCAGGCAGCGGGACATTTTCTCTGTTTTTGCCACTTATATAAGGGTGAGCCAGATTTCGTCGCTTGCGTGTTTATGAGTTCTTACTATTCATCCCGGCAACCATTTGTAACCCCGCAGTTTACAGGGTCACAGGACTTTCCCTCACAGGATTTCGGTTCGCAACCCCCGGAAGGCCGCGGCACCGGTCCGGTGCGGTCGATTGTCAGGTTGATCGTGGCGATTGTTCTGGCGGTATGGTTGATGGGCGCTGGCGTTGTAATCGCAACTCTCAGCCTGATGAAATCGAGTGAACCCTACCAACAGGCAGTGCATGTGGCGTTGCAGAATGCGCATGTGCAGGCAAAACTCGGAGCGCCGGTGAAGCCGGGATGGCTGGCCCGCGGCAGGGTAAACACTTCAGGAGCTTCGGGGTACGCCCGGATTTCGATTCCTCTCGAAGGCAGCGCGCATAAAGGAACTCTCTATGTGGTGGCCAGAAAATTGAATGGCCAATGGAGATATCAAACCCTGGTATTGAGTGTGGAAGGCGGGAATGAAAGTGTGGATATCCTGGCCGGCTCTGCCTTGCCATCGGCGCCCCAGACGCAGCAATCTGGGCAGCAATCTCCCAAGCATTCGGGCAAGGTGCGGATACAATCCGTCCCCAAGTTTGTCGCGCTGCTTCTTTTGGCAATCGGAATCTATATTTTCGGAATTACAAGCCTCATATTTAAAGTCATTAAATTGAGCGTGCCCTATCGGCATGCAGTTCAAATAGCCACCAATGATGCGCGCGTGCAGGCAATGTTAGGAGCACCCGTGAAACCGGGCTGGACGGTTGGCGGCACCGTAAGCGCTCGCCGAGCCTCCGGCGGCGCACGTCTTTCTATTCCTCTGCAAGGCAGCGCCCTAAAGGGCAGACTCTACGTAGTGGCCCAAAAGTTAGCCGGCGATTGGAGTTATCAGAAGCTGGAGCTGAACGTCGCCGGCCGAGAGAGTTTAGATCTTTCAAAAATGTCCGGCATATAACGGAATATGGACTGCGGCAGTTGCCGCAACTCACGCGATTCGGCACAACCATCTTTGAAGCGGAGAAGTTAAGAACATAATTCGAAACTTCTCCCGCAACGATAAAAACAGTATTCCTAAATATCGTAATACAACGCAAACTCATACGGATGGGGACGTAACCTCATCGCGTTCACCTCTTTCTCCCGCTTGTAATCAATGTAGGTCTGCACCAGCTCTTCGGTGAAGACGTCGCCTTTCAGCAGGAACTGGTGATCGCTTTCCAGTGCATCGAGGGCATCGTCGAGCCCGCCGGGCATGGAGGGAACCTTGGCCAGTTCTTCCGGACCCAGATCGTAGATGTCTTTATCCAGTGGTTGGCCGGGGTCAATTTTGTTCTCGATTCCATCCAGTCCGGCCATGACCATCGCCGCAAACGCCATATAAGGATTGCAGCTCGGGTCTGGCGGACGGAACTCTACGCGCTTTGCCTTGGGTGATGCCGAGTACATCGGAATGCGGCATGCCGCCGAGCGGTTGCGGCGCGAGTACGCCAGGTTCACCGGGGCTTCAAAGCCGGGCACTAGGCGCTTATAGGAGTTCGTCGTGGGAGCGATAATCGCCGCCAGCGCCGGCCCGTGTTTGATCAGTCCGCCAATGTAGTACAACGCGAGTTGTGAAAGCCCGGCATAACCGTCGCCGGCAAACAGCGGCTTACCGCCCTTCCATAACGATTGGTGCGTGTGCATGCCGCTGCCGTTGTCTTGAAAGAGCGGCTTGGGCATGAAGGTTACGGTCTTGCCATACTGGTTGGCGACATTCTTCACCACGTATTTATAGGTCATCATGTTGTCCGCCGAGCGCACCAGCGAGTTGTACTTCAGATCGATCTCCGTCTGTCCGCCTGTGGCGACTTCATGGTGATGGCATTCGACTTCCAGGCCGCACTGCTTCATGGTCATGGTCATCTCAGTTCGCAGGTCCTGATAATGGTCGGTGGGAGGTACGGGGAAATAGCCTTCTTTAAACCGCGGACGATAGCCCAGGTTGTTTTCTTCCCGCCCCGAGTTCCAGCGGCCTTCTTCGGCGTCAATGTAGTAGAAGCCGTGCTGCTCGCGCTGGTCGAAGCGCACATTGTCGAAAATAAAGAATTCCGCTTCCGCCCCGAAGTATGCGGTATCGGCAATTCCAGTGGAGGTAATGTACATCTCCGCTTTCTTGGCAATGTAGCGCGGGTCGCGGTCATAACGTTGCTTGGTCACCGGATCGATCACATCCGCCACCATCACCAGCGTAGCCACTTCGGTAAACGGATCCAGCATGAACCAGCTCGGGTCGGGAATCAGCAGCATATCGCTCTCGTGGATGGCCGCCCATCCGCGAATTGAGGAGCCATCCATGCCAAAACCCTCCTCAAAGGAAGCTTCACTCACCTGGTCAATCGGATAAGAAACGTGGTGCCACAGGCCCGGAAGGTCCGTAAAACGCAGGTCCAGCAACTGGACCCCGTTCTTCTTCACGAACTCCATTACTGTTTTTGCATCCGCCATAGGTTCTCCTTTTCCGGCGCGGGCCTTCCCTGGCCGGTTCTAAGTTAACGACATTAGTCTGTTAAGGCTGGAATTAACGGGATACGGATGGCAAGCGGTCGCGCGCGCGTCATCCACGAGCCCCTGCAGTCTCACTCTGTGAGACTGCAGGAGGCTGGTATGAATGCAATAGGTGAAAATTCCCGCGTGGACAAAACATTTCACAATACCGCAGCCCCGCTAAAGCCTCAATTCAATCTTTTTATACATCATATAAAGCTGTTTTATCGTACACTAGCAACTTCTCGTTTACAGATCAGTCCATACGGGAAGACAAACCGGCTCTCGTTTCTTGCTGAAAAAGCATCTTTGTCAGTAGGAGTTCAGCCGAGGAGCGAAGTGTGGTTTGCGCAAAAGGACCATCGAAGCACGCTCAGCCAGGTAACTGGCAACCGGCAATTTGGAAACTTGCAACTTTCTTATGGATTTTGACCAGATAGAAACGTTTCTCGAAGTTGCGCGCCATTGCAGCTTCTCCCGCGCCGCGGAAAAGCGTTTCCGCACGCAGCCGGCCATCTCCGCCCAGATCCGTTCCCTCGAAGATGAGGTTGGGGCCAAGCTCTTCGACCGTACCGGAGGCAAGGTCAGCCTCACCGCCGCCGGCAAGGCTTTTCAGGATTACGCCGAGCAGGCCGTCGACTCCCGCAAGCAGATGATCGTCAACCTCGCCGAAATGGAGCGCGTCCCTCGTGGCGAGCTCATCGTCGGCGCCAATGAAGCTACCTGTCTGCATATCCTGCCCGAGGTCTTTGCCGAATTTAAAAAGCAGTATGCCGGGGTAGCGGTCAACGTCCGCCGCACCGAAAGGATCAAAATTCTTGAGTATGTCATTGATAATTCGGTGGATTTCGGTGTCGTCTCCCTGCCCGTCAATGACAACCGCCTCACTTTGATCCCCATTCACCGCGATGAGTTGGTGGTGATCGTGTCGCCACAGCATGAGCTTGCCAAAACCAAGTCCACCACCCTTGCTGAGGTATTGAACCATCCCCTGCTTCTGCCCAAGTCCGGACGCACCCGTGACTCGCTCGAAAACCTGTTCCACGAGCACTTTCTGAAGCCCAACATTTCCATGGAGCTCGATTCCAGCGAGTTGTTGAAGCGCTTCGTCGCCGCCGATATCGGTGTAGGTTTCATCGCCCGCTCCAACATCTTGGAAGACGTAAAAGCCGGAGCTCTGGCCGCCATACCGATCGCCAATGTCCAGATCAAGCGCGATCTGGCGCTGGTCTACCGTAAAGACAAGGCCCTGAGCCGCGCCGCTCTGGCGTTTATCAATATTGCCGTCGAGTTGAAGACCGCCGCCCAATTTCCCGCCACAGTACAAAAGATTCGTAAGCAATCTCATTAGTAGCTCTTGGCTCTTAGCTTTTAGCCGTTAGCCTTTATAGACCCCTCGTGCCATATCTCGAAAATTCGCGCTCAAATCAAGGATGTATACATCTGTCGAAAAGCGCCCACTTTCGAAAATGTCATTCTGAGCGGTAGCGAAGAATCTGAGAAGGATGTGCGATCCACCTCTACTGGCGGCGCATCTCTATGTTCGCCTGGGACCGGAGTCGCCCGGTCATGACAACTTTGTCGTTATCCTTTCCCCATGGCTCCCAGAAAGCCCGAATTGTAAGGCAAAGCCAAGAGCTAAACGCCAACAGCTAACAGCAAGGATGTATGCATCTGTCGAAAAGCACCCACTTTCGAAAATGTCATTCTGAGCGGTAGCGAAGAATCTGAGAAGGATGTGCGATCCACCTCTACTGGCGGCGCATCT
>Ga0070741_10006226_pt1 | contig 25808 bp, 23 predicted proteins | sample Coa_R1_4_FD_66440 | JGI IMG/M metagenome (GOLD analysis project Ga0070741, IMG submission 66440) | Surface soil microbial communities from Centralia Pennsylvania, which are recovering from an underground coalmine fire - Coalmine... | ecosystem: Environmental > Terrestrial > Soil > Unclassified ... | reverse complement strand
CAGCGGCTCGTCACCCAGATGTACTTCCCGGGCGACCCGCTGATGGAGTTCGACCCGATCGCGCACGCGATCCGCGACCCGCGCTCGCGCGAGCTCCTGGTCGCGAGCTTCGACCTCGAGTCGACGCAGCCCGAGTGGGCGCTCGCCTACCGCTGGGACATCGTCCTCGGCCGCGGCGGGCGCGGGACGACACCGCTCGAGAACGCGTGAAGACGCCCTCGCAGACCGTCGGCCCGTTCTACTCGATCGGCCTCTCGCGGCTGCCGCAGAACGAGCTCGCCGGCCGGCGCGACCCTGCCGCCGTCCACCTGATCGGGCAGCTGCTCGACGGCCAGGGCGACCCGATCGCCGACGGGATGATCGAGGCGTGGGACGCCGCTGGGAGGCGCTGGGGCCGGAGCGGAACCGACGCCGAGGGCCGCTTCTCCTTCGTGCTCACGAAGCCGGCCGCTCTCCCCGGCGAGGCGCCGAGGCTCGACCTGTACGTATTCGCCCGCGGCCTGCTCCGCCACCAGCTGACCCGCGTCTACTTCCCGGACGAGGCGGAGGCGAACGCGGCCGACCCGGTGCTCGCCGCGCTCGACGACGCCGCGCGCGCGACGCTCGTCGCGGAGCAGGAGGACGGCGCCCTGCGGTTCGACATCCGCATGCAGGGCGACCGCGCCACCGTCTTCTTCGCGCATTGACGACGTTCGCGCCGCTGTACGTGCCGGCGCCGCTGCGCGAGGCGGTCTCGGACGAGGCGTGGCTGCGGGCGATGCTCGACGCCGAGCGCGCACTCCTGCCGGACGCGGACATCTTCGACCCGGCCGGCTACGACATCGGGGCGCTCTCCGAGGAGGGGCGGGCGGACGCGAGCCCGGTCGTGCCGCTCGCCCGGGCGCTCCGCGAGCGCGACCCGGACGCCCACGGCCCGGCGACGAGCCAGGACGTCCTCGACACCGCCGAGATGCTCGTCGCGACGCGCGCGCGCGAGCTCGTCCTCGGGGACCTCGACGGCCTCTGCGCGGCGTGCGCACGGCTCGCCGAGACACACCGCTCAACACGGATGATCGCGCGGACGCTGCTGCAGCAGGCGCAGCCCACCACCTTCGGGCTGAAGGCGGCCGGCTGGCTCGTCGCGCTCGTCGACGAGCGCCGGCGGCTGGCGGCGGTCGTGCTCCCGGCCCAGCTCGGCGGGCCGGCGGGGACGCTCGACCCGGCCGTGACGGCGCGGTTCGCCGCCGCGCTCGGCCTGCCGGAGCCGATCGTCCCCTGGCACGTGAACCGCGCCCCCATCCGGGAGCTCGCCGCGGCGCTCGACTCCGTCGCCGCCGCCTGCGCGAAGGCCGCGCTCGACGTCGTGCTGCTCGCCCAGACCGAGGTGGCGGAGGTCGCCGAGGCGGAGCCCGGCGGGTCGTCGTCGATGCCGCACAAGCGCAACACGGCAGCGGCCGTGCTCGCGCGCGCGTGCGCCCGGCTCGCGCACGCGAACTCGGCGCTGCTCGCGAGCGGCGACTACGAGCACGAGCGCGCCGCCGGCGCCTGGCAGGCGGAGTGGCCGGCGCTCTCGGCCGCGCTCGCCTTTACCGGCGGCGCGGTCGCGGCCACGCGGCGCTCGCTCGAGGGGCTCGAGGTGGACGCGGCGCGCATGGCGGAGCATGCCGGCGACGGCGACGCCGGCTCGGCCGAGGCGCTCGTCGACCGCGCGCTCGCCCACTACCGGGAGCAGGCGTGACGCTCCACCACCGGTGGGACGGTGACGAGGACGCACCGGTGCTCGTGCTCTCGAACTCGATCGCGACGACGCTCGAGCTCTGGGACCCGCAGGTAGCGGCGTTCACGCAGTCGTTCCGGCTGCTGCGCTACGACCAGCTCGGCCACGGGCGCTCGGACGTCCCGCCGCGCCCGTACACGGTCGAGCGGCTCGCAGGCGAGCTGCTCGCGCTGCTGGACGAGCTCGGGCTGGAGCGCGTCTCGTTCTGCGGCCTCTCGCTCGGCGGCACCGTCGGGATGTGGCTCGGCGCCCACGCGCCGGAGCGGATCGACCGACTCGTCCTGGCGGGGACCTCCGCGTACTTCGGGCCGCCGCAGCGCTGGGTCGAGCGCATCGCGCAGGTGGAGGCGGACGGCATGGGCCCAGTCGCCGAGGCGGCGATGGCGCGCTGGTTCACCCCGGCGTTCCGCGCGACCGGCCCCTACCGCGACGGTCACGCGGCGACGCCGACCGAGGGCTACATCGCCTGCTGCGGGGCGCTCGCCGCCTGGGACTTCCGCTCCGAGCTCGTCGCGGTGTCGGTGCCGACGCTCGTCGTCGTCGGCGAGCAGGATCCGTCCACCCCGCCGGAGCACGCGCGGGCGATCGCGGACGGCATCCCGGGCGCGCGCCTGGTCGTGATCCCGAACGCCGCCCACCTCGTCAACGTCGAGCAGCCCGACGCGTTCAACCGCGCCGTGCTCGATCATCTGCTCGTGGCGGAGCGAGCGTGAGCGACGCGTTCGAGCGCGGGATGAAGGTGCGCCGCGAGGTGCTCGGCGACGAGCACGTCGACGCCGCGACCGAGGGCGCGACGCCGTTCACGGCCGAGTTTCAGGACCTGATCACGCGTTACGCCTGGGGCGAGATCTGGGCCCGCCCCGGCCTCGACCGGAAGACGCGGAGCTGCATCACGCTGACCGCCCTCGTCGCGCTCGGCCGCGACCACGAGCTGCCGATGCACGTCCGTGCCGCGCTCCGCAACGGGCTGACCGCCGACGAGATCAAGGAGGTGCTGCTCCAGACGGCCGTCTACTGCGGCGTCCCGGCGGCGAACTCGGCGTTCGCGATCGCCCAGCGCGTCCTCGGCGAGGGCTGATGCGCACGCAGGTCGGCATCGTCGGCGCCGGCCCGGCGGGCCTGACGCTCGGGCGGCTCCTCGAGCTGGAAGGGATCGAGTCGGTGATCCTCGAGGACCGCAGCCGCGAGTACGTCGAGGCGCGGATCCGCGCCGGCGTCCTCGAGCAAGGCGTCGCCGACCTGCTCGTCGCCGCCGGCGTGGGCGACCGGATGCGGCGCGAGGGGATCGTCCACCACGGGATCGCGCTCCAGTTCGAGGGCGAGCGGCACCGGATCGCCTTCGACGAGCTCACCGGCAAGGGGATCGTCGTCTACGGCCAGACCGAGGTGGTCAAGGACCTGGTCGAGGCGCGGCTCGCCTCGGGGCTGCCGCTTCTGTTCGAGGTCGCCGAAGTCGCCCTGCACGACGTCGAACCGGCGCGCCCGCGCATCGCGTTCCACCACGACGGCCGCGCGCACGAGCTCGACTGCGACCTGATCGCGGGCTGCGACGGCTTCCACGGCGTCTGCCGGCCGAGCATCCCCGCCGGCGCGCTGACCGAGTTCTCGCGCGAGTACCCCTTCGGCTGGCTCGGGATCCTCGCCGCCGTCCCGCCGTCGATCGACGAGCTCGTCTACTCAGCGCACGAGCGCGGCTTCGCGCTCCTGTCGCTGCGTGGCCCCGACCGCTCGCGCTACTACATCCAGTGCGCCCCGGACGAGGACGGCGACCGCTGGTCGGACGAGGAGATCTGGGCCGAGCTCCAGGAGCGCGTCCGGCTCGACGGCTGGACGCTCGAGGAAGGCCCGGTCCTCGAAAAGCTGGTCGCCCCGATGCGCAGCTACGTCGTCGAGCCGATGCAGCACGGGCGGCTCTTCCTCGCCGGCGACGCCGCCCACATCGTCCCGCCGACCGGCGCCAAGGGCCTGAACCTGGCGATCCGCGACGTCGCGCTGCTCGCCCAGGCGATCGCGGACTGGTACCGGTCGGGTGACGACGCCGCGCTCGAGCGCTACTCGGCGGAGTGCCTACGCCGCGTCTGGCGCGCGGAGCATTTCTCGTGGTGGATGACCTCGATGCTCCACCGCCCGCCCGACGAGGACCCGTTCGGCTGGCGCCTGCGCCTCTCGCAGCTGCGGTACGTCACGACCTCGGAGGCCGCGGCGCGATCGCTTGCCGAGAACTACGTCGGGCTCGACGTACTGTAAGCAACGCCGAGCAAAAAGCGGGAAAGAAATCCTCCACACTACGTCACCCTTGCGTAGACTCGATTGCTGTGCTGCGTTCAATAGCGTCCGTCTACAGGCGCCGCGCCCGTGCGAAGCGGGCCGCGATCTTCCTTCATCATCTGAACCCGAGTGAGCACGACCGCATACTCGACCTAGGCTCAGGCGACGGTAGCCACATGGCGAGCATTATTCCGTATCGGGAGAATGTCTGGATCGCCGACATTTCTGTCGAAGCTCTAGAGCGCGGACGTAAGCGATTCGGCTTCAATACCGTCGTACTTAAGGAGAACGGACCGCTCCCATTTGCCGATGGCTTCTTCGACATCGTCTTTTGCTCGTCGGTCATTGAGCACGTAACCGTTGCAAAGGACGAACTCGCTGCTACCTCTTCGACAGCTACATTCCGCGGCGCTGCACGTCAGCGTCAGCGAGCATTTGCGGCGGAAATCGTGCGGGTGGGAAAACGTTATTTTGTCCAAACACCGAATCGATACTTCTTGCTCGAAAGCCACACGTGGCTCCCGATCTTCGTCGTGTTCCTCCCTCGCCGATTTTTGGTGCGGCTGATCGCTTTCCTGAACCGGTGGTGGGTGAAGAAGACCAGCGCCGATTGGCATCTACTGACAGCGAAGGAACTTCAGGCGCTCTTCCCCGATGCGAAGCTTCTACGAGAGCGTTCCTTCGGGCTCACGAAATCCCTGATGGCAGTTGAAGATCGACGTTTGTAACTGAGCTGAGACTCGGACGGTGGAGAGCCGCTCAGGCTCGGCCTGCGCGCATCCGCTCAAGAGCGTCGGCTTCGTCCCCATCAAGCAGCGCGTCGAGAGACGCGGGCGGCGTGAGCGTGACACGATCTACACATGTCCTCAGCCACAGCTCGAGCGACATGAGCGTGAAGAGCTGGAGCTGCGAAGCGCGACGCGACGAACGTGCCGCGTGCACAAGCGCCCGCAACGCCTCGCGGTCAAAAAGCCCCCGGTCTAGCGCCCGTTCGGACAACACGAGCCGATCCGCGAGACGCGCGCGGTCTTCGAGCAGGAACCGTGCCACGGGAACGGGAAAGCCCAACTTCGGCCCGTGCAGGACCTCTTGCGGAACGAGTTCCGCGACAGCATCGCGCAGGACTTTCTTCGAAGTCAGCAATCCTGCGCGCTGCGATGCTGGCGCGCGAACGACGCGCTCCACGAGGCAGTGGTCGAGCAATGGCATCCGTCCTTCGACGGATCCCGCCATAAGCACTTTGTCCGCCCGCAAGAGCATGTTGTCGGGAAGGTAGGTCAGTAGGTCTCCGATCAGGATCCGGCGCGCATCTTCGACCTCCCTATACGGTTCGAGGAGTGCAGCCAGTGGCGCGGTCAGGCGATCTGGCGACGCAGTCTCGACGAGCCTTGGCGACAAGATGTTGCGAAGGTCATCCGCGGAAAAAGCGCGGAACCACGACGACCACCGCAGAAGAGGGTCTCGGATTGCGATGGTTTCAACCGCTCTCTGGAGCTGGCGGTGCGATGGCCGCAACGCGCGCAGCGAGGCAAGAAGTCGTAGCACCGCCGCTAGCCCTGGTAGAGGCAGTGCAAGAAGCCTCTCTGCACGGTACTTCGGGTAGCCACCGAACAGCTCGTCGCCCCCCTCGCCCGAAAGAACGACCTTCAAGTGGCGACCGGCGAACTCCGCGAGCAAGAGGAGCGGGATCTCGGCAGGCTCCGCAATGGGCTCGTCGCGATACCACGCGAGGCGCGGCAAGGCCTCGGAGAAGTCCGCTGCCCCAACGGCAAGTTCATAGTGGTCGGAGCGGAACGCATTTGCCGTTACTCGCGCCCTCGGACGCTCGTCGAAGATCGGATCGTCGAAGCCGACCGTGAAGCTTGCGACGTCGTCGACCCCCGCCTCTCGCATGAGTCCGAGCACAGCGGCCGAGTCAACGCCGCCACTCAGGAAGACCCCGAGCGGAACGTCACTCATGAGGCGGTCGCGAACGGAGTTACGCAGGAGCCGTCGGAGCTCGCGGGCATCGAGATGGTCAAGACGACTCTCGCGCGGCAGCGACCAATATGGTCGGATTTCCGCATGATCGCGGTCGTAGCTGAGAATGTGGCCCGGGGGCAAGCGCTCCACTCCACGAAACAAGGTCGCTGGGGCGCACACGTATCGCTGAAACAGGAATTGGGCGAGGGCCGTCTCGTCGAGGCGCGGCTGACGACGTGCGGCGAGGAGGACGGACCGCGCGTCGGATCCGAACGAAACCCCGTTCTCGACGTGGGAAACGTAGAGCGGCTTCTTTCCGAGCCTATCCCGCGCCAGCATCAACCGCTCGCGCGGCGCATCCCAGATGGCGAAGGCGAACATTCCGCGGAGATGGCGGACTAAATCTTCGCCCCAGTGCTCGTACCCATGCACAAGCACTTCGGTATCGCAGCGCGTTGCGAAGCGATGTCCGCCAGCCTCAAGTTCACGCCGAACTTCATAGAAGTTCCAGATCTCCCCGTTGTAGACCGTCCAGATCGACCCGTCCTCGTTACTCATCGGCTGCGAGCCGTACTGCAGGTCGATGATGCTCAGTCGTGTATGGCCAAGAAGCGCTGCGCCTTGAGCATGAACTGCCGTACCGTCAGGGCCACGGTGACGGAGAGCGAGAACCGCACGCTCGACCCCTTCGCGGTCCGGCGACGGCGAGGAGCGCGATGCAACGACACCAACGATTCCGCACACTCGCCTGCTCCCCCTCCTCAGCCGGCGTCACCGTTTGGAGAGATGGTTCTAGCGACTCCGCTAGCAAACGCTAGCATCTCGCGGTGCTGACCCGATCCCTCTGGGTCAAGTCCAGACACGACCCTCGGCGGCAGCTGGAGCGGACTGGCTGGCTCCTGCGGCGTCTCGTAACGATGGGCGCATCCGAAATAGGGGCGCGTGTAATACGCACTGCGCGGCACGGATTCGATGACATCACGTGGAAGGTTGCGCCAAGGATATGGGCGCGAGGTTGGACGCCGCCTCGGCCCGACTCAGCGCTCAATCTTCACGCGCCACGCGGCTTTCTCAACGCCGAGCGCGCAGCCGGCTTGCGAAAGAACGCGCCAGCCGAGGTCGAGCAGCTCTTGGCGAAAGCAGAGTCGACGCTGGCTGGACGCTTCTGCTTCTTCGGCTATCCAGAAGTACAACTCGCCCGGCCGATCGACTTCGCGTACGACCCGCACGCTCACGTTCGGTGGCCTGACCGGCACGCGAAACTCATCGACTATCGGCACGCACCCGAGGGCGACCCGAAGTGGCTTTGGGAGCTCAACCGCCTTCAGCATTTGCCGCTCCTCGTTGCGGCATCGCTGGTTTCCGCCGATTGGCATTACGCGAAGCATGCGGTTGAACAGACATTAGAGTGGGCGGCACAAAGTCCCCCCGGCCGCGGGATTGCCTGGAGTAATGGCTACGAAGCGGCGCTGCGCAGCATATCCCTTGCCGTCGTCTACGACGCCCTACGCGGCACGGAAATGCTCACCTCCCGAGACATCGAGAGCTTCCGGACGATCCTTTGGCAGCACGCCCGGTGGATCGAACGCGATCCCTCAACGCACAGCTCGGCGAACAACCACCGCATCGGCGAGCTCGTTGCGCTGTTGACCGCGGCGCTGCTTGCGCCGGAGATACCTGGTTCGACCATCCGTGCCCGGAAGGCGTTGAATCAGCTTTCTGCAGAGCTGGACCGGCAGATCCTTGCCGACGGCAGCAGCGCCGAGCAGGCCTTCTACTACCACCTTCACGCCATCGACCTCGCACTCGTCGCCGTTGCCGTCCTGGATGCAGTGGCGGTAGCGACGCCGCCTCGAATCCTGGCGGCCCTCCACCGGTCGGCTTCGGCGCTGGCGCTACAGGTCGGCGACGGCGAACCTCCGCCTCGTTACGGCGATGAAGACGACAGCCGGGCGCTCAGGCTTGATGCGACCGAGACACGCGACGTTTCTTCAGTTGCAAGTTCATTGGCAGCTCGGCTCGGCCACGCGGACATCTGTCGGCTGGCGCGCGGCCTTGACGCCGGCACGTGGTGGCTGTTCGGCGCCGCTGGCGGTCGACAGCTTGCTGAAACACGCGCAGCTGTTTCTCCCGGCACAGCTGTACTTCCCGTGTCCGGGTTGACGATCTTGCGCAGGCGGAACGTCCGTGTGACGGTCGATGCCGGGCCACTGGGCCATCTTGCCGTTGCGGCGCATGGCCATGCTGACGCCCTCGCCGTCACCGTTGTGCATGCAGGAGACGAGTTGATCGTCGACCCGGGAACCGGTAGCTACTTCCGCAGACCTGAGGTTCGACGTGCATTCCGAGGCACCGGGTTTCATGCGACAGTTGTCGTGGATGGCCGTGACCAATCCGAGCCGGGCGGCGCGTTCCTATGGACGACCCACGCGCATTCGCGACAACTGAAGCTCGCGCCAGACAAGGGATTGGTCGTTGCGGAACACGACGGATACTGTCGTCTACGAGATCCGGTGCGTCATCGGCGCGCCGTCGTGCTTCTCGAAGACGCGCGCCTGCTGATCTACGACCGCCTCGACGCGGCTGGTTCCCACGAATACGCACTCCGCTTCCCACTCCATCCTGACCTCGAGGCCACCATCATGGACAGCAGTACGGTGAGGGCAACGCACGAGGGGGGAGCGCGCCTGCTGCTATCCCTCGCATCCTCTCACCCCGGCACGCCGAACCTACTCCGAGGTCGCGAGCAGCCCTTAGCCGGCTGGTGGTCGCCGCGCCTGGAGTCCCTAGTACCTGCGTGGCTTATCTCATACGACGTCCATGCACACGGGCGGGTGGACCTCGTCTCACTCGCCGTTCCGTGCAGTGGCGGAGCGTGGCCCGACGGCACGCTACGGATGGAGCACGATGGCCAGGCGGTCTTAGTCAAGGGTGCCGGCCTCAATGCACGTTTCTCCCTCGACGGAGAAGATCCCGAAGTGGTAATCCGCCCGAGCACCACCCCGCATGATCCGCCTGGCGCGTAGCAATCGAGCCAGCCTCGGGTCGGCGCTACTGCGTGGGGCGATTGGCCTCGAGGACGGGAGCTAGCCTCGTCCAGTACATAGCCGTTGCCAGTCCGCGACGGCGCCTGCAGGGCTCTAATGCCCTGTCTGGATTCCTCTACTCAGTGACCCTCGGGCTAGGCATCAGCAGGTCAGACGCGCTGCCGATGAGGGAGCAGGGTGTCGGGGACACGCATGCCGCTCGCCTGGGCCATTGGGCTGCTCCTCGCAGTCCCAGGCGCAAGCACGGCCTCTTCAGTCGTTCACAGCGACGCGCATTTCCGAGCAACGGTCGGCGAACGGTCCGCCAAGCTTCGGGGCGGCGGCAAAGACACCAATCTGGTGGTCTATCGTGTCGACGCAAGCAGCAGTACTGACGGCAACTACGCCGTACGCGTCTTGGACAACGATCCAGGGACACGTTGGGAGGCGTGCGGACAGGACCAGTACATCAGATTCGACCTTGGGCGCACACAGACCATTTCGAGCATCTCCGTCGCCTTCTATCTGGGCGGTCGGCAGTCGTACGCGTTCGACGTCGAGGTCACGAGCGACGTCGACCAGCGACGGTGGACGTTCGTCGGCTCCTACCGGAGCACGCAACGCGAGGGCCCGCAAACATTCGCACTTCTCCGTCCGGCCTCCGCTCGCTACTTGCGTATCTTGGCGAAAGGGTCCACAACTGCTCCGGGATCGTGCAACAGCTACTCGGAAGTTCGCCTAAGCGGCCGTCCATACTTCACCGCCGACGTCGAGACTGGAGACACGGCTCAGTTCAGCGAACTCGAATGCTCCGACAAGCTCCGCCAGTTTCAGATCACGTCTCATCCGGTTCGCCAGGGACGCTTCGCGGCACGGTTCGCGGAGCGCGCAGGCGATCTCTGGCCCGGCAACAACACCGTCCGCTGCTTGGCGATCATTGGGCAAACGAACGAAGCTGCAGGCGATGACTATTACTATTCCATGTCATTCTATTTTCCGGCTCCCATCACGACGAACCTCCTGTGGGAGACACATGCGCGGCCGGAGATATACACCCTCGGTGATCCGCTTAGTGTCGCGCCCAATGCGCTAATCGCCACCAGCACACCGGCCGCATACGACCAAGTGGCCACTCGACTTTCGCTAAGGCTGAATACTGGCGCGGCGGTCTGGCGTGACGGAGCGTGGCAAGGATGGACATACTCCGAGCCCGATGTCCCACTCATCGCTCCTATTCCCATCGGCGTGTGGATCGACATCATCGTTCACATTAGATTCTCCGAAACGAACGGAATGGTCGAAGTCTGGACACGGACGGGCCGCCGTGACTGGCCGCGGCAGCCAGTCGTTCAGCGAGTAGGTATTCCCACGCTGCAGTACGTCCCAGGCGGACTCGACGCCAAGGTTCCGGCAGACATTCACACAAGTACGCTCTACGACGCCATCGGTCTGTATAAGGGCGGCAACGCGGCTGTCCAAGAAGACGTTGTGTACGTCGACGGCTACGCGGCCAACGGAAGCTTGAAAGAGGCGCAGGCTATGCTCCGCTGAAGGAGCGGCCGCGATCGTGTCCGAAGCGTGGCAGCAACCACCGCGGCTCTCGCTTCGGCACCCGCATGTCTATGACTGAGAGTCCGCAAGCGGCGTTGATCGTGTGAGTGCCCATTTCCCGTCCCATATGTGTCATGGCAAGGCGTCTGCGGGCGACTTCACTATACGCTACCGTGCTCAGCGTTTCGACTTGGTTTAGCACGAGCGCGTTTCCGTAGCGCCCCGAGGAATCTTGAGCTGGACGTACCAACGTCGCAGCACCTTGAAATAGATGTCCAGCGGGGCGAGCGCTCCGCACGTCCGACTTTACGGGATTGCCACGATGCGGCCGCCATGGACCAAACGGTGCCCGGGCATGGTAGATATGGAGTTCGTCCCAGGGGCGGGTACCCTCGACCGCGACCGTCGCGAACATCCACCAGGAACCGTCGATGCAGGCGACTGTTGCATCTGCGGCGATGAGGTCGCGCAGCAGCACGGTTTCATTCTCCCACCGCCATGGGAAGTCGATAGCTCTGTACAGTTCAATTGTCCTGTTGTCGCTCGTTTCCGGAATCATGTACCAGGACCCATTCCATTCGAAGACACACGGGTACGACAGATGGTAGTTCTGGCTCAGCACGGTAGTCGCCTCCGACCATCCACGCTGGGGGTCGAACTCGAGTACTGCGATATGCGCCCTTCTTGTGCGGTGCACGTATTCTTCGATGAACACGAAGTAACGTCCTGCCGCTGAAATAGCGAACGGATCAGCCCAGAAGACGCCCCTCGGAGGCTGACATACCTCGTAGTCTGTAAGTCGCAGATGAGGCGTACAGCCGCGCCGCACGCCGCTGTCAAAATGGAACGCGATGGACCAATGCCAGGGCGCCAACTTGCGCCGAAGCACCTGCGAAGCAGAACGCGCCGCTACTCGGCGTGCTGTCGTGATCGCAACACGCGTCGATACAAAGGGCGATGTGGCCTCGCATCGAGCGCCGAGCCGCGCCGGCGCCGGCGCCGGCGCCGGCGAGCCATCTTCCACTTCAAGCGTATCGCCGTAGTAGACATCACGGAGCTTCCGGCTCAGAAAGTGACTCGACTTCCAATATACGGGCACTGTGGTCCGAGAGACGGACAAGAGATCAGTCGCGGTCCAGGAGCGATAGATCATCTGGCTGCCGCGCGGAGACGACACGAGCAAACCTGCAGACGTCACCGGCAATGCCGCGATCACTTCCGCGAAACCGAACGGCACCGGTTGAGAGTGGTCGCCGTGGTAGAAGGCCCAGACTCCGTACCGGGCGACATCAAGCGCGCGTCCCGTAGGTGGCCGCCGACGCAGATTCAGCAAGACGTCGAGCTGATGGGCCGACACCTTCTCCAAACTCGGGCCCGATAGCGGGTAATTGCGATCCTGGAGATCGGGCTCAACCACGATGACTTCGCACGTGCTGAGAACGGGGGAGATGTCGGTTAGCGCGCACGGATCCCGGCCCGTTAAGAAGATCAGGCGGTCCACACGTGAGTATGCGCGCAACATTAGTCCAGGTCTCTGCGGCCTTCCATTAGCAGCGGACGACGGATCGTCGCGGACGAGAACGACAAGATCCGCGACCTCTGAAGCCACTAATTGATGAAGCGCATCGTAGAGCCAGAGCGGCTGACGAAGTGACTCGACAAGAACACCTACACGGAGTCGGTCCTGCCCCCGAACTTGCGCGGCCGAGCGCGTTGTTGTGAGAGGTTGCCCACGTGCAAAGCTGCTGGAGCCTCCTAGTTCGCTCATCCGCTATCGCGAGCCAGATGTGGTTCGTACGCCGGAGCCCGAGAAGCCGTGCTGATCGATGCCCGGAACTGGGCCCACCACACGAGAAACCCTGGCGCGCCGGCAGCGGCGGCCCCTATCGCCGCCCCTTGAGCTCCCGCGAAGTCTGCCCCCACCCCCGCAGCGAGGAGCGTCAAAGCCCCGACAACGACGCGCGCGCGGAGCCCACCGCTCGCATCTGCAACCGCCCGAATGCCCGATAGTGCGCCGGTTTCCGCCGCACCAGCTGCGATAGCGACGGTCACGGCGGGAATCAACATGTGAGCCGTATCCCACTTCGCGTCAAAGACGCTGCGGCCGAAGCTCGCCGGCATTACGTAGACGAAGACGCCCCATGCAATTGCGACCGCAGTCAACGCCACCGTGACCTGAACCACGCGGCGATGCAACAAGGCCGGCCGGTGTCTTGCCCTGACGAGCTCCGGGATTACCGCGAAACGCGTCCCCGACATGATTACGACGAGGGGTCCGAAAGCGGCCTGAGCGACCCTGTACTTGCCCGCTTCAGGCGCGCTCGCGAGGGTGCCCAACAAAACGACAATCAGTTGCGTGCCGCTTTGCGAGATCAGGAAATCAGCCGCGAACCTTCCTCCGAATCTGGCGCGCGTGCGGATTCCTTCGCCGACGGCATCGAGCGGTATCACGATGCCGCCTCGCACAAGCGCGTATGCGCCCGCCAACGTCGCCCCCACCCCCCAGCAAGTAACGAGGGGCGAAAGGCTCGCCCTGTTTGTTGCGATCAGCAGCGGCACTGCGACGCCCTGCAGTACAGCCCACACAACGTCGCTTTCGAAGGCGATCCGTGGCCGCCCTAAGGTCATGAGCGCGAACCGCGCCGTGTCCTGAACGACTAGCCCGGGAAGTAGTAACGCGAGCAAGACGAATGTGGTGGGTCTGGGGAGCCCATGTGTGAGTTCCGCCACCGCTACGATCGCAAGCGTCAAGACCGACGCACCCGCGGCTCCCCTCGTAACGGCCACAGCGGCCGCACGGCACTGGACGCTCGGCGAGGTGTCGCTGAACAAGACGACCAGTGGCTCGGAGGCGAGCCCCCGAATCGTGCCGTTGCTCAGAACATAGATTGCGATGACAATCGCGAACACGCCGAAATCGCGAGATGTCAGCATCTGCGCGGCTACCACTGTCAATGCAAAATTGGTCGCGCTCGATAGAACCTGGTCAGCAAAACCCCAACTTGCGCGCGCCCGACCGTTGCGCCGGCCGCTCGAAGCCCCAGCAGCCGCCATAAACATTCGTGGGCCCGGACGGGCATGGCCGCTGCACCGCGCCCCTAGGCTCATATGTCGGCAGCTGAGCGTCGCTGCCGAGCGAGGGCGCATCCTGAATACATCGCGAGTGCGACAATCAGGACGCTGTCAAGTAAGGCAGCGCTCCCGACGGACATTACTAACACGGCGGCGAGAACCGCCAAAGCCGCCACTGCGGCGGTGCGCTCGGCATGCGTGGCTGACCTCGCCAACCGTCTTAGCCGCGATCCTAGGTAGAGCAATGCGCCCAGCAGGAGCGCGGTGCCCGCGTATCCCGTCTCAGCGAGATAGCTTGACCAGCTGGTATCCGTTAGATACTGGGGATGATCTCGTGAAAAGCCGTACTTCTGTTCCATTCCGAGATCCTCGTAGTACGGGCTGTAGTAGAGCACGGAGGCATAACTTCCGTACCTGCCGAAACCCGTACCGAGCGGGAAGTCTTCTGCTGCAAGTGCAAAAGCGTTCGCATAGAGCTGGCCTCTTGCGGTTTGCTCGGTGTGAGAGGTGAACTTCGATAGTTGCTCCACAAAGGGCGCAGCGCCTAGCGTGACCACAACCACCGTGATCATCAGGCCCAGCTGGACTATGCGACCGGGCCGCCTGTACCTCGTAACCAGAATGACCACGGCAGCGGCCGCAATGAGGGCCAGCACTCCGCGAAGCCGGAGCGAGGCCACGCCCGCTAGTGCGAGCGCGAAGCCGAGCAGGAGGCTGGAGCGGCTTCGGGTCACTGCCCATTTAGCCAATGCGACCGCTACGGCTAGCGACATGAAGTTCGAATACCGACTGGGCGAGGTAAATACTGATTGCACGGCATGAGAACGAGCACGGTCAGGCGCGTCGAAATCGACACTTGTCGTGTGCAGAACGTGGTGGAGGAACCCCGGTGACGCATAGTCGAGGCCGCCCAGTAGCGCCACGACGACGCCGGTCGCGAGAACGTATTTCGTTACGCGCCCGACATCGGCCGGGCGCCAAGGCATTGCGAGTGTTAGCCCTAGTACGACCCAGAACTTGAGACTCAGCCATCCGCCAACGAGCGTCCACGCACCGACGTCGCCTCGCAGCACGGCGGAAGCCACGCCCACAATGCCTAATACCGCTGCGATAGCCACCGCCGGAAAGGCGTTGAAGCTCCGTGGTCGCGACAGGTGCCGCAAAAAAACGCTGCACGCGAGGATGAGAAGCACGACGTCGTCTATGCGGCCAGCGAAGACGCCAGCCGAGTGAGAGACGTAAGACGCGTACGCGCGAAGGGGCTCCTGAACGACAAAGAGGACCCACGAAATCAGCAAAACGTCGATCGGACGAGCGATGCAGAGAATGACAAGCGCCGGTATTGCCGCGGCGCCGACCGCCGCGGCAACGATCAGTGACGGCGGAACGCCATAACTGCCACTAGCCGCGACGGCATAACCAAGCGCAACCGCTGCCGTCACGCTCGCCGCGAGGTCGCGTGCGAGTGACCGGCCTAGCCTAGGGTTCACTGCTGACGCGATGCCAGGGCGCGAAATATGCGCCTCCACGGCCATTGAAGGACGCTCGTAAGGGTGAGCGAGCGACCGGCGCCCTGCGCTCCCGCCGCCTGGAGATAAACATTTTCCTCCTTGAGCAGCCTGTTGCCCGCGAAAGCGCGACCCGTCCGGAGCTCGGATGCTGCGGGAGGCGCAGAGTGCGCACCTGCAAGGCGCAGCACCCGCCGCGCAGTAGCGACCGGTGCTTCAACCACCTCCGCATAAGAAATTGCGACGCGCCGCTCCCGTGGATGCGTCAAGAAGATCGCCACAGACAACAGATGCGTTAGCCAGAGGTAAGCGTTCGCCGCGATAACGCCTTTGTGATCTCCTTCAGATGCCGTACGAAACGACCTGACGATGTCGTTCGGATCGCGAGTGAGATACACGAGCACTAACCGAAGGTTTTCGGCGCGGCGCAACTCTCGTGCACGCAATGGGTAATGAGAGGTATCAACAACCACGCGCGCCCGGGCAGAGCGTGCAACTGTGAAGTAAAGCTCCCGATTGAACGCCCGATATCGTTTTCGGAGATCGCGATTGAACCAGTACGCGCGCCTGAAAATTGCCGTGGAATGCTCAAGGGCGCGGAGGCAATAGTCTCCATGCAGGCTCGAGTAGTCTCCGATACCGCGCGCTACTCCTCGCCAGAACTTGGTTCGATCCGCCCGTGTGTGGACAGGTACTCCGCCCCTGCGGAGCCATGCATCAAGCTCGCCGGCGTAGAAGATATCGTCACAATTTCCAAGCAACACGCCCAGGATCGTACTTCCGGCGCGTGCCGGACCCATGACGTAGATGACAGTGAGGGGGCGCGACTCGAACTTCTTTTCCGGGTCCCTTGTGGCGTGTGGTGCACGCTTCCTTAGAGGATGTAGTCCACTCGGTGCACGCGGCGCGTTCATTTGATCTCGGTCGCTCACTGCACATGCCTATCGTGGCCGGCGCGGGCACGCACAACCGCCCAGCCACCCCTTGATCGGTCTCTCGGCGAAGCGATCGCCTCTGTGAGGACTTGGCGTAATCGCGCTGATACGACGTCGACGCTGCCAATCGCCTGCGCTCGATGCCGCGCGGCATCTCCTAATCGTAGCTGCAGATGTGGATCATCGAGCACGAGACTGAGCTTCTGCGTGAGAGCGCGAATGTCGCCGCATTTGTACAAGAATCCCGTGATGCCATCCTCGACAAGGCTCGATAGCTCTCCGACGTCTGACACGACGGCGGGAACCCCGAGAGCCATCGCATCGAGAAGCGCGACGGAAAGCCCCTCCGATTCGGAGAGTAGGGTGAATACGCGGGAGCGCGCGCAGATTTCGACGACGTCGTCGCGGAACCCAAGGAAGGCAACCGATTCCGAAATACCGAGCGCAGCCGCTTGCGTTTCAAGAGCGCCCTGAAGTGGGCCTGTCCCGACTACAACCGCCCTCACGCTACGTCCTTGCCTCTTCAAGGCAGCGACGGCTGCAAGCAGATCCGTCGTCCGCTTGTTCGGAAGCAGCGCGCCAACCGTCACGATGTCGTAGTCGCAGAGCTCTTGTTGCCGGCCCTGAACATGTCCGATGCTCGTCGCAGGTGGGAGTAGGTGGATGCGCGCCGGATCGACGCCCCGCTCGATCAAGGCCCTCCGACCGCGCTCGCCCATCGCTGCGACCGCGTCTGCACGCCGTACGGCCGCGAGAAGCAGCTGCTCTATCGCGCGGCTCGGGCACCGCTGGCGGCCGAGAATCTTGTTGTCTGAGCTCCATCCACCGCCGAGCCACTCTCGCGGCCCACCGATCTGCTGATACATCGCTCGGGCGCCGCAGACGCGCGCTGCGAACAGAGCAGTGAGTGCATGCGGCACGAGGTTGAACCCGACTACCCACTCAGGCCGAAATCGTCGCGCGATGAACAGGCATAGGAGCAACTTCGAGACAGCACGCCCACACAGTCTTCTCAGCCACGCCGGCGGTACGACTGTGCTGACCTTCGCGAGCGGCGGACCGGGCTTGTCTGTAACCAGCACGATCTCGTCAACCTCATCCAACGCAATGAAAGGAAGAAGATGCGAACGCAGCTGGTTCGGGACAAATGTCACCGTTACTAGTACTCGGAGCGCGTCCGAACAGCGGTTCACGAGTCGGGTGAGGCGCGGAGCGTTGTCGCATAACTATAGGCTTCCATCAGAGTTCGCCTCGAATGCTCCCACCCAAGGACCCCCGCGATACGGCGCCGACCGATGGCCGCCATTGCGCTTCGCTCTTGAGGGGCGGCCAATAGCTTGTCGATTGCACTCGCGAATGCAGTAGGGTCATTTGGCGTGGCATACACTGCGGCATCTCCAGCGGAGACACGAGCCTCCGCTAAGTCGTAGGACACGATTGGGACACCGAGCGCCATGTACTCCAGTATCTTGTTCATTGTTGAAACGTCGTTCAAAGGGTTCTTAGGATCGGGCGCCAAGGCTACGTCGGCGGTCGACAGAATCCGCAGCAGTTCCTCGTTGGGCACGCGCCCAGGAAAGTCGACGTGGTCATCCAATCCAAGCTCCTCGCAGAGCTGGCGCATTGCGTGGAAGACGTCTCCTGCGCCCACAAATACCGCGTGCCAGTCTTCTCGACGACGCCGGAGCTCAGCGAGCGCGCGCAACGCATGATCCACACCATCCTGGGGTCCCATCACTCCGAGGTATACGAGAAGATGCCGCTTTCCTTTCCGCAGCTGTGGACTAGATCTCGTTTGCTGGAACAGGGACGTATCAGGGGCACTCCGGACTACAAACACATTCTCCGGCGACACGCCCCCGCGTTCAATCGCAAGCCGACGGTAGGAACCATTTGTCGCAATAACGACGTCAGCCAGAGTAAACGCCACTCGTTCCAGTAGGCGCGTAAGGCGGTATCCGAGATCGCGGCCGCGTCCGAACCTCGAGAGATATAACTCTGGCACGAGATCGTGATGGTCAAACACGAACACTGCACCCGCGCGCCGCAGCGCGAGCGCCGGCAGAAATAGGAGGTCCGGCGGATTGCACGCGTGGACAACGTCGAATCGCCGGGTCTTTGCCAACCGCCGAATGAGCCGCCATGTGCGCCAGAGCGCCGCAGCGTATTCGCGCCCATATCCGAGCACGCCTCCATTTGCCGGTCGCAGCGGGTACCGGTGGATCTCAACGCCATTTAGCCGCTCGAACTCCGCCTCGTCGCGCCCGCTACCACGTGGACAGACGACCGAGACACCGTAGCCGCCATCGCGGAGCGCCTCGCACTCCTGCCAAACCCGACGGTCGAACGGAACCGAGAGGTTCTCGACCAGGACCAGGACGTTTTTACCAGGCAACGCCGATGTAGTTCGGTCGTGTCCGACGAACGTCGGCATCGGGCAAGCGCACAAGATCTATGACCGTTCTGCCGTTCGTATGGGCCAGCGCGCTAACGGCCTCGTCGCTCGACGCTCCGACAATGCATACCTCAGCATGCTGCAGGACTTCGTCTATCGAGTCAGCTAGGAGGGCGGATAGATGTGGGATGCGGTCTTCAATGAATTGCCGGTTTGCGCCGACGAGGCGGGCAAGTGAGATCTTCGGGTCGAATATCCTCAGCTCGTAGCCCTTACCTAAGAGACGTTCACTTAGCTCGACAAGCGGACTCTCTCGTAAGTCGTCGGTGTTCGGCTTAAAGGCGAGACCTATTACGCCAATGCGGCGCCGACCGAGACTCAGGATCGTATCGACGACGCGCTTAAGACAAGCTTCGTTCGAATTGAGGATCCCTTCGAGCAACGGGACTTGCAGGTCCTGCCGCCTTGCCGCGTACAACAAAGCCCGGAGATCTTTGGGCAGGCACGCCCCACCGAACGCAAACCCAGGGGTAAGGTATGCCGACGAGATGTTCAGCTTCGTATCGACGAAAAAGCTCCTCATCACCTCCTGCGAGTCGAGGTTGAACGCTCGGCAGATCGCACCGATTTCATTTGCGAACGTGATCTTCAAGGCATGGAACGCATTGTCCACATACTTCGCCATCTCAGCCGCGCGAACAGACGTCCGTATGGCCACGCCTCCAAAGCCGCCATATAGATCAGCGAGCACATCGCCGCTGGGCGAGTCAAGCTCGCCGATGACTGTCTTGACGGGGAAGTTGAAATCCGCCACGGACGAGCCCTCGCGAAGGAACTCCGGATTCACGGCGAAGCCGAAGTCACGTCCTGGAGCCTTTTCCGACATTTCCTGAAGAATCGGTATGAGGGTTTCTTCTGACGTGCCAGGCAGCATGGTCGATCGGACGACGATGGTGTGGCGCTGCTTGCGCCCACGCAATGCCTCACCGATCGTCCTCACTGCGCGCGTTAGGGAAGTGAGCGAGAGGCTCCCATTCGGCGCTGAGGGCGTTCCGACACAGACAAACGATAGATCGGATCGACATACGGCCGCGGCTGCGTCGGTTGTTGCGTGCAAACGCCCTTCACCCACGTTGAGTGCGACGAGCTCTTCAAGCTCGGGTTCTAGGACCGGTGCCGTTCCGTCGTTCACCGCGTCCACCTTTGAGCTCGCGACATCGACCCCGACGACATCATGGCCCCGCGCGGCCAGCGACGCCGCCGTAACGGTGCCTACGTAACCCAGACCGAAGACCGCAATCCTCATGTCTCTTCCGGCGATGGCAGCAGCAAGCCGCCGTGCCCTCTAATACGCGTTCCTCTCGCGGAGAACGGCGGGGATCGTGCGCGCCATCAGCTCGAGGTCGCCTTTCAGGGACCAGCCTGCGACATAGCGGTAATCCAGCTTGATCATTTCCTCGAATGGGATTTCGCTTGCGCCGTGTACCTGCCAAAGACCGGTGATCCCTGGTTTGAGATCGAGGCGTCTGCGAGCCCACCCGTTGACATGACGGTCTTCGTCGAGGATCAACGGCCTTGGGCCGACGAGGCTCATCTCGCCCACGAATACGTTGAACAACTGCGGTAGCTCGTCGAGTGCGAAGCGACGAAGATGCCGCCCTACATGCGTCACTCGCGGATCGTCCGGCACCTTGAACATACGCGGATCCCCGCTCAAGTGTTGGTTCAGGTGAGCAAGCTCCTGCTTGCGGCGGTCGGCGTCGACAGACATCGTTCGGAACTTGCAGATGCGGAAGGGGCGACCTTTAGCGCCGATCCGAACTTGACGGAAGAAGATCGGGCCCGGCGAATCGAGCTTGATCGCAACGGCAATTACAAGGAAAAGTGGGAGGAGCAGTATGAGGAGGACGGCGCTGACGGCCAGGTCGAGTGCTCGTTTCAGAAGCTGGGCCGAGCGTTCAAGCCTGAAGGCGCGGGCGCCGAGGATGGGCAGACCGCCGACGCTGTGGACATCGAGGCCTGGGCCAATTACATCGAAGAAGCGCGGCACGACTTGGATCTGAACTCCTGCCTCGGCGAGCATTCGAAGCAAGGGAACCGCCTCATAGTCGCGATCCGACGAGAACGCGAACAACACACGCTCCACGTCGCGCTCGGCGACGATTTGTGGAAGGTCCTCAAGCCGACCGAGGATCGTCAGGTCGCCGAGGCGGTCGTCCCGCTCGCGTGGATGCGCGTCGACGAACCCTAGAACCCGCACGCCGTAGTCCGGACGCTCGAGCAACTTCCGCGCGACAAGCTGTCCGACGATGCCCGCTCCGACAATCACGGTGTTCTGAACGAAGCTGCTGTGGCGTTTGCATAAGCACCGCGCAACCACCCGTAGCACGCTGATGAGCGTGATAGCGACGACCCAGAAGAGCAGCAGCCGGTTCATGCTCGGTGTGGCAAGCTCGGTAAGCCTGGTGAAGGCGAAGACGAGCCACGAACCGACCGTGACAAGCGTGAACACCCCGATGAGGTCGTCTGCGCGCGAACGATCGACCTGCTCTTCGTCCCGATCGTAAAGGCCGTACAGCTTCGCTCCGATCACCCAGAATGGGAGGCTCAGCGCGAACAACGTTGCCTCCCTGGCTCCCCCGACTGCATTCGTCGCGTACTGGTCCCACGGAGTCAGAAGCGCAGCGACCACGAAGGCGGTGACGAGACCAAACACATCGGCCGCTAGCAGCGCCCGCCGGATCACCCAGCCTCGACGAAGCTTCCTGCCCGCCTCAGCCCGATCGCAGACTGGCGGAGCAGGCAGCTCTACGGAGGTTGCTTCGCGCTCGCCGAGTGCGCTCACGACCTAGACTCCCCCTCGTCGGCCGCTCGCACGTGTTCCACGTCTTCGAGCCGGTCTTCGTCGTCGCCGCGGCCGTAGGCATACCCGTACGCGTATGCGTAGGTATCACCCGCCTCAGCGCCCGTAACGACCAAACCAAGCGGCCTAGCGTGCGACCTCGCCAGCGCCCGAGTCAGCTCGGTGATCATTGGCCGCCGCAGACGGTTAAGCCGAGTCACCAGTAACAGCCCATCGACCTTCGACGCCAGCGTCAAAGCATCCCCGATGCCCAACATCGGAGCCGAGTCGACCAACACGAGATCGGCGCGGTCGCGCACATCTCCGAGCACCCGCTCGATCGCGTCCGAGGCAATGAATTCACCCGGGTTCGGCGGAAGAGTCCCCGCTGGGAGCACTCGGAGGGATGTCGAGTTACCGCCGCCGTTCGAACTCAAACTGGTTCGTGCCGTGGCGCGGTTCATGCGAGCACCGAGGAATACCGGGGTAAGCGCCTCACCCAGCGTAAGCCGGCCCAGGGCCACGTCGGTAAGGCCCATCGGCCCTGCCTCTGGGAAGAAGGTGCCGACGTAGGGATGGCGGAAGTCGAGATCAACAAGGATCACTTCGCGCCCCGACCTAGCGGCGGCAACCGCGAGGTTCGCAACAGTCGTGGACTTCCCCTCACCCTCGACGGCGCTCGTAACCATGATGCTCCTTGCGGACCGATCAGGATCGATCAGATCGAGATTCGTCTTGAGGATGCGATACGGCTCCGCGTAAATGGTCTCGGGGCCTTCGAGCATCGCGAGCCGGTCAGCGCTGCGCAGCGCGCGCGGCGGCGGCGGAACCTGCGCCAGGATGGGCAGGCCTAGCCGGCGCGAAACGCTCTCGGCAGTGCGCACCCGCGTGTCCAGGGCTTCTCGCAGGAAGGCAAGCCCAAATCCGAGCAAGACCCCGAGCACGAGTCCTAGTGCGCCGTTACGCGCAGGGCGAGGCTCGACCTGCTTCGCACGCTGCGCCGGCTTCACGAGGGAGGCGTTCGAGGTCTGGAGCGCCTCCATCGTCGCGAGCTGCTGCTCCTTGTCGACAAGGCTCGCGTAGAGCGCAGAACTCTTGTCGCCCGACTCCTCGAGTGCGGAAATGCGAGCCTGCAGACCAGCGCGTGCACGGATCATCGCAGCTGTATCCAGCTCCTTGCGGTACCCGATGTATGCCCGCGCATAGAGCGTCGCCAGCAGTGTCGCGACCGCAGCGCGATGATCTTCAACCGTGAAGACGAGCAGATCAGCGTCGCTCTTCGCGGATACGTGCGACTTCTCCAGGAACTCAGCGGGCGTGACGTTCTTGACGTGAGCGCGAGTAAGCGCCCGCCTCGCCACCTCAGGGACCTGAGCAAGGTCCGCTTGCGTCTGCGCGAGACGCACCGGGTCGCCGCTCAGCGTCTGGTCGTTCACGTTGCTGAGCAGGTTCGCGAGGTTCTGCCTGCTCAACAGCACCTCGGCTGACGCCTCGTATTGCGCCTTCTGGAGTAGCGAGACCGCGACCGCCACCGCCGGGACCACAACGACCGCAAGAAGGACGATCCATTTCCTCCTAGTCAGGACCGCGAGGTAGTCGTGCAACGACGAGTTCTCGTGCATCAGCGAGACCCAGCTCGTTCCAGCTCAAGCACGCCTCTCCCCATGCGCGCGGGCAATAGCCTGTCAGCAGGCTGCCGCAGAGTGACTCTTCTCCCCTCAGCTCTCTCCGACGGTTCCGGCGCATCGTATAGCCTCCCGCGCTCGCTTCCAAACGGGAGGCTCGCTGCATAGCTTTCTCGCAATTTTGCGGGCGATAGACGGCGATCTGATTACCATCAGAAAGATGAGCTGTTCGGATTCGCCGTCAAACTGCGACCTGCCTCGCCTGTGATCCCGGCGGTAGCCGGCATCGGTGCGGCCATCGGTCTGGTCGCCTTTCTGTTCCTCGTCGCGCCGGCGCGTGCCCGTTATCGCACGGCGCGCGATCGACGCCGCGAGAGACGCCGACTCGCCGGGCAAAGGGGTCGCCCGCAAACCGCCGAAACGCACGCTGGCGACGAGCGTCAGGCGGCGGTCGTGCGCGACGCCGAGCGCGCACTGGCCCAAGCCCGCGAAGAGGCGCGTGCAATCGTCGCGGACGCAGAGGCCACGGTCACCGAAATGCAGGCGGACGCGGAGAGGAGCGCCCGCGCAATCGTCCGCGCGGCCGAGGACACGGCCGGCGAGCTCATCAGCGCCGCTGAGCTTCAGGCCGCTGAGGCGAGAAAGCAGGCGGCTCGGGAGCGGGAGGCGGCGCGGCGTACTCGCGACCAACTCGGTGAGTTGATCCGCCAGCTGTTGGACGAGGTGAGACAGGATCCCGCTTCGTTGCCGCAGGACACGGAGGAGCCGCGCTCGGAGCAAGCGCGGTAGAACTCGCCCTTGCGATCTAGGGCGAAGCAGATGAGAATCGGCTCATGACCGAAGAGACGCCGAGCACGCAGATCGAGAGCCATGCGCTTCCGGTCGCACGCAAGGGGTACGACCGCGCCGCGACCGACAAGCTTCTCGAGGAGCTCAAGGGGAGCTTGACCACGCTGATCTCGGAGCGGAACGCTGCACAGGCGCGCGTGCAGGAGTACGAGACCCGGATCGCCGCGCTCGAGGAGCGCGAGAAGGAGATCGCCAGCGCGCTAGTGATGGCGGCGCGCGTTCGTGAACAGAGCGAGCAGGAAGGCGAGGCCCAGGCGCAGGAGAAGATTCGAGCGGCCGAAGCCGAGGCAGAGCGGATCGTTGCCGACGCGCGGTCGAGTGCGCGCAGATTCGAGCAGGAGGCGCGCGACGCGGAGCTCCTGGCCGTTCGCGCGCGGCAGCAGCTCACGAACTATCTCGAGTCCTTGCTTGCGGAGATCGAGCAGCGCAGCAACGAGCTCGGGTCGGTCGTCCAGGATCTGGTCGACCGTGCCGGCGAGAGTGGACGCGGATCGACGAGCACGGTCGAAGACCTCACTGCTCGCCTGCCGACGCAGAGCAAGCCGACGGACAGGCAATAGGCGTTGCTTAGCCGGTCGCGCGGCGCCTGAGCTCGTCCTCGACCGCAGCCGGGTCGAGGCCGCGCGCGGCCAGCAACACGTAGCTGTGGAACCAGAGGTCGGCGAGCTCCTCGACGAGCCGCTCGTCGCTCTCGGTCGCGCCCGCGAGCGCGACCTCGACTCCCTCCTCGCCGACCTTGCGCGCGGCGGCGGCGGGGCCGCCGTCCAGCAGCCGCGCGACGTAGGAGCCTTCCGGCCGCTCGCGCGCGCGCTCGGCGACGCGGCGCCAGAGCCACGGCGCGAAGCAGGAGAGCGACCCGGTGTGGCAAACGGACGCGGCCGGGCGCACCCGTAGGAGGATCGCGTCGCCGTCGCAGTCGTCGCGCAGCTCGACGACCGCGAGGGTGTTGCCGGAAGTCTCGCCCTTGCGCCAGAGCTGCTTGCGCGAGCGGCTCCAGAACCACGCCTCGCCCGTCTCGCGCGTCCGGCGCAGCGCCTCCTCGTCCATCCACGCGAGCATCAGGACGCGGCCGTCGTCGGCGTCCTGGACGATCGCCGGCGTCAGCTCTGGCCAGGTCTGGGGAGTGTCCCCAGTCACGTCCGCATCGGCCACCCGGCCTCCTCCAGCTCCCGCTTCAGCTCACGCAGCCTCTCGGGCCGCTCGTGGACGATCGACGCCACGAGCGCGGCCTCGGCGCCGGCCTCGAACGCCTCGGCGAGATGCCGAGCCTCGCCGGCGCCGCCGGAGGCGATCACCGGCACGCTCACAGCCGCCGCGACCGCCCGCGTCAGGCCGAGGTCATAGCCGTTCCGCGTACCGTCGGCGTCGATCGAGGTGAGCAGGATCTCACCCGCGCCGTGCTCGACCGCCGTCTGCGCCCACTCCACCGCGTCGAGCCCGCGCGGCCGGCGGCCCGCGTGCGTGACCACCTCGCGGCCGCGCGCGTCGATCGCGCAGACGACCGCCTGCGAGCCGAACTCGTCCGCGAGCTCGCCGAGGAGCGACGGCTCGTCGACCGCGGCGCGGTTCAGCGACACCTTGTCCGCGCCCGCCCGCAGCAGCGCGCGGGCGTCCTCCAGCCCGGACACGCCGCCGCCGACGGTGAACGGGATCTCGAGCTCCGCGGCGGCGCGCTCGACGAGCTCGAGCAGCGGCCCGCGCTCCTCGAGCGTCGCGGTGATGTCGAGAAAGACGAGCTCGTCGGCGGCGAGCTCCGAGTAGCGCGTCGCCAGCTCGACCGGGTCGCCCTGGTCGCGCAGCTCCTCGAACCTGGTGCTCTTGACGACGCGGCCGCCGGCCACGTCCAGGCACGGGATCACGCGGCGCTTGACCATCGCAGGACGTTGCGGATCACCTCGGCGCCGGCAGCGCCGCTCCGCTCCGGGTGGAACTGCACGCCGGCGACGGCTTCGCGCTCGACGGCGGCCACGACCGGCCCGCCGTGCTCGACCTCCGCGACCGCGACCGGCTCCTCCGGCG
>Ga0070741_10006225_pt1 | contig 25812 bp, 22 predicted proteins | sample Coa_R1_4_FD_66440 | JGI IMG/M metagenome (GOLD analysis project Ga0070741, IMG submission 66440) | Surface soil microbial communities from Centralia Pennsylvania, which are recovering from an underground coalmine fire - Coalmine... | ecosystem: Environmental > Terrestrial > Soil > Unclassified ... | reverse complement strand
CGGACGACCCACGATCGCACTCTCGATCTGCGCCGTCGTGTTGATCCCCACCACCGCCGCCGCATGAAAGATCGAATCGAAGAAATTCCGCCGCGACACCTCGTCATGCGGCGCCTCGCCGAAGCGCGGCCAGACGGTCGCGTGCGGATCGCCGAGGTCTGCGTCGGCCCACTGGGCGGCGTTGAGCGGGTGAGGCCGGACGAGGAAGCCGACGTCCGCGAACGGCTCTCCGTGCGCCCGCAGCTTCCGGATCCAGTCCCGGACGAAGCTGACCTCGTCCCTGGCGACGAAGCCGGACGAGCAGACGTAGAGGACGATCGGCCGGTCGGCGCGCAAACCCACCTCGCGGCAGAACTCCTCCCGGCTCCGGCTGGCGCTCCAGTCGAACCAGTCGTCGCAGAGGGCGGCGCCGACGACGGTGATGTTCTCCGGCGGGATCCGGTGGAGCTCGACCGCCTCCTTCGCCTGGAGGTCGTTCCAGAGCAGCACCTGGTCGGGGGCGTCCCGCAGCAGGCCCTTGTTGGTCAGGTTGTCCCAGCCGCGAACCGGGAAGGCGGTGCGGATCCCGAGCCGCTTCGCCGCGCGCAGGTAGTCGGCGTGCGGCGTCCCGATCGAGAGCAGGTGCGTCGGGAAGAGGACGTCGGGGCGATGCTCCTCGAGGAAGCGCACCACCTCCGGCGCCGGAGGCATCGAGCGCTCGACCGCCTGGAGCAGCCTGCTGAGCGCGGCGACGCCCGGCCCGCCGCCGAGGCGGGCGATCCGGGCGATGCGGTGCATCGCCTTCGGCGCCTTGCGCTTCGCGCGCTGACGAAGCTTCGTCGCGTCCTGGTAGCGCGGCTCCAGGTAGCGCAGGTAGTCGATGCTCCGGCGCAGCCACGAGGCGAGCGCGGCGCGTCCGGTCCGAGCGATCGGCGGAAGCTCGTGGAACGTCGCGCCCGGGCACTCCTCCGCGAACGACTCGATCTCGCGATGCGATTCGACCGACTTGAGCGCCTGGTAGGCCAGCTCGAGCCGATGACCGCGCTCGTGCAGCAGCTCGAGCGCAGGCAGCATCGACCCGACGCCCGGATGCTCCATCACGACGAGGACCTTCAAGGACCTGCCTCGCGGCACGACGCCGATAGTAGCGGGGCGCTCAGCCGGCCCTGACGAGGCTCGCCGTTGGCGCTGCCAGCAGCGCCAACGCCCGTTCGGCGTCCTCGGCGGCTCCGGCGCTTCGCTCGACCACGTGAAGCGGCCCGTACGGCGCCCTCGACAGGAAGGCGGCGACGACCCGCAGGTCGTTCTCGTCGACGCCGTCACGGGCCGGCACGATGCCGACCGCCGGAACCCCGAGCAGCACGGAGAGATGGCACGCCGGGCCGTACGAGCCGACGAAGCCCCGCGCCCGAGCCAGCACCGCGCTCTGTGCCGGCCGTTCGAAGGGCTCCAGCGCGACGACCGCGCACCGGCCGGCGAGCGCGGAGCCGACGTCCTCGTCTCGAGGGTCGAACCGGACCGCCACGAACTCCTCGGGGAGGTCGAGTCCCGAGGGCAGGTCCGGGCGCCCGAGCGGCGCGAACTCCAGCCGCCGCTTGAGGAACGTCACGGCGGGACTGCCCGCCGCGAGCTGCCCGCGCCGTTCGTCGATCAGCGCGGCAGGAACGAGCACGGCGCCCTCGGACGCCGACGTCGGGCTCTCGGGCGGCACGAGCTCGGCGCCGATGCCCTCGTACCAGGCCGCGCTCTGCTCGCGCGCGACCACCGTCATCCGCTCGCGCAGGCCGAAGATCGCCAGCTGCAGCCAGCGGAGGAACGGGATCCAGTAGAGGAGCTCGCCGGTCTCGTCACCGAGCCACGGGCCCGCGACGACGCGCACCCCCGTCCGGTCGCGCCGGAGACGGCGGATGAGGCTGCGCAGGTCGTCGTCGGGACGGAGCGGCGCCTCCCGGCGGCGGCGAGCGGCCCGGCGGGCCGCGACCCGGGCCAGCGGCGAGAGCGCGAGGCGAACGGGGGAGGACGCGACCGGGGCGCGCGCCGGCGAGCGCGTGCGGGCGCCGAGCTCCTCGACCGCCTCGACGTACAGCGGCCGGGCGGGGACGTCCAGGCCGAGCGGGCGGACGAAGCGCCGCAGGAACCGCTCGTTCCTCGCCGGATCGGCGCGCCCCTCGACGGAGGCGGCGAGCTGGGCCAGGTGCTCCTCCATCGTCCGGCCGACGTACAGATGGCCGAAGTCGTCGGCCCTCAGGTACTGGAAGTGCAGCGTTCCCTGCTGGGTCTCCCGGAACTCGTCGGCCAGGACCGTGTGGACGGGACGGCCGACGATCGCGCTCTCGATCTGGGCGCTGGTGTTGATCCCGACCACCGCCGCCGCGTGGTGGATCGAGTCGTAGTAGTTCCCGCGTGAGGCGGCCTCGAGCGGCTCCTCGCCGAGGGGCGGCCAGATCGCCGCCTGGGGGTCGTCGAGCGACACCCCGGCCCAGCGGCCCGAGTTGCGCGGGTGCGGGCGGACGAGGACGCCAACCTCGGCGAGCGGCTCCCCGCTGGCGCGCATGGCTTCGATCCAGCGGCGGACGAATGCCGGCTCGTCCGGAGCGACGAACTCGGACGAGCAGACGTACAGGACGATCGGGCGGTCGGGGCGCAGCCCGACCTCGCGACAGAGCTCCTCCCGGCTGCGGCTCGGCCGCCACTCGAACCAGTGGTCGTAGGACCAGGCGCCGAGGACTCGCACCCGCTCCCGCGGAATGCCGTGCAACCGGACCGCCTCGTCGGCCTGGAGCTCGTTCCAGACGAGGACGAGCTCGGGGAGCTCGTGGACGAGCCCCTTGTTCGTCAGGTTGTCCCAGCTGAAGACGGGGTAGGCGGTGTGGATCCCGAGCCGGTTGGCCGCCCGGACGTAGTCCGCCTGCACGGAGTCGCGCGCGAGGTTGGTGACGAGCACCACGTCCGGCTCGAAGTCGCGGAGGAACCGCGTGACGTGCGGCGGCGGCTCCAGCCTGGCGTCGAGCCACCTGAGCCCCCGGCGGAGCGCCCTCGGCCCGGCGGGCCCGACCACGCCCGCGAGCGTCGCGGCACGACGGACGAGCGGGTGCGCTCGGGCCTCGGCTCGCGCTCGCAGGGCCGGCGCGTCGGCATAGCTCGGCTCGAGGTAGCGGAGGAAGTCGGATCCGCCGCGCAGGCGCTTCGAGAGGACGGTCCAGCCGACCGAGTCGCGGCGCCAGCCGGGGCTGCCGGTCGCCGGCAGGCTCCCGAAGGTGAGCAGGGAGCACTCGTCCGCGATCCGCTGCAGCACCTCGTGCGCGTCCGGCTTGATCCCGCCGAAGGCCAGGTGGACACGGTGGCCGCGCGCGTCGAGCATCCGGAAGACCGCGTCGAGCGACCGCACCGAGGCCGGGTGCTTGATGACGAAGAGGATCCTCACGCCGGCGCCGTCGGGCCCTCGGAACAGGTCATCGATCCTCCCTGCTCCGGCACGAAACGATGGTACCAACGGCCTTTCCGGTCACCGGAGGATGGATCGAGACCGCCGCCGACGCGGGGAGGCCGGAACCGACCCGCCGGCCGCGATCGTGCGCCGCCGTGGCCGCAGGCCGCGTGGGTGCGTGGTCGTCCGGCGCCCCATCCCCGCGCAGCGCTGCGTCTCCGGTCGATCATCTACGCTGACCGGCGGTGACGCTCCACACGAGCAACGCTTCCTACAGCCCTTTTCTCGAGTCGGTGAGCGCCTTCGAGCGGGCGGTGCTCGCGCAACGCCCGGTCGCCGCCGAGCACTACGACGGCGACTACTTCGCCGCCGAGTGGCGGGAGGACGGAAGCCGCTACGACCTCGAGACGCGCCGCCGCCTCGAGGACCGCAATCCGGCGCTGATCAAGGAGGTCTTCGCGCCGACGCGCGTCCTGGACGTCGGCTGCGGTCCGGGCTTCCTGATGCTGTTCCTCGCCGAGCTCGGCCTCGACGTGGACGGGATCGACTTCAGCCCGACGAGCCTCGAGCTGGCGCCGCCCGAGGTTCGCGACCGGATCCGGATCGGGGACGTGACCGAGCAGCACGTCCCGGAAGCGTCGTTCGACCTGGTCGTCTGCCGTGAGGTGCTCGAGCACCTGACCGTCCTGCAGGTCCGGCGCACGATCGAGCAGCTCTGCCGGGCGAGCAGCCGGTACGTCTACGTGACCACACGGTTCCACCCGGACCCGGAGACGCTGCTCGACGTCGCCACCGATCTCGAGACCGATCCGACGCACATCACCCTGCTGACCAAGGACTTCGTCCGCTGTCTGTTCGTCCTCGAGGGCTTTCGCAGCCGAGCCGACCTCGAGCAGCAGATGGACTGGGCCCGGAAGGGTCGCGTGCTCGTCTACGAACGCGTCGCCGCTGCGTCATGAGCGCAGCCGCGCTGCGGATCCTGCTCGTGCTCAAGCACGACGGCTACGTCGGCGTCTACGAGGCGCTCGTCCGCGAGCTCGCCGCCCGCGGGCACCACGTCCACGTCGCGTTCTACTCCGGCACCGACGCGGGGGTGGCGGCGATCGAGCGGCTGTCGGCGGGCGACACCGTGTCGGCGTCGCCGGCGCCGAGGCGGGCGGCGCTGGACGGATGGAGCTCCGTCGCCTGGCTCGCGCGCTCGCTCGGCGACCTCGGCCGCTACGCGGACCCGGCGTTCGCCGACGCGGAGGCGCTGCGGGCGCGGATGGGCGCCAAGGTGCAGAGCCATCTCGTGAACGCGGCCGGTTTCGACCCGGTCACGCGCAGGCTCGCGCTCCGGTGGGCACGGCGCCTCCAGCGCCGCACGGACACGGCGACCGCGCGGAACGCGATCCGGCGGAGCGCGCGGCTCGAGTCGGCCGTCCCGGCCGGGGGGCGCGCACGCCGCTTCGTCCGGGAGCACCGGCCCGACGTCGTGCTCGTCTCGCCGCTGATCGAGCTCGCGTCCCCCCTGCTCGAGTACCTGAAGGCGGCCCGGCAGCTCGGCGTCCCGACGGGGATCTGCGTCGCGAGCTGGGACAACCTGACGAGCAAGGGGCTCCTGCGCTTCGTCCCGGAGCGGGTCTTCGTCTGGAACGACACGCAGCGCCGTGAGGCGACCGAGCTGCACGGGATCCCGGCCGACCGCGTCGTCGCGACCGGCGCGGCGAGATTCGACGAGTGGTTCGACCAGCAGCCGAGCACGCCGCGAGAGGCGTTCGTGCGCTCGGTCGGGCTCGATCCCTCCAGGCCGTACCTCCTGTACCTCTGCTCCAGCGCGTTCGTCGCCCCGGACGAGGTCGACGCGGTCTCGCGCTGGCTCGCGGCCCTGCGCGCGTGCGCCGACGAGCGCCTGCGGGGGGCCGGCGTCCTGATCAGGCCGCACCCGAAACGCACCGAGCCGTGGCGGAACGCCGACCTCTCCCGGTTCGGGAACGCGACAGTCTGGCACGGCGACGTGCGCCCCGGCCCCGAGGGCGTACGCGCCGGCTTCTACGACTCGATCGCGCACAGCGCGGCCGTCGTCGGCGCGAACACGAGCGCGATGCTCGAGGCGGCGATCGTGGGCAAGCAGGTCTTCGCGTACGTGTCGCCCGAGTTCGCCCAGGAGGGAACCCTCCACTTCCGCTACCTGCTGGAGGAGAACGGCGGCTTCCTCCACGTCGCCGGGTCACTGGACGAGCACCTCGCCCAGCTGGCCGAGGGCCTGGGCGGCGGCGAGGCGCGCGCCGGACGGGTTCGCGCGTTCGTCGACTCCTTCCTGCGGCCGGCGGGTGCCGACGTACGCGCCACGTCGGTCTACGCCGACGCCGTCGAGGAGCTCGCGGAGATCCCCGTCGTCCGGCGGCGAGACACCGACGTACCGCTCCGGGTCGCGCTCACCCCCCTTGCCGCCGTCAGCAGCGCCGCGCTCGCCGTCCGCGTCGGCCGGGCGGCAGTGGCCAGCCGGCTGCCGCGCAGCCGCCGGCGAGCGGCGGGCAAGGCGAGGGTGGGGACGGTGCGCGCATGACCGACCCGGCGAACGAGCGGCCGCTGACGATCCTCTTCTCGCTGCTGCATCCAGGCTACCTCCGGCACTACGGCCAGCCGATCCGCCTGCTGGCCGCCCGGGGCCACCGCATCCACGTCGCCCTGGGACGGCTCGAGAAGGACCCCGGCGACTTCCGCCTGATCGAGGAGCTCGCGGCCGAGTGTCCGACGGTCACGTACGACCAGGCGGTCGCACGCGCCCGGCGCGACGGCTGGCGGCGGCTCGCCTGGCTCTCGCGAGCGCTGACCGACCTGGCCCGGTACGCCGATCCGCGGTTCGCCGAGGCGCCGGCACTGCGCGAGCGGATCGCCGACAAGCTGCACTGGCGGATCGACTACAGCCGCCTCCCGGAGCCGCTCAAGGCCCCGCTGCACCGCGCCGTCGACCGTCATTCGAGCGGTCGCGACGCGAAGCTCGCCCGGCGGACGCTCGCCCGGCTCGCCCGGCTCGAGCAGGCGATCCCGACCAGCCGCCGGATCACGCGATACGTGGCCGCCCTGCAGCCGGACCTGGTGCTCGCGAGCCCCGTGATCGAGTTCGCCTCGTCCCAGATCGAGTACCTGAAGAGCGCGCGGCGGCTCGGGATCCGCACCGGCGTGTGCGTCGCGAGCTGGGACAACCTGACCGGCAAGGGCCTGGTGCGGTTCGTCCCCGACCGCGTCTTCGTCTGGAACGACATCCAGCGCACCGAGCTGGAGGAGCTGCACGGCATCCCGGCCGACCGGGTGGTGCTGACCGGCGCGCAGCGATTCGACGAGTGGTTCGAGCGCACGCCGAGCACCTCGCGCGAGCGGTTCGCGCGGAGGGTCGGTCTCGACCCGAATGCGCCGTACGTGCTCTACCTGTGCTCCTCGCCCTTCATCGCACCGAACGAGGTCGACTTCGTCCGCCGCTGGGGGGCGGCCATCCGAGGCAGCGGCTCGCCTCTCCTCGGCCGGGTCGGGCTCCTCGTCCGCCCGCACCCGCAGAACGCGCAGCAGTGGCGCGGCGTCGATCTCACCGAGCTCGGCAACGCGACCGTCTGGCCCTCGGGCGGAGCCCAGCCCGACGCCGGCGAGGCCCGGGCCGGGTACTTCGACTCGCTCGCGCACAGCGCCTGCGTCGTCGGGATCAACACGAGCGGCCTGATCGAGGCGGGCATCGTCGGGAAGAGCGTGCTCACGGTGCTCGACCCCGAGTTCGCCGGAACGCAGGCCGGGACGCTGCACTTCCAGTACCTGCGCTGGGAGAACGGCGGCCTGCTCCGCGTCGCGTCGAGCCTCGAGGAGCACCTCGGTCAGCTCGACCAGGCGCTCGAGCACGGCCCGGACGACGCGCAGCAGGTCGCCCGGTTCGTGGAGCGCTTCTGCCGGCCGCACGGGCGCGACCGGCCGGCTGCGCCGCTGCTCGCCGACGGGATCGAGGAAGCGGCCCGGCTCGGGCGGAGCCGACCGGCGGCGCCGGGAATCGGAACGCTCGTCCTGCGGGCCGCCCTGTACCCGGTGGCGACGGCGATGACCGCGTTCTCCGCCGTCTCCGGCGGGATGCGCTGGCTGCGGAAGCGGGCGCTCGCCGTCACCGGGCGGATCGGCGGAAGCAGGCGCGCCGCACGCGCCGCGAACTGACCCGTGCCGACCGACCACCCGGAGTTCGTCCACCCCTCGCAGCCGGGCGAGGCCGAGCGCCTGGTGCGCGAGGCGGTCGGGGCGATCCGGGCCGCCGGCAACCGGGTCGTCGTCGGACCGTGGCTCGGCGAGGTCGGCTTCGAGGTCCTGTACTGGATCCCGTTCCTGCGCTGGCTGCTGGACCGCCACGGAATCCCGCCGGATTCGATCACGGTCGTGTCGCGCGGCGGCGTCGAGCCGTGGTACGACGGGATCGCCGGACGCTACGTGGAGATCTTCGACTCGCTGACGCCCGAGGAGTTCCGCCGCGCCACGATCGAGCTGTGGAACGCGACCGGCGGCCTGCAGAAGCAGGTAGTCGTCCGCCGGTGGGACGAGCAGGTGCTGGACTCGACGATCGGAGAGAGCTGGCGCGAGGGGGCGCTGCTCCACCCCCAGCTCCTCTACCGCCTGTTCCGCAACGTCTGGCAGGCGGCCCTCCCGATGCGGGACTTCCTCGACCGCTCGATCCAGCGGACCTGGGTCCGCCCGGACGCCGACGGCGTGCTCGATCGTCTCCCGGCGGACTTCGCGGCAGTGCGGTTCTACTTCCGCGACTCCTTTCCGGACAACGCCGAGAACCGCGCGCTCGTCCGGGACGTGATCGAGCGCCTCGCGGAGCGCCGGCCGGTGGTGCTGCTCAACACGGGCGTGGTGGTCGACGAGCACGTCGACGCCGAGCCGGCCGAGGACCCGCGCGTCCTGCGTCCTCTGGCCGGAACCGCCCCCGGCCGGAACCTCGTCGTCCAGAGCGCGGTTCTGGCACGCGCGACGCTCTTCGTCGGCACCTACGGCGGCCTCGCCCATCTCGCGCCCTTCTACGGCGTCCCGACGATCGGCTTCGCCAGCGACCCGACCGAGATCAATCCCGTCCACCTCGCGGTCGCGCGGCGCACGGCGGTCGCGCACGCCACCCCGCTCGCGGTCGTCGACCGCGGCGGGTTCGGGCTGCTCGACGCGATCGCCGCCCGCACCGCGGAGGTGGCCTCGTGACCGCCGGACGCCTCGCGCGCACCCTGTACGCCCGCGCGTCCGCCACGCGCCTGCTGCGACGGCCGTTGCACGCGGTCCGCTCGCATCCTCGCGTGCGCGCCTTCGCCCGCCGGCACGTGGACGTCCTGCTTGCCCGCGGCGGGACGTGGGCGAACGTCGACGGCGCCCTTCGCCTGCTCGCCGAGGATCCGCTGCTGCGGATCGCCTTCGGCCCCTGGCGCGGCGACCCGCTGACGGAGCTCCTGTACTGGGCGCCCTTCGTCCGCTGGGCCGGGCGCCGGTTCTCGCTCGATCCCTCCCGGGTGATCGTGCTCTCCTCGGGCGGCGTCGGCCACTGGTACGAGGGCTGTGGGACCTACCGCGAGGACGACGCGGCCCCGGCCGACGCCGTGCGCGTCACGCCGGACCCCGTGCTTGCCCTCGTCGAGCGGTATCGCTCCGGAGCGGACGCGCCGAGGCCGCTGCTCAAGCGGGCCGTCCACGTGCCGCTCCCGCCGCCGGGCGACGTGAGCGCGCGACGCACCGGCACCCGCATCGCGATCGTCGTCGACGGCCCGGTCGGCGACGCCGTCGCCGCCGATCGTGAGGTGCTGCGCATCGACCGGTCGGCGCCGATCGGCGCCCAGCACGCCCAGCTTCGGGGTGTCGACGGGCTCGTCGCGTCGTGGTCGGGGCTGGCGCTGCTCGGCGTCCTCGCGGGCATCCCGACGCTCGCCGTCCGTGCCCCCGGCGACGGCGTGCAGGAGACCGACCTGGACCTCGCGAGCCGGGTCGCAGCGCGTCTCGGAACGTCGCTCACCGTGCTCGAAGCGGGCGATGTGCGGTCACTCGCCGCCGCGCTCGCCGGGAGCTTCTAGCAGGTTCCGGCCCCGCACCCCGCTACAGTGAATGCCTTGGTGGGACGGGCATCGTGACATCGACGACGCCGGACAGCCTCTCCGCCGAGCTTCCTGCGCCTCCGCGCCAGGCCGACGTGTTCGAGGCTCCGGCGGACAAGGTCGAGATCCTCGACTACTACCCGACGCTGCGCGAGACGCTCGGCGAGGCGTGGCGATCGCGCACGATCCTCTTGCAGCTCTCGATCACGGCCGTGACGGCCTACTTCCGCAAGTACCGGCTGGGGCCGACCTGGCTGATCCTGCAGACCTTCATGGGCCTGATCGGCTACACGCTGATCTTCGGCGGCGGCGTGTTCAACGTGCGCGCGCCCAACGGCATGCCGTACTTCCTCTTCACGATGGTCGGCATGATGGGCTGGAGCCTGTTCCAGAGCACGTTGCAGATCGGCGCGCGCAGCTTCCTCCGCCTGCGCAGCCTCGTCCGCGACATCCACGTGCCGTTGATCCTGGTCCCGATCGCGGGCTCGGCGCAGGCGATCATGCGCTTCGCCCTCTACCTGATCGCCTACGTGATCGCGGTCGTCTACTACTGGGCCGCGCAGGGCCGGATCTACGCGCAGCTCCAGATCAAGTACCTCGCGCTGTCGGTGCTCGGGCTCTTCCTCTGCGCGATGCTCGCCTGGGGGATCAGCATGTGGACGGCGCCGCTGACGGCGCACACCCGCGACGTCCGCATGGTCCTCAAGTACATCATCCCGTTCTGGATGTTCGTGACCCCCGTGCTCTACCCGATCGAGCACCTCCAGGGGAAGACGCGCCTCGTCGCCGAGCTGAACCCGCTCTCCTCTCCGGTCGAGATGGCGAAGGTCGGGCTGATCGGAGCCGGCTCGGTGCGGCTGTACGCCGCCATCTGGAGCATCGGCCTGATCGCAGCCGTCTTCGCCTCCGGGGTGTGGTTCATGAACCGGTTCGGCCAGCGCGTCGTGGGCCTGACCTCGGACCTGGACGACGACGACGAGGACGCGCTGATCTAGGTGAAGGTCAAGACGAAGAAGCGGCAGCTCGACGTCGGCGACGAGCTCGGCGTCGACTGGGAGCGCTGGGCGGACGGACGCGCCCACCGCCTGAAGCGCAAGCGGCACTTCGGCGACGTGGAGCCCCGGCTGGCGATGGAGGCGGCCGCCAACGCCGCGCAGCGGATGGGCAAGGCCGTCCAGGCGGTCCGCGACCGGCACTTCCCGGACAAGGCGATCTGGGTGCAGTTCGCGGACGGCCGCATCAAGTCCGGCTCGCCCTGCGCGTGCGGCAGCCGCAAGCTGTACCGGCTGCACCCGCGGTTCCTGCGCTGCCCCCAGTGCGGCTCGACGCTGCTCGAGACCGCCACCGACGTCGACGAGTTCGAGTCGCAGCCGGCGCTCAAGCTCCGGCGCCTGACGGGCGTCCACCTCGCGCGGATGGAGCGCCAGGGCGACCGCGACGTCTACCGCGGCTTCGCGGAGCTGGACGGCCAGCCGCTGCTCCTGATCGCCGAGTTCCGCGTCGAGGGCGGCGACCGGATCACGCCCGACGAGGCGTTCCAGCGCATCGAGCGGCTCGACCGTCTCCCGCTCGAGCGCTTCTCGGACCTGTTCGACGTCTCCGCGCTCCGCGGCGGCGCCCCCGACTGGGATCTCGTCTTCTAGACGAGTCGCTCGACGAGCGCGTCCCAGCCGCGCGCCCGGGCCGTCTCCTGCGCACGCACCCCGATCCGCGCGAGCTCGGCCTCGTCGAGCGGAAGCTCGCTGCACTCCTCGATGTCGACCAGGTTGTCCATGTGCACGAACTCGGGCGGCGAGTGCTCGTCCAGGTTCGTGATCACGACCGCGCCCTTGTCCATCGCCGCCGCGACCGAGCCGTTGTTCGCGCGCACACCGCCGAGGAAGAACGAGGCGAAGAACGTGGACGAGCGCAGGTAGTTGTACACGCCGACGTCGGAGAGGTTGCCGAGGAAGTAGAGCGCGTCGGGGAAGACCTCGTGCATCTCGTCGAAGATCAGGTGGGCGTCCCGCATCCGCGTCGTCTCGTGGTTCGCGGCCGAGACGTACACGGCGTAGCTCCGGCCCGAGCTCTCGAGCAGCCGCCGCAGCCGCTGGAAGAGGTCGATCCGGATCTTGTGCGCCATCCCGAACGTGAACACGGAGACGTCCGTGGTCGCGAAGGGGCGCTCGTCGAGGATCAGGCCAGGCGACCACAGGGTCTGCGCCGACGGGTGCCTCCTGCCGACCTGCTCGAAGATCTCGTGATTGCCGCAGTGCAGCCGCTCCGCGCCGAGCGCCAGCCCCTCCTCGAGCGCGTCGCCGTCGTAGACGTGCAGGAAGAGCTCCCAGGGAAACGGCCGCGTCTCGACGAGAGTGGCCAGCACGGCGCGCTCGGCGGCGGCGAGCTCGGCGACCTTGAACGAGAGCAGCGGCCGCTCGCAGCCGGCGGCGAGCAGCTGGCGAACGCCGACGAGGGGAACGCCGAGCCGCTCCGCGAGCAGCTCGTTGAACCGCCCGACGCCCGAGCGGAAGCTGTCCCGGTGGTTGGTGACGACCGCGTCGAGCGGCGGGCGCGACATGGCCGGTATTTACCAGAGGCGCCACTACACTGGATCGGTGGTCCCCCGGATCCTCCACCAGGTCTGGCTGGGCGACCGGCCGCTGCCGGACGAGTTCGCCGCCTACCGGGAGTCGTGGACCCGCCACCATCCGGACTGGGAGCACAGGCTGTGGACGGAGGAGAACTTGCCCGACGGCCTCCGTCGGCCGGAGGTCTACGAGCGGCTGCGGGTCCCGGCCGAGCGGTCGGACATCCTCAGGCTGGAGGTGCTCTGGCGCCACGGCGGCGTCTACGTCGACACCGACTTCGAGTGCCACCGGCCGCTCGACCCGGTGATCGAGGGCCTGGAGTTCTTCACCGCGCCGCTGAAGCCGAACGGGTGGGTGAACAACGCCTTCATCGGCTCCGTGCCGGGCCACCCGATCCTCGACCGGGCGCTGAACGAGCTGCGTCCGCGCGAGTTCCACGGCTACGACAAGCACGGCACCGGGCCCCGGTTCCTCGACACGCTGCTCCAGGACTACCCCGAGGCGACGCGGCTGCCGGCCGAGCTCTTCTACCAGACGTCTCCCGGCCAGCTGGCCGACGCGGTCGCGACGCATCACGCGGCAGGGAGCTGGAAGACCGTCGAGAGCTACCGGAACGCAGTACAGCTCGCCGAGCGGAGGAACTTCGAGCTGCGCGGCCGGATCGAGGAGCTGGAGCGCGAGCTCGAGCAGGTGAAGGCCGAGCTCGACCGGGCCGGGACGCGCGGTCGCCGCCCGCTACGCGGCTTCCGGCGCTGAGCAGGGTCGTTGGTCTCGCGCCGGGACGCAGATCTCGATCGGTCTCGCCCGGTCTCCATTCGCGCTCGCGAGCTCGACCTGTCCCGCGCGCCCGGCTGGGCGACGGACGGCCCGCTCGGCGTTCTCGAGATCGCGCCCCGGGCGACGGTCGACCTTCGCGGCGCCCTGGCGGAGGTCGCAGTCCAGCCCGACGTTCCGCAGAGCGCCTCGTGGATGCGACGTCCGACCTCGTACGAGGCGCCCGCGGCCTATCTCACGCGTCTCAGCAGCGGCATGGTGGAGTCGCGCATGGGCGTGGTCGTGCACCCGGACGCCGGCTTCATGCCGGAATCGATCCGCAGGCCGCTGAAGATGGGCAAGCACGGCTACATGCTGGACGGGACGGGCGAGCTCGTGTTCCCGGAGCGAAAGGTCGTAACGGTCGACGCCCCTGCGCTCCATCTCGCGCTGCCCTTCAACCGGAACTACTTCCACTGGATGTACGAAGGGCTGGGCCGCCTCTTGATCGCGCGGGACTTCCTTCCCCCCGAGGCTCGCATCGCCGTGCGCCTGCGGCCGCCGTCGTTTCGGTCGGAGACGCTCGCCGCGCTGGGGATCGCTCCCGACAGGATCGTCGAGCTCCCCGCGCGCCGCCTCGTCCGGTTCTCGGAGCTCTACGTGCCGCCGTACACCGTGACGCGGGACTGGAGGCTGCTGCCCCTCGTCGTCCACGCGCTCCGCTCGTTCGGCGCGAGCTCGCCGGGCGGCCATGGTCGGCTCTACGTCACGCGCGAGGCCTCGTCCCGGCACATCAGCAACCACGCCGAGGTCCTCGGGACCCTCGGGCGTCTGGGCTTCGCCGAGCTGGCGACCGAGACGCTCACGGTCGCCGAGCAGATCGCCCGGTTCTCGAGGGCGGAAGCCGTCGTCGGCGTGCACGGAGCCGGGCTCGCAAACGCCGTCTTCAGCGCGCCGGGAACGCTCCTCGTCGAGCTCCAGTCGCCGGAGCTGTACTCGGCGCCGGCCGTGTCGGGACCGTTCGGCCTCGGCGATCGCTCGCACGACGTGTTCTGGAACGTCGCAGCGGTCGCGAACCTCCGGTATGTCCGGGTCGTCTGCAAGCCGGTCACGCCGGGCCACAGGAACTCCGACATCGAGGTCGACTGCGCGCACCTCGAGGAGGTGCTGCGGCGGTGGCTACGGATGCGCTGAAGGCGCCTTTCGGCGCGACCGTCCGCGCCTCAACCGCCCGACGCCGCGCGATGCCGCCGGAGGATGTCGGTCGACGAGTCGACCACCGTGTCGAGGAAGACGACCTCGATCCCGTTCGCCTCGCAGACCTCGACCTCCCCGGGCGGGAGGCGATCGCGCCAGTCGGCGCCCTTCGCGAAGTAGCGCGGCTTCAGGCCGGCGAGCACGTCCTCGGTCGTCGTCCGCTCCGCGTGCACGTAGTCGACGAAGCGGATCGCGTCGATCACCCGGAGCCGCTCGTCCTGGGTGAGGAGGGGCGGGTGCTTGCGCGCCACCCACTCGTCCGAGGAGACGTTGCAGAGCACCGGCGCGCCGAGCTTCGCAGCGGCCTCGAAGTACGCGACGTGGCCGGGGTGCAGCGGGTCGAAGCCGCCGCTGACCATCGTGACGCGGCCGGCGAGCGCCGGCAGCTCCTCGGTCGTGACGATCACGCGCGAGCCACCGCCGCCCCGGCGAAGCGACCGACCGCCTCGGCGCTCTCGGGGCCGGCCACCTCGTAGTCGGCGTCGGGGAACGCCGCCCGGAACACGGCCAGGTGCACGGGGCTGTACGGCTGCCTGGTCTGGAGCGCGAGCGTCGGCACGCCGAGCAGCCCGCCCAGGTAGGAGAACCCGCCGTACGGGCAGACGAAGGCGCGCGCGCCCGCGACGAGCGCGGTCTGCACGGCCAGGTTGTCGCGGGGCTCGACCCAGGCGGACGAGTCGTGGATCCGCGGGCCGGACGGGATCCAGTCCCGGTGCTCGTCGAGCTGGACGCCGCTCGTGAGCACGACGACGTCGGTCTCGGCAGCCAGACGGTCGAGAACGCGTGCGGCCAGGGCCCGGCTCGCCGGCTCGTCCGGGAACGGATCCGTGAAGTAGAGCTTGACGGCGACGTAGTCGGCCGGGCAGCCGGGCGGAGGAAGCCGCTCCGTCCGGTCGAGAGGCCGGTAGTCGCCGATCCGCGTCGCGCGCTCGGGCGGCTCGAGCCCCTCGAGCACGAAGCGCATGCGCGAGTACATCAGCAGCGGGTGCAGCTGGACCGCGTCGCCGGTCCGCGCCAGTGCGAGCCGGGTGAGCTCCTCGTCGAGCCGGTCGGCGAAGAACTGCTTCGCCTCGCCGGCGCGGCGGCGTCGCTCGACGAGCGCGTCGAGGAAGGCGTCGGGCTCGATCAGGTCGAGCACGTCGATCGTTCGGGCAGCCAGGTCCGGATACCACGACCCCGCGCCGCCGCGGGTGAGGACCGTGACGCGCTCCCGCTCGACGCCCTGCTCGGCGAGCATCCGGCGGACGACGGGGATCCAGTACAGAAGCTCGAAGCCGACCTCGCCGAGGAACGGGCCGACGAGCACCTGACGGCCCGCCCGGGCGCCGCGGCGGAACGCCGCCTCGCTCCGTCGCCAGACGAGCTGACGCCGCGCGGCGCGGACGAGCGTCCGCGGCGAGCCGGTGCGCGCGAGGCGGAGGAGTCGGCGCCCGGGGGACGCGCCGGCCGGCCCCGCCATGCTCAGCGCGGGGCCGCGGCGGAGCCGGTCGGTGCGTGCTCCGCCGCCAGCCGCTCCTGCGCGGCGCTGCACCATTCGTAGAGCTCGGCGTCGAGCCAGTTGTGGGCGAGGATCGTGTCGCGGACTGCCGCGTCGTCCTCGGACAGCGGCGGCCTCGTCCGGTTCACCCCGCTCCTCGGCGCCGACGTCTCCCAGCCGTAACGGCGGCCGAGAAGCTCGACGAACTCGTCGAACCGGTCCTGGACGCCGACGAGGTAGACGCGGTCGACCAGGTCGCGCAGCCGCTCGCGCCACAGGTCCGCGTCGGGCGGCGGGCCGGCTGCGGTCGAGAGAGCCGACACGTCGTGGAAGACCGAAAGCAGGCACCGGCTCTGCCAGTTGAAGAACTGCGGCCACGCCTGCGGTGGAGGCTTCTCGGAGGCGCCCGGCGGCTCGTACACCCGCTCGAGCAGGTTGAAATGGGTATCCGGGTCCCGGCCGCGGAGGAAGTTCCGCCGCTTCTCCCAGTAGAAGGACAGGACGCGGTCGACCGGCTCGCGCACGAGCACGAGCGTCTCCGCGGTGCGGTCGAGCGCGGGCAGCAGGTACCCGGCCGCGTGCGACATCGCGCAGCAGAGCCGTCCCCGGCGCGCCGGATCGAGCGCCCCGTACCACTCGCGGTGCCACTCGATCAGCTTCTCCGGCTCGTAGCGGAGGTCGCGAAGATCGTCGGCGACCTCGAGCTCCCCCGGTGGAAGGTTCGCACGCACCACCTCGCGGAGCGCGGTGCCGGCGGTCTTCTGGATGTGGTAGACGACGAGCAGCGGGCGGTCGCCGGCCTCGCCGGCGACGAAGTACATCTCGGTCGAGGAGCTCGGCCGCTTGACCTCGCGCCGCTCCGGCGCAGGCGCGGCAGGCGGCCCGCGGCGGAGGCTTCGGAGCGCCCTAGCCAGCACGGACGCCCTCGCGGACGCGGTTCCGCTCCTGCGCGTCGCGCGCCAGCTCGTACAGCTCCGCGTCCAGCCAGTTGTACGCGCGGATCGTCTCCCGCAGCTCCGGCGCGATCTCGGAGACGGGCGGCCGGTTCGGGTTCACCTTGCTCCTGCGCACGAAGATCTCCCACCCGAAGCGCTCGGAGAGCGAGTCGAGGTACTCGGAGAAGCGGTCCTGGACGCCGACGGTGAAGACGCGGTCGACGAGGTCGCGCAGCCGCTCGCGCCACAGCTCCGCGTCCGGCGACGGGCCCGCCGACGCCGGCAGCGACGAGACGTCGTGGAAGACGGACAGCAGGCAGCGGCTCTGCCAGTTGAAGAACTGCTCCCACGACTCGCGGCGCAGGCCGCGCTCTGCTGGGTCGCCGTCGTAGATCTCCTCCAGCGACCGGAACGGCTTCTCCGGGTCGCGGCGCCGCCGCTTCACGTGGTAGTACGAGATCGTCCGGTCGACCGGCTCGCGGACGAGCACGAGCGCCTCGGCCGGGCGGTCGAGGGCCGGCAGGACGTAGCCGGCGAGGTGCGACATCACGCAGCAGAGGCGCTCGCGCCGGTCGCCGGCGAGCGACCGGTACCAGTCTCCGTACCACGCGAGCAGCTCGCCCGGCGCATGCCGGAGCGAGCGCAGGTCGGACAGGATCTCCACCTCTGCCGGCGGCAGGTTGGCGCGGACGACGTGGCGCAGCGCGGTGCCGGCGGTCTTCTGGATGTGGTAGACGACGACCACCGGGTCATCGTGGGGCCCGTCCGTGCGGAAGAACGCCTCGGTGGCGGCGCTCAGCTTCAGATGCTCCTTCGGGGCGGCGCCGGCGCGGCCCCGCCGGACGAGGTCGCCGAGGTTGCGCATCAAGCTGCGCCCTCCGCCTCGCGCCGAACCTGCAGCTCGCGGCAGAGCCGGTGGAGCTCGACGTCGAGCCAGTTGTAGGCCTCGATCGTCTCTCGCAGCTCGCGCGAGATCTCGGCGACGGCAGGGCGTCGCTCGTTCACCTTGCTCGCCGGCGCGACCACGTCCCAGCCGAACCGGCGGGCGACCGACTCGACGTACTCGACGAACCGGTCCTGGACGCCTGCGTAGAAGACGTTCTCCAGCAGCTCGCGCAGACGCGCCCGCCAGAGGTCGGCGTCCGCCGTCGGCCCGCGCGAGTACTCGAGCGCCGACACGTCGTGGTGGATCGACAGCAGGGACCGGCTCTGCCAGTTGTGGAACTGGTCCCAGGACTCGAGCCGCGCCGGCCGCACGAGCCTCGCCCGCTCGGCCGCGGTGGTCGCGTAGATCCGCTCGAGGGGGAAGAAGTCCTCGGTCCGGCGCGAGCCCTCCGGCTCCTTCGGCCGCCGCCGCTTGTAGAAGTAGAACGAGAGGACGCGGTCGACGGGCTCCCGGATCAGGACGAGCGCCTCGGCCGGCCGGTCGAGCGCCGGGAGCAGGTAGCCGGCCGAGTGGGACATCACGCAGCAGAGCGCAGCGCGGCGCTCGGGGGCCAGCGAGCGGTACCAGTCGCGGTGCCAGCGCAGCAGCTCGTCCGGCCGGTAGCGGAGCTTCTGCAGGTCGGCGCAGGGCTCCAGCTCGCTGGGCGGCAGGTTCGTCCGGACGAAGCGCCGAAGCGACGTTCCCGCGGTCTTCTGGATGTGGTAGACGACGACGAGCCGGCCTGCGACGCCGTCCCGCCGGAAGTACGCCTCGGTGGAGCCGCTCGGCAAGCTGACGGTGGACGAGGGGCGGTCCGCGGGCTGATGCTCGACGGCCGCCTTCTCGCGCATGCGCCACACGTTAGCGTCTGGCCAGGCGCTCCAGGTCGTCCACGAGCAGCGGTGCGGCGGGCCGGTCGAGGCCGTTTGGGCGGACGAAGCCCGTCAGGAACGTCTCGCGCCAGGCGCCGTCCGAGTCGGGCGCGGCGAGCAGCGCGCGGAGCTGCTCGACGTGCTCCTCGACCGAGTGCGCGACGGTCAGCGCACCGCCGTGCTCGGGCAGGAGGTAGTGGAAGTGGAGCGTCTCCTCCTGCGCGCCGCGGAGCTCCGGCAGCACGATCGAGAAGGTGCGCCGGCCGACGATCGCCGCGTCGATCAGCGCTGTCGTGTTGGCGCCGACCACGGCAGCCGAATGGTGGATGGAGTCGTAGAACGCGGCGCGCCGCTCGGCATCGGTCGGATCGTCCCCGACCGGCGGCCAGACGGCGACGTTCTCCAGGTCGCCGAGCGGATGCTCCGCCCAGACCGCCCCGTTGGTCGGATGCGGACGGACGAGGACGCCGAGGCGCGCCAGGGCGGAATCGGCCCGGATCGACTCGATCCAGCTGCGGACGAGCGGCCGCTCGTCCGCGGCGATGAACCCGGACGAGCAGACGTAGAGCAGGAAAGGCTCGCCGGGATCGAGACCCGCCGAGGCGCAGAATGCCTCTCTGGTGGTCGCGGGCCGCCATGCGAACCAGTGGTCGAAGGAGTGCGCTCCGACGACCGCGACCGACTCCCGCGGCAGGCCGTGGAGCTCGGTCGCCTCACGGCGCTGGATCTCGTTCCAGACGTAGGTGCGGTCCGGCACGTCGAACATGACGCCCTTGTTCGTCAGGTTGTCCCAGCTCGCGACCGCCAGGGCGGTGGGAAGTCCGGCCGCACGGGCGCTCCGCAGCCAGTCGTGCTGGGACGGGCCGTCGACGAGCGGCGTGATCACGACGAGGTCGTACGCGGTCGTCCGGAGATGCTCGTCGATCTCGCGGGCGCGCGGCAGCCGGCGCTCGACCGCCCGGAGCACGCGCTCGAGCAGCGCCAGCCCGCGGGCGGAGCGCAGCCCTGGCGCCCGCGCGAGCGCGACGACGGCGCGCGGCGTCCCGCGGGCCCAACGCTCGCGAAGCTTTCGCGCGTCGCGGTAGCGCGGGGTGAGGTAGCGCAGGTAGCTGATCGACTGCCGCAGGCCGAACGCGAGCGGGCGCCAGCGATCGTCTCTGGTCGGGACGAGCCCGTGGTCGACGGCGCCGCCGGTGGCGACGCGCAGCTCCTCGGGAAGCGGGAAGTCGGCGCGACCGCGGCGGATCCGGGCGGCCATCGCCTCCGCGCGGCCGCGCTCGAAGCCGAGGTGAACCTGGTGCCCGCGCTCCGCGAGCAGCCGCAGGACCCACTCGAAGTTGCGCACGTAGCCGCCGTGGCGCATCACGAAGAGGACGCGCAGCGATCCTCCCCTGCCCCGCTCAGACGCGGCTCGGCGAGGCCGCGGCCACCTGGCGGCGGATCCCCTCGGCGTCGAGCCCGTGGGCCCGCAGCACCTCGTCGTTGCCGCCGCTCTTCGGGATGCTGGTCACGCCGATCTTCTGCACTCGAGCGGCGGCATCGGGCGCAGCGGAGGCGAGCGCGGCCAGCACGGCGTCGCCTTGCCCGCCGGAGACGTAGTGGTTGTCGAGGCAGACGATCTGAGCCGTTCCGGCCACCTCGGCGAGCCATGCGCCGTCCACGTCGCGAAGCCACGGCAGCGCGACGAGCCCCGCGCCGAAGCCGTCGTCGGCGAGCAGGTCGGCGGCGTGCCAGCCCGCCGCGACCATCACCGGCCCGGCGGCGACGAAGAGCACGTCCTTCGCAGGGCGCAGGACCGTCCCGCGGCCGGCGACGAGCCGGTCGACGGGCGGCGGGTCGAAGCCGAGCGCCCACGGAACGCTGACGAGGCGGATGTAGACGGGCCCCGGAGCCTCGTCCACCGCCCAGTCGACCGCCGCACGCACCTCGTCCTCCGAGTAGGGCTCGATCAGGGACATGCCGGGCATCGCTCCGAGGGCGGAGATGTCGCGGACGGACTGGTGCGAGTGGCCGGGCCCGCCCGGGACGAGGCCGGCGAGCGACCCGACGTAGATGACCTTCGAGCGCTCGGTGGCGTTGTTGTAGATCTGCTCGTTCGGCCGCGTCGAGAGGAAGCACGCGAACGAATGCACGACCGGGAGCAGGCCGGCGAGCGCCATCGTCCCGGCCTGCGTGACCATGTCCTGCTCGGCGATGCCACACTCGAAGAAGCGATCGGGGTGGCGCTCGCGGAAGCCGACCAGGCCGCAGTCGAGCCGCAGGTCGGCGTCGAGCGCGACCAGGCGCGGCTCCCGTGCCGCCGCCTCGACCAGCGCCTCGCCGTACGTCGGCACCAGCCGCTGCCGCTCGCGCGGCGCGGAGCGGTGCTCGGGCGGAGTCGCCTCGACGAGCTCGACCGGCTGCGCGCCGAGGCGTGCGAGGCGCTCGTCGAGCCGGCCGAGAATCTCCTCCACCGCGCGCTCGTACTCCTCCGGCGTCGGGGCGCCCGAGTGGTACCCGTACAGCGCGGTGTCGGTGCGGGGCAGGTCGTGCGGCTCCATGAACGAGACGCCCCCGCCCTTCCGCGTCTCGGCGATCACGATCTTCGGTCGCCGCTCGCCCGCCAGCGAGCCGAGTGTCTCCGAGATCGCGTGGAAGTCGTGCCCGTCGCACCGGGCGACGGCCCAGCCGAACGCCGCGAACTTCGCCTCCAGGTCGCCCAGGTCGCTCACCTGCGAGACCCAGGTGTCCGACTGCACCTGGTTGCGGTCGACGATCACGGTGATCTCGTGCAAGCCGCGATTCACGGTCGGCTGCAGCGACTCCCAGAACTGGCCCTCCTGGAGCTCGCCGTCGCCCGTGAGGACGAACACCCGGCCGGCACGGCCCAGGAGCCGGTCCGCGAGGACGAAGCCCCGGGCCTTGGAGACGCCCATCCCGAGCGATCCCGTGCTCGCGACCACCTGGGGCGTGGCCGCCACGTCCGGATGCCCGGGCAGGCCGTCGAGCCGGCGCAGGTGGTGGATCAGGTCGAAGTCGAGCCGGCCCAGCCCGGCGAGCACCGCGTACAGGCCGGGGACGTCGTGGCCCTTGGACGAGAAGTACCGGTCGCCGGGGCCGAGCACCTCGAGATGCAGCCAGACGACGACGTCGAGCGAGCTGAGAGTCGTTCCGGGGTGGCCCGAGCCCGCGCGCTCGATCATGTAGAGGGCGTTGAGCCGGCACGCGTCGGCGAACGCCGCCGCGCGCTCGTGGGGGTCCGCGTCGAGGGTCCGCAGGCGCTCGAGATCGGCCGCCGAGACGTAGGCCAGCATCAGGCGGCTAGCCTATCCGCCCTCGCGGGCGAGCCTCTTGGCCAGCCGGTCGGCACGTTCGTCCTCGAGAAGGATCCTCGCCCGGGTGTCGACCAGGCGCGCACGCAGATCGCCCTTCGCGGGCTCGGCGTTCTTCCTGCCGACCTCGCGAAGGTGCCGTGCCCGCTCGAGCACGTCCAGCTCGAGACGGACCTCGTCGGCATGCGGCTCGACCGCCTGCTCCTGCAGCTCCACGGCGAGCCGGTAGAGCTCGAGATCGAGCGCGTTCTGCGCCTCGACGGCTGCGATCGCCTCAGGCTCGAGGCTCGTCCGCCGCGGCCGAGCCTCGCCCACGCGCGTCCGCCTCGGCAGGCGCGACCGCCACCCGAGCGCGACGGTGAGCAACGCGGAGAGCTCGTCCAGGCGCTCGGTCACCCCGACGAAGGCGAACCGGCTCCGCAGGTGCTCCTTCGCCTGCTCGAGCGCGTCCGGCGGAAGCGGCTCGAAGGGCGAGCGATGGGCGACGAGCATGCGGGTCTGGAGGTTGTCGGGCAGGTACCGCGGGTCGGCGAGGGCCTCCGCCAGCGTCAGGTCGGGGTTGTACGGCGTGTCGCGCGCGAGCAGCCCGTGCGGACGCTCGACCGGGTCGCGCGGCGCGACGAGGTAGCCGTAGTGCGAGAGCGTCCGCTCGACCGGGTCCCGCAGGATCGTCATGTAGGCGGCCTCCGACGGCAGCACGTCGCGGAGCCCGAACACGATGTGGCCGCCCAGCGCGAGCGGCGGCGGCTCGGCCTGCATCATCTCGCGCAGCCGCTCGGCGGCGACCTGCGGATGCGTGAAGGTGTTCGGCGCGTTCCGGAACCGGCCCGGATACCGGCGGCTGATCAGCCTGCGGAACGCCGAGCCCGCCGTTTTCGGGATGTGGATGAGGACGAGCGGGGGCTGTCTCACGTGGGTCGCCTCGGCGGCGGGTAGACAGTACCGGACGGAATCGAGCGGGCAAGCGGATGGAGTACGATGCCGCCGATGCGAGGCCGGCTCCTCTCCCGGGCGATCACCGCAGTCCGAGGGACCGACGCTCCGGCCGGACAGGGCTGGACGCCGCCGGACCTCGACCCCGTCCAGCAGCGGGTGCTCGACGAGCTGCGCAGGACGGGCATCGTCGTGATCCCCTTCCAGGAGCTGATCGAGGACGACGAGCTCTGGAATCAGCTGTGCGCGGACATGGACGCATTCGTCGCGGACGCGGAGGCCAGGCTCGCCGCGGGCAAGGGCGGCGGAAAGAAGAAGTTCCTGATCCGCCGGTACGAGCGCGGCAAGTCGAAGCTGCCCGTCGAGCGGGCGGTGCTCCCGTCCGACGGCCCCTGGCTGAGATACGCGGCCGGCGACCGGCTGCTCGGGATCGTGAACGCGTACCGGGGAGCGCTGACGAAGCTCGTCGACTTCGACCAGTGGTACACGCTGCCGGTCGGCGACGGGGGGGAGCGAACGGACTCGCAGCAGTGGCACCGCGACCCGGAGGACCAGCACGTCGTCAAGGTGTTCCTCTACTTCTCGGACGTCGACGAGGAGGCCGGCCCCTTCGAGTACGTCCCGAGCAGCGCCGCGGGCGGCAAGTACGGCGATCTCTGGCCGTGGGGGAAGGACTCGCCGCGGTACCCGCCCGCCGAGGAGCTCGAGCGGGCGATCCCGGCGAGCGAGCGGCTGTCCGCGACCGGTCCGCGCGGAACGCTCGTCATCTGCGACACGAGCGGGTTCCACCGCGGAGGCTACGCACGCTCGAAGCCGCGCGTGCTGTCGACGCACACGTACGTCAACCGCAAGATCACGCCCGACAAGCCCGAACGGCGCAAGTTCCAGGTCGTCTGGGGCGAGGGCGAGCTCTCGGAGCAGTCGCGCTTCGCCCTCAGCTGACCGGCGCCTCGACCCAGTCCTTCCCTGCCCGTCTGACGAGCTTCCGGTAGATCTTCGCGGCGCGCTCCTCGATGTACGCCACGTCGCCCGGGTCGAGCTCCTGCCGTGCGCGCTCGAGGGGCTTCGCGGAGACAGCTGCGGCGACGTCGCCGAAGCTCGAGTTGGCCGCGATCGGCTGCCCGTTGAAGGTCGGCTCGAGGAGGCTGGGCGCGAAGTCGATCTCGAGCCAGTCGGCCAGGCGGCGCATGGTGTCCTCGGTCCTCGTCAGCAGGGCCTCGAAGGTGACGATGCGCACCCGCGGAGCCGCCTGGCGGTACCACTTCGCGGATCCGCCCGCGACCTTGCACCAGTGGTCGAGCGCCCGCTCGCGGTCCGCCCAGCGCGGCTCCCAGCGGCGGGCGGACGCGTACCAGCTCCAGGGGTCGCGCGCGATCGAGATCACCTTGCCGTCCGGATAGAGGCGCCCGATCGCGTTGCGCCGCTGCAGGCTGCCGGCGATGCTCGGCTCGAACGCGACCAGCCACCGCTTGGGCCCGTGCAGGCCGCGGTAGTCGGACCAGGCGTTGAAGTACGCCGTGAAGAAGCATTCGACGAGTCTCCGCGTTCCCGGCCGGTCGAGGGACGCCGTGCACGCGTCGTAGATCTCGCGCTGCCGGGCCGGCTGCAGGTCGAAGGGGAAGACCTGCTCGTCGCGGAGGACGTCGCGCTTCTGCTGCCGGTAGCCGCCGCTCGCGCGCCTGGCCAGCTTCGGGTCGTAGAGCACGTTCCAGGCCTCTTCCGCCCCGGTCGGGGCGACCTTCGCCGCCGCGTCGATCCCTCGCACCTGGAACGGCACGACATGGCACTGCGGGTGCCCGTCCAGCAGCCTGAGCAGGAGCGTCCCGCCGGAGCGCTGCACCTGCGAGATCAGGAAGAGCGGCTGGTCGACGCGGACCGGCGCGGAGCCTTCCTCCGTCCTCGCCGCGCGGACGCCCCTCATCGCACCGCCTCGGGCAGCCCGGGCAGCGCCGCTCCCTGCGCGACCAGGGCCTCGGCCGTCTCCACGTCGTCGGGGTAGTCGATCGAGAAGCCCTCGTTGCCCTCGGTGAAGAAGGGCGCGATCCGCTCGCCGGCGATCTCCGGGCGGTCGCCCCGGGCGACGCGCGTCCAGGCGATCTCCAGGCTCGAGTTCTGCACCCAGACCGGCGGCAGCGCCTTCGTCTGCGTGGAATAGGTCGGCGTCCCCGTCGGCGCCTGCGGCAGCAACGGCCGCATCAGCTCGCCGTCGAGGACCCACATCTTCCCGGGATGCTGGCGGACGGGCTCGACCGCCCGGATCGAGTCGGCGCGACCTTCGAGCGCGAGCAGCTCGTTCCAGGCGCGTCGGATGGTCGCGCCGGTGCGGAACGGGCTCGTCGGCCGCAGGATCGAGAACAGGTCGAACGTCCGCCCGTCGCGCTCGAGCACGTCCAGGACGTGGACGACCCAGTCGATGTCCGGCGAGACCGACGTGGCGAGCTCGGCGGGCCTCAGCGCCGGAACCTCCGCACCGTAGCGGCGGGCGACCTCTGCGATCTCCTCGGAGTCGGTCGAGACGACGACGTCGGCGAACACGCCCGCCTCGTGCGCCGCCGCGATCGAGTAGGCGAGCAGCGGGTGGCCGGCGAGCGGCATGACGTTCTTTCCGGGCACGCGCTCCGAGCCGGAGCGAGCCGGGATCAGCGCGACGGCGGTGGGCACTACGCGAGCGCGGGATCGTGGGTGACGTACACGGTCTTCCAGTCCGAGTACACGTCGAGCGCCTCGGTGCCCGGCTCCCGCCAGCCGGTGCCGGAATCGCGCTGGCCGCCGAACGGGACGTGCGGCTCGAACCCGTACGTCGGCCCGTTCACCTGCACTCCTCCGGCGACGACGCGGCGGACGAACTCCTGCGCGCGGTGGACGCTCGCCGTCCACACGGCCGCGGTCAGCCCGTAGGGGCTCGCGTTCGCGACCGCGAGCGCTTCGTCGAAGTCGCGCACACGGTGCAGCGTCGTGATCGGCCCGAACAGCTCCGTGCGGGAGATCTCCGCGTCCGCGCCGACGCCCTCCACGATCGTCGGGGCCAGGTAGTAGCCGGGCATCGGCAGGCGCTCGCCGCCCGTGACCACCGTGGCCCCCGCGTCCCGGGCCCGCTGGACGGCGGCGAGCATGCTCTCGAGCTGGCGCTCGTTGATCACCGGGCCGAAATCGTGCTCGTCGCCCGGTCCGACCTTCTGGGCGGCCGCCCGCTCGACCAGCAGCTCGCGGAAGGGCTCGTAGACCGAGTCGAACACGACCAGCCGGGACCCGGCCGCACACCGCTGGCCGGCGTTCGAGAAGGCCGAGAGAGC
>Ga0070741_10006224_pt1 | contig 25813 bp, 20 predicted proteins | sample Coa_R1_4_FD_66440 | JGI IMG/M metagenome (GOLD analysis project Ga0070741, IMG submission 66440) | Surface soil microbial communities from Centralia Pennsylvania, which are recovering from an underground coalmine fire - Coalmine... | ecosystem: Environmental > Terrestrial > Soil > Unclassified ... | reverse complement strand
GGCATTTTCCAGATCCACAGAACTGATCCACTCGCCCCCTGACTTGATCAGATCCTTCACGCGGTCGGTGATCTTTACATAGCCTTCCGAATCGATTGTGACCACATCTCCTGTGCGGAACCAGCCGTCGTTCGTCCAGCGATCGCTCTGATCGAGCTTGTAATATCCAGAGGCAACCCATGGTCCGCGGACTTCCAGTTCCCCGGTCGTCAGGCCATCCCAAGGTGTGTGCTCCTTGTCATTCACGGCGCGAATTTCAATAAAAGGAGAGGGAAAGCCCTGCTTGGCCCGTAGGGCATACTTGTCATCTTCCGTCCAGCTATCCATGTGCGGTTTTGGAGTGCAGACCGTGGCCAATGGACTGGTTTCTGTCATGCCCCAGGGCTGAATCACACGCACCCCCAGCTTGTCGAAGCGGCGGAACATTGACTCAGGAGCCGCCGAACCCGCGACAATGATTCTCAATCCGGAAGCCAGCTTCCATCTGCCGGGATGGCAGTCGAGGGCATTCAGCACCGCCAGCCAGATGGTTGGGACTCCGCCGGTGAGGGTGACCTGTTCAGTTTCCATCAGATCAAGCAGGGCTTCCGGTTGAAGATTTCTGCCCGGAAGAATCTGCCTGCTGCCGGCCATCGTGGCCGCGTAGGGAAAGCCCCAGCCATTGGCGTGAAACATCGACATGGCGGGCAGGACGTTGTCGTGGCAACTTACCGCGAGCTGGTCCGGCAGAGCGAGTGCTAACGAGTGCAGGGAGAGCGAGCGATGCGAGTAAACGACCCCTTTGGGCTTGCCGGTCGTGCCGGAGGTGTAGCACATGGCGGCGGCTTCTTGCTCGTCGAGATCCGGATAGTCTGGTTCGCCGCTCGCACCCGCCAGTAAGGATTCGTAGGACTCGCCCCCGTCCGTCTGGCGGCCGCAGCCGTGATCGACGACGAACACGCGCTCCAACTGAACGTGGGCGCGGAACTGCTCGAAAATATCGAGCAAAGTAGCATCCACTATAAGAAACCGGTCCTCTGCGTGATTAATGATGTAGGCAATCTCCTCCGGATGGAGCCGCAGGTTCAAGGTATGGAGCACTGCTCCCACCGCGGGCACAGCGAAGTAAGCCTCCAAATGCTCCTGCTGGTTCCACATCAGGGTGGCGACACGGTCTCCGTTTGCAATGCCGGCCTGCAGCAGGGCCGCCGACAGCTGCTTTGCCCGGCGATGCACTTCGCCATAGCTTGAGCGGTGGCGTGATCCGTCCGGCCGCACGGAAACAATTTCAACATTCGGAAATATTTTGGCGGAGCGCTCCAGAATTCTGGTCAGCAGCAAGGGCGACGGCATCATAGTCGACTTCATGGGGACCCTCCACAGCCCAATTTCGGGGATGGCTGCCGCGGAAGCGAATGGCCCGGGCAGGATTCGGATTGGCGGGGATTATAGCGCGGAACGGCCCGCATCGAGCCAGTGTTATTCGAGGGTTGCGCCCCCTTCACGCGATTTTGAAGCCAATCCTGCGGCCTGTTGACCCCGGTGCCGCCCTCGGTTGAGGCGTTTGCTCGCCGCGTGGTAGCATCCTAGGTTTTGGCGGGTGCTTCGAAGGAATAAGCCCATTTGGGCAACAGTTCCTGTCCTCATCCTCTTTCCATGGGCCGTTCCCTCCCACGCCTGCCTTAAGGAGACCCAACTTGAAAGTCTATTCCGGAGAAAACATAAGGAATGTCGCGTTGGTCGGGCATGGCCACGCGGGCAAGACATCGCTGGTATCGGCCATGCTGTTTACCTCAGGAGCGACCCAGCGCCTGGGCCGCGTCGATGACGGTTCCGCCACCACCGACTACGACGATGAAGAGATCGCCCGCAAGATGTCGATCTCCACGGGGATGGCCGTGCTGGAGTGGGGCAAAACCAAGATCAATATCCTCGACACGCCGGGTTTCAACATGTTCGTCCATGAGGCCAAGATGGCGCTGCCGGTGGTGGACGCGGCCATTGTTGTGGTCGACGGTGTGGCTGGTGTGGAAGTGGTCACGCAGCGGGTGTGGAATTACTGCGAGGAATACAAGACTCCACGCCTCATTGTGGTCAACCGCATGGATCGCGATCGCGCCGATGCAACCCGCGTGCTCGAGTCTCTGGAGAACGCTTTCGGCCGGAATGTGATTCCCATCGAACTCCCGATTGGGGCCGAGAAGAGCCTGTCCGGCGTGATCGACCTGGTCCGCATGAAAGCCTACATCTACGAGATGGGTGGAGACGGCAAGGGAAAGGAAACAGAAATCCCGGCCAACCTGCAAGAACAGGCGCAGTCAGCCCACGAGCGCCTGGTCGAACTGGTGGCCGAGGGCGATGACAAGCTGATGGAAAAATTCTTCGAGGCCGGAACTCTTGGGGAAGAAGATCTGGTCCCGGCTCTGCATAATGCGATCCGCGAGGACAAAATTTTCCCCGTGATCTTCAGTTCCGGGCTGGGCAATATCGGCGCTGACCGGGTCATGGACTTTATCGTGGACTATACTCCCGCTCCATCCGAGCACGAATGGGTTCAGGGGGAGCCCGTTGCCAGCGGAAATGGCGATGCTCCCAAGCGTCATGAGAGCGACGCGGAGCCGGTCTCGCTTTACGTCTTCAAGACTGTTTCAGATCCCTTTGCGGGACGCATCTCGTACTTCAAAGTATTCTCCGGCGTTCTCAAGAACGACGCTACCCTGCAAAACTTCAGCCGCGGGGCGCAGGAAAAATTCGCGCACATCTCCACCATGCAGGGTAAAACAGCGATTCCGGTGAACGAACTGCATGCCGGCGACATCGGCGCAGTCGCCAAGTTGAAAGACACTCTCACCGGCGACACGTTGGGCGACAAATCCGCTCCCATTCAGTATCCGAGGGTGAAACTGCCGGAACCGGCGATCACTTTCGCCATCGAGCCCAAGAGCCGCGCCGACGAAGACAAACTCGGCCCCGGCCTGCACAAGCTGATGGAAGAAGATGCCATGCTGCGCTTTTTCCGCGATGCCCAGACCAAGGAATTCCTGATCGCGGGCACCGGGCAGCAGCACATCGAAGTCGCAGTTGCGAAGCTGAAGAAGCGCTATAACACGCAGGTCAACCTCAAGGCTCCCAAGGTGCCCTATCGAGAGACGATCCGCGGCAAAGCCGACGTCCAGGGCCGCCACAAGAAACAGACTGGAGGCCACGGCCAGTACGGCGACTGCAAGATCAAGATGGAACCGCTGCCGCGCGGCGGCGAGTTCGAGTTCGTCAACGACATCTTCGGCGGCGCGATCCCCAAGAATTTCATCCCTGCCGTAGAAAAGGGAATTAAAGACGCCGCGAGCCGAGGATACCTCGCCGGATTTCCGGTAGTCGATTTCAGAGTCGTGCTCTACGACGGCTCCTACCACGACGTGGATTCCAACGACCTGTCATTCCAGATGGCGGGCCGTATAGCTTTTAAGAAAGCGATGGAGATCGCCAAGCCCACGCTGCTGGAGCCAATCATGAACGTCGAAATTACGGTTCCTGACGACTTCGCGGGCGCCATCATGGGCGATCTCAACAGCCGCCGGGGACGCATTCAGGGAATGGACAACAAAGGCGGCAATACCGTGGTCAAAGCCGAAGTTCCCATGGCCGAAATGCTGACCTACGGCGTCGAGCTGACTTCGATGACGCAAGGGCGCGGCAGCTTCAACATGGAAATGCATCACTACGACGTGGTGCCGGGCCAGTTGCAGGAGAAGATCATCGAAAAAGCCAAGGCCGAGCGCGGCGAGGTGAAGGAAGAGGAAGAGTAGCGGAAAGTAGACCCCGGGATGTTGCTACTCTGCAAACTCTTCGAACGCATACGCGGGCACCGCGCCTGTAGGCCTCAGTTTGTCTTCAGTCCTTGCGCTTTTGCTAGCTTCGCCAGCCGCTCATCGAAGGTCCACAAACGTTCCGCCTTGAGTTCAATCGCGCAGGCAACGTGCAAGCTGTCCAGCGTGCGCATGCCAATTCCTGACCCGTGCTTACGGGCGAGATCGGCGCAAACGTCGAAGGCAGTTTCAGGAAAACTCGTCAAGCGCCACAAACCCGAGGCTCGATCGGCTGCAAAAACTGCGTTCATCGCCCGGGCTTCTTGCGCCGTAAGATTTCCCCGAAATTCCTGCTGTGACAGTGCATGGGCCCATTCAGCGAGATGGAAAGGAGTAAGTAAAAATGGCGCACCGGCCCGCACCTCTTGCCGCGCTTCGAACGAATGAGAATCCGTCACGTACAAAGAAACAACAAAGCTCGAGTCTAGATAAATGCTCAATAACGTCCCCGATCCTCAAGCACGACATTGGGGAGAATACGGTCACCGAGAATTTTCTTTGCTCGGGCTGCGAAATCCGGGTACTGCACCGGCTGTTCCCGTTTCTGATTTTCCGGCACAATCCGAGCAATAAGGCGGTCGCGGTCCCGGAGTTCAACTGTCTTGCCAGCGCGCAGCCAAGCCTTCAGACGTCGCGTGTCTCGGAGTTGGCGGATATTCACGGAGGGCATGGGGTGATTGTGACACATGAATGTGCCACAATCAAGAGCCAGCAAGCTCTGCCGCGCAACGGCGTTATAGTATGCAAAAAGGGTCCCCATTGGACGCGAGGTTCACCATGAGAGCGATTTTGCTGGTTGCGATTTCAGTCGGATTCATTTTCTCCATCGTTCCCCAGGCCCACTCGGCCGGACCGACTCAAGCTTTCCCGACCTCCTCGGGCGAGGTCAAGATGACTCCTCTGAACCACGCCAGCACTCTGATCGAGGCGGGCGGGAAAGCGATCTACCTAGATCCCGCCAAGCCGGTGACGTTCTCCGGACTACCCAAGGCGGACCTCATCCTGATCACCGACATTCACGGCGACCACATGGATCCGGATTCCATTAAGCAAATCAGCAAGCCGGGCACGGAAATTATCTCCTCATCCGCAGTCGCTCAGACCGTCACCAGCGCCACGCCCATCGCGAACGGCGAGACAAAGACGTGGCAGAACTGGACTATCGAGGCGATTCCCGCCTATAACCTGAAGCGCGGTCCCGCGCCGGGCAAGCTTTTTCACGACAAGGGCCGCGGCAATGGGTACGTTCTCACTTATGGCGGGAAGCGGTTCTACTTCTCCGGCGATACCGAAGGTGTCCCGGAGATGCGCGCGCTCAAAAATATCGACGTGGCATTCATCTGCATGAACCTGCCTTACACTATGCCGCCGGAAGAAGCAGCCGATGCAGTGAAAGCCTTTCGCCCCAAAGTCGTGATCCCCTACCATTACCGCGGGTCGGATCTCTCGGTATTTCAGAAAGCGTTGCAAGGGACGGGAATTGAAGTGCGCTTGCTGGATTGGTATCCGAAATAGGCCGCTCTATTGCGGAAGGGCCATTCCACGGGCGGCAGTTGGACCTACACTTCCAATCCCACGCCGGAGTATTCCGTTTAAGGAGCAAATGATGAATGGGCTTTGGAATCGGAGAGAGTTTCTCGGAAGTTCTGCAGCCATCGTGGCTTCGGCAGCGGCCTTGCCGGAGAAGCACTCAGGCCCGGCGGAGGAAGCGAATGAATTCAGTTCACAGCAGCAGAAGCGCCGCCGCGAGTTGTGGGGTTTGCTGGGTGATCTACCCTGGAAGCACCGGCCTGGGCCGGCTCGGCTGGTGAGCAAGGAAGAACATGATGGGTACACGCTGGAGCGCCTGGTACTCGATCTGAATGGAATTGAGCCCGTCCCTGCACTGTTGCTGATTCCTCGCCACCGGCAGCCAAAGGCGCCGGGGTTGCTATATATCCATTGGCACGGCGGAATGTATGACCTGGGTAAGGAGCAGTTGCTGAAGGGCGTGGACGCACAACCGGCCTATGCGCCGGTGTGCGCGGAGAAAGGATTGGTCACGCTGGCGATCGACAGCTGGTGCTTTGGCGAGCGCAAGCATGTAGCTGATGGCGGGCAAGGCGAGCAGGATGCATTCAAGCTGATGTTGTGGCGCGGGCAGGTGCTGTACGGGATGATGATGTTCGATGAATTTCGGGCGTTGGATTACCTGGCGAGCCGCCCGGACGTGGACAGCACGCGACTGGGGGCGATGGGGATGTCGATGGGATCGACCAAGGCGTGGTGGCTGGCGGCACTCGATCCCCGGGTGAAGGTTTGCATGGACGTGTGCTGCCTGACGGATTATGAAGAGCTGATTCGGACGCATGGCCTGAAGGAGCATGGAATTTATTACTACGTGCCGTCGTTGCTGAAGCATTTCCAGACGGCGGATATCAACGAGCTGATCGTGCCGCGCGCGCGCTTAAGCGTGAACGGGCGGCAGGATGCTTTGACGCCAGCCGCAGGCGTGGAGAAGGTTCGCGAGCGCTTGCTGCCGCTGTACCGCAAGCACGGGAAGGAGCCGGACTGCCGCATTGAATTGTTCGATTGCGCGCACGTGGAATTGCCCCAAATGCGGCAGCTGATTCTGCAGTGGATGGATCAGTTCCTGGTAGCCACGTAGCGCGGTCCTGAAAGGCCACTCAGCGGCGGGGATGCAAACCTTTGCACCGGGTGCCGTCCCGGAATTCTGCCGCAGGGAACTTGGTCCTTGAAAAATCCTCCAATCGCGGTATGCTAGCAAACGCCCGTACAGACGGGCGTTTCGGGCTGGCTTCTGATCCCAGTTCGCGTATTGCGGGCAGTACTCGCGCTGCTACCAGCCAGCAGAATCCCGCTCAACCGCAGGTAATTCCCAGGAGGTTCCTTTCATGCCATGCCATAGCGTACGCAGGCGATCCAGCCTGCGAGAGTTCGTCATCCTGTTAACCGTTAGTTTTGTCCTTACCTTAAGTTCGAGTGCGTGGGCGCAAAGCACCGGTACCAACGCTCCCAAAAAACAGTTGCGGCAGCCGACGCCGGAGGAGATCAAAAATCTGACCGACGGGATGAAAAAGTCGCTCAGCCGTGATGCCACGGGGCTGGTTGTAGTGAAGCATCCCAACGGGGCGGAATCGGTCAACCTGCAAGGACGTTTCATGAACCTGGACGTCGTCAAAATCAATCCGGACGGCACGCTTTCCGAGAAATGCGTGAGCAATGTGGACGAGGCCAAACGCTTCCTGCAAATTGATGCCAGCAGCAGCAAGCCGGATGCAGCCGCCAAAAAGAGCAGCCATCAATCCGCAGTTCCGGAGGTGAAGTAATTGCCATGAAAACACGACAACTGCTCATCCTCTCGGTAGCTTTACTCGGATTGATGTTTCTCATTAACCAGGCAGGCTTCGCCCAGGCTACGATCACGGTTGTCAACATGGATGGGCCGGGCGAGGGTTTCAACGATCCCACGCCAGTTACGCCGGTCGGCGGCAATAGCGGCGCCACGCTCGGGGCACAACGCCTGATTGCCTTCCAGGACGCTGCGGGCATCTGGGGTTCTTCGCTCAGCAGCGCGGTGGAGATCCGCATTCAGGCCAGTTTTGATCCACTGCCCTGCACCGCGACCTCAGGAGTATTGGGTTCGGCAGGGGCGGCATCCATTGTGTCGGATTTTCCGGGCGCGACGTTTCCCAAAACCTGGTACGCCGTGGCGCTGGCGAATAAGCTGGCGGGACTGGACCTGCTGCCGTCCAGCAACGATATCGTGGCGCAATTCAATAGCAGCATTGGAACCGATCCCAACTGTCTGACCGGATTCAATTGGTACTACGGTCTGGACAACAACCATGGCACGAACCTGGACCTGGTTACAGTACTGCTGCACGAGTTCGCGCATGGCCTTGGCTTCGCCAGCTTCGTGGATGAATCGAAGGGAACGGAGATAAGAAACAAGACGGACATCTACTCGCGGCAGATCCTGGACACCACAACCGGACAGACATGGGACAAGATGACAGTCCACCAGCGGAAACTCTCGGCCATCCGGCCCCGCAAGCTGGTGTGGAATGGAGCCGGGGTAACGGCGGCGGTGCCGACAGTGTTGGCGCAAGGCACTCCGGTGCTGGCGGTGAACTCTCCTGCAGGAATCGCAGGCAACTATGACGTCGGGGAGGCCAGCTTCGGACCGGCATTAACCTCACCCGGAGTTACAGGAGACGTAGTTCAGGCTCTGGACGCGGCGGATACCACGGGTCCAAGCACGACGGATGCCTGCACCACGATTACGAACCCGGCCGTCGTGAACGGAAAAATCGCGTTGGTAGACCGGGGCAGTTGCGCGTTTACCGTCAAGGTGAAGAACTGCCAGGATGCCGGAGCCCTGGCGGTCATCGTCGCCGATAACGTCGCCGGAAGCCCGCCTAACGGACTGAGTGGGACGGATCCCACGATCACGATCCCCTCAGTGCGGATCACCTTGGCCGATGGAAATACGATCAAGGGCGCACTGGCGGGCGGGGTGGTGAACGCCACCCTCGGACTGGACATGAGCCTGCGGGCGGGCGCCAACGCCGCCAACCAGGCATTGCTGTACAGCCCCAATCCGGTGGCACCGGGATCGTCGATCTCGCACTGGGATACGCTCGAGTTCCCGAACCAGCTCATGGAGCCGTTTATCAACGGCGATTTGACCCACAACGTAAGTCCTCCCGCCGACCTGACCCGGACCTTGCTTGGGGATGAGGGCTGGTAGGAATCAGTGCACTGAAACCGCGGGCCGCCATGTCTGGCGGCCCAAAGTTTTTTTATCCTGGGAGGGTCCGGAGTCGAGACGTCATGCGAGTCGGGCGAAGGGGTCTCTCGTTTGCCGATCCTTCCCTGATGGGGATTGAATTAGTCCTTCTCATTACAGAACAGGCGAAAAAAAGCTTGCGTCTCGCCACGACTGCTCCTAGACTGCGGCCATTCCTGAAAATATCCGCGTTTCTGTCCCAGACTAGCCAGATTTGTCCACACCAGTAGGCGCGGCTTAAATCTAGGGGGGATCCATGCGAACACCACCGGTTCGTGTGCTCGTGGTTGTGTCTAGCCTGCTCATTTTCACCTGCGTTGCCGCCTTGGCTGCCTCAGGTCCGCAAACCGCCTGGAACGTATTCACCTTGCCAAACCCGCAGATCACGCCGGGATGGCGCACTTATGCTCCCAGTGCATGCCAATCCAATCCAGACGCGTGCGCAGGAGACAACCGTTTCTGGGAGCAATGGAGCTTCAGCAATTTTCAGAGTGCGATCGATTCCTCATTTGCGGCCGTAAATTCCATGGGCAAATACCATGGAGTGATGATGATTCTCCCCTTGGGGGATACGCCCACGTACTGGAGCAACATTCGGCTGCTGTATAACTCGGCTGCCAATCTCGGCGTCCAGTTGGAAGTCGTCGTATTCCCCAAGTGGAAGTACGGCGCGGAATATTGCTACTTGTACAACAGCAACGCGCCCGCGGGATGTCAGGTTGTCTCGGGAACCACCACGGCGGTGGCCTACAAGAAAATCTGGAACCTGATGAATTTCGTGCAAACTCTCGGTGGACCGTGCCCTGCGGGTTCCTACAACAGGCCCATCGCGGTGTGGTATGGCTGGAGCGATTTTTCGCCGGGCTACGGCGCGCTGAAGAGCTTCTGGCAGTCCCTGCCGAAGAAGGTAGCGTCCAATGGCTGTAATTTCCAGGCGGGATACGTCACGTGGCTGGATACTCCTAACTCCGGCAACCCGGACGTACAGCAGCTGCAGAAGTACGTCGTGAACCAGCTGAAACGGCCTTACTGGGTCAACACTGAGCTGTACAGCACGGCGCAGCTGCAGCAGTACTACTCGACGTATGCTCCTTATCAGACCATCATCACGGGATTCTGGGGCGCGACCGACGTTGCGAGCTGGGGCCAGGGGATGTGCGGCAAGTGGAACACGGCGGCGCAGCCTGGCCGGTTCGCCTCGTGGACGTTCTACGACACGGATCTGACCAGTTCGGAGGCGTACCGCGCTTACATCAATGGAGCGATGGCAACGATAGGATCGATCTGCAGCTACTAATCTAAGTTGCCGAATCGAAGTGTGAACGCCACAGGGAGCCACCTGGTGCCGGTACGTTGCTTCGGGGAGCGGTGTCTCCATCGCGCCGCTCCCCGATGTTTTCCTGCTACTGCTCGGTATCCGGGCTCAGGCCTACGGCCGGGATTGATTTTTCCTGCGCCAGCTTGTTGTAGGCGGGCAGATCGGTGCGGATGATGTCGTTCCACCTGGACAGTTGTTCGTCCGCCTGCTTGCTCAGTTCGTCATACATTTCATAGTCCTGCGTGGTCGGGGCCGCGTCGGCGCTGGACACGACTCCTCCCAGAGCGACCAGCAGATTGTTGAGGCGGATGGGATAGTTCAGCACGTCCTGGCCGCTCTTGGATTTTGTCTGGATGAGGGCTTCCTCGACTGCCGTCATCTTCTTGTCGACGGCCTTGCCGGTATCGGCGACGGCTTTAGCATTCGGATTCTTTTCTTCTTTCAGGCGCTTATCGAGTGTGCCCATCTGCGCGCGGACGTCGCGGATCTGGCGGACGGCGTCGTGCACCTGGGTGACTTTGCGCACGATCTGCTGCATAAGGTCGAACTGCTTTTTCAGATCCTCGGCGCTGACTTTCAGGCGCGGGTCGGGAACGATTTTGAACGGTTGGGTTTGCGCTTTACCGTCCACGGTCAGGCGGACCTGGTAGTCGCCTGGAAGGGCGAGCGGGCCGTCGGTCGAACCTCCCCAAAGCGGCGAGTTGGGTATTCGCGGGACACCCTCATAATGCAGATCCCACACGAAGCGGTTGATGCCGGCTTGGGTGGGGAGTTCTTCTGGTTTCTGGCGCCGGAATTCCTCGTCTCCGTCGGCGGCGGGCGGATGTTTCGGCGGGTAAGTGCGGATGACCTTGCCGGAGGCGTCCAGGATTTCGATTTTGACGCGGGGTGCGGAGGCGGTTTCGTCGGCGGAATTGGAATCCGGCTTCGCCGGACCGCGGACGGGGGCGTCCGCGGCTACATGGCTTGTGGCGGATTCGGCCTTTTTTTCCTCCTTCTGGTCTCCTTTATTCTCTTCTTTCTTCTCTTCGGGCTTTTTGATTTCTGTCTTCAGATAGTAGTAAATGACCGCGCCTGGCGGTGGATTCTGGCCTGCGGCGCCGCTGGGACCGAAGAAGGACCCGGAGAACGTGGTGTGGTTGGCTTCGGCCGGGGTGAACAGTTGGAAATCATTTGATTTGATTCCCTCACTCCATTGACGAATGGGAGACAGATCGTCAAGCACCCAGAATGATCGGCCATGTGTGGCTACGGCCAGGTCGTTTCCTTTAACGATCAGGTCGTTAATGGGGGACATAGGCAGATTGAGTTGCATGGGCTGCCAGTTCTGGCCGTCATCAAAGCTCAGGTAGACTCCGCGCTCGGTGCCGACGTAGAGCAGGCCCTGGCGCTTGGGATCGATGCGGACGGCATGGACGTAGTCGTCTTTCGGGATACCGCGCACCAGCGTGGTCCACGTCTTGCCGAAGTCCACTGTCTTGAAGATGTAGGGGGTGAAGTCGTCCAGTTTATGGCGTTCGAAGGCGACATAGGCTGTAGCTGCGTCCGTGGGCGAGGCTTCAATCATGCTGACCGTGCCCCACTCCGGCATGGCCTTGGGAGTGACATTGTCCCAGTTCTGCCCGCCGTTCCTGGTGACGTGAATCAGGCCATCATCGGTGCCCGCCCAGATCAGGTCCTTCTGCGCGGGACTCTCTGCTACCGAGAAGATCGTGTCGTAGACCTCGACGCCCGTGTTGTCTTTGGTGATGGGGCCGCCGGAGGCCTGCTGCTTCGATTTGTCATTGCGGGTAAGGTCGGGCGAGATGATGCTCCAATTCATGCCCTGGTCGGTGGTCTTGAAGAGAACTTCACCCGCGAAATAGAGCGTATGCGGATCGTGCGGGGAGAAGACGATGGGCTCGGTCCATTGGAAGCGGTGCTTCAGATCGGCCATGCCCCATCCGATTACATTGCGCGGCCAGGGATTGATGGCCTGTGTTTGCTCGGTGCGATGGTCGTAGCGGGTGATGTCTCCTCCGTAGGAGCCGGCGTAGACGATTTCGGGGTCGGTAGGATCGGGTGTTACGTATCCGCTCTCGCCGCCGCCGACCTCGTGATAATTACTTTGATCAATTCCGCCACTCGCACTGGCACTGGCGATGGCGACCGTGGAGTTATCCTGCTGGGCGCCATAGAGCCAGTAGGGAAAACGGTTGTCTGCCGCGATGTGGTAGAACTGCGCCGTGGGCTGGTTGTAGAGCGTGGTCCAACTGTCGCCCCCGTCGGTAGAGATGGTGGCCCCCCCGTCATCGCCGTTGATCAGGCGCTGGGGATTGGCCGGATCGATCCAGAAGCCGTGATTGTCGCCGTGAGGTGTATGCAGGGGAGTGAAAGTTTTTCCGCCGTCAATGGAGCGGTACGTGCCGGTGTTCAGGATGTAGACCACGTCAGGATTCCTGGGATCGGCAAAGACATGCGTGTAGTACCAGGCGCGCTGGCGGTAGCGGCGATCGTCGTTGACGAGTTCCCACTTTTCCCCGGCGTCATCGGAACGGAATAGCCCCCCTTTCTCAGCTTCGATCAGCGCGTAGATGCGATTGGGGTTGGGCGTGGTCGCGATGCCAATGCGTCCGATTGTGCCCTCGGGCAGGCCTTTGCCGGTCAGCTTGGTCCAGGTGTCGCCTGCGTCGGCGGAGCGATAGAGACCGCTGCCGGGGCCGCCGGATTCCATGCTCCACGGCTTGCGATCGGCCTGCCACATTCCCGCAAAAAGAATGTTGGGATTGGTCTGATCAAACTGGACGTCGATGGCTCCGGTCTTGTCGTCCACGTAGAGAATCCGTTGCCAGGTCTTGCCACCATCACGCGAGCGGAAGACTCCTCGGGTGGTATTGGGGCCGAAGGGATGGCCGAGAGCGGCGACGTAAACGGTGTTGGCATCTTTGGGATGCACGATCATTCGGCCGATGGAATAGGTGTCGCGCAAGCCGGAATACTTCCAGGTTTTGCCCGCGTCCGTGGATTTGTACACGCCGTTGCCCATAACGATGTTGCCGCGGATGCAGGCTTCGCCGGTGCCGGCGTAGACCACGTTGGGGTCCGAGGGGGCGACTGCAATGGCGCCGACTGACGGGGAGGCTTCCGTAAACTTGTCCCAGAGCGGACGCCAGTTGAGCCCGCCATCGGTGGTCTTCCACATGCCTCCGGCAACCGCCCCGAAGTAATAGGTATCGTTCTGGCCCGGGACTCCGGCCACCGCGAGCACGCGTCCGCCGCGGAATGGGCCAACCAGGCGGTACCTCATGCCTTCAAACGGAGACTTGGGGGACTCAGGCTTCGGCGGGGGGACAACACCAGCATCTGGGGGAAACTTTTCTTCCGCGGGCTCGCCGGTGGGAGTCGCAGGAGTGTTGGGCTCCGCCGGTTTATTCGGCTGTCGCTTCTGGCCGGCTGCGAAGGTGGCCAGGAGAAGAATGGAAAGCACCAGAATCCGGGTGTGGTTCATTCGAGAGAAACCTCCGCGCAGATATCGGGATGGAGAGTCTACATTTACGGGGGACATTTGTACTGGATTTAGTTCGGCATCCCACAGCTTTTACATAACTTTACTCGGAGGCTTGCTGGCGGCGTCCTCTTTCCCGGGTTTGGATGGGCTGCTTTAGATGCGCTGCTTTTTAGCGGGGAAAGGAAGTCAAAATCCCCACCCTCTCGCGCCAAACGCGAGAAGGGTCGGGGCACCCTTTTCAGCAGATTAAAGGTGGGCAATCATTAACTTGGCCAGGACCAGCAGCCATCCCAGGATGGCAACAATGCCATTGATTCGGATGGCGCGATGACTCGCAGGCCAGGGAAACATCAGGATACCGTATAGCGGCATGAACTTCTCAGGCCAGATCATGCCAGCCAGGCCGAAGACGAGGTTGGCTTGAACGATCAGACAAAAAATCAGATTAAAATTCACGATGTCCATAAGGTGTTTCCAGGGGGGAACTTAAATCTTAATACATCGTGGATACGAGTTGAAGCGGAAAAATCGAGGCCGATGAGTACTCAAACCCTCCAAAACGGGCGGGGAGAGCGGGATTGGACGTCGGGAGTCACGACCACGGCACTAACACTTTTATGATGAAGGGAAGTCAAAATCCCCACCCTCTCGCAAAAAAAACGCGAGAAGGGTGGGGCAGGCTTTCTTAACGCCTTAGTTCTAAGGGTTGCGAGAGTTCGAAGGTCACGGCGGACTCGGCAGGCAGAACGATATCCTTGTTGCCGGTCAGGGCGGATCCACCGGCCCCCGCGCCCGCGCCAGCGGCTAAGCCGATGGCGGCGCCTTTGCCCCCGCCTACCAAGCCGCCGATGATCCCGCCTAGAGCCGCGCCGCCGCCGGTGGCGACTGCTGTGCGCTTGCCTTTGCCCTTCTGGTTGAAAGTCTTGGCTTCGCTCTGGACCTGGACTTCAATACCATTGACCGTGATCGAATCCAGGCGGACACTCAAGACCGCGCCTCCAGCAAACTTTCCAAGCGGCTTGGCATCGGTGACGGTGCCGCTGACGTTCGCTCCTTGCGGAATGGCCACGGCATTGCCGACCATGACATCCTTCGCAACGCTGCCATTAAAACTCTGACCGGACTGGCTCAGTTTCGACCCCAGCGCGGAACCCAGGCTGACGGTCACGGCAGTACCGGCAGGAACTGTCAGGTGTTCTCTGCGAGGTTCTTTGCGTTCTTTGCGCTCTCGTGGCTGACGGCCGGACTCTTTGGCGTTACCGGTGGAGTCGGTACCGGCGGAGGCGTTCTGGTCGGTAGCATTAGGATCGTTGCTGTTGTCGGCTGCGGGCGGTTTGTTGCAGCCCAGTGCAAATGCAAGATAAAGACAGAGCGTGAACAGAATTAGACGCGAGCGCATGAGGGCCTCCGTATCTTTTTGAATTTCGGTGTGCCCTCACTGTAATTGATTAGGGTCGTCGGGGCAATGAATGAGAAGGTCCTGGGAGAATCAAGAGTGTATGAGACTCTCGTGCCCAAGGTATCCCGGGGCTTCGGCGCTTTTAGATTTTTACTTCCATGCCCGGCAAAGGGGCTTGTTCGGCTTCTTCGGCCTCATGCGCGATTGCATCGGCGGCGGCTTCGGAAGGGGCGGCTTTTTTGGCAGCCAGGAATTTTTCCGTGTTCAACAGTGGACGGCCTAAGGAAGCGTTGTAACTGGTCCAGGCGCTCTCGAGGGTAGCATCGCGCTCGAACTGGGCGCGCATCGCCTCCATCTTGGAATCAAGGTCATCCAGGTAGTGCAGCATCAGCGCTTCCGGGAACATGGGGAGCTTGGGCGATCCGAAGTCGTATTGCCCGTGGTGGCTGATGATCAGGTGCTCGACCATCGTCTTGAGTTCTTCGGGGAAACCGGGCAAAGATGCGAGCTTGGCTTGCAGCATCTCCAATTCGATAATCATGTGGCCGAGAAGCTGCCCCTTCGTGGTGTAAGAAAAAGACCGGTTATAAGTCAGCTCGTGGATCTTTCCAAGGTCGTGAAGAAAGGCGCCGGTGAGCAGCAGATCCCGGTTGATCTGGGGATAATTTCTCTGGATCAGGTCGCAGGAGCGGAATAACGAGACCACGTGATCCAGCAGTCCGCCGATGTAGGCGTGGTGCAGGGTTTTCGCGGCCGGGGCATTGCGATACGCGGCGGCAATCTCGGGATCGCTCATGAAGGCTTGTACCAGGCCTTTGAGGTGCGCATTCTCAAAACCGGCCACGAAGTTCGTCAGCGTTTGCCAGAGCTCGTCGATATCCTTTGTAGTTTTGGGAAGGTAATCGGAAAAGTCGATTTCCGTGTCGCCCATCTTCCGCAGCTTGTGCACGGTCAACTGGAAGCGCTGCTTGTACTTGTTGATCAGGCCCTTCACTTTGAGGAAGTCGTCCTGTTCGAAGGCTTCCAGGACCTCTTCCACGTTGTCCCACATCTTGGCTTCCAGCTGGCCGCTTCGATCCCCCAACGTAAGCGCCAGATAGGGCTCTCCTGTCTTCTTGGGCTTGATCTGTTTGGATACGACTACGAAGGTCGAGGTAATAATTTTGTTCTCGTGGCGCCCGCAGTCGCAGATGTAGAAGTCCTTCATGGATGTGGGAAGTATAAAGCAGGCGGTGAGGAATTCGCAGGATTTCGGGCATTCGCGCCGCGACGGGAGCGATGAGGGACGCCCTCGCGCAACTTTGGCTAAGATGCCGCTGTCACCGGAAGATCAGAGGACGCCCAGCTTCTTGTGCCTCTTCTTGTCCAGTTTCTTGGCGTCAGCTTCTTTCGCGGCGGTCGTCTCGATGGGCACGGTCTGGTTGGGGCTGGCGCCGGTGTCCTGATATCCCTGGGCGATTTTGATATAGGCATCCTCGCGCAGCTTTTTCAGGTAGGCGCGCAGGGCGGGTTGCAGCTTCTCGTAGTAGAGAGCGTCCTGGATCTTGGGCATGGCCTCTTTCAAGGGAGGGATGCCGGCTTGCTGATGATCGAGCACCTTGAGGATGACAAAGCCCTGCTTGGTGCGGATCACATCCGTCACATCGCCTGCCTTCATGGCGAAGGTCTTGTTTTCCAGTTCCTTGGCGAGTTGTCCGCGCTTGAACATGCCGAGCGCGCCGCCATCCGCGGCGGAGGGCCCGTCGGAGAACTTTTTGGCAATATCCTCGAAGTTTGCGCCGTCACGAATCTGTTTCAGGAGGTCATTGGCTTTGCTTTCGGCGGCGGCGAGGGCCGCGGCGTCGGCGGCCTGCTTGGCGGCTTCGTCCTCGGGACTCTTACCACCGCCCGAGGATCCGGCCGGATTGGGTTCGGGTGTGATGGAGGGAGTTTTCGGCGCAACCAGGATTTCGGCCAGGCGGATGAACTCAGGTTGCTCCATCTCGTTCTTGTGTTCCTCGTAAAACTTCTCGGCCTCCTCCTTGGTGATGGAGAGTTTGCTGCTGACTTCCGAGCCGATGACTTTCTGCGTAATGATCTGGTTCTTTTGCTGCTGCTTGAAGTCCTCCCAGGAGATGCCCTGTTTTTCTGCTTCCTTTTCGAGCGCCTCCAGCGAATCCAGCTTCATGTTCTTGCGCATCTCGTCCAGGCGCTTAACCAGATCGGTATCGCCGCTGATGCCCAGGTCTTTCCCCTTGTCGAGGAGAAGTTGCTGGTCGATCAGATCCCGCAGGACGTCTTTCTCCTTGTCGGCGTAAACCTTGTCGGCATTGTTGGGATCCTGCTGCTTGACCTCGTCGCGAAGCTGATCCTTGCTGCGATTGAACTCGGAGCGGGTAATGATCTGGTTGTTGACGCGGGCAATGATCTCTTCCACAACTTGTCCGGCCGCGAGAGCGGGCAGACACGCCAAAGCGACGAATGTCAGGCAAACTCTTTTCATAAGGTTCATGCGGGCCGCCACGATTCCTGGGCTTCCGGGTAATACGGTGGGTTTAGGCCGATACGTCATTTTACTCCTTTGCGGCGTGGTGCTGCGACCCATGGGGCACAAACGTTTTCGGATGACAGACTCCCCCCCGGCAATGCCAGATTCAAAAGCGACCGTCTCCAGGTTCGACGCTTGGCCGATGAGGAAAAGTTGGCCGAGCATTAGATGGTTCTAATCAGGGCAAGGGCAGTCCGGTCGTCGCAAAGGGGGATGTTGGCGCTGTAGTCGGCGACCGAGTTCAGGACGGAGGAGCAGAGGGCCCGGGCATCCATGGAACTTGCTTTCTGAAGAACGGCCTTCACTCGATCCAGGCCGAATTCATCGCTGGCGCTGTTGCGGCGGGGGCCTTCGCAGGCGACTACTCCATGGGAGACCAGCAGAAGGGCGGCGTCTTCCTCCAAACCGACCATACGAGCATCGCTGGTGGCGTGAGAGAAGAGTCCGAGGGGCAGGCCGGTCGATTCCAGTTCGACAATTCCTTTGCTGTCGCGGATCAGCCCGGGAGTGTGTCCCGCATTGGTGTAGCAGAGCGTCCCCAGCTTCTCGTGATAGCAGGCGGTGAACGCCGGGCAAGAACGAACGCCGCTGGAAGCCTCGATCACCCTCCGGTTGATAAGGTGGTTAAGCTCGATCATGGCGTCGGCTTCATTGATATCGGCCCGGGAGAACAGTTCGGCGCCCGAGTTGCGGAAGACTTCCTGGGCGGCGATGAGCAGGTCGCGGTTACTCTCGCGCCGTCCGGCGATGTCGAGCAGGCCTATCAATACCCGCTCGGGGCTGACTCGCACCGAATCGTAAAAATCGCCCGCCATGCGTTTCCCTACGAAGACGGCAGCGATCTCCGCCCCGTCGATTTTCGGAAAAATAGTGGGGACGGGCTCAACCGTGACCGCCGCCGGACCATTGCTTTTGAACAAGGAGCGCATGCTTCTAAGACTCTGGGCAAACTAGCACGGAAATCAGATACGGGCAATGCAATCCCGCGGTCCGAACTCCATGAGGGGCCAACGGTCGAGTTGAGGAATGTGCCGTGCTTTCACCCGAGCGCGGCCGTCTCCTCAGTCTCCATACTTATCGGCAAGATAACGGCCCAGGTCCATCTCAAATTGGCCGTAGTCGGAGTGCAGGGTCGCGCGCAGAGCGGCTTCGGTGGAATTGCCCTGGCTGAGGCGCTCCAGAATGCGCTGGACGTCGCTGAGTCCGTAGGAATCATTAATATAGCTGACCGCCGCGAGGCTCTCGGCGTAAGCGACGTAGGCTTTCGCGCCTGAAAAGGTCACGAAACTGCCTTCCAGCACGTTGAAAGGAATATTCTGCTGCGCCTTGTAAAGGAGCGCCAGCTGATGGCCGTCGCTCCCCAGATTTTTGGGCTCCAGGAACTGGGCGATACCTTCGTTCAGCCACGGCGGACAGCGGCCTCCAGAGAGCTTCATGATGAATGAGTGGGCCAATTCGTGCTTGAGGACGCGAGCCAGTTCCGGGCTCACAGAAGTCAATCCGCTTACCGGAATGCGCAGCTTGCCGTCATTGAGCGCGCCTACCCAGCTGGGCGCATGCGTCACATCGAAGAAGGCGGTTTCCGTGTAAAGGGTCACGAGTATGTTGTCGCGGGGCGGCATCCCCAGGTCGCGCACCAGATCGTCGTAGTCAGCTTCCAGCACCGTCAGGATTTGCCCGCGCAACGCTTCGGTAGTTTCCTTCCCCTCATAATGCAGCACGAAGTGGCTGCTTTCATGCTGGGTAAACTCGGACTCAACGGTCTGCTCGCGCTGAGCCCGGGCGAGAAGCCGCTGCACGGCAGGATCCGGACGCAAGGCCAGCGAGCGCTGCCAGGAAGCAATCGCGTCCCTGGTGTGATCGGTAATGAATTGGGCGTAGCCCAGCATGGTGTAAGCATCCGCTGAGCTGGGGTTGGAATGTACGGCTCGTTCAGCGTACGGAAGCGCCTGGCTGGCGTTGCCGGTGCGGGTTAAGACGGCGGAGTAATACGTAAGGATGGTGGAACTGTCGGGCTGGAAGCGCAACGCACTCTCGAGGTACCGCCGCGATTGCGCCACATTGCCGTGCTCGAGCTCGAACTTGCCTGCGATAAAGTCAGCGGCGGAACTGAGAACGGGATTGCCCTTTGCTTCCAGGCTGGCCACCGCATCCGGGTCCACCTTGCCATCGCGGACAATCTTTCCCGCCAGGTCGCCTTCATTCTCCAGGCTGTCAGTGGGCGTGAAGGTCGGCAGATCGCCCATTTTTGCGCTGCCTGCGCCGCGAACGGGGACACCGCCGGTTTCGACCCGGTCCACAGCAGACTTGGGAATGGCGTAAGAATCATCTCCGATTTCGTATTCGTAGCGGCTGCCGTTTTCGCGGACGTGATCGGCGAGAATCGTGCGGCCGTTCTTAAGATGAATGGTGTCGCCCCAGGCGCAAGACAGAGCTTGCGCCAGGCAGAAGATCGCTAGCGTGACACGTGCCCGCATTCAGGCGCATTCTAGCAACGGAGGGGGGCTGTACCCACGTGACGAAGGTACTAACGAAGAAGCGCATTTCATGGAAGGCCGCATTCTTCCTGCTACTTTGCGCCTGGCCTTCGCCCGGGACAGCAGCGGACAATCCGCAGGATAAACCGGCCCAGGCTCTTTACCTGCAACTCGGACAGGTCGGCCTTGATCCCGCGCGCGTCTACCAGGTTAGAGGGGCTTCTCTCAACCGCCCCGGAATCCAGATCAGCCTGGAAGACGGCGCGATTGGTTTTACGCAGGATGTGATGGGCCGAATCACGGGAGCATTCTTCGAAGGAGAGGGCGAGATTCTCCTGACACCTCCCGATGAGGTGGAACGCAGGTCCATGAGCCTGTTCACCGGAATGGCCATTCTCGAGGAGCGCTTTGCGACTGCATACTTCCGGTTCAATGACGATGCAGCCGCCGAACTTGCGCCCGATCTCCGCGCCACGCAGGAAAAACAGGAATTCGTAGACCGCTGGGGCTCGACCGCGAAGAATCTGGCCAGTTCCGATGCCATGAGATTGCTGATGAGCCTGAGCCGGCTGCTTCCTTCGGGCGCAGGCTTGGGCGCCCAGGATGCGGTAGGAACGGCCAACGCGGCCGACCGTTTTCTGCACGCGCGCCTGCAAGGAGTGTCGTTGGGGGTCTTCGACGTGTTCTTTGACTCGACCGCCCCGGAGCAAGTCCAGGCGGGGCAGCCGAAGTCAGTCAACGCCGAAACCTATTATGACGTGTGGACATCATTTTCTCCCAAGTCAGCGAGCAGTGCGCGGCCGAAACTGGACAGCGCGCCCCAGCCGCAGAACCAGAGGATACGCGGCAGCCGCATCGCCGTGAGACGTTATGCAATCACCACCGAGGTCATGCCTCCCAAGCAGATCCATGCCCGGGCGCGGCTGCAATGCGAGGTGCTGGACGGGGGCGAGAGAACGCTGCTATTCGAACTGTCGCGCTTTCTGCCTACCGAGAGTGTGACCCTCGATGGGCGCGCGGTCGAGTTCATTCATAACCCATCAATTGAAGGCACGCAGCTGGCCCGGCGCGGCAACGATGTGGTCGCCGTTGTCATTCCGGAGCCGACGCGTAGCGGCCAGAAGTTCGAACTGGAGTTCGTGTACGGCGGCGAAGTGCTCGAAGAACAGGGAAGCGGACTCCTATATGTAGGCGCCCGCGGCACCTGGTATCCGAACCGCGGCATGGAGATGGCGGATTTCGATCTGCAGTTCAGGTATCCGCCCGACTGGACCCTGGTTGCGACCGGCAAGCCTGCCGAGGTTCCAGCGCAAGAATTGGCCAAAGCCAATGGACAACAGATCTCGCGATGGCTCTCTGACAGGCCCATCCCTCTAGCGGGATTCAACCTGGGGAAGTACCGCGAAGTGGCCACGCGGGTGGGGAATGTAAACGTTGAAACCTATGCGACCCGGGAAGTGGAAAAAAACTTTCCTTCGGCGCAGATTCAGGTGATTCCGCCGGCGCCGGACCCGGCGACTCGCCGTGCCCGGGTGATCGTTCCCCGCCGGCCGTCCCCGGCGGACAATGCCGCTAAAGTCGGGGAAGAAGCGGCGCAGGCCATCCAGTATTTTTCCGAAAGATTCGGCCCGTTCCCTTACAGTCATCTGGCTTTGACGCAATTGCCCGGGCGCGCCAGCCAGGGTTGGCCCGGGCTGATCTTTCTCTCTTCGTACGCGTTTCTGAACGATGCGGACCGGGAACAACTGCAGTATGACAAGACCCAGGTGCTGCTGCAGCACATGGTTCCGGCTCACGAGACGGCCCATCAGTGGTGGGGCGACCTGGTCTCGTGGAGCAGTTACCGGGACCAGTGGTTTTCCGAAGGCTTGTCGCAATACTGCACGTTAATGCTGCTGCAGGAAAACAATCCTGCCGGATTCCGAGCCGTCATGGACGAATACCGGCGCCAATTGGTCCACAAGGACGAGCAGGACAGGTCACCGCAGGATGCCGGGCCGGTCACATTGGGAACCCGCCTGGTTTCTTCACGCTCCCCCGCAAGCTACGAGGTTCTCACCTACGGCCGAGCAACCTGGCTGTTTCACATGCTGCGAAGCATGATGAAGGATGCAGAGCGCGGGCAAAAAGCTCAGGGCTCGGGCAACGCGGAGGAACCTTTTGTGCGGGCCTTGCGGCGAATCAGGCAGCAATACGAGGGCAAGGCAATGAGCACCCGCGAGTTGATGGATGCCTTTGCGGAAGAGCTCCCGCCTGCGCTGCGCTATGAGGGTAAACCATCTCTGGATTGGTTTCTGGAAGGCTGGGTGAATGGCACCTCTGTTCCCAGGCTCGAGTTGAAGGGCGTGAAATTTTCGGCCAAGGGACCTGGGGTCACGATCACGGCGACCATTCTGCAAAAAGAGGCGCCCCGGGATCTGGTGACATCGGTCCCGGTCTACGCAGTGGCCGCCGGAAAGCCGGCGATGTTGCTGGGGCGTGTATTTGCGGATGGCGAGGAAACGTCCATTCGACTGTCCGCTCCCGCGGGGACACACAAGATCGTGCTCGATCCGTTTGACACGGTACTGACCAGTCCGAAATAAGCGGACAGCGATTCGCAATGAAGACTGAGTGGGGAGCTGAGGGTCGGAGTGAAGTTTCTGGGATCGGGCTACTTACGCGGGCATGCGCCGGCGAGTGGCGCCCAGGATTTCCTCGGGAATCTGATGAAGGGGAACGATCCGCGCCAGAACGCCGAGTTCGGCGCAAGCCCGCGGCATGCCATAGACGGTGCAGGTCGCCTCATCCTGGCCGATGGTCAATCCACCCTCATGGTAGATCGCTTTCATCCCTTGAGCGCCATCGGAACCCATGCCGGTCATGATCACGCCCAGCGCGCGGCTTCCGTAAACATTGGCGACTGACTCCATCAGTACGTCGGCAGAGGGAATGTGCAGCGCATGTGCGGGGTTTTTGTCCAGGAAGATCAGCACCTGCCCGCTCAGAGATGCGCGCTGCACTCGCATGTGTCGTCCAGCCGGGCAAATGTATGCCGCCCCCGGCCCGACAACTTCGCGCTGAACCGCTTCGTGGACATCGATGGCGCAGAGCGAGCGCAGGCGCTGAGCGAAGGTCCTGGTAAATCCGGCAGGCATATGCTGCACGATCAGGATAGGCAAGGGGAAATCCTTGGGAAAGCGGGGCAGGATTTGTTCCAGGGCTCTAGGTCCGCCGGTTGAGCTTGCCATCGCCACCAGGGCAGGCTTCGCGAAGTTGGGGGCTTGACGGGGCAATTCCGCGGCGCGGGGAGGCTTGCGCCCGAACCGGCGGCCGTCAAAGACGTGGCGAGCCTGCGCGGCCGCGCGGATCTTTGCGAGGAGGTCGGATCGGATGTGAGCAATTTCCAGGGACGTAGACGACATCTGCTTCGGCACGTAATCGAAGGCGCCGGCGCTGAGCGCCTGGAAAGTAATGTCGGCATCCTGCTCCGTGACCGCGCTCACCATAATGACCGGTCGCGGAAACTGATTCATGATGGCCTTCAGCGTAGTCAGGCCGTCCATTCCCGGCATCTGCACGTCCAGGGTGATGACATCGGGATCGAGGGCAGGAATTTTTGCCAGGGCATCGCTGCCGCCGGCGGCGGCCCCGACGACCTGAAAGCTTGGGTCGGAGTTGATGATGCGGCTGAGCGCGGCGCGCATGAACGCGCTATCGTCCACCACCAGGACCCGAACTGGGAAAACCGATGTGCCGCCGGCATTCATTTGCGGTAAATCGAGTGCACGAGCGTGTGCACCTCGTCCATGTAGGAGTCAAGTTCGAAGGTGAGCCGGGCCCAGTCGAAATCCCGCAAAGCGCGGCATTCTTTGGACAACACCGAAAAGCCGGGCTGCTCGAGCACATTGACTTGGCGATTCTCGGCGTAGCCGTAATTGAGTCCACCCATGCGGCAGAGCAGATCGCTGAGTTCCACCACGGCAATGAGCGCGGCATGTTCGTCCGCCTGGTAGTCGGAGTGGTGCAGGGAAACCACGGCGCGAAGATCGGGGGCGAGTTCCCAGGTTTCGGCCAGCAGTCGTCCGCTATCGCAGTGGGTAAAACCGAGGACGGACTGCTCCGCTTCATGCAGCGGAATTCTCTGGCTTCGCGCGCGTTCGAAGGCTGTCCGGAATTCCTTAGGCAGGCTCCACAGGTTGACGATGATGCCCAGGTCGTGCAGAAGTCCAGCCAGATAGGCCTTCCCCGGATCGGGAAACGAGATGGTGCGGGCGAAATGGCGGCAGACCAGGGCGCAGCCCAGCGAGTGCTCCCAAAAGAAGACGGGATCAATGCCATGAGTGTTCTGCGGCGTAAGGTTGAGCACGCCGCAGGACATGGCGATATCGCTGACGCGATGGAAGCCCAATCCCAGGATGGCCGCGCGCAGCGAATCGACCTTCTGCCAGCGGCCGAACAGAGGGCTGTTCGCCATCTGCAGGCATTGCGCCGCCAGCGCCTTGTCCTGCGCAATCATGTCAGTGAGTTTCTGCACGTCCAGGTCTTCTACCGGCTGCTCGAGATAGCGCAGCAGGGGGGCGAGCACCGCGGGAATGGTCGGGATCTGCTTGAGATCTCGAATCTTTGCCAGAAGAGGGTTGTTGCTTCCGGGGTTGGCCGTCATGAGCCCTGCTTTCCCGCCTTTGCGCGTTCACCTTTCACGTACGCGGTGGCTCCTGGGAGGTGAACCAGGCGAAAATCCTCGCTCACTCCATAAAGCGATTCGGAGTGTCCCAGGAAGAGATAGCCGTGCTGCAGAAGGTTGTTGTAGAAATGCTGGATCACCCGCTGCTTGGAGGCGAGATCGAAGTAGATCAGCACGTTGCAGCAGAAGATGATGTCCATGCTCTTCATGAAGGTCATGCGGGCATCGTCGGACAGGTTTAGGCGGCTGAAATTCACGCATTTGCGCACTTGCTCCTGCACCTGAAGTTGCTCCCCCACGGGCGTGAAATATTTCTGGCGATAATGGGCGGAGAGATTGCGGATGCTGTAGCTCCCGTATACGGCATTCTTGGCGTGGGCCAGGGAACGCTCGTTGAGGTCGGTGGCGAAAATCTCGTAGCTCCAGTCCTTGAGGCGGCGCTGCGCCTCTTCCAGCAGCAGCATGCTCAGGGTGTAGGGTTCTTCGCCGGTCGAGCACCCGGCACTCCAGATGCGCATTCGGCGGATGGGAAGCTTGGCCTTGGCTTCGATGATTTTGGGAATGACAATATCGCGCATCGCGTCCAGTTGCGGCTGGTTGCGAAAGAAACAGGTCTCGCCGATGGTGATTTCGTTCAGCAGAGCCACCAGTTCGGCCTGGCGATCCGGTTTGACGGTAAGGCACTCGAAGTACTCTCGCAGGCTTTGCGTCTGCCGCTCCTTCATGCGGCGTCCGCAGCGGTCGTACAGCAGGCGCAGCTTCCCGTCTGGATGAAAGATGCCGGCCACCTGATACACCAGGTCGCGAATGCGCACCAGGTCGGGGTCCGGGGGACCGTCGAATGCGGCAACGGGCTGGGCTGGGGCTGCGCTCACGCGGCATCCCCTGGAAACACGAAGGCACGATCCATGACAGGCATTCCGCCGCAGGACAATTCGGCGTCTCCGAGGAATTCATCGGCGGGGCGGACCCGGACTTTAGCAATGGGAAAGCCGTCACCGCACGCCGGCGGAGGGCTTGGAGCGTGAGTTGTCGCTGAGCGTATCGCTGCGTACCACGGTCTCGCCCAGAATGACGATATCGACCCGGCGATTTTGGGCCCGGCCCTGCGCGCTGCCGTTGCTGGCGATGGGATGGTACTCCGCATACCCCGCGGCAGCGAGGCGCTGTGGCGCGAAGTTGTAGCGCACGATCAGCACGCGGACCAGTTCCGTGGCGCGCGCGGTAGACAATTCCCAATTGGAGGTCATCTGCGGCGTGTGGATCGGGACATTATCGGTGTGTCCTTCGATGCGCAGGCGG
>Ga0070741_10006223_pt1 | contig 25815 bp, 24 predicted proteins | sample Coa_R1_4_FD_66440 | JGI IMG/M metagenome (GOLD analysis project Ga0070741, IMG submission 66440) | Surface soil microbial communities from Centralia Pennsylvania, which are recovering from an underground coalmine fire - Coalmine... | ecosystem: Environmental > Terrestrial > Soil > Unclassified ... | reverse complement strand
ACGGGCGGTATTGACGAGATAGCTGCCCGCGCGCATCCCGGAGAGCACGGAGGCATTGACCATGCCCCGCGTTTCGTCGTTGAGCGGCACGTGCAGCGATACGATGTCGCTTTCGGCGAACAACTCGCGCAACCCGCGGCGCTCGACATAGGCCGGAAAGTCGCCATCAATGATATACGGGTCGCACGCGAGCACCCGCCTGAAGACATTGCGCCCGACGTGCGCCATGCGCTTGCCGATGCGGCCCAGGCCCACGATGCCGAGCGTCATCTCGCTCGCACGCCGGATCTCGCCTGCCGAGAGATAGAACCAGCGGCCATTGTGCACGTCGCGATCGTAGGCGACGATGTGGCGAATCGACGCGAGCGCCATCGCCAATGCATGGGTTGCCACTTCACCGACGCCGTAGTCGGGTGAGTTCGCCACCCACACGCCGTGCCGGGCGCATGCGGCGGTATCCACCGTGTCGAATCCGGCGCCGATGCGACTGACCACACCGAGTCGAGGGAGCGATTCGACCACCCGCGCGCCGATCGGTGCGTACTGCAACAGGATGGCGCAGCAGTCGCGGCCGGCTGCGATCACATCGTCCTCGCTGCGGCATTGCGCGGTGACGAGCTCGGCACCCGCGGCGGTGAACATGCGGCGCTCGAGCTCGATGTCGGGGAAGTCGTAATCGGCGAAAAGAATGCGCTTCATGAGGCCACGTGGGACGGGAACGCGCAAAGGTACGTGGGACCCGCAACCCGGTCAAGCGCCCCGCAGGCGCGCTAGACTGTGGGCCTCGCCTTCAGGGATCCTCCATGTCCTATCTTCTCCAGACGACGATTGCCGGGAGCCTGCCCAAGCCGCGATGGCTCGCACAACCGAACACGCTGTGGGCGCCGTGGCTCCTCGAAGCGGAAGCGCTCGCGGAAGGCAAGCGCGATGCCGTTCGCCTAGTCGTGCGCGACCAGGAGCAGGCCGGCATCGACATCGTCTCGGATGGCGAGCAGACGCGACGTCATTTCGTCACCACCTTCATCGAGAATCTGGAAGGGGTCGACTTCGCGCACAAGCGCACGGTGCGCATTCGCAATCGCTACGACGCGGATGTCCCGGTGGTGGTCGGCGCGGTGGCGCGCAAGGGCCCGGTGTTCGTCGATGACGCCAAGTTCCTCCGGGCGGAAACCACGCGCAAGGTGAAATACACCCTGCCCGGCCCGATGACGATGGTCGACACGCTGTACGACGCGCATTACCGCAGCCGCGAGAAGCTCGCGTGGGCCTTCGCGGAAATCCTCAACGAGGAAGCGCTCGCCATCGCGGCGACCGGCGTGGATGTCGTGCAGTTCGACGAGCCGGCATTCAACGTCTATTTCGACGAAGTGCGCGACTGGGGAATTGCCGCGCTCGAGCGCGCGGCGCGCGGCCTCACCTGCAAGACCGCGGTCCACATCTGCTACGGCTACGGCATCAAGGCCAACACCGACTGGAAGCAAACCCTAGGCTCGGAATGGCGGCAGTACGAGAACACGTTTCCGCTGCTCGCGCGCTCGTCGATCCAGCAGGTGTCGCTCGAATGCGCGAACTCGCACGTGCCGATCGAGCTCATCGCGTTGCTCGAGAGCAAGGACGTGCTGGTCGGATGCATCGATGTCGCGACCGATCGCATCGAATCGGCGGAGGACGTCGCGCGCACGATTCGAGAAGCCATGAAATACGTGCGCGCGGAACGTCTTTATCCGTGCACGAACTGCGGGATGGTGCCGCTTGCCAGGCACGTCGCGCGGGCGAAGCTCAAGGCCCTGGGCGCGGGGGCGGCAGTGGTGCGCGAGGAGCTGGCCGGCTGAAGCGCGAAAAAAGCGCGGGGATTGTTCGTTGCACCGGAAAAGAGCAATACGGCCCGTCTAAACGCCTGTTTTGCAAGGATACAACACTCGGCCTGCCGGCACGAAAAAATCTCTGGCGCAAGAGGCCATTTGTGTGTATCCTCCGCGCACGTGTTTTGTCCCAAGGCAGCAATTAGGCCTTGTACGCGCGCTACCAAGCAGCAGCCGTACGCCGTTCTTTCCTTGAGATCGAAACCCGGCCGGGAAATTCCCGATTTTTCATTCTTGAGGAAATAACGCAAATGGCAACTGGTACTGTGAAGTGGTTCAACGACGCCAAGGGATTCGGTTTCATCACTCCCGATGGCGGTGGCGAGGATCTGTTCGCGCATTTCTCGGCGATCAACATGCCGGGATTCAAGACCCTGAAGGAAGGCCAGAAGGTGCAGTTCGAAGTCACCACCGGCCCGAAGGGCAAGCAGGCGAGCAACATCCAGACAGCCTGACATCCCTGCGCTTCCGCGCTCCACGCGGATTCGCGACAACGAGCCCGGCACCCGCCGGGCTTTTTGTTGGTCTCATCTCCCGGAGAGCACCGACCCGCAGCGCCATTTCCCATGGCACAGCGGTTGCTCGATCTGTGCTTCCGAGAGGAGAGCTCAATGGCGAACAGCACGTTATTCCGCACTGGCGAGCAGGAGCCGGTCGTCAGCAAGGGCCACGGCACCAGCGCGCTCGGCCCCAGTGATTCGACCGATAGCGGCAGCGACATCGCCGGCGGCCCGGGCCTCAACGACGAGGGCGGCCTAGGCCTGGACCAGGGCACCACGTCCGATCCCGATCACGACGGCCCCGGCGCGAATGCCGGCGCCGATCTAGGCGACGCCAACCTCGACAGCGACACGGATCGCTACGGCACCGGCGAGCGGGGCGCCGCGGGACGCGATTCCACCTTGCCCAACGACGAGGTCTTGCGCGAGGACGCCGTCGGCGCGCTCGACGAGAACGACAATCCGCACGATTTCTCGCGCCGGCGCCCCCGCGGCCGCCAGACCCTCGAAGCCATGGAGGAGCCCGTGGACGAGGAGATCGGCAGCGGCGAGGACTTGTCGCAGGAAGAGGAGGCGCCCGGCGGAGGCGAGCAGCACGGCCTCATCTCGGGCGGCATCGGTGGTCCTTCCGGCACCGGAGCGCTGGGCGGAAAGGTTGGACCGGGCAGCGGGCGCAACCCGGGCCGCCGCTAGCGCGCGCGCCTGACAGCGAGGTGCAGCGGTGCCGTTCAGGCGGCGCCGCGATCCCTCGCGTGCTCCAAAATTTACAGCGCCGCTGATCGTTTTTTCTTGCGCGTCCGAGCCCGCTGATTCAATCGTCCGGTTTCACATCGATGTCGCCGCCGACTGCCGCCACCCCTGCCATTCGCAAGACGCTGCGCGAGACCTTCGGCATTTCACGCCTGCGCGCCGGCCAGGAGGAAGTGATCGCCAATGTGCTCGCGCGGCGCGACACCCTTGCCATCATGCCGACCGGGGCGGGCAAATCGCTTTGCTATCAGCTCCCGGCATTGCACCTGCCAGGCACGACGGTCGTTGTCTCGCCGCTCATCGCCCTCATGAAGGATCAGTGCGACAAGCTCGCCGAGGCCGGGGTGCGGGCGACCCAGCTCAACAGCACGCTCAATGCACGCGAGGAGCAGCAAGCGCTCGACGCGATCGTGGCGGGCGACCTGCAGATCATCTTCATCACCCCGGAGCGGCTCACCGACGAGCGCTTCGTGGCCGCATTGACGGTGAACCAGGTGGCGCTCTTCGTGGTGGATGAAGCGCACTGCATCTCGCAGTGGGGACACGACTTCCGGCCCGCGTTCCTCGAGCTCGCGAGCGCGCTGCGCGCCCTCGGCGATCCGCCTGTTCTCGCGCTCACCGCAACCGCCACACCCGCGGTGGTCACCGACATCGGCAGGCAGCTCGGCCGGCCGCGCATGAAGGTCGTCACCGTGGGGATGTACCGCCCGAACCTGCAGTACACCGTGGTGCACGTCACGAGCGAGTTCGAGAAGAAGACACGGCTCATGCGGCTCGTGCGCGAAACGCAAGGCCCGGGGATCGTGTATTGCGCAACCATCAAGAATGCGCAGATCGCGTACGAGATCTTGCGCGCGAGCGGCGAGAGCGTCGCGCTCTATCATGGCCGGCTTCCGTCGAAGGAGCGCAAGGAGAACCAGGACGCGTTCATGGAGGATCGCGTGCGCGTCATGGTCGCGACCAATGCGTTCGGCCTCGGCATCGACAAGCCGGACATCCGCTTCGTCATCCACTACCAGGTTCCGGCGAGCCTCGAGGCGTATTACCAGGAATCCGGCCGCGCCGGGCGGGATGGCGAGACGGCGCGATGCACGCTGCTCTACGATCTCAAGGACAAGCGCGTGCAGCAGTTCTTTCTCGCCGGGCGCTACCCCAGCGCAGACGAGATCCGCTCCGTGCACGGCGCGCTGCTGCAATTGCGCGCCGATCGCGATCCCATTCCGATCGCGCAGCTCAAGGCCGTGATCGATGACGTGCCGCAGAACAAGGCGCGCGTCGCGCTCAAGCTCCTCAAGGACGCCGGCATCGTCGCGCAACGCAACGACATGCGCTATCGCCTCGTCAGGCAGGACGTGCACGACGGGCGCTTCGCGGTGCTCGCGCGCGACTACGAGCTCAAGAGCGATCACGACCGCGAGATGCTCGAGCGCATGATCTTCTACGCGCAGACCGGATTCTGCCGCTGGCGCGTGCTGCTCGAGTACTTCGACGAGAGCCTGGTGGAAGAGCGCTGCGGGGTTTGCGACAACTGCGTCGAGCCGCCCGCGCAGCGGCTCTCGCCGCCGACGGCCGAGATCACCCCCTTGCGCGTGGCGGCGGCGCGCCGCAAGCCGCGCATCATCGAGGTGGGCGATGCGGTGCGCGTGCGCCGGTTCGGCGAAGGCCAGGTGGTCGGCACGACCGACGAGCACGTGGACGTCGCGTTCCCCAACGGCGAGACGCGCACCTTCCTCAAGCGCTACGTCAAGCGCGCCGTACCGCAGGTGGGGGCTGCTGCGTAGGGCAAGCGGCTAGCGTGCCGGTCCTGCCGATTCCCCCGCATGCGGCGGTGAGAGTGCGGGGCCTTCCGCGTGCGGGGCTCGCGTCGAAGCAGGCAACGGCGCGCTGCCGCCCTCGTTGCTCCAGTAGATTACCGTCTGCCCGGCGTGGGGCGAAGCGTGCACGGTGCGCGTCTGGCGCATGCCGCGGTATTCCATGGTGACGCGGTAATCACCTTCCGGCAGACGGGCAAAGAATGCCGGTCCATCGGCGATTGCATCGAGCACCGTGCGTCCGCTCGAGTCGGCGACATCGACCCGTACATCGGCGACATACGCGCCGGTGCCCTTTTCCGCGAATACGAGCTGCAGCGTGTAACCCTGCTGGGCGAGCGCCTGCATGCGTTGCTGCTGCTCCTCGCCGACGCCGCCGGTCACGTACGTCACGTTGTTTTGCGTGCGCGGCTGCAGGGCATCGCCTTGCGCCGTCGCATGAGCCGCGTACGCGAGCGCGGCCATGAGCGCGACGTGCAGCGTGGTCCGTGAAAGATTCATCGTCATCTCCGGTTGTCGTTGCGCCGGCGATCTTCCCATGCGCCCGGGAGCGCAACACGGGCCCGGTAAACGGGTCCAAGGAGCGTTGCGAGGGCCGGCCTCATCCGGTTGGATGCCAAAGCGCGGTAAGGGTTTCTTGGCGCGGCGGGCGGTCGCCCTCTATCATTTGCCGCTCCAGAACAGGCCTGCGCCATGCTGACTCGCGAACAGAACGACCTCCTCACCCGCACCGGCCCCGGAACGCCCATGGGCGATCTTTTGCGGCGCTACTGGATCCCTGCATTGCTGGCCGAGGAGCTGCCGGAGCCCGACGGGCCGCCGGTACGGGTGAAGCTCCTGTCCGAGCGGCTGGTCGCCTTTCGCGACAGCCAGAACCGCATCGGGTTGATCGACGAGTTCTGTGCGCATCGCGGCGTGTCGCTGTGGTTCGGCCGCAACGAAGAGTGCGGCCTGCGCTGCCCGTATCACGGCTGGAAATACGACGTGCACGGGCAATGCGTAGAAGTGCCGTCGGAACCCATCGAAAGCGGCTTTTGCGCGAAGATCAGGCTCACCTCCTATCCCTGCATCGAGCGCGGCGGACTGATCTGGACTTACATGGGTCCGCCCGAGCACGAGCCGCCCCTGCCGGAGCTCGAATGGGCCACGGTGCCGGCAACCCACCGTTTCATCTCGAAGCGATTGCAGGAATGCAATTACCTGCAGGCGATGGAGGGGGGAATCGATTCCTCGCACGTGTCGTTCCTGCATCAATTCGACCTGCACCACGATACGTGGCTAGGCAACGAGCGCTCGGCCAAGTATCTCGCCGACAAGAGCCCCAAGTTCGAGGTCGTGGAATCGGCCGGAGGCCTCTTGATCGGCGCGCGCCGCCAGGGCGAGAGCGACAGCTATTACTGGCGCATCACGCAATGGATCATGCCTTGGTACACGATCATTCCCCCGTTCGGCACCGCATCGCTCGGTGGTCACGCCTGGGTGCCGATCGACGACGAGAATTGCTGGGCCTTCAGCATGAACTGGCATCCGGCCCGGCCGCTCTCGGAACAGGAGCTCGGGCCGATGCGCGAAGGTAAGGGCATCCACTGTGAATTGATTCCCGGCACGTATCGGCCGCTGGCCAACAAGGACAACGATTACCTGCTCGACCGGCGCGCGCAAAGGGAGCGCAAGAGCTTCAGCGGCGTGAAGGGCATCAGCATGCAGGATGCGTCGGTGCAGGAGAGCATGGGGCCCATCCAGGACCGCACCAAGGAGAATCTCGTCTCCACGGACAATGGCGTCATCATGGCGCGTCACCGCCTCATGAAGGCGGCGCGCAATCTCGACAAGCAGCCGGTTCCGCCAGGAGCCGATCCCGCATCGCAGCGCGTGCGCTCGGCCTCGCTGTTGCTGCCGCGCGATGTTGCATTCAAGGAAGGCGCGCGCGACGCGCTGATTGCACGTCCCGACACGAGCCCGGCCAGCATCTGAAGCGGCTGCATAACAATGATGATTTCACCCTTCGCGGAGGAGACCTGATGAAGCCATTCCCGATGCTGGCCGGCGCTGTCACTGCCGTGGTGGCGCTTGCGCTCGCGGCGACGAGCGCGCTGGCCACGACGGTGCGCGTGGGCACCACCAACAGCAGCAGCGATGCACCGCTTTTCATCGCGGCGGCGAAAGGCTACTTCAAGACGGAAGGACTGGAGGTCGAGTTCACGTCTTTCGATTCGGCGGCCAAGATGATCGCGCCGCTGGGCACCGGTCAGCTCGAGGTGGGCGCAGGCTCGCCGGCAGCCGGTTTCTACAATGCCGTTGCGCGCGGCCTGGACGTGCGGATGGTCGCGGACAAGGGGTCGATGCCGCCGGGTTACGGCTATCTCGCGCTGATGGTGCGCAGGGATCTCATCGATTCCGGCAAGGTGAAGAGCATCGCCGATCTCAAGGGCATGAAGTTCGCGCTGCCAGCGCAAGGCACGACGACCGACTCCACGCTGAACGAGGCGATCAAGAAGGGCGGCCTCAAGTGGAACGACATCGAGGTCACGTACATGGGATTCCCGCAGCATGTGATCGCGTTCCAGAACAAGGCGATCGATGCGAGCGTGACGACGGAGCCGTCGGCCACGCGCGCCGAGCAGCTCGGCGCCGCGGTGCGCTACATGCCGGGCGATGTCGCGTATCCGAATCAGCAGGTCGCAGTGATCCTTTACGGCGGCAAGTTCATCAAGGATCAGCCGGAGATCGGCCACAAGTTCATGAAGGCGTACATACGGGCGGTGCGCGATTACAACGACGCCCTCAAGAACGGGCGGCTCGCCGGGCCGAACGCGAACGAGATCATCAAGATCCTGACCGAGTACACGACCATCAAGGATCCCAAGGTGTACGCCTCGATCACGCCCAATGGCTGCAACCCGGACGGGAAGGTGAACGAGGAAAGCCTCAAGAAGGATCTCGACTTTTTCAGGGAGCGCGGGCTCATCCAGGGCAATGTCACCGTCGAGCAGGTGATCGACCACTCGTTCGTCGCCGCGGCCATCAAGGAGCTGGGCACCTACAAGCCGAAGCACTAGGCGAGTCGTTCGCGGCACGCGGCTTGCACGTGCACGTGGATTTGGAGCGTGCCGTGGATATCGACTGCATCGTGGTCGGCGGGGGCCCCGCCGGCCTCACCGCTGCGCTTTATCTCGCCCGATTTCGCCGGCGCGCGATCGTGCTCGATGGCCAGGCGAGCCGTGCCTCGCTGATTCCGCGCTCCCACAACTATCCCGGGTTCCCGGACGGCATCACGGGTGACGATTTGCTGGCGCGCCTGGCCGACCAGGCGCAGCGCTATGGCGCAGAGATCCGCCGCGCAACCGTCGAGCGCATCGCACGCGTCGGCGATGGATGCTTCGAGGTGCACGACGGATCGAGCGCGCTCCTCGCCCGCAGCGTGGTGCTCGCCACCGGCGTGGTGGACGTCGAGCCGGATCTGCCCAACCTGCAGAACGCGATTCGACGCGGCCTCATCCGGCATTGTCCGATCTGCGACGGCTGGGAGGTGATCGATCAGCGCGTGGGCGTCATCGGCTATGGTGCGACGGCGCTCAGCGAAGCGCTGTTCATCCGGCGCTACACGCCCGACATCACGGTCTTCACCCTCGGCAAACCCCTCGGCCTGTCGGAGCGCGAGCGCGCGCTCCTCGCGGATGCAGGCATACGCGTGATCGAGACGCCGGTGATCGAGGCGTTCGTCGAGCGCAACGCACTGGTCGGCCTCAAGACCATCGATCAGAGCGAATACCGCTTCGACACGCTCTATTCGGCGCTTGGTGCCCGCGCGCGCAGCGACCTCGCGGCGGCGCTCGGCGTCGTATGCAGCGAGAGCGGCTGCATCCGAACCGATCGTCACCAGCGCACGTCCGTGCCTGGCGTGTACGCCTGCGGCGACATCGTGCAGGAAACGCTCAACCAGGTCGCGGTCGCGACGGGGCATGCGGCGATCGCCGCGACCACCATCCACAACGAGCTGCGCGGGGCCGCGTAGCGCGGCTCGATCAGTCGAACGGCAGGCGGGCTCGATCAGTCGAACGGCAGGCCGACGTAGTTTTCGGCGAGGCTCGTCGCCGCGGCACGCGAGCTCACCACGTATTCCAGTTGCGAGCGTTGCAGGCGCTGCTGGAACGCATCCTCGCCTGCGGCGTGGTGCAGCATCGACGTCATGAACCACGAGAAATGCTCGGCGCGCCATACCCGGCGCAGGCATTTCTGCGAATAACCGTCGAGCGCTTCCCTGCTGCCGGTCGTGTAGTAGCGCGTCAATGCCTGGACCAGCACCCGCACGTCGGCGACCGCCAGGTTGAGGCCTTTCGCGCCAGTCGGGGGCACGATGTGCGCAGCGTCGCCGGCGAGAAACAGCCGTCCGCACTGCATCGGCTCGACCACGAAGCTGCGCATCGCGATGATGCCTTTCTGCAGCACCGGACCTTCCGCGAGCTGCCAGCCATCATCGGTTGCAAGGCGCGCGTGCAATTCGCTCCAGACGCGTTGGTCGGGCCAGTGGGCGATGTCGTCGTTCGGATCGCACTGGATGTACAGCCGCTGGATCTGCGGCGATCGCATCGACACCAGCGCGAACCCGCGCTCGTGGTAGGCGTAGATGAGCTCCTTGGTCGACGGGGGCGCCTCGGTGAGAATGCCAAGCCAGCCGTACGGATACACGCGCGAGAACTCGCGGCGCTGCTTGGCCGGAATCGCAGGACGGCACACGCCGTGAAAGCCGTCGCAGCCGGCGATGAAGTCGCAGCGCAGCTCGTGCACTTCGCCGTCCTTACGAAAGCGGATGGACGGCCTGTCGGTGTCGAAATCGCGCACCGTGACACCTTCGACCTCGAACAGGATCGTGCCATTCGCGGCGAGACGTGCCGCCACGAGATCCCTGATCACCTCGTGTTGCGCATACACGGTGATTGCCCGACCGCCGGTGAGCTCGTGCATGTCGATGCGGTGACCGCGTCCGCCGAAGCGAAGCTCGATCCCGTGATGCACGAAGCCCTGGCGCTGCATGCGCTCCCCGACGCCCGTCTCGATGAGGGTATCGACCGTGCCCTGCTCGAGCACGCCGGCGCGAATGGTGCCCTCGATCGCCTCGCGCGTCCGATTCTCGAGCACGACCGAATCGATGCCGGCAAGATGCAGCAGGTGCGAGAGCAGCAGACCGGCCGGCCCTGCGCCCACGATGCCAACCCGGGTCGTGATCTGCACGTGCCTTACCGGCTCAGTATTTCTTCGGGATCGCCGGCTTCGATCCACCGGCGCCTGGAATGGCGACGCTCGCTGCGGAACCGGCATACCGGATCGCGAGCTTCCAGTCCTCGCCGGTCTTTTGCCACACGTCGACGATGAAGAGCGCCGGCGCGCGAGCGCCTTGCGGCACCTGCCGGAAGCTCACGAGCGCGAACGTGCCCTCATCATGTACCGCGAACTGCTCGTCGCGCCGATGCGCGTTGCGCTGCTTCGCAACGCCTTGCAGCCACTCGGCGCGAGCTACGGGCGTACCGGGACTGTCGCCGGCACGCAGCTCGAAGTCATCGGTGAGCAGCGCCTCCAGCGCGCTGCTGTTGCTTGCGGCGATCGCATCGTCGACCTTGGCCTCGAGCTCGGCGAAGATCTTCACGAGCCGCGTCACGGTGGGCACCCGCGCAGGCTGTGCGAACAGGTCCGCACAGACGACAATCCCCGCCAACCCGAGGATCAGCGGGGCGGCCGAGCGTGTCATCACGACATCAATACTTCAGTGCGCAATAACCGCCGGAGGCGTTCACCCAGTTCTGCTGGATGAGGTAATCACGCGTGCCGAGGGCAACGTTCCACTTGGCCCCGTTCGCAGTTTGCGTGGCGCCGAAATTCCACGCGCACTTGTCGGCATTCTCGTAGCCGCGCGTGTCGTACCAGGCGTTGAGATCCGGATCCGTGACGGCTTCCGACAGCTCGTGGGCGATGATGCTAGCCATGCCGTCGGCTCCGGCGTTTCCGTTGGGGCTCGTGGTCTGTGCGGCGCACGCGCTCGGACACCGGTCGGGATTGCCCACGAATGAATACTTGACGTCGATCCCGCCGATCGTGCCGTGCGTATGCCAGCCACAGTATTGGGTACAGAAGCCGGAGCTCTCGTTGACATCGCTTGATGTCAGCACGAAATACACGCCGGCGGGATCCTTGGGAAGACTGCCGGAATTGATCGCGCTCGCGACGACACTCTGCACCTGGGAGTCGTTCAGGACCGAACCCTGCGAATACTTGTCGTTGGTCTGGCCGGCGTAGTGAACCGCGTTCGGAACGGTCTTTCCCGAACCATCGTAATAGCTCGAGTTGATGTTGAAATAAGGAGAGCCGCCGATGTTGTTCGCGAAGTCGGTGAGGATGGTGAGTGCGCTGTTGCCGGTCCAGTTGCCGTACCAGATGTAATAAATATTGTTGGTACTTCCGTTTGCGCCGGGAGCGTTGCCCAGCATCAACGGCCCGCCGTGGTAGTTGATGCCGTTCCCGCTGGCCTTGTTGTTGCGGCCCGCCTGGCCGTTGGCATTGCCGTTGTTGCCCTGAAAATTCGCCGGGCGCTCGCCCCAGCCCTTGCCGGTGGGCACGAGCTCGGAGTCGTTGTTGCCGTTGTTGCCGTTGTTGCCCTGCGCACCGTTCACGACGGCGGCACAGGCTGCAGACGAGATGCCCGCCGAGATGAGCGCGGTCACGAGAATCGATAAAGCACGTTGGCGCATGAGATCTCCAGGATGCGCTCGCTGTGACAAAACGACGCGAGCCAAGGGCGCCAACTATCACGCGGGACGCGTGAAAACGCAAGCCGTCGATGTGCGGTACAGGACGATTACGCGGCGAGCGCGACGGGCTGCGACCATACCTCGCGCACGAGCTCGATCAGCGCGGAAACCAGCGGATCGAGCGCGCGGGAGCCCTCGAAGGCGAGCCAAAGCGTGGTGTCGACCCGGGCATCGGGCCACAGCACGATGCGACCTTCCGCGGCCGGCGCAAGAGCGAGCTCCTCGCGCACCACGCTCGCGCCCACGCCGGATTCGACCAGATTCACGATCACGGACTCGTTGTCCGCCTCGATGGTGTGCTCGGGAGGCGGAGACTTGCGCGATCGAAACGCTTCGACCACCAGCTGCCGATGCGAGCTCGACTCCGGCGCGACGATCCAGGGACGCTGCGCGAGCTTGTCCCAATCGCGCGCGCCGAGCTCGTCGGCCCACGCAATCGGCATTGCCACACGATACGTGATGTCGCGCAACGCAACAGCTTCCAGAGCGTCCGGTGCGGCGCCGAAGTAGAAGCTCGCATCGAGGCTGCCGTCGCGGACGCCGGCCGTCGCCTCGTGCGACACGACGTGATGGAGCTCGATCTCGAGCTGCGGATAGCGCTCGACGGCGCGGTTGAGAAGCTCCCCGACGCGAAGCGTACCGGGGTCCAGCACCGTTCCCAGCGTGAGGTGGCCCGTGAGCACGCCGCGCAGGCCGTCGGCGCGGGTGCGGAAGTCCTGCACCGCGTTCATCACCTGCTCCGCTTGTTCGAGCAGCACCTGGCCGGACGGCGTGAGGATCATGCCGGAGGGCGCCCGGCGAAACAGCATCACCCCCAGCGTCTCTTCCAGGGCCTTGATCTGGCCCGAGAGCGCCGGCTGGCTCAGATGCAGGCTTTCGGAGGCGCGGGTGAGATGGCCGTGCTTGGCCACGGCGATGAAAGAGCGAAGCTGGTTGAAATCCATGTGAGACCTAGATGAGGGCGGTATTGCTGCGGTGCAATATCCAGGCCACCGCCGATCGGCCGTAGCAATGGGCCCCATCCAAAAAGACGATTGGATTTGCCCGCCGCGGGGCCGTACACTGCCTGCATCGAACTAGAAAGTGCAATTAGTTCAAGAAATTGGACGGAAGCTTACCATGCGCCATGGCCTCTTCAACGACACCGACTTGACGGCGCTCACGCGGGCGCTGATCCCGTGGACGGCCGCCGTGATCCTGCCCGACCGCGAGCGCGAGCCACCCCCGTTGTTGCAGCGCACTAGCATTTTTGGTCAATGGATTCGCGGCTCATTTCGTCGCAGGTCACGTCGATAGCCACTCTCGGGCGACGGCACGGCCCGGCGGCAAGCCTATTCCTCCCTTCCTCCTCCTAGGGTGGAATCCTCGAGCGCAACCACGGTTGCGCTCTTTTTTTATGCCGGACGCGGAGCTGGAGTGTGGCGCCGACCGCGCTGCACGATCTTGCGGAAATATTCGATCGTCTTGCGCAAGCCCGTCTCGAGCGGCGTCTTCGGCTCCCAGCCGAGCACCCGCTTGGCCTGCGTGATGTCGGGCCGGCGCTGGCGCGGATCATCCTCGGGCAGCGGCTCGAACACGATTTTCGACTTCGAGCCGGTGAGCTCGACGATCGTGCGCGCGATCTCGGCGATGGTGAGCTCGTACGGATTGCCGAGATTGATGGGGCCGGTCACCTCGGGCGGACTCTCCATCAGACGCACGAGGCCGTCGATGAGATCGTCGACGTAGCACAGCGAGCGCGTCTGCGCGCCGTCGCCGTAGATGGTGATTGGATCGCCGCGCAGCGCCTGCATGATGAAGTTCGAGATCACGCGCCCGTCCGACGGGTGCATGTTCGGGCCATAGGTGTTGAAGATGCGGGCCACCTTGATCATGAGCTTGTGCTGGCGGTGGTAATCGAAGAAGAGCGTCTCGGCGCAGCGCTTGCCTTCGTCGTAACACGAGCGGCGGCCGATCGGATTCACACGGCCCCAATAATCCTCCGTTTGCGGATGCACCTCGGGATCGCCGTACACCTCGCTCGTCGATGCCTGCAGGATCGGCGCGCGCACGCGCTTGGCGAGGCCCAGCATGTTGATCGCGCCGTGCACCGACGTCTTCGTTGTTTGGACGGGATCGAACTGATAGTGCACCGGTGACGCCGGGCACGCGAGGTTGTAGACCCGATCGACCTCGACATACAGCGGAAAGGTCACATCGTGGCGCAGGAGCTCGAAATGGGGGTTCTCGAGCAAATCGACCACGTTGTCGCGCGAGCCGGTGAAGAAGTTGTCGACACAGATCACCTGGCAGCCGTCGTCGAGGAGCCGATTGCAAAGATGCGAGCCGAGAAAACCGGCGCCGCCGGTTACCAGCACGCGCAATCGATCGTAGCTTCGCATCGCATTCCTTTCGTCTTGTTCTGCGGCTCGCATCGTGCGAGCACCGGGCGCGTCATGTTAACGGAAGGAGGATGGCGACCCCGTCGATCTATTTCGAGCCTTCGATGACGATCCCCTTCTCGCGGATGAGCTTCGCCCATTTCGCATTGTCGCGGCGGATGAAGTCGGCGAATTCGTCGGGTGTCGTGCGTGCCGGCTCCGCTCCGAGCTCGAGCAGGCGCTCGCGCACGTCGGGAAGCTGCAGGATGCGCACGATCTCGGCATTGAGCTTCACGATGATGTCGTGCGGCACGCCCGAAGGAGCCACCAGGCCGAACCAGCCGACCGATTCGTAGCCTGGCACGCCGGCCTCGGCCATGGTGGGAATGTCCGGCGCAGACGGCATGCGCCGCGGGCTCGTCACCGCGAGCGCGCGCAAGCTGCCCGATTTGACATGCGGCATCACCGCTTGCGGCGGCGCAATCATGAGCTGCACGTGTCCGCCGAGGAGATCCGTCACTGCATTGCCGACGCCTTTGTACGGCACGTGCAGCATGTCCGTGCCGGACATCGCCTTGAAGAGCTCCGTCGAAAGATGCGATGCCGCCCCGCCACCCGTCGAACCATAGGCAAGCTTCCCCGGCTGGGTCTTGGCGAGCGCGATCAACTCCTGCAGCGTGTTCGCCTTCACTTGCGGATTGACGACCAGCAGGTACGCCGGCGCCGCGAACAGCGCGATCGGCACGAAGGATTTCATGTTCTCTTCGTTGAGCGGCCCGGCCGCGATCGCCAGCAGGGTGTAGCCATCCGCGGGCGCTTTGGTGACGATATCCATGCCGATGCGCGCGTCGGCGCCGGGTCGATTCTCGATCACGATCGGCTGCTTGAGCGATTCCGTCATGTACTTGCTCACGAGCCGCGTCAGGGTGTCGGTGCCGCCACCCGGCGGGTAGGGCACCACGATGCGAATGGGTCGGTCGGGATAGGACGACTGGCCCATGGCGGAACCCACGAGCAACAAGCACAGCGCAGCGACGAGCGCGCGCAACCATGCGTTCATCGAATCTCCCCTGCGTGTTTTTCTGATCACCGTGCCGGCGCAACGATGCGGTTGCGCAGCACCATCTCCGGTCTTTCGAACGCGCATTCGACGATGTCACCGGGCTTGAGGAACAGCGCTTCGGCATCGGGCTTGCCGACCGCAACACCGCCGGGTGCGCCGGTGGAGAACATGTCGCCGGGCCTGAGCGGCAGAAGCCGCGAGAAGTGCTCGATGATGCGCGGCAGCTTCCAGATCTGCTCCGAGGTGTTCACCCGCATCCGTTGCTGACCGTTGACACTGCACGTGACCCAGATATCGTAGGGATCGCCTACTTCGTCCATGGTGATGATGCACGGTCCGAGCGGACCGAAGCCAGGGGCGTTCTTCGCGGTCCAGAATCGCGAGCCCGAGGCGACCTCGCGCTTCTGCGTGTCGCGGCAGGTGAGATCGTTGAGGAGGGTGATGCCGGCGACATAATCGAACGCGTTGTCCTGCGTGGCCTCGTACGCAGGCTTGCCGATGACGAACACGAGCTCCGGCTCGTAATCGAGGTGCGTCACCGTACGCGGACGCACGACGTCGCCGTCATGGCCGGTGAGGCAGGAGTTGAGCTTCACGAATCCCGTCGGCTCGCCCGGCATTTCCTTGATCAGGTCGGTGCGCTTGAGCTCCTCCAGATGCGAGCGGTAGTTCTTGCCGACGCACAGGAACTTGTCCGCGTCCGGAATCGGCGGCAGCCAGCGGACGTCGCTCAAGTGATGCAGCGTGAGGGCAAAATGCAATCGATCCGCGAGCACGCGATCGTGCAACCGCCGCACCGACTGCATCGCATTCGCGCCGCGCTCCAGGAGCTCGCGCATGGTCGAGAACGTGTTCGCCGCGTCGTCACGCTCCATGCGCAAGGCTTCGTTCACATCGAGCATGCGGCCGTCGATGACGAGGCCGACGCGAGCATGCGAGCCTTCGCCGCGCAGGGTGAAAGTGGCCAGTCTCATGGGGTTCCGTTTCGCGTGTGGTAGCCGATTGTCACATCGCAGCGCGGGCTTGCGCCGGCTGAGCGTCGCGCCGGCCGGGCCGTCCGCGGAGCGTATCGGCTAACTGGGCCGGCCAGTACGAACTGCGTGCCGCTTCGCGTCACGCGAGATTGGTGGCCAAGGGCGGAATTGAACCACCGACACAAGGATTTTCAGTCCTTTAGTTGGCCTGTTCAGCGCCCCAAAGCACTGCCATACCAGCACCTTACCGAAGGCGTGTGCACCGCGAAAGCTTGCACATAAGGGTCCGTGTGCAGGATTGTTGCACAGTCGGCCGAGGAGGACCACTGGTGGCATACGTCGCACGCTTTGAGTCCCCCACGCGCCTAGTGCGTATACGTTAACGCAGAGCGCTGCTCTAACCTTACGGCGGAAGCTGTTAGGGAAGTCATGACGCGCTGTGTCGCGTCGGCGCGCCGCGCGCTTGTAAACCTGATATGCGCGGCTCCCGTGGCGCGCCTGCGACAAACGCGCACCCTTCCAACATTCGCGCACGGGCGCGCACGCGTATACGGCTCGCGACTCTATTTCGAATGAACTGGGTTGCCATGGCCCAGCGGCGCCGCTGTGTTCAAGAACAGCAGCCGCGTGCCGTTCGGCGCGGAGTTTTCGGCGCGACTGCACACCGAAGTGAAAGCCCAACTGCATACGCCATTGAGTCGCATTGCGTACGAATCTGCAGTCGCGGAGACATATCGCCGCTTTACTACGCCCGAGTCCATGCTGAGCTGTGCCGTGGTCCGTACGCGGGGAGGTGCCTGATAGGAGTTGAGCCGTGTAGGTCGGCTCACCCATGTCCTTGCCACTGTTGATAGGACCCCAATCTCAGCGCCCCCGCCGCTGCGACAATGTCCCCGTGGCACAGTGTAAAGGACGCGGGCGTTCGCCGCGTATGAATCACCTTGCTCTCCAAGAAGCGGGCGCCTAGACCAACTCGATTGGCGCGTTATAAAGATTAGCCCCACTTTTCTCTGCTCGCAGCATCCGGCGCATGGGAGCCGACAGGTAAACGCGCGTCTTCAGCTCTGCCTCAGGGAGACTTCCGTACTTGTTCATTACTTCGTCTACGACGCCGCTAGCATCCCTGTCTAGGATGCCGACATGTTCGGCAGTGAACAGGTCGCTATTGCGAAGGTAGAGCCGCAAGATGCCTGCCCGGCTCCTCACGTCCAACCCCGGCAGAGCGCGCTTTAATCGTTGTGGGTGCAAGTCAACACAATACGGGCCGTCCTTCTGGCGAACAAAGTACGCGTGTGTCAGTCGCCGGCCAAACATCTTCGCGTGGGCAACCTCCGCCAGGAATAAGAGCTTGTGCAGGGCAAAATACGAGACCCCGGGCTGGTGACCGAGGATGAACGCGACAACAGCCGCGACATCACCCCGAGCGCGCCCCGAGATGGACTTCTTCGCGCTACCGAAGCGCGCGAGGCGTTCTGCGACGAACTGGTAGTCCGACCGCTGGTTTGCGAAGCTGCGGTGCAACATGGCCCGCTGTCCGGGATGGTATAGCGGGACCAACAGTCTCCCATACCAACGATGCGCTGTACGAACCGAGTCGCGGAGCGTCAATCCATGTCGCTCAATCAGCGCGACAGCGTTGAGGGCGGTGGCGCCGAGGGTGACCACGATTTTCGGCTGCAGCAGCTCTATTTGTGCTCGCATGAATGCAGAACATGCCTCGACTTCTGCTCGCGTGGGCATTGCATTGTTACCGTGGTCATCCCGTGGATTGCAAAGCACAGCGTTAGTCACGAACACAGACGCGCGGGTCAACCCTGCAACGGATAGGAGCTCCTCAAAGTTGTGACCAGCTTTGTCACCGTGGAACGGCAGCTCCGATGCGTCAGCGCCCAGACGTCCCGGTGCTTCTCCTATGAACATGAGCCCCGCATCGAGAGGTCCCGCGCCTCGATTCAGAACTCTTGCGCTGTCATTCATTCTGGGACAAGTCCGGCACTGACCCACAGTTCTGCACAATGTGTCGAACTGCTCCACTCGCGCGGGAAGCGACCGCTTCATCTTGCTAGTAAACGCTGCATTTTGGCTTTGGAGTCGAAGTATGCGTGGGCGGAATGGCAGATGAGTTGTCCGGGCGTTCGCCCGGTCTGTGTTGCGATGAACTGGAGTAGACGGCTCAACCCGAGGAAATTCCCAAGGGCTTTGTTGAAATAGTCATGGTTGCGGTAAACCGCTAGCAGACTCACAGTATCACTGTCGGAGCACAGAAGCGCGCCATACTGCCAGCACGGTCCGCCCATAATCCTTACGTCGTCGACTTCCGAAGACGAAAGATGAAAGACGAGAGCAGCTTTGTGATTTTTACCCCACCGGGCAAGCGCACTGATGGCACTCTCGAGCTGGTTCTTGGCGTCGGGCCCAAATGAGATTAGTCGATGAAAATATGTTCCCCAGGTCCGGTGCCGATGCTGGCGGCGGTCAAACGCACGCTTGTACCGGTCGTAGAACGCAGTACGTGACGTCGTGTTGCCCAGTGTCTTACTGGGAAAGATGGTATTCATAACATCTCGAATCGCGTCACCTTCGGTGGCAACGCTGGATGGGCTGAAGCGGGTGAGCCAGCTTCGGTCAAATTCACATGGAGCCTGAACGGTGACGACGACGTTATAGTCTTCGCCGCCTTTAGCAATGATGTGTTGTGACGCAGCCTGCCAAGCGTCTACGCAGCTGACCCCATCAACGAGCGCAACCACGGTGGCTATTCCCGCGGCCGGTACTGCAAGGTACGGGCGCTCAGGTCCCCGAGCACAACACCGCCACCGTTCTGGCTAACCTGGCGAAATACGGCGTACCCCGCCAAAATTGCCTGCTCCCAGTCGTGCCAAGACCGGACCCGCACCTCGAGATGGGCTGTGAGGTCCTTGACCGCTTTGAGCGTCTCGAAATCTACCCGCGTTACGTCCTCAAGCAACCTATGTTTGCGTGCGTAATCGAAAACAAACGCTGCGATTCCCTCCTCGATTACACCGGCGCGTCCACCATCTTCCACCTCGTCCACGTCACGACGGCTACGGCGCTTGCATTTTAGAAGCTTCCGGGTGACGGGCGACCACCCCAGTACAGCGGCATAGGCCAGGTGAAACACATCATGGAATCGGTACCCGTCCTCGAAATATGAGTTGTCTGTGAGCGGGTCACCGCACGCGTCACCGCCACTTGTGAGTAGTAATCGACGGTCCAGCCCATCGCCCTCCTCTCGAAAAATCACTTCAAATTGACGAGGAAGGCGCTCGTTTGCCGGGTACTCATCATCCAGAAACCCGAAGAGCGCCGCGGTCGAGTCCCTGGATAGCCAGCGATTCCCGATTTTCGCGAGGTTACCCTCGGCGATGTCCGCCAGCGAAAGTCCGTACTTGTCGCCCACCGTGGACAGGTACCACAGAATGTCCCCGAGTTCCTCCCTGACGTTGTCGCGGTAGAGTTCGTAGCCGGGTCCGTCTCGAAGCAGCTTCTTGTACGCTGTAGCAAGTGTGCCGACCTCGCCGGCAAGGCCCAGTAGAGCGACGACGATTTGCTTGTCCGCCGCCCAATCCGTAGTGCCCGCCGTATGGTCCGTCAACCGCGCTCGCGTTTGATACTCGTCCAAGTCCATAGGATGTCTCTCGTCGTTCGCCCAGTCGACTCACAGTAGCGCGTCACCAAACAATCGGTGGCAGTCGTCTCTCAATCCCGCAGGCACGTCTTTCTCATACCGCCAATACGCAACGATTTGCTTGACCTTCGCAAGGTCGACATGACCGCAATCGACCATTAGTTTCAGCAGCTCGATGGACCTCATCGCCTCAATCGAGAACACTTCGGCCACGTCAAGCATGGCTTCATCATCGCTAACCAGAGGCATGCTGAACACCGACGCCGTCGCCAGCACCCGGATGTCGATGGCGGATAAACCGAGCTGCCGCTGAATCGAGTGATGGCGAAGAAAACCTTCGGCAATGGCAATTTGCTTGGGCTCCCGCGACGCGCTCACCAGGCAGGCCCGTCGATTGTCCGAGTACTGGGAATCGGACACCCAGGCGAACTTCGTCGAAAGGCGCGTGTTCCGGCCAAACTCCTCATCGAGCGCGTCGATAACGTAAAGGCAGTGCTGGCGCTCGCCAAACTTTACGCCCAGTAGCGGGTGAATGCTCTTGGCGAGCCGAAAGTAGGCGCTGCTGTCGACGAGTATCGCTGACAGCGCATTCAAGACAGCTCCGTCAGCAGCTCTTTTGCATCGAGTACCGGCACGTCGGTGATGGCTTGGATGAAGCCCACGGACTTTGGATGTTCGGCAAGGTAACGACGCAGCGCATCAAAGAACGGAGTGCGCAGGAGCTGACTTGTCCGTCCCACAAAGTCACGTGCGCTGGGTGAGGCGCCTTCAAGCAACTTCCCGGCAATAGTCCCATGTGGCTTCTTGAACGCATGCGTTGAGCGATAGAGCTCGTCTCCAACAGTCGGGCACTCCAGTTTGTGTGCCACTGCGTAGTTTCGGACTTCGTGACACACCGTAATGGGCGAGACCCCAAAGGCCGACGCATGTCGTTGCAGAACTCCCAGTCGCGATGCTGGCAAGCGCTTCTGCATCAGCTGCCGGTAAGCATCGGCTGCCGGTGCCTCCGGAAACAGAATCGCGCCGGCAAAGCTGTCGGAGAAGTCTTCAGCGTCATCGCCAGTCAATGCGGCGCCATAAACGTGACCGAGTTCATGAGCCATCCAAAACTTGAAGTCGACCGGGCTGGTATCAAGGTTCAGGTAAACCCATGTCGTCATGCTGTCGGGCAAATAGATGTGCAGCGCATTATCATGGCCGTCCTTCTCGCCCCAAAGCACCGGTATGAGCACCGCTTGAAGAGCCGTAAACCGGCCGACGAGGTGCTCTACCTCGATAACCCCGTCTTCGCCAATGCCAATTTCAGTCCGAAGCTGTCTGGACACTGCCTGCAAATATTCGTAATCCCGCACTGGTTGCTTCAGCCGCGGTGGTTGCGTGAGCCGATCGAATGGTAGGTACGGCACCAACGCACGCAAGGCTCTACCCATATCTTTGGCCCGCGCGATGTGGACGTCGGTAATCTTGCGTGCGCCACGCTTGCGGAACGCGACGACCGGTTCGGACGGAAGTGAATCGTCCTGAACCAGTTGCTCGAAAGCCAATCCGGTCGCCAGTGCCAGTTGGAGCAGCTTATCCGGGCGTGGTATCGCTCTGCCCGAAAACCATTTAGAGACGGCCTCTCGGGAGACGCCCAGCCTTTCAGCGAGGGCCGCTTGGCTTAGCCCCGCCTTGGGCAGTGCCGCTGACAGATTTTCCAGCTTTAGTCGCTGCATAGATGCACATTACCGCGCCTGGAACCGATTGTCAACTTTTGTCAACTTACGCCGCCGCCGCGCGACCATGCTGTGAGTTTCCGGTGGAATATTTGCCCCGCAGAGTCACGTCCACTCTGTTGCGGCGTACAACACAGAGTCAATCACCGTCGCCACGCCGGCGGCAGCTCGACCTTCAAGAACGACGCCTAACTCCATCGAGTGCTCGAGTGACGCTGCAGTGACGTTTGACGATCCGAGATAGGCGACCGTGCGGTCACATAGCACTGCTTTCGCGTGGAACGTTTCTCGCCCGCCGTCCGCGCGAGCAATGGAGGGGAAGAGACAACACGCACAGGTCGCCGCTAGCTTACTGCCACAAATGCGCTGCTGCAGGTGCCCCACAGTCCGCGCTCTACGCTGCAGGGGCTGAGCGATGTATCGCGATCGCCGGATAGGCAGCACGGCTACGTAAGCTCAACCCTTCTTCCGCCAATGGGGCACGCCGGGACACAGCGTTGCTGAATGTGTAAGTTAGGTCCCCTCGTCGCGGTACCGCGCTGCACTACGCAGTGTCGCGCTGAAGCTATCCGCCTTGGGGTCGCCGCGCCAAAAATCTTCCCGGCCTCATGGCGATAGGATGCGACGACGGCGCGCCAAGCTCTACCCGCCCACAGCGCGTCACGAGAGTCCAAACTTCCGAATGAGCCATGTCTTCACCAACTGCGTGAGAAGCAGGTACCCCGTGAGAATTCCCACCAGCGCCAACGCGTAGGTATGCGGCAGCGGCGTGAGTCCCAGCGCATGCGCAAAGGGCGAGCTTGGTAGCCACAATCCGAGTAGACAGACCCCAATCGTGGTCACCAGCAGCGGGAAGCTCGGCTTGCTCTGCACGAACGGAATCTTGCCGGTCCGAATCACATGCACGATGAGCGTTTGGGACAGCAGCGACTCGACGAACCAACCGGTCTGGAACAGCGCCTCGTTATTCCAGGCATCGAAGAAATACAGCAACGTCCCGAAGGTCACGTAGTCGAACAGCGAGCTCAGCGGGCCGATGAACAGCATGAAACGGCCGATGTTGCCGATGTCCCAGCGCCGCGGCTGCTTCAAGTACTCCTCATCAACCGCATCCGTCGCCACCGTCGTCTGCGAGAAGTCATACAGCAGGTTGTTGACCAGAATCTGCACCGGCTGCATTGGCAGGAACGGCAGAAAGGCGCTCGCGCCCAGCACGCTGAACATGTTGCCGAAGTTCGACGACGCGCCCATCTTGATGTACTTGGTGATGTTGCCGAACACCTTACGGCCTTCCACCACACCCTGCTCGAGCACGAGAAGACTCTTCTCTAGCAGGATGATGTCAGCCGACTCCTTGGCGATGTCGACGGCAGTGTCGACGGACACGCCCACATCGGCTGCCTTGAGCGCGGGTCCGTCGTTGATGCCGTCCCCTAGGAAGCCGACGACATGATTCTTGAGGTGCAGCGCCTTCACGACCCGGGCTTTCTGCGCCGGCGATAACTTCGCCAACAACGACGTGCCCTCGACCGCCTCGGCGAGCTGCTCATCCGTCCACGCGTCGACTTCGCTACCGACAATGACGCGCTCTACGGGCAAGCCGACCTGGCGGCAGATGTTGCGGGCCACGGCGTCGTTGTCCCCGGTGAGCACCTTGATGGCGACCCCGTGCTCCTGCAGGACGCGAACAGCTTCGGCTGCACTGTCCTTCGGTGGGTCGAGAAAGGCGATGTAGCCCGCGAGCACCAGGTCGGTCTCGTCGGCCACGCTGTACGTCGTCTGAGCAGGTGGCAGTTCCTTGTAGGCGACGGCGATGACGCGAAAGCCGTCGTCGTTGTACTCATGGGTGACGGCCAGCACTTCTGCGTGATGAGATTCCTCGAGCATGACGGCCTCGCCGTGTTGCTCGACCCGGTTGCAGGCGGCATAGACCTCTTCCACCGCGCCCTTGCAGATGAGGATGTGCGGCCCGTCCTTCTCCGCGACAACTACGGACATGCGACGGCGTTGGAAGTCGAAAGGAATTTCATCGACCTTGGCGAACTTGACGTAGGGGCGCAGGCGAGCGTGGACCTCGGCGTGCTCGAGGACCGCGACGTCCAGCAGGTTCTTGAGGCCGGTCTGGTAGTAGCTGTTGAGGTACGCATACTCCAGCACGTGCTCCGACTCTTCACCGAAGACATCCACGTGGCGCTCGAGCAGGACCTTGTCCTGAGTGAGAGTGCCGGTCTTGTCGGTGCACAGCACGTCCATGGCACCCAGGTTCTGAATGGAATTAAGCCGCTTGACGATGACCTTCTTGCCGGCCATCGCGAGCGCGCCCTTGGCGAGATTGATGGTCACAATCATCGGCAGCATCTCCGGCGCGAGCCCCACGGCGACCGCCACTGCAAACAAGAACGCTTCGAGCCAATTGCCCTTGGTCAGGCCATTGATGACGAACACGAGCGGCACCATCACCAGCATGAAGCGGAGGATGAGCCAAATGAAACGGCGTATGCCGCGGTCAAAGCTCGTCGGCATCTCCGGGCCGGTGATGCTGGACGCGACGCTGCCGAAATAAGTGCGTGGACCCGTCGCGACGACCACCGCCGTGGCGGTCCCCGATATGACGTGCGTGCCCATGAACGCGACATTGCCGAGTTCGAGCGCCGACTTGACCGTCGCCGCTGCCGCCGCCGTAAACTTCTCGACCGGGAGCGATTCGCCAGTCAGCGACGCCTGGTTCACGAAGAGGTCCCGCGCCGCGAGCAGACGCACATCCGCAGGCAGGATGTCGCCGGCGGACAGATGCACGATGTCACCAGGCACGACGTGCGTGAGCGGGATTTCGACGCGCCCGGCCTTCGGCCGCCCATCCGCTGCCTGCTCCTCGTCACCGCCCTGGCGCGTCACCGTCGCCGTCGTGCTCACCATCGCCCGCAGGCGCTCGGCGGCCTTGCTCGACCGGTACTCCTGCACGAACGACAGCAGCGACGAGAGCACCACCATCACGGCGATGACGGCCGCGCCTCGGACTTCGCCGGTGCCGTAGTTCACCAACGCCAGCACGATGAGCAGGACCGACAGCGGGGTCAGGAACAACTCGACCAGCCGTCGGAGGGCGCTCTTGTGCCGTTCGTGCGCGACCTCGTTGAGGCCGTACTGTTCGAGGCGGGCGTCGGCTTCCGCAGACGTCAGGCCCGACGGCGACGAACCCAGTTCGGCCAGCGTCGCCTCGGGTGTCAGCGGGCCAACGCGCAAGAGCTCGCGGCCGGTCTCGGGGGCACGCGCGGGCGTCGCCGGCCGGCCCATGAGCTGCCGTCCGAAGCCGGCGATGAGCAGGAATGGATAAAAGAGCTGCATCGGTCTCTCCCTTGCGCGTGCGCGCGCCGTGTCCGGTCCTCACGGCGATCGGACGGTCGAAATCAACAAGGAGGGAGCCCGAAGCGTGGCTTCGGCGTTTGCTGCACCTCCCGGCAAGCCCTCCGGCCCCGGGAAGTCGCAAACGTTAAGAGACGATGCGAGATGGACCCGAGGTCAGAGCGCGGCGTGTCTACTCGGTATGTCCAACTGGAGTCTCTCGGTCGTGATGATGCGCCGCAGCATAGACCCAAGGTTGACGCTGAGTCAACTCGCTCCGATAGGGGCTCGGCGCGCGTATCGACGACCTACGCCTTGGCATGGCGGCGCAGCGCGGGAGCCGCACGTTTGAGCAACAGGAACGCTATGGAGCTCAACACCGCCGCCGCGAAGACCGTTGCGAGGTCGTGCATCGCGAGCGAGCTGAAATGGAAGGCGCTTCTGACCACCGGCACGGTGAGCACCGCAGCCAGTAAGACGCATGTGCCAATGGCAATTGGCCAAAGTGCACTGTTCCTGGCGAGTAGCATTCGACGGATGTCGTTGCTCAGCGAGCGGTTCGCAAATACGAGTGCACGACTTGAAGTACTGGTCGCCTTGAGGGTCAGGGCAGGGGTGTAGAGCGGCCGGTCGGCGAAGCCTTTGAGCTGCGCCTTCAGCTCGTCCTTGGCGGCCTTTTTGCTATCGAAGACTTTGTCGAAGCGCGGCCACCCTTTGCGGCGAACCTGCACCCGGTACTTGCCGTTGTCGAGCCGGTAAAGCATGGGCATGTACATCTCCTAGGGACGATAGGTCACGTCCCCCCGTGTGCAAAAGGACTGCACACGGATTGCACATACTGTTCGGCAGGTCGGCGGTTTCTTTAGGGCGCTCCGCGCGCTACTACTATGAAAACCGACGAAAGGAATGGGTGGCCAAGGGCGGAATTGAACCACCGACACAAGGATTTTCAGTCCTCTGCTCTACCAACTGAGCTACTTGGCCGT
>Ga0070741_10006222_pt1 | contig 25822 bp, 23 predicted proteins | sample Coa_R1_4_FD_66440 | JGI IMG/M metagenome (GOLD analysis project Ga0070741, IMG submission 66440) | Surface soil microbial communities from Centralia Pennsylvania, which are recovering from an underground coalmine fire - Coalmine... | ecosystem: Environmental > Terrestrial > Soil > Unclassified ... | reverse complement strand
CGCGCGGATGGTGTCGCGCCGGATCGTCGTCGCGGCGTCCATCGTCGTCTGCGCGAAGTAGCCGCCCTCGTCGAGCGTCTCCGTGCCGTTCTCGTCGCGGAAGAGGAAGTACTCGGCCTCTGGGCCGACGTTGAACGTGTCGAAGCCCATCGAGCGCATGCGGTCGAGCGCGAGGCGCAGAACGTGGCGCGGATCGCCGTCGTAGGGCGCTCCGTCGGGCGTGACGACGTCGCAGATCATCCGGGCGGTGACCCCGTCCGAGAGGACGCGGAACGTCCCCGGGTCGGGGATCGCCACCATGTCGGATTCCTCGATCGCGTTGAAGCCGGTGATCGACGAGCCGTCGAAGCCCATGCCGTCGTCGAGCGCTCCCTCGACCTCGCCGGTCGTGATGGAGAAGCTCTTCAGGTGCCCCTCGAGGTCGGTGAACCAGAGGAGCACGTCCTCGATCCCGGCCGCCTCGATCTGCTTCAGGACGTCCTTGCGCGCGCCGGGATCCGACGTCGCCCTGTTCTCGCTCTCGACCTGCGCCATGGCTCCTCCTCGCTCGACGAGGGGCAGTCTACGAGAGTCGCCCGGCTACCCTCGCGGTGATGGTCGAGCAGTCGCTGGCACGCCTCGCGACAGCCGTCTCGCGCCGCCGGCGAGCCGTCGTCGTCGCCTGGGTCGCGCTGCTCGCGGCCGGTGGCTGGTTCTCGCTCCACCAGAGCGACTTCCTCTCCGGCGGCGGCTGGGAGGTGCCGAGGAGCGCATCAGTCCGCGCGACGGACGTCGTGCAACGGGACTTCCCGACTGTCGTCACGCCCGTCTTCACCGTGTTCGTGCACGGCGGCGACGTGCCGCGCCGCCTCGCAAAGGTCCGCACGCTCGTCGCCCGCGAGCCGGACGTCGTCGCCGGCCGGCCGCTGCGCCGCGGCGACGCCGCGCTCCTCCCGCTCACCTATACCGGCAAGAGCTCGAACGCGATCGACGAGGCGACGACGCTGCGGCACCTGCTCGTCGACCCGACGACGAAGGTGATCGGGGAGCCGGCGATCTGGTCGAACTTCCAGACGGTCTCGAAGCAGCAGCTGAAGCGCGGCGAGTCGATCGGCTTCCCGTTGATCTTGCTGATCCTGCTTGCCGGCTTCGGCACGCTCGTCGCGGCGATCGCGCCGCTCGCGCTCGGCTTCGCCGCGGTCTTCCTGAGCGGCGCCGTGATCTACGGCCTCTCGCGCTCGTTCGAGATCTCCGTCTACGTCACGAACATGACGTCGATGATCGGCATCGGCGTCGCCGTCGACTACTCGCTCTTCATCGTCAGCCGCTTCCGGCGCGAGCTGCACGAGGGCTCGACGCGCGACGAGGCGCTGCGGCGGGCGCTCGCGAGCTCGGGCACGGCGGTCGTGTACAGCGCAGCCGCCGTCGCGGTCTCGCTCGGCGCGCTCTTCGCAATCGACGTAAACGCGCTGCGCTCGATGGCGGTCGGCGCGATCGTCGTCGTCTGCATCTCGATGCTCGCCTCGATCACGCTGTTGCCGGCGCTTCTCTCCGCCGTCGGCACGGGCGTCGACCGGCTGCGCCTGCCGCTGCCGTGGCGGACCGACGAGCACGGCAGCGACGCGTTCTGGACGGGCTGGGCGACACGCGTGATGCGCCGCCCGCTCACGGGTCTCGTCGCCGGCGCGGGCGTGATGCTCGTGCTGGCCGTTCCCTTCTTCTGGATGCAGACGTTCAACCGGGGGCTCGACGAGCTGCCGCGCACGGCCGAGGTGCGCGTCGCGACCGAGCAGGCGCAGCACCTCGTCGGCCCGGGCTTCGGCGCGCCCGTGCACGTGCTGACGACGAACCCGGGCGTGCGCGAGCGGATCGCCGCCGTTCCGGGCGTCGTCCGCGTCGCCCCGCCGGTGCGGAGCAGCGACGGCTCGCAGTGGCTGCTCGACGCGACGATCTCCGCGCAGCCGGAGACGAGCGACGCTCAACGGATCGTCCGCAGGATCCAGGCTGCAGCGCCGGGCGCGCTGCTCGGCGGCAGCACCGTCTTCGACGAGGACGTGACGAACGCGATCTTCGGCGGCCTCTGGAAGATGCTGCTCGTCGTGCTCACGGCGTGCTACGTGGTCCTGTTCCTGCTGCTGCGCAGCGTCGTGCTGCCGTTGAAGGCCGTGCTGATGAACCTCCTCAGCGTCGGTGCCGCGTACGGCGTGCTCGTTGCGGTCTTCCAGTGGGGCTGGCTCGACTGGACCGGCTATCACGCGCCCGGCTACGTCGAGACGGTGGTGCCCGCGCTCGTCCTCGCGGTCACGTTCGGGCTCTCGATGGACTACGAGGTCTTCCTGCTGACGCGCATCCGCGAGCGTTGGCTCGAGCACGGCGACAACGAGCGCGCCGTCGCGGAAGGGCTCGTCCGCTCCGCGCGCATCATCACGAGCGCGGCGCTCGTGATGGTCGCCGTCTTCTTCGCCTTCGTCGTCGCGGGCGCTCCGTCGCTCAAGGAGCTCGGGACCGGCCTCGGTGCGGCGATCCTGCTCGACGCGACGCTCGTCCGGCTGCTGATCGTCCCGGCGGCGATGCGGCTTTTGGGCGGCTGGAACTGGTGGATGCCTCGACCTTTGGCCCGTTTCCTGCCCGCGACCTCGCACTAACCTTCGCCCCGATGCGCATCCTCGTCACCGGCGGGGCGGGCTTCATCGGCTCGCACTTCGTGAAGCGCCTGCGCGCCGCGGGCGAGGACGTCGTCGTGCTCGACAAGCTGACGTACTCGGGCAACCGCGCGAACCTGCCGGACGACGTCGAGCTCCACGAGGGCGACATCGCGCAGCCGTCGGACGTCGCGTCGGCGGCAGCCGGCGTCGAGGCGATCGTCAACTTCGCGGCGGAGACCCACGTCGACCGCTCGATCCTCACGGCGGAGAGCTTCGGGCGCGCGGAGTTCCGTGGCACGCAGGTGCTGCTCGAGCACGCGCGCAAGACGGGCATCCGGCTCGTGCAGGTCTCGACGGACGAGGTCTACGGCGACCTCGAGGCCGGCGGCTCGTCGAAGGAGACGGACCCGTTGCGCCCGTCGAGCCCGTACAGCGCCGCGAAGGCGGCGGGCGACCTGCTGATCCCGGCGTACGTGCGCACGTTCGGCGTCGACGCGTCGATCACGCGCGGCTCGAACACGTACGGGCCGAACCAGTATCCCGAGAAGTTCATCTCGCTCTCCGTCACGAACGCGCTCGACGGCGAGCCGCTGCCGATCTACGGCGACGGCCGCCAGGTGCGCGACTGGCTCTACGTCGAGGACCACTGCGCCGGCATCGAGCTCGTGCTGCGCACGGGCGAGCCGGGCGAGATCTACAACGTCGGCGGCGGGGACGAGCACGAGAACATCGACGTCGCGGAGCGGATCGTCGAGCTGACGGGCATCGACCGGTCGCTCCTGCGCCGCGTCGGCGACCGCGAGGGCCACGACCGCCGCTATTCGCTCGACTCGTCGAAGCTGCGCGACATGGGCTGGTCGCCGAGCGTGTCGTTCGAGGACGGCCTCGCCCGCACGGTCGACTGGTACCGCGAGAACCGTTCGTGGTGGGAGGAGATCAGAGAGCGGCCCGAGTACCGCGAGTACTACGAGCGCCAGTACGGCGACCGGCTCGCGAACGCGACGGCGGTCTAGCGCTCAGCCGCCGCCGCCCGCGCAGTGCCGGGCGACGCGCAACGCGTCCTGAACCTCGTGGCGGTCGGGCTCGATGCCCTGTGCGACCTGCAGGTAGGGCATCGCGTCGTCGCAGCGGCCGAGCGCGATCAGGGTGATGCCGAGGTTGTAGTTCGCGTATGCCGTCGTCAGGTCCGAGCCGCCGTGCAGGTCCTGCACCGCCTGCTGCAGCAGCGGCAGCGCGTCCTGGTAGTCGTGGCGCTGGATGTCGGCCCAGGCCTCGTTGTTGAGCGCGACCGGATCGCCGCCGCTCGACGTCTGGGTCGTCTGCGCCGTCTGCGCCGTCGTCGTCGGCGGCGAGACCGTCGTGACGACCGTCGTGCCCGGCGCCGTCACGATCTTGACCGAGATGCTCGGCCGCGCAGGAGGAAGCGCACGGGGATGCTTGCCGTCCCGGGTGAGCAGCACGGCGGCGACCGCACCTGCCGCCGCTGCCGCGACGAGCAGCACCAGGAGACCGAGGAGCGGCCCGCGGCGGCGGCGGCGGCGAGAGGACACCGGCGTCAGGACGGGCGGGGCCGGCGGCAGCGCGCGCACGCGGGGAACGAGGCCGGTCGTGCCCGCCGCCTCGTCGAGCGCCGCGCGAAGCGCGGCGACGAACTCCGCTGCGCTGCCGTAGCGGCGCGCAGGATCCTTCGCCAGCACCTTGGCGAAGACGGGATCGAGCTCCTGGGGCAGCTCCGGATCGACGTCCCGCACCGACGGAACCTCACCGGTCACGTGCGCCGCAGCCTCGGCGGCCACGGTCGTCCCCTCGAAGGGACGCCGGCCGGTGAGGAGCTCGAACGCGACGACGCCGAGGGAGTAGATGTCGCTCGCCGCCGACGTCTGCTCGCCCTGCGCCTGTTCCGGCGAGAGGTACGACGCCGTGCCGAGGACGGTGCCCGACTGCGTCAGCGACTGCAGCCCCGCCGCGCTCGCGATCCCGAAGTCGGCGACGTGCACGCGCCCGTTCCGGTCGAGCAGCAGGTTCGCGGGCTTCACGTCCCGGTGCACGACACCGTTCCGGTGCGCCGCGTCCAGCGCGTTCGCGGCCTGCTCGAGCCACTCGAGCGCGAGCCGCGGCGGCTGCGCGCCCTCCGCCGCGAGCCGTTGCTCGAGCGAGCCGCCCGCGAGGTACTCCATGACGATGAACGGCCTGGCGTCGTGCTCGCCGACGTCGTAGATCGTGACGATGTTCGGGTAGCCGCTGAGCCGGGCGACGGCGAGCGCCTCGCGCGTGAACCGCTCGCGCACGCTCTCCTCCTGCGCGTACCGGGCGGCCAGGACCTTGATCGCCACGGCGCGGCCGAGCGACGTATCGGTCGCCCGGTAGATCTCGCCCATGCCTCCCCGCCCGATCGGCTGAGCGCCCGCATACCGCTCGGGCAGGAGCCCCGCGTCCACAGCCATCGAGTCTGCCGGTTCCCGCACGGGGCAAGAAAACAACCGGCGACCCCGAAAACCCTCTGCTAGCTTGCTTTTTTCCCGCTCCGAGCGGTCGTGGAGCCGACACATGCTGCGTCGCCTCATCCTCCTCGCCAGCGTCGCCGCCTGCCTCGCGGCGGGTTCGGCCGCGTCCGCAGCCGCGACCTCGGTGTGCACCGGCACCTGCTACGCGGCGCCGGCCGGCTCGGGGGCGCTCTTCCTCTTCTCCGGCCACGGCTGGGGTCACGGCGTCGGCATGAGCCAGTACGGCGCCTACGGCTACGCCCTCCACGGCGCCGACTACCGGACGATCCTCGCGCACTACTACCCGGGGACGACGCTCGGGCCGGCGCCTGCGACGACCTTCCGCGTCCTCCTCGCCGACCGGAAGGCGAAGCTCACGATCTCCTCCACCGTGCCGTTCAGCGTCCGCGACGGAGCCGGCACGACGGTGCAGCTGCCCGCCGGCCCGGCCTCGTTCGACACGACCCTCCGGCTCGGCGGCAAGGCGCTCGTCGCGCCCCTCACCTTCGTCCCGGGCAAGGGCGGTCCGCTGACGCTGACGCGCGCCTACCGCGGCCGCATCTCCGTCGACGTCGTCGACGGGAAGCTGCGCGCGGTGAACGTCGTCGGCCTCGAGCAGTACCTCGACGGCGTGGTGCCGGCGGAGATGCCGTCGAACTGGTCGGCCGCGGCGCTCGAGGCGCAGGCGGTCGCCGCGCGCTCGTACGCGCTCGCGACCCGCAACGTCGGCGCGCCCTACGACGCGTACTCGGACACGCGCAGCCAGATGTATCTCGGCAGCTCCGTCGAGTCCCCGGCGACCGACGCGGCCGTCGCGGCGACGAAGAAGCAGGTGCTCTGGTACGCGGGCAAGGTCGCGACGACCTACTTCTCGTCCACCTCGGGCGGCGAGACGGAGTCGGCGCTCGACTGGACCGGCACGGCCGTCCCCTATCTCGTCTCGGTGGCCGATCCCTACGACGCGATCTCGCCCTACCACGACTGGGGCCCCGTGCCCGTCACCGCGCAGGCGATGGCGAAGGACCTGAAGGTCGCCGGGCCGATCTCCGACGCGACGACCGTGCCGAACGCCGCAGGCCGCGTCGCGAAGCTGAGCCTCGTCACCGCGACGGCGCCGGTCAGCGTTCCGGGCACGACGCTCCGCAGCGCGCTCGGCCTCCGCTCGACGTGGTTCACCGTCGGCGTGCTGTCGCTCGCGCCGCCTCCGGCGGCGCCGCTCGTCTACGGCTCCGCGCTCACCCTCCAGGGCGTCGTCCGCGGCGTCGGCGGCACGGTCACGCTCGAGGAGCGGCAGAGCGGCGGCGCCTGGCAGCCCGTCTCGTCGGTGCCGGCCGGTGCGATGAAGCTCGCGCAGCGCCCGACGATCACGACCGACTACCGGCTCGCGACGGCGGCGGCGGCGACCGGGTACGTCCGGATCAAGGTCGCGCCGAGCGTGACGCTCACCTCCTTCACGGCAACCGAGGTCGCGGGCAGCGAGCAGCCGGTGCTCGCCGGCGACACCGTCGACATCCAGCAGCAGAGCCCCGACGGGTCCTGGGCGACGGTCGGCAGCGCCGCGGTCGCCGCCGACGGCACGTTCACCGTGCCGGTGTCGCTCGCCTCGGGCGACACGTATCGCGTGTCCCTCGCAGCGATGCCGGGATACGCCGCGGCGACGACGGCGCCGCAGATCGTGGTCCGTTGACGCGTCGCGTCTTCCTGCTTGCGCTCCTCGTCGCGCTCGTCGCCGCGGCGCCTGCCGCCGCGTTCACGCCGACCGACCCGCTCTCCGCGAAGCAGTGGTATCTCGCCGACGACCATGCGTTCGACGCGTGGCCGACGCCGCCGACGTACCTCCAGCCCGTCAAGGTCGCCGTCGTCGACTCCGGCGTCGACTGCTCGCTGCCCGACTTCGCGGGACGCATCGTCGCCTCCCGCAGCTTCGTCGGCGGCGACCCGTGCACCGACACCGAAGGCCACGGGACGTTCGTCGCCGGGATCATCGCGGCGAACCTCGACAACGAGGGCATCGTCGGGATCGCCTATACGGCGCAGCTGCTCGTCGCGAAGGTCGTGCGCGGCGACGGCTCGATCCCGCTGCAGGCGGAGGCCGACGCGATCCGCTGGGCGACCGACAGCGGCGCGCGCGTCATCAATCTCAGCCTCGGCGGAGTGCGCGACCCGGCGATGCCGACGCGGGACACCTACTCCGCGCTCGAGGCGAGCGCGGTGCAGTACGCGGTGTCGAAAGGGGTGCTGCTCGTCGCCGCGGTCGGCAACGGCGACGAGGCGTACTCGCAGCCGTGGCCGTACGCGAGCTATCCGGCCGCGCTGCCGCACGTCGTCGGCGTGAGCGCGCTGACGCAGAGCGGCAACGTCCCCGACTACTCGAACCGCGATCCCGTCTTCAACGACCTCTCCGCGCCCGGCTCGGGCGTCTTCTCGACGTTTCCGCTCGCGCTCACGGCCGCGCATCCGACCTGCCCCGACCAGGGCTATTCCGACTGCGGCACGGACGACTACCAGGATCCGGAGGGAACGTCGTTCGCCGCACCGCAGGTCTCCGCGGCGGCGGCCGTCCTGATGGCGATCGACCCGAACCTGACGGCGAGCCAGACCTCGACGATCCTCGAGCGCTCGACCGACGACGTGAATGCGGCGACCGGCTGTCCGCGCTGCGCGGTCGGGCGCGACCCGCTCAGCGGCTTCGGGCGGCTCGACGTTGCGAAGGCCGTCGCCGCGCTGACGGCGCAGCCGCTCCCGGCGCCCGACGCAGACGAGCCGAACGACGACGCAGGCGCACAGGCGTTCACGCTCTGGGGCAGGCAGCGCACGCTCGACGCGACGCTCGACGCGTACGACGATCCGATCGACGTCTACCGGGTCGCGATCGGAAAGCACGAGCGCCTCTCGGCCAGGGTGACGGGCAACTGGCCCGGCGCGCAGGTGTCGCTCACGCTGTGGCGCCCGGGGACGACGAAGCTCTCGACGGCGCGGGCGAAGTCGCAGCGGGCGGCGCAGACGGCCCGTCCGGGCGCCGTGCAGCACATCGCCTTCACGTCGCTCTCGCAAGGGTGGTACTACGTCGAGGTGAAGGTCAGCGGCGGCGGCGCGGGCCCCTACACGCTGCAGATCGACAAGACGGCGACGAGCCGCTAGAGCAGCTCGTCCTCGGGGACGTCGCGGAGCACGCGCGCCGGGTTCCCGACGACGAGCTTGCGCGGCGGCACGTCCTTGACGACGACGGCGCCCGCGCCCACGAACGCCTCCTCGCCGACCTCGACGCCGGGGCAGAGGATCGCACCGCCGCCGACGCGGGCACCGCGCCGGATCGTCGGGCCTTTCATGAGCGCCTTCCGACGCTCGGTGCGCCCCATGAAGTTGTCGTTCGTCGTGACGACGCAGGGCGCGATGAAGACGTCCTCTTCGAGGGTCGAGTACGCGGTCACGTAGGCCTCGGCCTGGATGCGCGTGCCGCTGCCGATCGTCGTGTCGTTCTCGACGAGCGAGCCGCGTCCGACGACGACGTCGTCGGCGAGCTCGACACGCTCGCGCACGCACGCCTGATCGCCGACGATGCAGTTGGCGCCGATCGACGTGCCGGCGAAGACGATCGCGCCCGTCGAGATCACCGTGCCGGCCCCGATGCGCGCCGGCGGCAGCGGCTCGCGCTTCGCGGTCGACTTCGGCCCGAGCGTCGGCTGCTTGCCGACGACCGCGTGTTCGAGCACGCGCACGCCCTCGCCGAGCTCGGTGCCCGGGTAGACGACCGCGGTCTCGTGGATCTCAGCCATGGTTCAGCGACGCCGTCAGCCGGTCGAGCGCGCGCACGACGCGCGCCCCGTCCTCCGCGACCTTCCGCCGGTCGCCCTCGCCCGCGATCAGGCGCAGGAACTCCTGGCACTCGAGCCTCAGCGGCTCGTCGGTCGGGATCTTCGGGATGAAGATGTCGCCGGAGCGCGTCAGCCACTCGCCGTAGCTGTCGGTGCGCCTCCAGGGCGCCTTCTCGTACACGGTCACCTTGCGCTCGAGCTCCATGTCGTCGAAGACGACCATCTTCTCACGGCCGACGACGGTCATCTTCCGCATCTTGTGCGGGTCGAGCCAGGAGAGGTGCATGTGCGCGATCTTGCCGCTCGGGAAGCGGAGGTAGCAGAAGACGACGTCCTCGACGCCCTCCGTGAGGAAGTCCCGCCCGTGCGCGACGGCCTCCTCGGGCTCCTCGTCGAGCAGGTAGAGGATGACCGACAGGTCGTGCACGCCGAGCGACCACAGCGCGTTCTCGTTCGTGCGCACGATGCCGAGGTTCTGGCGATTGCCGTAGACGCACAGAACCTCGCCGAGCTCGCCGGCGTCGATCAGCTCCTTCAGCTTGCGGACGGCGGGGTGGTAGAGCAGCAGGTGGCCCGGCATCAGCACGCGGTCGCGCTCGGCCGCAAGCGCGACGAGCTCGTCGATCTCGGCGGCGCGCATCGCAGGGGGCTTCTCCACGAGCACGTGCTTCCCCGCCTCGAGCGCCTGCTTCGCGAGCGAGAAGTGGGTCGGCACGGGCGTCGCGATCACGACACCCTCGACGGCCGGGTCGGCGAGCACGTCCTCGAACGCCGCCGTCACGCGCACGCCCGGATAGCGCGCGCCGAACGATTCGCGCAGGCCTTCGTCGAGGTCGCAGAGCCAGCCGAGGACACCGAGCTCGGCGAAGTTGCGAGCGAGGTTCGGGCCCCAGTAGCCGAGACCGGCGACCGCGATCACAGCTTGAAGACGTTGTCGGAAGCCGTGCCCTTCGCTCCCGTCGCGTTGCGGAGATCGACGACGAGCTTTGCGTCGTCGACGAGCCGGCCGTAGTCGATCGAGTGATGGTCGGTCGCGATCACGACGCAGTCGTACGCGCTCGGCTCGTACTCGACCGACATCATCTGCAGCCCGTGCTCGTTGAACGAGGCGACGTGCGGGTCGTGGTAGGAGACGTCCGCACCCGCGTTGTCCAGGAGCGAGATGAGCTTCACCGCCGGCGACTCGCGCATGTCGGCGATGTCGGGCTTGTACGCGACCCCGAGCACGAGGATCGACGCGCCTTTCATGGCTCGCTGCGAATGGTGGTTGAGCGCCTGCGAGACGAGCGAACGGCAGAAGTACGGCATCGTCTCGTTCACCTTCCCCGCGAGCTCGATGAACTCCGTGTAGAAGCCGAACTCGCGCGCCTTCCACGAGAGGTAGAACGGGTCGATCGGGATGCAGTGCCCGCCGAGCCCGGGACCCGGGCTGAACCGCATGTACCCGAACGGCTTCGTCGCGGCGGCGTTCACGACCTCCCACACGTCGATCGACATCCGGTCGCAGAGCTGCGCCAGCTCGTTGACGAGCGCGATGTTCACCGAACGGAAGATGTTCTCGAGCAGCTTCGTCAGCTCAGCCGCCTCGGGCGTCGAGACCTCGACGACCGTGTCGATCGCGCGGCGGTAGACCTCGGCGGCGCGCCGCGTGCTCTCCGGGCTGATCCCACCGAGCACCTTCGGCGTCGTCTTCGTCGTCCAGTCCTCGCGGCCCGGGTCGACACGCTCGGGGGACATCGCGAGATGGAAGTCCTTGCCCGCCTCGAGCCCCGATCCCTGCTCCAGGATCGGCTTCAGCACCTCGCGGGTGGTGCCCGGCCAGGTCGTCGACTCGAGCACGACCGTCTGGCCCGCGCGCAGCACCTTCGCGATCGCGCGTGTCGCGCTCTCGACGATCGAGAGGTCCGGCTCCCGCTGGCGGGAGAGCGGCGTCGGCAGCGCGATCAGGATCGCGTCCGCCTCGGGCAGCTCGCCGTAGTCGGTGGTCGCCCGGATGAGCCCCTGCTCGACGAGCGGCCGCAGCCGCTCGCTCTCGACATCCTCGATGTGGCTCTCGCCGCGGTTGAGGGCGTCCACGACCGGCTGCACGACGTCGACGACGAGCACACGGCAGCCTGCCTCCGCGAAGGTCGTGGAGAGCGGCAGGCCGACGTACCCCGCACCGATGATCCCGACGTCGTAGGACACGGCGGGCAACATTACCGCCCGAGCAGCGCGGCGATGCGCTCCGACGCGTGGCCGTCGCCGTACAGCGCGGGCGCGCCGGCCGGGAAGACCGCGCGCTCGAGCGCGTCGGCAAGACCTTCGGGCGCAGCCGGATCGACGAGCGTGTTCGCGCCCACGCGCACCGTGTCGACCCACTCGGTGTTCGCGCGGAGCGTCACGCACGGCACGCCGAGCCAGTAGGCCTCCTTCTGCAGACCGCCGGAGTCGGTGACGACACGGCTCGCGCCCTCCACCAGCGCGAGCATCTCGAGGTAGCCGAGCGGCTCGAGCGCACGAACGTTCGCTCCGAGCTCGATCCCGTGCTCGTCGAGCACGTGCCGCGTGCGCGGGTGGACCGGGAAGACGAACTGCCACGGCGCTGCGTTGACGGCGTCGACGAGACCGCGCAACTGCGCCGGCGCCGTGTTCGCCTCGCGGTGCAGCGTGAGCGCCACGTACTCGCCCTCGACCGGTCGCTCCCGCCGCGCGCGGGCGACGGGCAGGAAGACGCGTGTCGCGTCGGCCATCACGTCGCCGACGACCTCGCGCCGGCCCCGGACGCCCTCCTGCTCCAGCTGCGCGGCCGAGCGCTCGTCCGGGCAGAGAAGGAGCGCCGCGAGCCGGTCGACCGCGATCCGGTTCCGCTCCTCCGGCATCGACAGGTCGAAGGAGCGCAGCCCCGCCTCGACGTGCGCGACCGGCACGTCGCCGGCGGCGCGCGCACCCGCGAGCGTCGAGTTGGTGTCGCCGTAGACGAGCACCCAGTCGGGCCGAACCCGGGCGACCGCCTCGCGGATGGGCGGCTCCATCGCCTCGGTGTCGGCCGTGCGCAGGTCGAGGCGGAACGCCGGCTCGTCGAGGCCCAGCTCTTCGAAGAAGACCGCCGACATCTCCGGATCCCAGTGCTGGCCCGTGTGCACCACGGTCTCCTCGAGGCCCGCGTCGCGCAGCGCGAGCGAGAGCGGGCCCGACTTCACGAACTGCGGCCGGTTGCCGACGACGGAGAGAACGCGCATCCGACCGAGGCTACAATGGCGGCCTCTGCGGGCCGTTAGCTCAATTGGCAGAGCAGGGGACTCTTAATCCCAAGGTTGGAGGTTCGATTCCTCCACGGCCCATCTTTTCCCTCGCACCGCTCCCCTTTGCTGCTCGGGGAGTGCGCGCGCCTCCGGCGCGCGCGGGTGAGAGGCCGGCGGCCGCTCGCAAAGGGGTAGGCGACCGCGTATATCTCGTGCACACTGTGATCCTTGCCGCAGGCGTCCTGGGGGTAGCGAGCAGTGAGCGAGACGGAGTTCGTAGCGCGGGGGGCGCTCGACCTCGGGGCGATCCAGGGTCTCGTCCTCGAGCGCTCGCACGACCTCGTCACGGTGATCACGCCGGGCGGCCTCCTCCTCTACGGCTCGCCGTCCTGGCAGGACGTGCTCGGCTGGGACGCGGAGGCGCTCGTCGGGACGCCCGTCCTCGACCTCGTGCACCCGGACGACCGCGGGCGCGTCGGCAGCGCCTTCCACGAGGCGGCGAACGGCACCGAGATCGACTCCGTCGTCGCCCGGATGCGTGCGGCCGACGGCCGGTACGTCACGGTCGACTCGTCCGAGACCCCCGTCTTCGGCGCCGACGGCACGGTCGACTACGTCGTCAGCACCGCCCGCGACGTCAGCGAGCGCGAGGAGCTTCGCGACCGCGTGCGCGAGGTCGATGCGCTCTACCGGTTCGCCGACGCGATTGCGCGCGCGAGCTCGCTCGACGAGCTGTTCGCCGACGCCCTCGACAACCTGATCGAGGCGATCGGCGCCGACCGCGCGTCGCTCCTCCTCTTCGACGACGGCGGCGTGATGCGCTTCCGCGCGTGGCGCGGCCTCTCCGACGCGTACCGCGCCGCCACCGACGGGCACTCGCCGTGGTCGCGCGACACGACCGATCCCGAGCCCGTGCTCGTGTGCGACGTCGCGGACGCCGGGTTCGAGGAGCGGCTCGAGCGCGCCGTGCGCGACGAGGGCATCGCAGCGCTCGCCTTCGTCCCGCTCGTGCACGGCGACACCCTCCTCGGCAAGTTCATGCTCTACCGCGACGCGCCGCACGACTGGACCGACCGCGAGATCCGGCTCGCGCGCACGATCGCGAGCCACCTCGCCTCGGCCACGGTCCGCACGCTCGCGCGCGAGGCGCTGCGCGACTCGAGGCTCCAGCTCGAGACGATCATGCGGACGGTCGACGAGGGGATCATCGTGCAGACGCACGGCAACCGGATCGTCTACGCGAACGACGCGGCGATCCGGTCGGTCGGCTTCGAGTCCCGCGAGGAGATGCTCGCAGCGCCGAGCGAGGAACGGCTCGCGCGCTTCGAGATCCTCGACGAGTTCGGGGAGCCCCTGGCAGCGGACGACCTGCCGGGACGACGCGCGCTCGCGGGCGAGCCGACCGAGCGCACGGTCCAGTACCGGTCGCGGCTGACGGGCGAGGAGCGCTGGTCGGTGATCCGGGCGAACCCCGTCTACGGCGGCGACGGCGAGGTCGTCATGTCCGTGAGCGTCATCCGCGACGTGACCGCGAGCCGCTCCAGCACGGAGCGCCTCTCGTTCCTCGCCCGCGCGAGCCACTTCCTGAACGCGACCCTCGAGGTCGAGAGCACGCTCGGCAACCTCGCGGACGTCGCCGTCCCGGACTTCGCCGGCCACGTCACCGTCGACCTCTTCCAGGACAACGTCCTCCGCTGCGTCGGCGCCCGGCACGTCGTCCCCGAGAAGTCGGAGCTGATGCTGCAGCTGCGCGAGGAGTATCCACCGACGGTGGAGGCGCATCCCGTGCAGCGCGCGCTGCGCACGGGCGAGCCGCAGTTCGTCCCGGACGTCCAGGCGGAGGCCACGACGATGGCGCACGACGAGCGCCACGCGGCCGCGATCGCCGATCTCGGCAACTCGTCGGGCATCGTCGTGCCGCTGACCGCGCGCGGACGGACGTTCGGCGCGATCACGTTCGGGCGCGTGCCCCCGCAGCCCCTGTTCGACCAGGCCGACTTCGAGCTCGCGATCGAGCTCGGCCGCCGCGCCTCCGTCGCGCTCGACAACGCGCTCCTCCACCGCGAGGTCGAGGCGCGCGCGGACGCCGCCGAGGCGCTCGAGTTCGTCGACGACGGCGTGTTCCTGATCGACCGCGACGACGTGATCCGCCTCTGGAACGCCGCTGCCGTGAAGACGTTCCGGGTCAAGCCGGGCAAGGCGATCGGCCGGCACGTCGACGAGGTGATCTCGAGCTGGGAGTCGATCGCGAACCGCGTCACGGCCGCACCGGAGCCGAGCGCAGGCGCCCGGGCCCCGGAGACCCTTCCGGTCGACGTCAAGGGAGACGAGCGCTGGCTCTCGATGTCGGCCGTCCGCTTCGCCGGCGGCACCGTGTACGCGTTCCGCGACATGACGGAGGAGCGCGCGGTGGAGCAGCTGAAGAGCGACTTCGTCTCGACCGTCTCGCACGAGCTGCGCACGCCGCTCGCCGCGATCTACGGCGCGGCGCTGACGCTGCAGCGCGACGACGTGCGGCTCGAGGCGTCGCAGCGGCGTGGACTGCTCGACGTGATCTCGGCCGAGGCCGACCGGCTCGCGCGCATCGTCAACGACATCCTCTGGGCGAGCCGGCTCGACTCGGGCCAGATGGGCGTCGCGATCGAGCACTGCGACGCCGCGAAGCTGGCGGCCCAGGTGATCGACGCGCTCCGCCACCATGCTCCCGCCTCGGTGGAGCTCCGCCTCGAGGCCGCGTCCGCCCTCCCGCCGGTCGCGGCCGACCCCGACAAGCTCCGCCAGGTGCTGACGAACCTCGTCGACAACGCCGTCAAGTACTCGCCCGACGGCGGCGTCGTGCGCGTCTCCGTCGCGCCCGCCGGCACCCGCATCCGCTTCCGCGTCGAGGACGAAGGGCTCGGCGTCCCACCCGCCGAGCAGGCGCGGATCTTCGAGAAGTTCTTCCGCCTCGACCCGCAGCTGACGCGCGGCGTCGGCGGAACCGGTCTCGGCCTCTACATCTGCCGCGAGCTCGTGCACCGGATGCACGGCCGCATCTGGGTCGCCTCCGACGGGCGGCGCGGGTCGACGTTCACGGTCGACCTTCCGGCGGCGTCGTAAGACGCGGGCGGGGCGACCGAAGCCGCCCCGCCGACGTGCGTTTCGTTCCTCGCCGGCCTAATAGGGAGGCCCGGCGGGACCCTCGTCCACGTAGGTCGTGCGGCGGCGGCCGCTCGTCCAGTAGCCGGGGCCCGCCCACGACGACCAGAAGATCATCGAGAGGACGATGCCGATGATTCCCACGATCAGCAGGATCCAGCCGATCGTGTGGATGTTCACGCCCGAGACGTTGTCCGTGACCGCGAATGCGAGGACCGCGCCGAGGGCGGAGAGGAAGATGCCAACTCCGAGACCCATATGTGTCCGTCTCCCTTCGTTCGAGAAAGCACGTTGTGCAGGGGTGTCAGAGCGGTAACGGAGAAGGCGCTTCGGCGGTTGCGGGCAGGCTGCGCCTCGGACGGCCCTCCCTCCAGCATTTCGTCTAGGCTCACGCGGGGATGCGCAGGGGCTCGCTCGTCTCGCTGCTCGGAATCGGCCTGGTGGCGGGTGGAATCGCCGCCGCCGTGGCGCTGCTCATCCCGTGGCTGCCGCCCGTGGCGTCGAAGGAGCGCGTCCGCATCGACGACGTCTTCTGGTTCACCGTCGTCATCTGCATCGTCATCTTCGCGATCGTCGCAGCGGTGCTCATCTACTCGGTCTTCGCCTTCCGCGCGGCCCCCGACGACGACTCGGACGGCCCGCCGACGCACGGGAACACGACCCTCGAGATCGTCTGGACGCTGATCCCGACCCTGCTCGTCACCGCCATCGGGATCTTCAGCGCCGTCGTCCTCGCGAAGAACGACGCCCTCGGCAAGAACGTCTTCAAGGTCAACGTCACGGCGCAGCAGTTCGCGTGGAGCTTCTCCTACCCGGAGGCCGGCAACGTGACGACCGGCGTCCTCCGGCTTCCGGTCAACCGCTCCGTCCTCCTCGACCTCAAGTCGCTCGACGTCATCCACTCGTTCTGGGTGCCGGAGTTCGGGCAGAAGGAGGACACCGTCCCGGGCCTCCACACGTCGCTGCACATCACGCCGACGAAGATCGGGAGCTACGACATCATCTGCACCGAGCTCTGCGGGCTCGGGCACGCGACGATGCGCAGCACCGCGATCGTGATGAGCGACGCCGCCTTCGACAAGTGGCTCGCGAGCCAGAAGAAGGCTGCCGGCGGCACGAGCGCCGCCTCGGTCAGCGGCGCCGCGGTCTTCAAGAACAATCCGTGCGCGGGCTGCCACACGCTGACGGCGGCCGGCGCGACCGGCAAGGTCGGCCCGGATCTCGACAAGCTGCCGCAGTGGGCGCAGCAGGCGCACCAGCCGCTCGAGTCGTTCATCCGGACGTCGATCGTGAACCCGAACGCCTACGTCCAGCCCGGGTTCCACCCGAACATCATGCCGCCGTTCTCGAGCCTGCCCAAGCCGCAGCTCGACGCGCTCGTCCAGTATCTGATCCAGTCGAGCAAGAAGGGGTGAGCACTCAGAGGTGACGACCACAAGCGCCGACCACCACGTCCACGCGGCACCGCCCGTGCACCACGGCCCCTGGCGCAGGCACCTCCTCGGCGCGGGCTGGATCCGCGCCGCCTGGATGACCGCCCTCCTCGGCGGCATCGGGCTCGGCATCGTCCTCGTCCTGCGCTGGTGGGGCAACTGGCAGCCGATCTGGGACGGCCAGCCGATCGTGCTCGTCTCGCTGCTCGTCGCCGCACCGGTCGGCTTCCTCGCGGGGCTCGGCGCCTTCGACTACTGGGTCTACTACGCGCTCGGCAAGCCGACGCGCCCGGAGGACCACTCGGGGCACGGGGCGCGCTCGTGGAAGGACTACTTCCGCGTGAACACCGATCACAAGGTGATCGGGATCCAGTACCTGACGACGACGGTCGTCTTCTTCTTCGTCGGCGGATTCCTCGCGATGCTCGTCCGCGCCGAGCTCGCGCGGCCGGGCATGCAGTACGTCGACACCCAGACGTTCAACGGCCTCTTCTCGGTGCACGCCTCCCTGATGATCTTCCTGTTCGTGATCCCCGCATTCGCGGGGCTCGCGAACTTCGCCGTGCCGCTGATGCTGGGAGCCGCCGACATGGCGTTCCCGCGGCTGAACGCGCTCTCGTTCTGGCTGCTGCCGATCGCCGGGATCATGATGGTCGCGTCGTTCTTCGCTCCCGGCGGCGCCTTCGCGTGCGGCTGGACGGGCTACGTGCCGCTCTGCTCGACGCACCAGCCGATCGGCGCCGTCTTCTTCAACCAGGGCGTGCAGTGGGCGGGAGCGTCGTCGATCATGACCGCGCTCAACTTCCTCGTCACGATCATCACGATGCGTGCGCCCGGCATGACGTTCTGGCGGATGCCGCTGCTCGTGTGGGCCAACTTCACCACCTCGCTGCTCGTCGTGATCGCGACGCCGTTCATCGCCGGGTCGCAGTTCTTCTCCATGTTCGACCACGTGATGCACACGTCGTTCTTCGACTACCAGAACGGCGGCTACCCGCTCGGGTACCAGCACATCTTCTGGTTCTACTCGCACCCGGCCGTCTACATCATGATGCTGCCCGGCTTCGGGATCATGAGCGAGGTCATCTCCGTCTTCAGCCGCAAGCCGATCTTCGGCTACCGGCTGATGGCCCTCTCGCTGATGGCGATCGTCGTGCTCGGCTTCTCCGTCTGGGCGCACCACATGTTCGTCTCCGGCATGGCGTCATGGCTGCGCGTGCCGATGATGATCACGACGCTGCTGATCGCCGTGCCGACCGGCATCAAGATCTTCAGCTGGCTGGCGACGATCTGGAACGGCAAGCTCCACTTCAACACGCCGTTCCTCTTTGCGCTCGGCTTCCTGTCGATGTTCGTGATCGGCGGCCTCTCCGGCGTGATGCTCGGCGCCGTGCCGATCGACATCCACGTGAGCGACACGTACTTCATCGTCGCGCACATCCACTACGTGCTCTTCGGCGGCTCCGTCTTCACGATCTTCGCCGGGATGTACTACTGGTTCCCGAAGATGACCGGCCGCATGTACGACGAGCGGCTCGGGAAGCTGCACTTCTGGCTGACGTTCGTCGCCTTCAACCTCACGTTCTTCCCGATGCACCTGATCGGGATCCAGGGGATGCCGCGGCGCGTCGCCGACTACCTGCCGAAGTTCGCCGACCTCAACATGTTCATCTCGCTCGCGTCGTTCGGCCTCGGCGCGTCATCGCTCGTCTTCCTCTACAACATGATCACGAGCTGGCGTCGCGGCCCGATCGCGCCGTCGAACCCGTGGCGCGCGCTCACGCTCGAGTGGCAGGTCTCCTCGCCGCCGCCGGTGTTCAACTTCACGGAGATCCCGCAGGTGGTCGGCTCGCCCTACGAGTACGGCGTCCCGGGCGCGCAGCACGCGATCCTCGCTCCGAGCCGGACGCACGAGACGGCAGAGGCGCCGGTGTGAAGTCCGTGGTCGTGATCGCGAACGAGACCGCGGCATCGAAGGCGCTCGCCGACCTCATCCGCTCGAAGACGGAGGGCGACGACGTGCAGGTGACCGTCGTCGCGCCCGTGAACCAGCCCCGGCAGGGCTACGTCGTCTACTACGACACCCGCCGCGCCGCCGCACGGCGGCGCCTCGACAAGACGCTCGACCTGCTGCACCGCGAGGGCGTGCACGCGACGGGCGTCGTCGTCGAGTCCGACCCCGTCTCTGCGCTGCGCGACGCGATCGACCAGCTCGAGCCGGACGAGGTGATCGTCTCGACGCATCCGCAGCAGCAGTCCGGGTGGCTGCGCAAGAACGCGGTCGATCAGATGCGGCGCGTCGCCGGCGACCGGCCGTTCGAGCACGTCGTCGTCGACCTCACCGCCGAGAGCGGCGACGCGAACGTCCTCGTCGTCGCGAACCAGACCGTGCTCGGCGCACCGCTCCTCGACAGGATCCGCGCGCGGGCGGCAGAGGGACACGCGAGCTTCCTGATCATCTCGCCACAGGGCGACGGCGACGGGAGCTACGAGGCGGCCGAGAAGCGGCTGCTGCGCGCGGTGAACCTGCTCCGGGGCGAGGGGTTCGACGTGCACGGACAGATCTCACACCCGGATCCGTACTCCGCCGTGATGCAGACGATCGAGGACGAGCGCGTCGACGAGATCATCGTCTCGACCTTCCCGAACGCCCGCTCGGGCTGGCTGCGCCGCGACCTGCTCGGCCGGCTCCGGGCCGACACGAGCCTGCCCGTCGACCACGTCGAGTCCGACCTGCCCGTGGAAGCAGGCGTCTGATGGCGAGCTACGCCGAGCCCGTCGAGCACCACCACGAGGACCACCCGCCGGAGCCGCACTACTCGTCGCGCATCTCGCCGAGCATCCTCGGCATGTTCCTCTTCATCGCGTCGGAGATCATGCTCTTCGGCGCGTTTTTCACGGCGTACTTCTTCGTCCGCGTCGTCAACGGCACACCGTGGCCGACGCCGCCGTTCCACCTGCCGGTCTACCTCGCCTTCATCAACACGTGCATCCTCGTCACGTCGTCGTTCACGGTGCACTGGGCGCTGCAGTCGATCAAGCGGGGCAACGTCTTCGGGCTGCGCGCCGGCCTCCTGCTCACGTTCCTGATGGGACTCTCGTTCCTCATCACGCAGGCGATCGAGTACTCCCGCATCGGCTTCAACACGTCGGACGGCGCGTTCGCGACGATCTTCTTCTGTCTGACCGGCCTGCACGGGGCACACGTCTTCGTCGGGCTGACGATCCTCGCCTTCATGAACATCCGCGCGTGGCGCGGCCACTTCTCGCCGGAGCACCATCACGGGGTCGAGATCGGCGGGATCTACTGGCACTTCGTCGACGTCATGTGGATCGTCGTCTTCACGACGGTCTACGTCCTCTGATGCGCAATCCACTGCGCAGCGAGGGAGAGGCCTTCCGCTTCCTCGTGTCGGTGATCGTCGGCGCGCTCGTGATCGTCGGGGCGGCCTACGTGAACACGTGGCTCGGCGTCGCGGCGGCGGTCGTCGCGGTGGTCGGCATCGTCTGGTGGCTGATGCAGGAGCCCATCCCGGGCGCAGCCGACCCGGCGCCGCGGCTGACGAGCTCCACACCGGGCTCGACGCATCGCGTGCTCGTCCTCGCCGCCCCCGGGACGGAGTCGGTGCGTGTGCCGAACCATGCCACGGACGTCGTCGTCGTCGTCCCGGCGCTCGCGTCGACCGTCGAGGCGCTGACCGGCGCCGTCGACGACCGGCGCGCGGAGGCCGAGCAGACGGCGAGCAGGCTCGCTGCGACGCTGCCGAACGCGCGCGGGGAGGTCGGCGCCGACGATCCGGCGCTCGCCGTCGAGGACGCGCTGCGCACGTTCGGCGCCGACGAGATCGTCGTCGTGGCGGACGACGACGCGGTCGCGGCGATTCGCGAGCGCGTGACGCTTCCCGTCAGCCGAGGCTGAGCCGGTACCGCACCTCGCGGACGGCGACGCCGAGGAACGCGTCCGTCTTCTCGCCGCCGTCGGGAGCCCAGCCCTCGCGCTCGTAGAACGCGCGCGCCCGCGGGTTGTCGGCGAGCACCCAGAGGATCGCGTCCGCGTAGCCGCGCGCCCGGAGCGCCTCGACCGCGGCCGCCATCAGCGCGTGGCCGACGCCCGTTCCCCATGCCTCCGGCACCGCATAGATCTCCCCGAGCTCGCCCTGCGCGTCCGGATCTCGGCTCGGCAGGGTGCCGACGAAGCCGACGACGCGGCCGGCCTCCTCCGCGACGAAGACGTCTCGGGTCGGCTCGGCGAGCGCGCGCTCCCAGCCGGCGCGGCGACGCTCGACGTCGATGCCCGCGAGCTTCTCCGCGCCGAAGACGTGCTCGTACGCGGACTGCCACGAGCGCGTGTGCACCTCCGCGACCGCCGCGGCATCCTCGGGGCCGGCGCGCCGGAGCTCGGCTATTTGCCCGCGGAGGACGAGACGAACTTCGCGACCGCGGCGATCTGCTGCGCGGTGAGCGTGCCCTTGAACGCAGGCATCACGCCGCCGCCGTTCTCCACCTGGTGCTGCACCGTGGCATCGGAGGGCTTCAGCTGGTCGAGGTTCGGCCCGACCGTGCCGTGCGTCCCCGCCGCCGCGAGCGTGTGACAGCTCGCGCACTCCGTCTGGAAGATCTTCTTGCCGTCGTTCCCGAGCTGCGACGCGGGCTTCGTGGCGGAGCTCGTCGAGGTGCCGGCGACCGAGGCGACATACGCGGCGACGTCCTGGGCATCCTGGCCCTTCACGATGTTGCGCGGCATCGGCGCCGCCGCGATGCGGATCTGGTCGAGCACGACGTTCTGGATCGTCGACTGCTTGATCCCCTGCTGCCGATCCGGGCCGAACGCGTTGTCGAGGTTCGGGCCGATCGTCCCGCTCGTCCCGGCCGCAGCGAGCGTGTGACACCCGCCGCAGTTCTGGGTGAAGAGCTTCTGACCGGTCTGGGCGTCGGCGTGCGACTCCGCCTTGCCGCCGGTACCGCAGCCTGCGAGGAGCAGCGCTGCCCCGATGAGCGGGAGCGCGCGCCTCAAGCCGGCGGCGCGCTGCCCGTCGTTCCCAGCTTGGAGACCGCTTCGTCGCGCGTCGGATAGATCGTGAAGACGCGGTCGAGACCCGTGATCTCGAAGATCTTCGTGATGTTCCGGTCGCTGCAGACGAGGGAGAGCTGGCCGTCGTTCGAGCGGAGCCGCTTCACGCCGCCCACGAGCACGCCGAGGGTGGTCGAGTCGATGAACGTCGTGTCGGAGAAGTCGACGACGACCTCCTTGCCGCCTTGCCCGATCACCTCGAGCAGCTGCTGCTTGAACTCCGGCGCCGTGTAGAGGTCGACCTCGCCCGCGAGCGAGATCACGTAGGACTCGCCGCTCAGCTGCTCCGTCTTGATGTCGAAGTTCATAGTCCCCCCGCCTCGGTCGATGGTCGGGCGGGATACTACTTTTTCTTCTTCTTGGGAGCCGCAGGAGCCGGCGAGAGCTCCTTGATCAGCTGCTTGATCTCGTTCGCGGTGGCGGCGTCCGGGTTGAGCTTCAGGTAGCGCTTGTACGCGGTCACCGCGACCGTCGAGTTGCCCCCCGTCTGCGCGACCTGCGCGAGCTGCAGCCACGTGTTCGAGTTCCCGGGCTGGAGCTTCGCGGCCGTCTGGTACGACGAGATCGCGCTCGAGAAGCTCGACTGGGTCGACTGGCCGAGGCTCGTGAGACCGGTGTTCGCCTGCTGCGCCGCCGCCTGCTCGACCTGGTTCGTCCCGAGCGCGGTGCCGAGCTTGCCGGTCGGCATGAACGGGGTGCTCGGCGCGGCCAGCTGGCTCGCCGTGTACGCGTTCTCGTAGGCGCTCTCGTACTGCTGCGCCTGCGAGTACTGCAGGCCGGCGAGCTCGTTCCAGGCCGCCGCGTCCTTCTTGTCGAGCGACGTCAGCTGCTGCAGCGCGCCGATCGCATTGCCGGTCTCGTTCTTCGCCTCGTACGCGGTCGCGAGCTCGCGGTAGCCCTTCGGGTCCTTCGGATGCTTGTCGATGTACTTCTGCGCCTTCGAGACCGACGTGCCGCCGTGCCCGAAGAGGTTCAGGCCGGAGAAGATCTGGTCGAGGCCGCTGTTCGAGCCGGAGCCGACGCCGAGCACGGCGAACGTCGCGGCGAAGAGGACGGCGAGGATCACGTACATCGGCTTCGCGTTCCGCCGCATGCGGACGAAGAAGAGCTGCTGGTTCGGGTTGCCGCCGCCGGCGTGCTTGCGCCGGCCGCCGCGCGCCCGCTGGCGCTGCGGCTGGACCGTCGCCTTCTTCGCCTGCTGCCTCGCTTTGACCGCCGCGCGTGCCATCTCGGGACGCTCAGAGTAGCGCTTCGCGGGCGGCCGGCTGGCGCCGCTCCACGAGGACGGCGAGCCAGATCGAGCCCTCGAAGAGCGCCCACATGGGCAGGACCTCGAGCGCGGTCGTCACGGGATCGGGTCCCGGCAGCGCGAGCCCGACGACCGCCGCGATGAAGTAGCCGAGCCGCCGGTTGCGCCGGAGGGTGCGCGACGAGAGCACGCCGAGGTGGACGAGCCCGAGCACGACGAGCGGCAGCTCGAAGACGACGACGATCCCGAGCAGCACGGTGATGACGAACGAGTAGTAGGGCTTCGCCTGGATCAGGTTGTGGAAGTGCCTGTCGTCGTAGTGCGTGAGGAAGTGGATGGCGCGCGGCAGCAGGATCCAGTAGCCGAACGCGAAGCCGGCGCCCGCGAGCGCTGTCGCGAACGCGACGAGGCTCAGCAGCCGCTGCTCGATCGAGGGGTCGAACGCGGGCAGGAAGAACGCCCAGAGCTGCCACAGCACGATCGGCGTGGACAGCAGGAGCCCGGCGTAGATGCTGACCGTGACCGAGACGGTGAACGGCTCCGTGACGCCGAGCGTCGTCACCCGGCGGCGGTCGACCGGAAGCGGCCGGTTCAGCCAGTCGAGCACGTGGCCGTGGAAGACGAACGCGACGATCGAGCACACGGCGACCGCGCCGAGCATGATGAAGATCCGCCAGCGCAGCTCTTCCAGGTGCTCGACGAGCGTCGCCTCCTCGCCGTAGCCGAGGCGGCGGGGCAGGCGTCTCATGCCCGGCTAGACGGTCTCGTGCTCTCGTTCGCTCGGCGTCGCCGAAGCTGCGGTCGTCGTCTCCGGCGGCGGCAGCTGCGCGGGAGGATCCGCCGGCGTGTTGCCGGTGATGGAGTCCTTGAACTCCCGCATGCCCGAACCGAGCGAGCGACCGATCTCCGGAAGACGCTTGCCGCCGAAGAGCAGCAGCGCGATCAAGAGGATCAAGACGATGTGCCAGGGCTGGGTCAAACCGCTCATGAGCGCGAGAGTAGCACCGTTTTCCTTCGCCGAGGATCGGGGATTCGGGAGTCGTGACGAAGAAACCCCTATCCGACCAGGTGGTCGTCGTGACGGGCGCCTCGAGCGGGCTCGGACGCGCCGTGGCACGCGGGGCGGCCCGCCGCGGCGCGAAGCTCGTCGTGACGGCGCGCGGTGCGGAAGGCCTCGACGCCTGCGTCCGCGAGGCGGAGGCGTTCGGGACGGAGGCGATCGCGGTTCCGGCCGACCACTCCGTGCAGGACGAGGTCGGGCACGTCGTCGAGCAGGCGCTCGACCGCTTCGGCCGGATCGACACGTACGTCGCGAACGCGATGGTCACCGTGTACGCCGAGACGTACCGGTACGAGACCGACGAGCTCCGCCGGATCATGGACGTCAACTTCTTCGGCCAGGTGTACGGGTACTGGGCGGCGCTGCCGCACCTCCGCGACTCGCGCGGGACGTTCCTCTCGGTGCAGTCGGCGCTCGCCTACCGCGGCATCCCCCTGCAGGGCGGCTACTGCGCGTCGAAGGCCGCGCTCAGGAACTTCTTCGAATCCGCCCGCGTCGAGCTCGAGAAGGAGGGCTCGGGCGTCGCGATCTCCGTCGTCCACCCCGGCGCGATCAACACGCCGCAGTTCGACCGCGACCGGCAGAAGATCGGCAAGCAGCCGCAGCCCGTGCCGCCGATCTACCAGCCGGAGCCGTTCGCCGAGGCGGTGCTCCACTGCTGCGAGCATCCGGTGCGCGAGCTGCCGATCGGCTGGGGCGCGCAGAAGCTCCTGTGGGGCCAGAAGCTCTCACCGCGCCTCGGCGACCTGATGCTGCTGCGGATGGGCTGGAAGGGGCAGCACACGAACGAGCCGAAGCCGCTCGACGCGCCTGACAACCTGTTCGAGACGATGCCGGGCGATCCCGGCGCGCACGGCCGCTTCGACGCGCGCTCCCGCCGTTCCACGCTGTGGACGTCGCTGCGTCTGCGCCGCGTGCTCGTCGGCACCGCGCTCGCCGCGGTCGCCGCAGGATCCGTTGAGCTCGCCGCGCAGCGCGTTCGGCGCTCGAGCCTGCTCCGCTAGACTGAGACGCAGCTTGTGCGGGGCAAAAGCCCCGCTTTTTCCGAAAGAAGAGGACACCTTTGTGGGCTTGCTGACGCTCGAGAACCTCCATGTCTCCCTCGAGGACGGAACCGAGATCGTGAAGGGCGTCGACCTCGAGGTCGACCTGAACGAGGTGCACGCGATCATGGGGCCGAACGGCTCCGGGAAGTCGACGCTCTCCTACGCGATCATGGGACACCCGGCCTATGCGATCACCGAGGGCCGCATCCTCGTCGGCGGCGAGGACGTGACGGAGCTCGAGGCGAACGAGCGTGCCGAGCGCGGCCTCTTCCTCGCGTTCCAGTACCCGCATGCGATTCCGGGCGTCACGGTGACGAGCTTCCTCCGCAGCGCGATCAACGCGATCCGCAAGGCGCGGGCGGGCGGCGTCGACGACCCGATCGCGATTCCCGAGTTCCGCAAGGAGCTGCTCGCCCAGATGGACCGCCTGAAGGTCAGCCGCGACCTCGCCTCGCGCTACCTGAACGACGGCTTCTCGGGCGGCGAGAAGAAGCGCGTCGAGATCCTGCAGATGGCGATGCTGAAGCCGCGCATCGCGGTGCTCGACGAGACCGACTCGGGCCTCGACATCGACGCGCTGCGCGTCGTCGCCGGCGGCGTGAACGAGCTCGTCGGCCCCGAGATGGGCGCGCTCGTGATCACGCACTACCAGCGCATCCTCAACTACGTGAAGCCCGAC
>Ga0070741_10006221_pt1 | contig 25824 bp, 21 predicted proteins | sample Coa_R1_4_FD_66440 | JGI IMG/M metagenome (GOLD analysis project Ga0070741, IMG submission 66440) | Surface soil microbial communities from Centralia Pennsylvania, which are recovering from an underground coalmine fire - Coalmine... | ecosystem: Environmental > Terrestrial > Soil > Unclassified ... | reverse complement strand
AGCCATGTACAAGCGTGTTCTTCTCAAGATCTCGGGCGAAGCCCTGGCCGCGGGCCGCGGGTTCGGCGTCGATGCTGTGTTTATCAACGAGATCGCGAATGAGATTGCGCAGGTGGTGCGCACCGGGTGCCAGATAGCCATCGTTGTCGGTGGCGGCAACTTCTTCCGCGGTGTTTCGGAGCAGGCAATTCACATGGACCGTGTGGCGGCCGACCACATGGGCATGCTCTCGACCGTGATCAACGCGATTGCGTTGCAGGACGCGATTGAGAAGACCGGGCTGTACGCGCGCGTGATGAGCGCGATTGAAATGCACGAGGTGGCGGAGCCTTATATTCGCCGGCGCGCGATTCGTCACCTGGAGAAGGGCCGGATCGTGATATTCGCCGGCGGCACCGGCAATCCGTACTTTTCGACCGACACGGCAGCGGCGCTGCGCGCGATGGAGATTGGCGCCGACGTGCTGCTGAAGGCGACCAGCGTCGAGGGCATCTACACCGCCGACCCGAAGAAGGTCGCCGACGCGACGAAGTTCGAGACGATTACGTATATGGAGATCATTAAGCTGGGCCTGCGCGTGATGGACACTACGGCGGTCTCGCTGTGCAAGGACAACAACCTGCCGATGATCATCTTCTCGATGCGCGAGATGGGAAACATCGTGCGTGTTGTGCAGGGTGAAAAGCTCGGCTCGCTGGTTACAGCCTGATCGATGAGCCCGGCGATGCTCCGGGCGTAAACTAATCGCATGGGCATTACTCGCCAGCAGGCGCTTGATTGCTTCGCCTCGGATGATCTGATCGGCATTGGCATGGAAGCCGATGCGGTGCGGCGCAGGCTGCATCCGGACGGCGTGGTCAGCTACATCATCGATCGCAACATCAACTACACAAACTTCTGCACGGAGTACTGCACCTTCTGCGCGTTTTACCGGCCGCTGAAGGGCAAGCTTGCGGCCGAGGGCTACATCCTCGACTTCGACACGATCTACGAGAAGATTCGCGAGACGCTGGAGATGGGCGGCACCGGCGTGCTGATGCAAGGCGGCATCCACCCGGACCTGAAGATCGACTGGTTTGAGCGGCTGTTTACGGGCATCAAGCAGCGCTTCCCCCAGATCTGGCTGCACTGCCTCAGCGCGAGCGAGGTGCTGGCCATTGCAGAGTACTCGGAGCTTGACCTGCGCACCACGATCTCGCGGCTGCGCGATGCCGGACTGGATTCAATTCCCGGCGGCGGTGCCGAGATTCTCGATGACGAGGTGCGGTATCGCATCGCGCGATTGAAGTGCCGGACCGAGGACTGGGTGAGCGTGCATCGCACCGCGCACGAGCTGGGCATGCGCACGACAGCGACGATGATGTTTGGCGTCGGCGAGACGATGGACCAGCGCGTGAACCACTTCGAGGTTGTGCGCAACTTGCAGGAGGAGACGGGAGGGTTCACGGCGTTTATCCCGTGGAGCTTCCAGCCAAAGAACACAGCGCTCGGCGGTCGCGGGTGGGATGAGGCGACCAGTGTCGAGTACCTGAAGACGCTCGCGATCGCGCGCATGTATCTCGACAACATTGAGAATGTGCAGGCGAGCTGGGTGACGCAGGGGCTGAAGGTGCTGCAGATGGGACTGCGCTTCGGGGGCAACGATGTCGGCTCGGTGATGCTCGAGGAGAACGTGGTGAAGGCCGCCGGCACATCGAACTGCACGACGGAAGAGGAGCTGCGGCGCATCATTCGCGACGCCGGTTTCAAGCCTGTGCAGCGCGACACGCTCTACCGGACGATGTTTCTGAATTAGCTATTCCCACTCGATCGTTCCAGGCGGCTTCGACGTAATGTCGTACACGACACGGTTGATTCCGTGCACCTCGCTGACGATGCGGCTGGATATGGTGCGCAGCACGTCGTACGGTAGCGCAGCCCAGTCGGCGGTCATGCCGTCCTCGCTCTCGACCGCACGAATCACGCACGTCGAAGCGTAGGTGCGCTGGTCGCCCATCACACCGACAGACTTCACCGGTAAGAGCACCGCAAATGCCTGCCACAGTTTTGTCGTGAGCCCCGCTCGCTTGATCTCCTCGCTGCAGATGGCATCAGCTTCCTGCAGAAGCGCGACGCGCTCCGGCGTCACCTCGCCGAGGATGCGGACTGCGAGACCCGGGCCAGGAAACGGCTGGCGTTCAAGAATTTCTGCCGGCATGCCAAGGTCTTTGCCGATGCGCCGGACCTCATCCTTGAAGAGATCGCGCAGCGGCTCAATGAGCTTCAGCTTCATGTCCGCAGGAAGGCCGCCGACATTATGGTGGCTCTTGATGACGTGCGAAGGCCCATGAACACTGGCTGATTCGATGACATCAGGATAGAGCGTGCCCTGTACGAGCCAAGCGATCTCTTCGCCGGCGGATTTCTCGGCCTCGAAGATTGTTCGCGCCTCATCATCGAATACGGCGATGAACTCGTTGCCGATGATCTTGCGTTTCTTCTCGGGGTCGGTGAAGCCGGCGAGTTTCGCGAGGAAGCGGTCGCTCGAATCGACTGCGACCACATTGAGGCCGAGCTGCTCGCGCATCGTGCGTTGCACCTGCTCAAACTCGTCTTTGCGCAGCACGCCGTTGTTCACGAAGATGCACGTCAGCCGATCACCGATCGCCTTCGCTACCAGTACAGCCGCGACGCTCGAGTCGACACCGCCACTCAGCCCGCAGATCGCGTGACCCGTCTCGCCGACCTGCGCGCGAATGCTGGCGACTGTCGTCTCGATGAAATGCGCGGGCGTCCAGTCCTGCTTTGCGCCGCAGATGTCGACGACGAAGTTCCGCAGCAGCTCAATTCCTTGCCGCGTATGCGCCACCTCAGGATGAAACTGCACACCCCACATCTTGCGCTGCTCGTTCGCGACGCCTGCAACGGCGTTGGCCGTCTTCGCAACGACACGAAATCCCGGAGCCATCGCCTCCGCGTGGTCGCCGTGCGACATCCAGACCTCGATGTTCTGCGGGAGCCCTTGAAACAGCGGTGTCTGGGCGACGACCTCCACCTCCGCGTGTCCGTACTCGCGCGCGGCCGCAGGAGCCACGCGGCCGCCGAGGTGATGCGTCATGAACTGCAGGCCGTAGCAGATGCCCAGCGTCGGCAGGCCCGTCTCCAACACCTTTGCGTCTGCCTTCGGCGCTGTGTCGTCGTAGACGCTCGACGGTCCCCCCGAAAGAATAATGCCCTTCGGCTTCAACTCCAGCACGCGGCTAAGTGGCGCGGTACACGGAAGGACGACGGAGAAGACGTCGAGCTCGCGAATTCTGCGCGCGATGAGCTGTGTGTATTGCGATCCGAAGTCCAGAATGACGATGGTTGACGAGCCGTGCGTATCCACATCGTCAGTCTAGAGCATCTCTCCTAACCCCTAGTTTCGGCAGGAATCTTTCGAGGTCGTTTTCCTTGAGAGAAAACGACGCCAACGGTATTCGCCTTGAAGGCACCTTCAGGAGAGATGCTCTATCGTGCGTGTCACGTGTGGGGCGGAAGCGGCTCGGGCTCCTGCACAACGGCGTAGCGGCCGTTCGGTGCCTTCATAAGTACCGGAGCGTAGAGGCCGAGCAATTTGCGCTTCCACCAGTTGCCGGTCGCGCGCTTCTCCGCCATCGTGGTGAACCAGTACTGCCAGAGCACGGCGCGGACGTATTTCGGCGGTGAATTTCCGAACGGATTGCCGCGGAACAGTTTCAGCACATCCCCGTCGTTGTCGAGCAGCCGCTCTTCCGTGAGCGGAACAATCTCGTTCTGCTGCCAGTCGCCGAGCGAAGCGAACCAGAGGTTCCAGTCGAACCGCGGCTGATACGGCGCGTAGATGCGTGGACGCTCGTTGAGCGCCTGCGCCTTGTAGCGGAACGGGTAGGGGGTCCAGTTCTGACCATCGTTGGAGCCCTGGAACTCGATCTCGTAGCGACCGCCGGTCATCACGGCGAAGAGGCCATACTGATTAGCGATGCGAAACGGTTCCAGCACCGCGACCGGCGCTGTTGGCAACGGCAACCCGGGAACGACAATGTTGAGCAGCTCGAAGGTGGTGTCGTATGCGATGACTGCGAGCAGAAGCGTGCTGATGGTGAGCTTGAGCGCGTGAAAGGCCCGCATAGCGCCGTGTTGGGGTTCAGCGCCGTGTTCGGCTTCCGTCACAGGCGCCTTATCGTCAGGCTGTGGGAGCAGGAGTTTGTTGCGGTACCGCAGAGGAATCCAGCCTGCAAGCTTTCGGTCGTCGAGCAGGAGAATGCCAAGGCAGAGGACGATGTAATTGAGGAACGCGTAGTTGCCGGTGAGGATGACGGGAATCTCCCACACGGTCACGATAAAGAACAACACCACGCGGACAGCGCGGCCAGCCGGCCACTTGCGCGGAAAGAAGAACAGCAGCACGACCAGGAACTCAAGCACCAGCGTCCCGCCGGCGGTGGCCTTCTGGAACCACTCCGGCAGATGCTGGACATACCATCCAATCCAGGTGGGCAGCGGGCTGTTCTGGTAGTACTCATCCATTGCGGTGAGGTGCCGCCACTGCGGATCGCCGCTCAGCCATTTCACCAGCCCGGATTCAAAATAAATCCTGAACCATTCCCATTGCAGCAGCCAGAGGCTGAGGCGGATGGGCGGATGATTGCCGCCAAGACCAGGACGCACACCGGGCGGAGCGAAGAACAGAGAGATGAAGCCGGCCTCGAGCAGCATGCCGTCGGATTGATAGCCAGAGAAATCCGCGGCAGCGCTGACGAACGCGAGGAAGCAGACAAAACAGATCAGCAGGCTCGCACGCGGCCAGAGATTGAAGAATGCAGCGATGGACGCAAGCAGACCGATCCACATCACCAACACGATGAAGTGGGTGCTGGAGGAAATCCAGAACAGCGAAGGCGCGACCCAGAAGCGGCTCTTGCCGGCGGCATGTGCGACAGCTGCGAGTGTCTCGCCGGCGGGAAGGATGCCGTTCTGGCCAATCAGGCCTTTCACCTGAAACAGCAGCGCAAAGAAAGCGGAGAAGTAAATAGCAGCCAGGGCGCGCAGCCACAGCCACCGCGGGAGCAGAACGGTACGTGGCCCTTGCTCCGACGCGAACAGCCAGCGCACCGGGTTGGAGGGTTGTTCCATCGTGTGTGATTGGAGACTCGCGCTGAACACTTCAGTTGCGTCCTTAATCCGTTTAGATTCGACCGCATACGCTGCGGATGGCGTCGCGCAAGTGATTATGCTCGCCCATGAAATGATCGAAATGTGCGCGATTTCACGGCGAAATTTCGTACAATGAAAGGAAGATGACCGAAACGACGATCGCAGCGCCTGAGGCTCCTGCCAAGGTGCACGCCGCCAAGTACACCCGCAATCAGCCATACATTTCCCGCGTCATTACCAACCAGCGCCTGACCGGCACTGAGAGCGAAAAAGAGACGATCCACATCGAGCTGGAGCTCGAAGAGGGAATGACCTACACGCCCGGCGACGCGGTTGGCATCGTGCCGACGAACCGCGAGAGCCAGGTGGCCGAGGTGCTCCAGGCGCTGGGCTTCAACGGTACCGAACGCGTGCTCGACCACTACAAGGTTGAGATCTCGTTGCATGAGGCGCTGACGACGCGCCTCGGTATCGGCAAGCTGGCACGCGGCAGCGTGAACCAGTACGCGAAGCTCTACGGCGAGAACGTGCCCGCAACCCTGAAGCGGCTGCTCGGTACCGAAAACAAGGCCGCGGCCGAGGAGTATGTCTGGGGCCGCGAATTCGTAGATCTCCTCAAGGACTTTCCAGGCGCCATCAAGCAGCCGCAGGAGCTCTTCAACATCCTGCAGCGGCTGACGCCGCGTATGTACTCCATCGCCTCATCGCAGCTCGCGCATCCCAATGAGGTGCACACGACAGTGCGCGTGGTTCGCTACAACGCGCACGGCGCAGAGCGGCAGGGTGTGTGCTCCGGTCACATGGGGGAACGTGCGCCCGTGGGCTCAACGCTGCCGATCTTCCTGCACGAGAACAATGCCTTCCGCCTGCCGCAGGATCCTGACGCTCCGGTGATCATGATTGGGCCCGGGACCGGGATTGCACCGTTCCGCGCGTTTCTGGAGCATCGTCAGGCGCTCGGCGAGAAAGGACCGATGTGGCTGTTCTTCGGCGAGCAGCGGCGCATCTCAGACTACCTGTATCAGGAGCAGTTCGCGCAGATGCAGCGGGAAGGCGTGCTGACCAAGCTGCACACGGCATTCAGCCGTGACACCGCGAAGAAAGTCTACGTGCAGGACCGCATGCAGGAGAACGCAGCGGACCTCTACGACTGGCTGGAGCGCGGAGCCTACTTCTATGTCTGCGGCGATGCGAGCCGCATGGCGAAGGACGTCGAGAACGCGCTCCTGGACGTTGTCGCGAAAGGCTCGAATCGAACGCTCGAGCACGCAGCGGAGTATCTCGCCAACATGAAGAAGCAGAAGCGCTACCAGCGCGACGTCTACTAAGGATCACGACAGAAGGGAAAGATGGCCGCCTGAGATGGCGGCCGTTTTTCCTTGCGATAGAGCTTTCTCCTGAAGGTGTATACCGAAGCGGCAACCGTTCGTGCCGTTTTCCCGCGAAGAAAACGGCATTTGTTGATTTTTCTGAGGCCGCAATATCAGGAGAAATGCTCTAGGCTGAGGAGATGGCGAAGAAGAGAATAGGCGTGCATGTGGGCGTCGCCGGCGGATGCTGGACTGCCGTACAGCGCGCGGTGGATGCAGGGGCAAATACATTTCAGATCTTCAGCTCGAGCCCGCGCACATGGCGGAGCTCACCGGTGAAGCCGGAAGACGCGAAGAAGATGCGCGAGGCGCGGGCCAGACATGATGTGAATCCGATGGTCTTCCACGCCAGCTATCTGATCAACCTGTGCAGCCAGGTGGAGAGTGTGCGCGCAAATTCTGTGAGCGCGTTTCGCGGCGAGGTGGAGCGCGCCTTGGCCTGGGGCGCAGAGTACCTCGTGCTGCATCCGGGCTCGTGGAACGGGCTCACGCGCGAGGAGGGTTTGCGGCTCGCGGTGCAGGGCATCGAGCGCGCGACGGACGGCTTGCCGTGGCATGACCACAACTTCAAGGTGCTGATTGAGAACACGGCGGGAGCGGAGTTTTCGCTCGGCGGAACGCTGGAGCAAGTCGCCGAATTAGTCGAGCGGCTGCGTGCGTGCGCTCCCGTCGCGGTGTGTCTCGACACATGCCATCTGCACGTGAAGGGCTACGACATCCTCACAACCGAAGGCTGGGCGGAGACGACGAAGCTCATCGATCAGACCGTTGGCATCGACACCGTGCGCGTCTGGCACTGCAACGACGCGAAGGCGCCCGCGGGATCGAAGCTGGACCGGCACGAGCATATAGGTGAGGGCACGATTGGCTCGGCCGCGTTCCGGCGCCTGCTCTGTGACAAGCGCTTCGAGCACGCCGCCTTTATCGCAGAAACCCCGGTGGATGAGCCCGGCGATGAGATGCGCAATGTGATGGCTCTGCGAGCGCTGAGTGCGGCATAACTGCAGCTACCGACGCGAGTAAAACGATTCGCTCACATCGATCGACACAACCGGATGTGACTCAGATCGCAGCCGCTCAGCGAGCGGAAGAAGTTCATCAAACAGAGCATCTGCCATCACACGCTTTGAGGAATGCGGAAGTGGAATCTCACGCTCTCGCATGAGCAGGAAGCCCTCATTGTCATCACTTTCGAAGCCGGCATCCGGCCGCGAGACATCGTTCGCCACAATGGCATCGGGGCCCTTGCTGTGCAGTTTCCGACGAGCTTCTTCCAGCAGATCATGCGTTTCCGCAGCGAACCCGACAACCAGAGTTCCGTGCCTGCGCTCACGCACAGCCCGCATCAGAATGTCCTCATTCTGCACGAGCTCCAGTGTGAGCGTCGCGGTCTTCTTGCGCTTGTGCATGGCCGGTTCAGCCACACGGTAGTCAGCCACCGCCGCGGCCATGAATACCATCGAAGCGCGCGGCAGCTCCTGCAATACGGCTGTCAGCATCTCCTCTGCGGTTGTTACAGCAATTTGTCGGCACGGCAATTCGGGGAGCGGCCTCGCAGCCGAAATCAAAATGACCTCCGCTCCTCTCGCAAGCGCCGCTTCCGCAAGCGCCACTCCCATCTTGCCGCTCGATCGGTTTCCGAGAAACCGGACAGGATCGATCGGTTCGCGAGTGCCGCCGGCAGTAATCAGCACCGTTTCACGCGCCAGATCACGTCCACGCCGCGTAACGCGGAAAACGGATTCGGCAATCTCTTCAATGGGAGCAAGCCTGCCTTCGCCCACCATGCCGCAGGCCAGCTCTCCATGCGCGGGCTCGATCACAACCGCGCCGCGCGCGCGCAGCGTCGCAACATTTGCCTTCGTTGCCGGGTGCTGCCACATCTTCACATTCATCGCGGGAGCAATCAGCAGAGGAGCCTGCGATGCCAGGGAGATGGTCGTCAATAAATCGTCCGCGATCCCATGCGCAAGTTTCGCCAGTGTGTTCGCGGTTGCGGGCGCAATGAGAATAGCGTCGGCTTCCTGAGCGACTCGAATGTGTTCCATGTCGAACCGCTGCGGCTCGTTGAAGGCCGTCTCACTCGTCTCGGGCTCCCAGAGCGATCTGAGCACCTGCCTTCCGCTCAAGCCAGCCAGGGTAAGCGGTGTGATGAATCGCTCCGCATTCGCCGTCATCACCACCTGCACCTCAGCGCCGCCGCGCTGCAGTTCGCGTACCAGCTCCGCCGATTTATACGCTGCGATCCCGCCACACACACCGAGGAGAATCTTCATCGCGTTGTCCCCTCTCCCGGCAGAAGAATGTTGTCGATCAGCCGTGTCTCTCCGACCCAGGCCGCGACCGCGACCAGCGCGCCCGCGCGAGAATCGCTGACGGGCCCCAGCGTGTGCTGATCGACGATCTCCGCATAATCCATGCGCACTCCCGGCGCGCGCTCCAGCCTCTCTCGCAGCACACTGCGCAGACTCGTCACATCCCGGTTCCCGCGCTTGAATTCGTTCTCCACCTCGGTAAGCGCCGCATGCAGCGCGAGCGCCTGCGAACGCTCGCTTGCGCTGAGATATCGGTTTCGCGAGCTCATTGCAAGACCATCTGCCTCGCGCACGATCGGGCAGGTGATCAGCTCAAGGTCGAAGTTCAAATCGCGCACCATGGGCCGCAGCACAGCCACTTGCGCGGCATCCTTCTGCCCGAAAAATGCGCGGTGCGGCTGCACAATGTGAAACAACTTCGTTACGATCGTCGCAACACCGCGAAAGTGTCCGGGCCGCGACGCGCCATCAAGCCTGCTGCCGATCTCTGGCACATCCACGACCGTCGCTGCTCCTGCGGGATACATCTCTTCCACCGTGGGCGCAAACACCACGTCGACGCCTTCGGCCGAAAGCATTTCGCAGTCCCGCTCGAAGGTCCGCGGATACTTTCCGAGGTCTTCGTGCGGGCCAAACTGCAGCGGGTTCACAAAGATGGTGGTGACCACGCAGTCGCAGCTTGCGCGGGCCTCTCGCACCAGCGACAGGTGTCCTTCATGCAGCGCGCCCATCGTTGGAACCAGCCCAACGATCTTTCCCGGAGAGTCTCGTCGCGCCGTCTTCATCGCGTCGCGCATCGAGCTCACTGTGCTCAGGACACGCACGCTGTGTGCTCCACGCCATCAACGACCTCGGCGCCGAATCGTTCCAGCGAAAAAGTCGCGGGAAAGTGATAGCTCTCCTGATCGCTTGGAAACTTCCGCGTTTCTACTGCTTCACGATATGCGCTCAGGCCATTGCGGATGAATGACGCCGCGTCGCCGAAGGTTCGCACGAACTTCGCCGGCTTGCGGAAGGAGAGCGAAAACACATCATGGAACACGAGAATCTGTCCGTCGCAATCCGGCCCCGCGCCGATGCCGATGGTCGGAATCTTCAGAAGCGAAGTGATTTGCAGCGCCAGTTCCCTGGGAATGCCTTCGAGTACCAGCGCGATGGCTCCAGCATCTTCCAGCGCGAGGGCATCGTCGCGCAGTTGAGCGGCAGCTTCCTCGTCCTTTCCCTGCACACGGTAGCCGCCCATGCGATGCAGCGATTGTGGTGTCAGGCCAATGTGCGCAACCACGGGAATCTCTGCCATCGTGAGCGCACGAACGGTATCTGCCCGTGTCGCGCCGCCCTCAAGTTTGACGGCTTCCGCTCCGCCTTCCTTCACCAGTCGCAGCGCGTTGCGCATCGTCTCTTCGGGCGAGACGTGATAACTGCCATAGGGCATATCGACGACCAGCAAGGCCCGCCGCGTGCCCCGCCGCACAGCACGCGCATGGTGCAGCATGTCCTCGATCGTGACGCTCAGAGTATTTTCGTGCCCGAGCACGGCCATGCCCAGTGAGTCGCCAACGAGGACAACGTCAATTCCGGCTTCATCGGCCAGGCGCGCGGTCGGGTAATCGTAGGCTGTGACGGCGGAAATTGCAGCGGCGCTTTGTTTTTGCGCGAGCAGGCTTTGCGGCGTAACCTTCGCCGCAGCGGCAGGACGTACGCCGTCCTGGGGTGTAGTCAGACTCATGTTCTCTCCAGTGCCGCTCCGCGAAAACGCAGATGCAGCCCGAACATCTCAAGTATATGTAATTCCGGCGGTAATTGGCGATGGTAGTCTGGGCGAAAGCGGCGGAGCCGCTGATTCTACGAGACTTTGAAGGACACCATGAAGACAATCTGCCGCTTGATTCTGGCCAGCGCCGTGCTGGCGACGACCTCGTTTGCCTTCGCGCAACAGCAGCAGCAGATGCCGAAGGACGATTTGAATCCAGCGTACAAAGCTCCGGAGCAGCAGACGGATTACGTCAAGCGCGTCGAGATGATTCCGATGCGCGACGGCGTGAAGCTCTATACAGTCATCGTGATTCCAAAGGGCGCGCATGATGCGCCGATCGTGCTGACGCGCACGCCCTACAACGCCGCTGCGCGCGCGGAGCGAACCAGAGGCGCGACGAAGATGATCGATCTGCTGCCCTTGAGCGATGAAGATTTTGTGAAGAACGGCTACATCCGCGTGTACCAGGATGTGCGCGGTAAGTATGGGTCGGAGGGTGTGTACCTGATGACGCCGCCTCCGGTGAACTCGGGCTACAACCCGAGCGGCGCGGACGATACGACGGACGCGTATGACACGATCGACTGGCTGGTAAAGAACGTGCCGGAGTCGAACGGCCGCGTGGGCATGATCGGATCGAGCTATGAGGGCTTCACGGTCGTGATGGCGCTCCTGCATCCGCATCCTGCGCTGAAGGTGACGGCGCCGGAGAGCCCGATGGTGGACGGTTGGATGGGCGATGACTGGTTCCACTATGGAGCGTACCGGCAGACGAACTTCGACTACTTCACCGAGCAGACGACCAAGCGTGGTTTGGGTCATCCTATCGATCGCCCGCACTGGGACGATTATTCAAACTTTCTGGAGGCGGGATCCGCAGGAGATTACGCGCGGGCCGCGGGCCTCGATCAGCTTCCGTACTGGCACACGGTAGAGGACCATCCCGCGTACGACGGCTTCTGGCAATCCCAGGCACTCGACAAGCTGATTGCGAAGACGCCGCTGACTGTACCGACGATGTGGGAGCAGGGGGAGTGGGACCAGGAAGACATGTACGGCGGCAACCATGCGTATCGCGCATGGGAGCCCAAGGATACGAACAACACGATGAACTACCTGGTGATGGGGCCGTGGTTCCATAGCCAGATCAATCGCCAGGGGCGCGGATTAGGACCATTCGAGTGGAATTCCGATACCTCGGAATACTGGCGTCGCGATGTGCTGGTGCCGTTCTTCAATCAGTATTTGAAGCCGGGATCTCCCAAAGCAGATACGCCGCCGGTGCTGATGTATGACGCGGGCCTGGATAAGTGGGACCGGCTGGATAAATTTCCGGTGAGTTGCGAGCAGGGCTGCGAGGTGAAGACGCAACCACTCTATCTGAATGCTGGAGGCACCTTGTCCTTCGAGACGCCGAAGAAGGACGAGACGACTCAATTTGATGAGTATGTGTCGGATCCGGCGAAGCCGGTGCCGTACAGGCCGAGGCCGGTGGGGAACTCGGATGGCACGGGGTGGCGGACGTGGCTGGTGACGGACCAGCGGTTCGTGGATGGGCGGCCGGATGTGCTGACGTATGTGTCGGAGCCGCTGACCAGGGCGATGAAGCTGTCAGGAGAGCCAATTGTGCACCTGATGGCATCGACGAGCGGGACGGACTCGGACTGGGTGGTGAAGCTGATCGATGTGTATCCGGACACGAAGGTGGCGCCGGGCGATGCGGGTGGAGTGTTTCCGGGTGTGATTGGGACGCCGTACAACATGAGCGGGTATGAGTTGCCGATCGGGATCGACATCTTCCGCGGGCGGTACCGCACGAGCTTTGAGCATCCGGAGGCGATCAAGCCGAACGAGCCACTGGAGTACAAGTTCGCGCTGCCGCTGGTGGAGCGTACGATTCTGCCGGGGCACAGATTGATGGTGCAGGTGCAGTCGACGGCGTTCCCGCTGTATGACCGCAACCCGCAGAAGTTTGTGCCGAACATCTTTGACGCGAAGCCGAGCGACTATCAAAAAGCGACGCAGCGGATCTGGCACGAACCGGGAGAGGCGAGCTATATCAGCCTGCCGGTGGTGCCGGCGAGCGAATAGGGGGGTGTCCCCCCCCTCCCCCCTTTCTTGCGCAAAATCTTCCAAACAAAGGACATGAGGGTGGACCTCGTGTCCAAATAGACACAGGTGTGGCAAAAAGTGCTCAGGGGGTGGTGGACGGGCCAGTTGTGGGTCAGGTCGTGTAGTATTTTCCGGGTTAGCTGTCAGACAGGTTTTGAGAGGAGAAGCGATGCGGCTGTTAACTGCGGTGTGTGTGTTGGGTGTGGGGATGGCGGGTGTGTCGGCGCAGGCGGCGAAGGTGTGCGATGTGCGCGCCTATGGAGCGAAGGGTGACGGCACGACGAAGGATACGGCCGCGATTCAGAAAGCCATCGAGGCATGCTCGGATGGTGGGGGAGCGGTGAAGTTGAGCGGAGGCACGTTTGTGAGTGGTCCGATCGTGCTGAAGTCGAACATCACGCTGGATGTGGAGAAGGGCGCGACGCTGCTGGGCTCGCCGGACCGGGCGGACTTCCCGAAGTACACCTTCGCGCGGCATGAGACAGTGCAGCCGCTGGTGAGTTCGTCGAACGCGGAGAACATTACGATCTCGGGCGGCGGCACGATCGACGGCAATGGGCACATCTGGTGGGAGTATGTGCGCGGGGTGAAGGATTCGGGCGTGCTGGGGACGGATCACCCGCGGCCGATGGGCGTTGTGTTCGACCACACCAGGCACGTGCACATGGAAGACATCACGGTGCAGAACTCGGGGTTCTGGCAGATTGTGCCGTACTATGCGGACGATCTGACGTTCCGGAACATCCGGATCCTGGCGCCGCACTCGCCGAATACAGATGCGATTGATCCGTTCTCGAGCTCGAACATTGTGATCGATCATGTGTTTTCGAGCGTGGGTGATGACAATATTGCGATCAAGTCGGGAGCGATCAACTCGCCGGGGCCGGATGCGCCGTCGAAGAACATAACGATTACGGACTGCACGTTTGAGAACGGCCATGGGCTGTCGATTGGGAGCGAGATTGCCGGAGGCGCGCAGAATATTCACGCCGAGCGGATTCACTTCAAGGGAACGGATCAGGGGATTCGCATCAAGGCGAATCGCGATCGCGGGGCGGATGTGTCGAACATCAGCTTCAAGGACATCGACATGGTGGATGTGAAGACGGCGATTCTGATCAGCGAGTACTACCCGAAGGTGTTTCCGGAGGGCGATGTCGCGGCGGCTCCGGTGACGAGGCTGACGCCCGAGTTTCACAACATCGTGATTGAGAACGTGAAGGCGACGGGATCGAAGATGGCGGGCGTGATTGTGGGACTGCCGGAGGCTCCGGTGAAGGACATTGTGCTGAAGAATGTCGATTTGCAGGCGCAGACCGGGATGCAGATTGCGTATGCGAATGTGACGTTCGATCACGTGACGGTGAAGGCGGCGGAGGGGCAGGCGATTGAGGTGGCTCCGAGCGCGAAGGTGACGGGGAAGTAAGCTGGCAGTATGGGTGTGGTGTGGCGAGCGGCGCTGGTGCTGGCGGTTTTTGTGATTGTTGGCTATGCCGCGTCGCATGTGGTGATGGTGCATGAGCTGGCGAACCAGAATGCGCCGTTTGCCGAGGTGCGGCTGGTGTCGTGGATGGCGGGGTTGTTTGCCGGGGGATTGGCGGCGGTGCTGGTGGGGATTGCGGTGGTGTGGAAGCGGTGAGGTAGAGACGGTTTCGTGGTGATCCGTGGGAACGCAGGTTACCTTCCGGGATGACAACAAGAAAAGCAATGGCAAGTGCAAGAACAAAGGCAACGGCAAGGCACTCGCGCGCTACCACGCGCGATACCCCACCCTGCCGCCACGCGTCGAGGGTGGGGCACCTGGCTCTGGGGCTCAGGCGAGGTCGATCAGGAGGCGGGATTCGGCTTCGGCGGCTGGTATGCCGGTGAGGTGGAGAGTTTTGGAGCGGCTGGTTGCGCCGGAGATGAGCTGGATGCTGGCGCGCGGGATGTTGAGGCGCTCGGCGAGAAAGGCGATGAGGGCTTGATTCGCGCGGCCGTCGGTGGGTGGGGTTGTCAGTGAGATTTTGAGGGCGGCGTCGTGCGTGCCTGTGATGGCGTTGCGCTTGGCGCCGGGGTGGACGCGGACTGAAAGAGTGCAGCCGTCAGGTGTGGGGCGGATCATCATTTTGCTTGTAAGGATAGACGTCGTACAGGGGTTTTCTCGCGCGTCTTAACGCGCGATACCCCACGCTCCACCCCGGCGAGCAAGCTCGCCGGGGGCGCGGCCTTTCGCGATGCGAAAGGGTATGCCACCCGGTTCGTTGACGGGGCGCCCGGATTGTCGGGAGTTAGGCGCCGGAGCGGAGGACTTGCTCGATTTCGGGCAGGTGGTAGCGGAGAGCGTCGTGGTCGGAGTTGCAGGGGTGGATGGTGGAGGGCGGGATTTTTTTGAGGACCTGGTCCAGGCGATACCAGGGGCCGAGGATGTGGTTGAGGGAGACGTGCCACTCGGTGCGTCCGTTGTCGTCGGAGGCACGGAGGTAGAGGCGGTTGACCTCGACGACGAGGGTGGCCCAGTCGAGGTTGGGCACGCCCTGGGAGAGTTGCGGCATGATGCGGCCGCCCAGTTCCTTGAAGAGGAAGCTGTACTGATGCATGATCTCGCGGCGGAGGCGGCGCAGGTCGGATTCTGCGGTGCGGCGGTCGAGGTCGAAGATGCGCCTGGCGACGCGATGGACCCAGCGGGTTGGGGGATCAGTCATAGGGCCGATGCAGAGATGGGGCTCTTCAGCTTCTGCGCTACGTGGGCCCGGGGTGCTGGTGGGACTGCCGCATTATCGCATTTCGATTCAGGCCGGATAGATGCGCTTGCCGAAGATGGCGGTGCCGATGCGGACGGTGGTGGAGCCCTCTTCGATGGCGACGGGAAAGTCGTTGGTCATGCCCATGGAGAGCTCGGTGAGGGTGGGGTGGGTGGGCTGGAGCTCGTCGCGCAGGCGGCGGAGGTGGGTGAAGTAAGGGCGGGCGGTTTCGGCATCTTCGGGCGTGCACCAGGGGGGAACGGTCATGAGTCCGCGGACGGTGAGGTTGGTGAGCGGCGCGAGCTGGTTGAGGAGTTGCGGGAGTTCTTCGGGTGCGAGGCCGTGCTTGGTGTCTTCGGGGGAGAGCTTGACCTCGATGAGGATGGGGAGGGTTTTGTGGAGGGCGGCGGCGGCGCGGTTGAGGCGCTCGGCGGTTTTGAAGGAGTCGATGGTGTCGACGGCGTGGAAGAGTTCGGCGGCTTTGTTGGTTTTGTTGTTCTGGAGGGGGCCGATGAGGTGAAACAAGGGAACAGGGATCAGGGAAGAGGGATCAGGGAGCTGCGATAGCTTGGCGGCGAACTCCTGGACGCGGTTTTCTCCGAAGAGGCGCTGGCCGGCGGTGTGGGCTTCGAGGATGGCCTCTGCGGGGTGCATCTTGCTGACGGCCATGAGGGCGACGGTGGCCGGGTCGCGGTGAGCGCGGGCGCAGGCGTCGGCGATCTGGTTGCGGACCTGCTCGAGGTTGGAGGCGATGGACATGCTTAGAGGGTAGAGGATAGATGGTAGAGGTAGAGGGCTATCGGAGTGTCGGCTGGCGGACGGAGCTTCGAAGGCGCGCTAAAGCGAAGAATCGAAAGACTGCATCCGGCGGGGGACTTTTCCCGTCCTACGATGTAAATAGCGGTTGTCGGGGCGACGACCCACAACATGTGTCCTGATACCGTGTTGAAAGAGGATGGTTTCCCCCACGTTGAAGGAGTACAGAGGTATGTTGATGTCCCAGATTCGATGGATTTCATTTAGCGGCCGAGCCTTGGCCACGGTGGCACTGATGACGACCGGCGGCTTTCTGCTGCATGCGCAGACGGCGTCGCCGAGCGGAACGTCTTCAGTGCAGAGTGTTTCGGCGCAGGAGCCGATCTTTGAGCAGACGGCGCAGGCGAACGGCGGTGAGCTGTATTCGACGAGCAACGCCGAGATGAGCGGGGTGGCGGACGGGACGACGCAGGTGGCGTCGAACACGGTGCCGGCGTTTCACTTCCTGGACGCGATGCAGTATGGCGGCGGGCGGCAGCGGTATGGACGGCCGAAGTACCGGGGCGGCAATACGAACGCGGATGGGTCGCCGAAGTGGGACTTTTATGTGGGCGCCGGATTCCAGATGCCGGTGGGAACGCAGTTCAACTATGCGACGACCGGGTGGGGATTTGCCGGCGGCGGCGGGCGGATGTTCAACAAGCTTGCGGGCGTGAATCTGGAGTTTAACTATGACCATTTCGGGATGACTGGAGCGGCAGTGGATTATTACTCGGGACTGTACGGCGATCCGTCGAACACGAACGGCTTCGGCGGCAACGTTCACGTGTGGTCGCTTTCGCTGCAGCCGGTTATCAATCTGAAGGCAGGCGAAGGTTGGGGAGCGTACGTTACGGGCGGCGTCGGGTTCTACCACAAGGTATCGAACTTCACGCTGCCGCAGCAGCAGGAGTATTGCGATCCGTACTATGGGTTCTGCGAAGGGTATATAGCGAACGCGAATATTGATCACTACACGTCGAATGCTCCCGGGTTCGATGGGGGCTTCGGTTTCACGTACAAGATTTCGCGATTTGCGAATGAGAGGTTCTTCGCCGAGGTTCGTTACACGTACATGCTGAACACGTACAAGCCGGGCCTGACGGTGGCGAACGCGCCGACCTACACGGGCAACAACCTGTTTCCGCAGAACAGCCAGCGGACGTCGTATATCCCGGTGAAGTTCGGATTGCGGTTCTAAGTGGCTGGATGTGAGTAGAGGAAAGGCCCGCTTCGGCGGGCCTTTTGCTTTGCGGCGAGTGCAGCTCAGACGCCGACCGGGTAGGGCTTTTCGTGCATGGCGTCGCCGCGCGGGCTGCGGCGCTCGAAGAGGCCCTGGAAGAGGCTGAGCAGGCCGGTGTACCAGTAGCCAAGGACAAAGAGCAGAAGGAAGGGGACGGTGAAGTAGTTCTCGGTGGAGACGGCGTACCAGACGGTCGCGGTGAAGTAACAGCCGATGAGAATCTCGATCCAGGGGATGATGCCGAGGCGCTTGCGGTACTTCTTGGCCTGATGCTTCTCGCCCTTTTTCAGGACGCGGTACTTGGGGGTGCGGGCGAACGCGGACTTGATGCCGAAGAGGGCTTCGAGGACGGCCTTGGTGTTGGTGATGGTGAGGCCGATGCCGAGCGACATGAGGAAGGGCAGGTAGAGGAAGGTCTTGTACCAGGTGCGCGGGAAGAGCTCCTTCTGGCTGACGAGATAGAAGCTGGAGATGGACATGGTGGAGGCCATGAAGAGGGGGAAGTCGATGAGCATCATCTGCAGCCAGCCCTGGTAGGAGCGGATGATCATGGCGGGCATGAGCAGTGTGGAGAGGATGATCATCAGCGGGTAGCTGATGTTGGCAGTGAGGTGGTACCAGGCTTCGATCTTGGTGTGGAAGGGCGCGCGGGAGCGGAAGACGGAGGGCAGGATCTTTTTGCTGGTCTGGATGAGGCCCTTGGCCCAGCGGGCCTGCTGGGTTTTGAAGGCGGTCATCTCGATGGGCAGCTCGGCGGGGCACTCGACGTCCTGGAGGTATTTGAACTTCCAGCCTTTCAGCTGAGCTCTATAGCTGAGGTCGGTGTCTTCGGTGAGGGTATCGTGCTGCCAGCCGCCGGCTTCGTCGATGGCCTGCCGCCGCCACATGCCAGCGGTGCCGTTGAAGTTGAAGTAGACGCCGGCGCGGCTCCGGCCGCCGTGTTCCAAAACAAAATGCCCGTCGAGGAGGATGGCTTCGACCTGGGTGAGGAAGCTGTAGTTGCGGTTCAGGTGGGTCCAGCGGGTCTGGACCATGCCGATCTTGGGGTCGGTGAACTGGTGGACGACGCGGTGAAGCCAGTCGGGCGGAGGGACGAAGTCGGCGTCGAAGATGGCGATGAGTTCGCCTTTGGCTGACTTGAGACCTTCCTCGAGGGCTCCGGCCTTGTAGCCATGACGGTTGGTGCGGTGGAGGTAGACGATGGGCTGCGGCGGGAGGCCTTCGGCTCCGGTGGCGTAGCGCTGGACGATGGATTCGGCGACGGTGACGGTCTCGTCTGTGGAGTCGTCGAGGAGCTGGATCTCAAAGCGATCGCGTGGGTAGTCGATGCGGCAGCAGGCGTCGATGAGGCGGTCGATGACGAACTGCTCGTTGTAGATGGGGAGCTGGATGGTGACGAAGGGGAGCTTGCTCTCCGGGAATTGTGCGGGCGGCTCGTGCGAGTGGGCGGCTTTGCGCTTGTTGCGGTAGTAGAGCCAGACGAGCTGGTAGCGGTGGATGCCGTAGAAGGCGAGGATCACCATCACGACGAAGTAGGGGACGAGCAGGCAGACGTCGAAGGTGTTCCAGCGATAGTCGCCCTTGAACGTCCGGTCGGCGTAGTGCGTCCTCCAATAGTGCGCGAGGCCGTGCTGATCGGCGAGGAAGAGCGCAAGGGCGTGGATGGGGTGGGTCAGGGTTACGGCTCCCGGGGAGAGGTCGGCTGCCCTTAGTTTACGCGACAGCGTCTCCGAGATCCGGGTCCGAGGCCGGGCCGCAGAAGCGCATTTTGAGGGATTTGCGGGCTGCGTGTTCGGCTATTTGGATGTCGGCGCGCCGTCTGACAGAGATTCGGCGTGTGCGGCGGAGGCGGTCTCGTGAACCAGGCCGATGCCGCTGTAGACGTTGCGCGGGTTCCAGAGGGACCATCCGTCGGTGTGGTCGGCGTCGGCGGCGGAGATCTGGGTGGCGACCTGCTCGGGACCGAAGACAACGTGGCCAAAGGCGTAGTCGCGGAAGGCCTGGAGCCAGGGGCGGAGCTTGAGCGGATTGATGTCTGTTCGCTTGATGCCGCGGTCGAGGGTGAGCTTGATGGTCGAGTGGATGTCGTCGATGTTGTCGACGGGCTTGGCGTGGCCGGGGATGCCGTGCGCGAAGCCGGAGGGGTAGAGCATCGGGCAGAGGTAGTCGACCTTGTCGACGAGGTGATTGAGCTGCTGGCCGATGCCGGTGTCGTTGGTGTTCCAGAAGGTGTAGCCGAAGATGTCGGCGGAGAGGAAGACGTTGTAGGGAACGAGTGCGGCGTGGGCGTCACCGAGGAAGCTGGAGATGGTCTGGATGCGGCTGGCCTCGTCGGTCGGACCGTGCACGATGAGCTTGGAGTTGGAGTCGGGGAAGCGAACGTAGTCGTACTGGACTTCGTCGAAGCCTGCCTTGGCGGCTTCGACGCCGATGGCGATGTTGTAAGCGCGGACTTCAGGCTGAGTGGCGTCGGTCCAGTGGAGGCCTTCGCGGTCGTGGAAGAGTGAACCGTCTGGCAGGTGGATGGCGAGGTCAGGGCGCTTGGTGGCGAGTGGATCGTCCTTGAAGGTGACGATGCGGGCGATGATGTAGATGTTTTGTGCGTGCGCGGTTTTGACGAGGTCTGGAAGCGAGTGGATGGTGGTGACGTTGCGCGCCCCGATCTGTTTCGCGAGCGGGATAGCGCTGGGGTAGACGAGCTGGCCGTGGTCGCTCTTGATGTTGACGACGATGGCGTCGGCGCCGCCGCGCTTGATGATGTCGAACGCGGAGTTGCGGAGGACGGATGAGGCGATGCCGTACTCGGAGAGATAGAGCGCGTGGACAGCGAAGGGATGCAGCTCGATGGCGCCCTGGTGATTCTGGATGTCGGCCGCGGAGACGGTGACGGCGCGGTAGCCGGGAGCGCGGGCCATGACGCTTTGAGCGCCGGCGGGAAGGGTATAGCTGCCGTTGGTCGCGGTGAGGACGTGGCCGTTGACGGTGACGGTGGGATCGAGGACGGCCTGGTGGGTTGTGCTGTTGACCACGCGGATGGCGCCGGAGTTGGTGGTGTTCTGCGCGAGTGCGGCGAGGCAGGAGGCGGACAGCGCGAAACCGGCGGCAAGGGAGAGGAGATTCTTCGAAGAGGGGTGCATAAGGGAGGGTTGGCCTATTGTTCCTTCGATGTGGAGTAGACCACGGAGATTGGACGCAAAAGAATGACAAAGATGGGTGAGGAAGCTGGGCGGGTACGGCTCAGTGCGAGGCGCGGTAGCCGACGAAGGCGCCGATGAGGAAGGCGAGCGGGACGGCCCAGAGGCGAGTGAGCGGCCGGCGTGCTGAAGATCCGAGCGGCTTTGCAGGCGGCGACAGGGGCGAGACTACGGGCGCAGATCGCAGGAGCTCAGGTCCTGAGATAGCTGCAGATGGAATGGGTTCGCGCTGGTGGAAGCGGACGCGGTAGGAGCCTTTCGGGACTTCGAAGACGAGAGGGTCGCGGTGGCCTTCCTGGGCGTAGTACTCGAGCAGACGGGAGCGCAGGCGGCCGGCTTCTACGCGGACGGTGTTGTTGACGGCTGGATCGTAGGAGATGTCGCGGTCGAAGACGTCGATGGCGATGCTGTACTCCTTGAGTTGCTCGCCGGGGTGGCTTTGGGTGTGATGGACGATGTAGCGGAGAAAGAGCTGACTGCGATGCGCCCGGCTGAAGGTGCGGGAGCGAAGGATGCGGTCGAGCTGAGCGGTTACGGGGCTATCGTCGCGAAGCGGTGGAGATGGAAGGCTCGGAGAGGGCGAGCGGCGGCGAGATAGCGTGCTGGGGGCGAGTGTGGGCACGGAACTCGATGGCTTCCAAGCTTCTGAATTTGCAGAGTGGCCGATGTAACTTACGAGCCCGAGGTTGCCATGTGCGGCTGCCGAGAGCAATGTATTGCGGTTCAGCGTCTATGAACGCTGCTTCATTCACTGAGGGAGTCTCTTATGCTCAGCCCGATGAAATGTGTCCTGCTGCCTATCTTCGGAATGGCAGTGAGCATAGCGCCGCAGGCGCTTCCAGCACAACTATCCGCTAATGCAAGCGTAGTTGCAACCGGGCTTAACGCGCCGCGGGGGCTGCGCTTTGGGCCGGAGGGCGACCTATATGTGGCGGAGGCGGGAACGGGAGGGTCGAACCTGACGTCGGACTGTCCGCAGGTGATCCCGCCGGTGGGACCGTACAAAGGCGGCATGACGGCGGACATTTTGAAGTTCGACAGGAACTGGAACCGGACCACAGTGGCGAGCGGATTGCCATCAACGGTGGATGCGATGGGTGATCTGCAGGGCGTGTCGGACCTCCAGTTTATGAATGGGACGCTGTATGCGCTGGAGGCGGGTGGCGGCTGCTCCCACGGGAACGACGTTTACCCGAGCGGCGTTGTGTCGGTGAACACGTCGAATGGCAACTGGCACTACATCGCGGACCTAAGCGCGTTCATGCACGCGCATCCGGTGCAGTATCCGAATGCGTCGGACTTCGAGCCGGATGGAACGCCGTATTCGATGACGAGCGTGAATAATGCGCTGCACCTGATTGAGCCGAATTCGGGTGAGCTGCTGCGGGTGGATCCGTGGAGCGGGAATATCACGCGGGAGATCGATTTTTCGGCTTCGCAGGGCCACTCCGTGCCGACATCGGTTGTGCACCACAACGATGATTTTCTCGTCGGCAACCTAAATGTGTTTCCGATTGAGCCGCACACGTCGCGGGTGATGACGGTTTCGAATTTCCCGGCGGGGATGGGGACTGGAGTGCCGGGGTTGAACGTTCCAGGGCCGTATTACGTGACAGCATCGAAGGCCAGGTTTGCGACGGTTACGGGGTTGGCGATCGGGCCGAATGGAGCCCTGTATGTGCTGCAGATGGCACCGGACACGCCGTCAGAGTATCCGCAGCCGGGCTTTGGCAAGGTGACGAAGATCAATCCTGACGGCTCGCTGAAGGATGTGGTGACCGGGTTGTCAGTGCCGACGGCGATGACGTTTGGCCCGAACGGGAAGCTGTATATCTCGAACTTTGGCGCGGCGCCTGCAGGGGCAGGGCAGATCGTCGTGGCGACGGTTCCATAGAAGCTGCAAAGGACGACAAGGCGACTCCCGGGGCGATGCTCCGGGAGTTGTGTTTTTTGGAGGCGGGAGTTTGAGGGGGAGGGTGCGATGAAGGTATAGACTGCGGCTACTCTTCGGGCCGACTGTGTTTCGGATTTCATTCTGGTGGGGTGAGTGATGCGCGTTGGTCTATGGGGTGTGGTGGTGCTGGCGGTTTGCGGGGTGAGGGCCGGAGTGCAGACAGCGCGGGCGCAGAGTGGGAAGAATCCGGGCGAATTGAAAGGCGGCTACACGTTCAAGGAGGGTGGGTGGACGTATGTGCATTTGGAGGGGACGCCGCATGAGATTGGGTTTCAGCACGGGTATCTGCTGAAGGATGAGATCGACGACAACCTGAGCGTGTACAAGCTGGAGGCGACGAATGTCTATCACCGCGACTGGAGCTTCTTTCGCGAGGCGGCGAAGAATGTGCTCTGGCCGCACATTGAGCCCGAATACCAGGCGGAGCTGCAGGGGATTGCGGATGGGTTGAAGGCTAAGGGGGCTGAGGGCTCTGCGGACCTGTGGGATGTAGTCGCGCTGAATGGTGATTTGGAGCTGACGCAGTACTACCTGCCGATGGTGAATGCGCGGGAGAAGAAGACGAATCCGGAGAAGGCGAAGGCGCAGGGACGGTGCTCGGCGTTTATGGCGACGGGGAGCGCGACCAAGGACGGCAGGATTGTGATGGCGCACAGCAACTGGTCGAGCTATGCGGAGGGTGAGCGCTGGGTGATGGTGTTCGACATCCAGCCGGAGCATGGGCTGCGCATGCTGATGGATGGGACGCCGGGTGTGATCACGAGCCAGGATGACTTCGGCGTGAACTCCGCGGGGCTGATGATTACGGAGACGACACTGCCGATGGCGGCGGGGTTCGACGAGCAGGGGATACCGGAGTTTGTGCGCTCGCGGAAGGCGATGCAGTACGCGACGTCAATCGACGAGTATGCGGCGATTATGCGCAAGGGGAATAACGGCGGATATGCGAACTCGTGGATGATTGGGGATCGCAAGACGGGTGAGATCGCGTACCTGGAGCTCGGGCTGCATCACACGCCGCTGACGAAGAAGAAGGATGGGTATTTTGTTTCGGCGAACTTTACGGTGGATCCGCTGGTGATTCGCGACGACACGCCGGGGTTCGATCCGAAGAATATGTCGAGCAGCATGAATGCGCGGCGCGTGACGGGCGAAGCGTTTATGAAGAACCACGGCGGCGAACTGGATACAGCGCTGGGAGAGGCGTATCTGAGCGACCACTGGGACAGCTTCGAAAAGAAAGAAGACCCGGGCAAACGCAGTCTGTGCGGTCATGAGGAGACGAGCGCGGAGGGTGAGCCGGTGTGGGGGAATCCTCCGTTTTCTCCAAGCGGCGCGGTGACCGGCGAGGTGACCGACTCTGGCATGGCGGCGAAGATGAGCATGATTGTGCGCGCGGGACATCCGTGCGGTGCGGACTTCATCGCGGTGCCGTTCCTTGCGGCGCATCCGGAGTTCGCGTGGCAGAGGCCGATTCTGCACGACATGAAGGCGGGGCCGTGGACGGAGTTCAGCACAGGGCAGACGTCGCCTGGAGGGATTCAGGAGGCGGCTGCGGGGCGTTAGATCGCGGCAGTTCGTAGCCCGATAGAGCCTTTCGTCATGTGGCTGACAGAGCCTGAAGTGGTACAAGGAAAGCGCTTCTGCAAGAGTTGATTCCCCTGGCTCTTTGCGGTTTGACAGTGCTATGACCCGCACGGAGAATGGGCCCCAGATTCCGCTTTAGAGCAGCATATACGGGCTTTCACCAAAGGAGTATCTCTGTGCACAAAATCGGTCGCAGTTTCTTCGCCGCGGCGGCGCTGGGGACGATGACGTTCATCGCTCAGGCGCAATCGTTTATAACGCACCATGTGCGTGACGTTGTTCGCAACGGGCAGGCTCAGTCGAACGGAAACCTGCCTCAAAACCAGATGATGAATCTGGATCTCGTTCTTCCGGTGCGCAACCAGGCAGCGCTGGACCAGTTTGTTGCCGACGTCTATGACCCGGCCAGCGCAAACTATCATCACTTCCTGACGCCGCAGCAGTTTACGGCGCAGTTTGGCCCGACGCAGGCCGACTATGACGCGGTCGTGCAGTTCGCACAGATGCACGGTTTCACAGTGACCGGCGGAAGCCGCGACGGACTGGATGTGCAGGTGCGTGGACCGGTATCGGCGGTTGAGGCTGCCTTCCACGTTCACATGCAGACGTACAAGCACCCGACGGAGAACCGCAACTTCTTCTCGCCGGACCAGGAGCCGACAACGGATCTTCCGATCAACCTGTGGCACGTTACAGGCCTGGACAACTACTCGATTCCGCATCCTATGCTGGAAACGAAGGCCGCTTATGCGGCGGCGCATGGGATCGATGCGAGCAAGGTGGTTGCGAATGCGACGACCGGCAGCGGACCCTCGGCTTCGTTCCTCGGCAGCGATATGCGCGCGGCCTATTACGGCAGCGGAAGCCTGACGGGGGCAGGGCAGAATCTTGGCCTGCTTGAGTACTACGGAACGGACCTCGCCGATCTGCAGACCTACTACAAGAACGTAGGACAGACGTACCCGAACAATGTCACGGTGCTGTCGACGGACGGCACGAGCACAAGCTGCACGTATCCCAGTTGCGACGATACGGAGCAGACGCTGGACATGACGCAGGCGCTGGGCATGGCGCCGGGCCTGGCGAGCATGACGATGTACGTGGGCTCGAGCGATACGGCGATTCTGAGCTCGATGACGACGCACAGCCCGCTGCCGACGACCATCGGCTGCTCGTGGGGATGGACGCCGGCGGATCCGAGCACGCTGAATCCTTACTTTGAAAAGATGGCGGCGCAGGGGCAGAGCTTCTTCACCGCTTCGGGCGACAGCTCGACCTGGACGAAGACGGGCAGGAGCGCGGCGTGGCCGGCGGACAATGCGTATGTCATCTCGGTGGGCGGAACGGACCTGACGACGTCCAGCGCGGGCGGACCGTGGGCGTCGGAGACGGCGTGGGTTGATTCGGGCGGCGGCATCTCGCCGGACAACATCGCGATTCCGTCGTGGCAGCAGTACTCGGGTGTCATCAACTCGAGTAATCGCGGCTCGACGACGTTGCGTAACGGGCCGGACGTTTCGGCGAACGCGAACTTCACGTTCTACACCTGCGCGGACCAGACAAGCTGCCTCGCGAATAGCTATGGCGGAACGAGCTTTGCGGCTCCGATGTGGGCGGGTTA
>Ga0070741_10006220_pt1 | contig 25827 bp, 21 predicted proteins | sample Coa_R1_4_FD_66440 | JGI IMG/M metagenome (GOLD analysis project Ga0070741, IMG submission 66440) | Surface soil microbial communities from Centralia Pennsylvania, which are recovering from an underground coalmine fire - Coalmine... | ecosystem: Environmental > Terrestrial > Soil > Unclassified ... | reverse complement strand
CTCGCCTACGCGCTCGACCGCGTCGCGTCGCTTGCTGCGGACCACGGGCTGACGGCCGGCTATCACCCTCATTTGACGACGATGGCCGAGACGCCCGAGGAGATCGCGAAGGTCTTCGACCGCACCTCGATCGGCTTTTGCCCGGACACCGCCCACCTCGCGGCCGCCGGCGGCGACATCCGGGAGCTCGTCGCGCGCTACCGCGACCGCGTGCAGTACGTGCACCTGAAGGACCTCACGCGCAAGCCGTTCGCGTTCGAGCCGCTCGGCCGAGGCGAGCTCGACCTCCACGGCTTGCTCGACGATTTGCGCTCGTCCGGCTTCGCCGGCTGGGTCACGACCGAGCTCGACAGCTACGACGGACCGGCGGCGGAGGCGGCGCGGGAGAGCTACTCGTTCGTCAGCGGCTAGCGTACGGCGAGCTCGGCGTGTCGGGCTGATCCGCTCCAACACCGCCGACGAGATCGACCATTTTCTGACTCGGCTGCATGCGTGCTGCAGCTCGGATCGCTCGAGTTACCGACACGTACGCTGCTGCTTCCGCTCTAGCGCTGTAGTCGTCTATTTGTCCTGGTGGAGGATCGGTCGCCGGCTCTTGCGGGACGAGGCGACCCACCGTGGTGTGGACGCCGAGCGTCTGCGGCTGTATACAAATGTGACTTGTGGTGCTTTGGACTCGCGTGATGAACACTCTTTCGGGGATGTAGTGGCGCTCAAACCTGTTGCGAGAGCGTCGAGTCTTCGAGAGAGGGCAGCGGTTGCGATTCGCGCCGGCATCATCACGGGCGAGATCGAAGAGGGAAAGATCTACTCTGCTCCGGCGCTCGCGCAGACGCTCAACGTCTCGGCCACGCCTGTTCGCGAGGCAATGCTCGACCTGGTGAACGAAGGGCTCGTCCAGACGGTTCGCAACAAGGGCTTCCGCGTCATCCCGCTGACCGAGCGAGATCTGGACGAGATCTTCGAGATCCGCGTCTACTTGGAAGTGCCCGCGGTTGCAGAGCTCGCTGGGCGTGCGCATCTGCTCGGAGACGAGACGTTTGCACACCTGCAGTCTTTCATCGAGGACCTCGAAGCCTCAGCCGAGGCTGAGGATGTGGCCTCCCTGATCGAGGGCGACCGCAGATTTCACCGCGAGCTCCTCGTGCTCGCCGGAAACGGACGCCTAGCCGAGCTCGTCGACCGCATGCGCAGCTACACGCGGCGCTACGGCTACCGCCAGCTGGACAAGGCGACGCTCCTGCGCGTCGCCGCCGACCACTGGCGGATACTCGACGCCCTGGCGACCGGCGACAAGGATCTCACCAGGGAGGTCATGCAGGATCACCTGGCCGCGAACCGCGGGATTCTTGCTGGCGGTCGCAGCCCCTCGGCCCCCCTGGCGTAGCCACCAGTACAAAAGGCAGGTTAAAGACTGCCGGCGGCGCTTGACCGAGGTAGTGCTATGTGACATTGTACCGCCGTGCTAGAAGTGCTCGACACGCTATGCGGGCGGGTCGGCTAGGTGCAGACGCAGCAGATCCACCAAGCCCGCGACGTCGCGGAGGTCAAGGACGCAGTCCTGCGTGCGGTCGACGGGGATCGAATCCTGACGCTCGAGCAAGGCGCCGTCCGCATCCCGAGCCTGACCTTCGAAGAGCACGGCGCGTGCGATTTCTTCGCGCGCCAGATGGAGGCGCTTGGACTCGAGGTCGACATCTACGACGTGCGCGACCCGCACGGCGGCGCCAAGACCTCGCGCCAGCCGGTCGGTCGGCTTCGCGGAACCGGCGGGGGCCATTCGCTGATGTTCCAAGGCCACATGGATCACGTGCCCCTCGTCGGTGTCTGGGACCGCGACCCCTTCAGCGGTGACTTCGAAGACGGGTGGATCCACGGCCGCGGCTGTCAAGACGACAAAGGCGGCATTGTCTCCGCCATCGGTGCCGTCGCCGCGCTCCTGGCGGCTGGCGTGCGGCTGCGCGGTGACGTCCTCGTCTGTCCGGCGATGGGTCACAAGTCCGGCGCCATCGGCGCGAAGGACTTGATCGAGCGCGGCATCGTCGCGGACTATGCCGTCAACACGGAAAACTCGGGCAACGGTCTCGCGACTGTCACCGTCGGCGTGGTGAAGGCTCGTTTGCATGCTCGCGCGGACGGAGTGCACATCATGCAGTCGCGCGAGCCGAAGGGTTTCAACCGCTTCGACCAGGTCGCGCGCGTGATTCTCGCGCTCGGGCCGAGCTGGCGGAAGGTCCCCGCCGGCGGCTGGCTGAGCTACGAGGAGTGCGACGACCTGCCCGACTTTCCGCAGCTCCACTTCGACGAGATCGAAGGCGACTTCTTCGAGCCGCGGGCAAGTGTCGAGCTGCAAGTGCGCACAGTGCCGGGAATGACAAGCGACTCCATCCGTGCCGACCTCGAGCGCGTCGTCGAGCGGCTCATCGGCGACGATCCGACGCTCGACATCGAGATCGAGATCCCGCCCAAGGAAGGACAGTACGCGGGCTGGGACTGGCCGCCAATGAAGATCGAGCCGGGCGACCCGCTCGTCGTCGCGATGATCGACAACCACAAGCGCGTCACGGGTGAGCAGCTCGAGCCCGGCGCCGAACCGAGGCTCGGAGCAGTGGGCGACGCCTCGTTCCTCGAGGCCGCCGGGATGAAGACCGTGCTGTACGGCCCCGGCACGAGCACGATCTTCTCTTCCTGGCCGACCGCCAACGAGCGTGTCTCGCTCGATGAGCTCATCGTTGCGGCAAAGGTCTACGCCCTCACTGCGATCGACATCTGCGGACTGGGTGACTCGACGTGAGCGCTCCCGTCACGGAACGCGTCGAGCAAGCGAAGGCGGCGGCGCTCGATGCCCTCGACGAGCAGCGCGTGCTCGCCCTCGAACAAGGCTGTGTCCGCATCCCTAGCGACACCTACGAGGAAGGCCCGGTCGCTGACTTCTTCGCGTCCTACATGACGAGCATCGGCCTCGACGTCGAGATGATCGACGTCGTCGACCCCTTCGGCTCGGGACAGCGCTCGCGCCAGCCCGTCGGAGTTCTGCGCGGTACCGGCGGCGGAAGCAGCCTCATGCTCAACGGTCACATGGACCACAACCCTGTGGTCGGAGAGTGGGAGCGCGATCCCTATAGCGGCGATTTCGACGGGACCTGGATCTACGGCCGCGGCTGCCAGGACGACAAGGGCGGAATCGTCTCCGCAATCAGCGCAGCGGAGACTCTCCTCAACGCCGGTATCCGACTCAAGGGAGACCTGCTCGTGTGCCCGGTGGTCGCGCACAAGTCAGGAGCCATCGGCACGCAGGCTCTGATCGAACGCGGATTCCGGGCCGACTACGCGATCAACACGGAGAACTCGGGCAACGGTCTCGCCACTGTCACTGTGGGCGCGCTGAAGGGCCATCTTCATGCATACGCGACGCCGACTCATGCACACAGCCCCGCCGAACGAGTTGCGCGCTATGTCAGTCGCGTCGAGCAGATCGCTGCGGTCATTCGCGCGCTCGGCCCTGCGGAACGGCGTGTCGCTGAAGGTGCGTGGCTCACGTACGAGCCGTGCGCCGATCTGCCGGACTTTCCAATCGTTCACTTCGACAGGATCGTCGACGCTGCGTTCGCGAACAGAACAACGCTCGAGTTCCACTTGCGCACGGTTCCCGGGATGTCAAGGGAGTCTGTGATGGCAGACCTCGACCGAGTCATCGCCACGATTGAAGAAGAGAACCCGAATGTCGATCTGCGGTATGACATCCCTCCGAAGGAGGGCAAGTACGGCCCCGGCTGGGATTGGCCCCCCGTGAGCGTCGACGTAAACGATCCGCTCCCGTCGGCCGTCATCGACGCGCATAACCTCGTCACCGGCTCCGCGCCTGCTGTCGGCGCCGAGCCTCGCCTCGGCGCGGTCGGCGATGCGTCCTTCCTGCAACGCGCCGGCATCACGTCGGTGCTGTACGGCCCGGGTGACATCCGGACGTTCAAGGTCTGGCCGACGCCTGACGAGCGCGTCTCACTGGCGGAGCTCGTCGTTGCCGCGAAGGTGTATGCGCTGACGGCGATCGACATTTGCGAGCTCGCGTAGCCCTTGCTCGCCGTTCGCTGCGGAACACTGATCGACGGTACCGAGGCCGCCCCGCGTCCCCATGCTGTCGTGCTCGTCGACGGGGAGCTCATAGTCGACGTAGGCGGTCCCGAGCTTGCCGAGGGGGCCGTCGAGGTCCTGGATCTCTCGACGAAGGTCGTCGTACCGGGCGTCATCGACCTCCATAACCACATCTGCTTCGACGGCGAGCCCGTCGGGCACCTCGACGGCGATCCGATGTTGATGCCGTTCCGCTGCGCGCGCAACATGCGTCGCCTGCTGGCAGCCGGGGTCACCTCGCTGAGGGAGGCCGGCGCTCCTCACGGAATGAGCTTCGCCGCGAAGGACGCGGTCGAGGCCGGCATCGTCGAGGGCCCGAGGCTCTTCGTCAGCGGCGTACCGCTCGTCATGACCGGCGGACACGGCTGGAACATCGGTCTCGAGGTCGACGGGGCTGACGAGGCGCGCAAGGGTGCCCGCCAGCAGATCAAGCGCGGAGCTGAATGGATCAAGCTGCTCGCAACCGGAGGCGTCGTGACCAAGGGCGAGCAGCTCGGGGCTCCCCAGATGACGCTCGAGGAAATGACCGCGGCGTGCGAAGAGGCGCACAAGGCGAACCGCCGCGTCCTCGCGCACGCGATGGGGCCGGTGGGAATCCAGGGCGCGCTTGAGGCAGGCGTCGACACGATTGAGCACGGCATCTGGTTCGGAGACGCCGAGATCGAGGCGATGATCGAGCACGACGTCTACCTCGTGCCCACGTTCTCGGTGAGTTGGGTCCAGTCTCAACACGGCCGGGATCTCGGTATGGAGCAGCACGTCATCGACAAAGCGACGCAGGCGGCCGAGGCGATGTTCGAGTGCACAGCCGCCGCCGCGCGAGCCGGCGTCAAGATTGCGATGGGAACCGATGCCGGCGGCCCGGGGGTCGATCACACGATGGTCGCGCTCGAGCTCGAGCTCATGCTCAAGTCAGGTGCCTGCCGGACGGAAGCCGATGTGATCCGCAGCGCAACTGCGCTCGCGGCCGACGTGCTCGGGCTTGCCGATCGCCTCGGGACGATCGAGCCGGGGAAGCTCGCGGACCTTGCCGCGCTCGACGGCGACCCGCTCCTAGACATCACCGCCTTCCGCTCCGTCGACACGGTCGTCAAGGGCGGAAGGATCGTGCACTCCTCGAGTCAGCCCGCGTGATGGGCGTCGACACCCAACAGCGGGGACACATCGAGCACATCGCGGAAGCGCTCGACCAGCTCGCCACGCTCGAGATTCGCTCGCGACAGGAGCAAGGCGTGATCCGCAAGCTCCACGAGGCTGCCCGCGCCAAGCTCGGCAAGCCGCTCGCACTCGGCGCTGCCGAGCTGCTGTTCGACTCGGTCTCCGAAGGGGACAACGTCATTCTCACGACCGGCGCTGGCCACCGCCAATTCCTGCCCCAGGGAGAGACAGACGGCCCGCCCGGCGCTGTGGCGATCGCTTCGGTCCTCGCGGAGGGCATGAGGGTCACTCCCATCCTCGTTACCGAGCTGGAGCTCGTTGACAACCTCGCCGCGACAGCCGCCGCCGCCGGCCTCCGCCTCCGCAACAACGAGTCGGCGCGGACCTCGCAGATCACCTGCACGGTGATCGCGTTTCCCGCCGACAACAGCGCGGCTGCCGCAAGCGCGGACCTGCTCGACACGTTCCAACCGGCGGCGCTTGTCTCGATCGAAAAGATCGGCCCGAACGACGCCGGCGTCTCGCACTATGCGAGCGGCATCGAGACGACATCCGAGCGCGCGCGCGTGGAATGCCTGTTCGATCTCGCAGCGGTTCGAGGCGTGCCGACGATCGGCATCGGAGACAACGGAAACGAGATCGGCTTCGGGCTGATCGCAGACGCCGTGCGACGCCACAAGAAGTGGGGGGACGTCTGCCAATGCCCCTGCGGCGCCGGTCTCGCTACCCGGGTCGGCACAGATGCGCTCGTGGTCGGCAGCACTTCGAACTGGGGCGCCTACGCCGTTGCCGCGTGCCTCGCAGCGATGCTCGAACGCCCCGACCTCATTCGCGACCCGGTCATCGAGCGCCACGTCCTAGAACAGTGCGTCGCCGCGGGCGCTTTCGACGGATCGAACGGACTAGCCGTTCCCTCAGTGGACGGGACTCCTCCCGAGGCCTCTGCAAGTGTCCAGCAACTGATGAAGAGCGTGGTGGAGATATGCAGCTCCGAGCCATACGAACGGCCGTTCTGACCGGGCGCTCGCCGCCGGTTCCGACACCGGTGCGATGTCTGCGCCAATCCGGCTTTGCACGCATGAACCTGACCACTCCTCCCGTCCATTACCTCTTGAAAAGCCAACGTCCTTTCGAAAGGGAGACATGACTCGAAACCGAAGGCGCATACTCTGCAGCGGCCTCGGGGTCATTGCGGTATTGGCGGTCTGCGCAGCTATGGCCGGTGCCAATGCGGACGCTGCCGGCAATACGACGCTTCGCATCGCCACCTACAGCGGTGTCCTGCCGACGAATCTCGACCCGATGTACGCGCAGGGCCGCGAGCGTGCCGATCTCGAGAACATCTACGAGCCGCTGGTCGAGCCGTACCACAGCACCCTGCAGGTCAAGGGCGTTCTCGCCACGAGCTGGAGCGTCTCGGCAAACGGCAAGACCTGGATCTTTGCGCTGCGCAAAGGCGTCAAGTTCCAGGACGGGACGCCGTTCAACGCGCAGGCGGTGAAGTTGTCGTTCGACCTTGACCGCAAGACGGCGACCTCGGACGTCGAGCCGCTGCTACTCGACGTGAAGAAAGTCGCAGTGCTCGGACCGTACAAGATCGAGTTCGTCACCGACGGCAAGGGATTCCCGCTCGTCGATCGGCTGACAGGCCTCAGCATCCTGAGCCCCAAGGCGATGGCCGCACACGGCTCGGACGCGAGCTGGTGGGGCACCCATACCGACGGCACTGGCCCGTATCAGCTCGAGCAGTGGGTTCCGAACGATCACCTGACGCTTGTCCGCAACGACCACTGGTGGGGACCGAAACCGTATTACCAAACTGTCGAGTTCCTCAGCGTGCCCGAGGCGGCGACTCAGCAATTGATGTTGCAGAAAGGCGATGTCGACATCGCCTACAGCCTGCCGCCGAACAGCCTCTCCCAGCTCCAAGCCGACAAGAACATCAAGGTCATCTCGATCCCGGGAGACCGCGTTCTCAACATTCGGTTGAACATCCAGCACCCGCCCTTCAACAACGTACTCGTACGCAAGGCACTTGCCTACGCGTTTGACTACGACGCCGTGGCTAAGGCGTTGGGAACGCAGGTGTCTCCGACCGAAGGGCCTGTGCCCCGGCAGTACCTTGGCGGCTGGCTGCCCCCCGACATCCCGCGACATCAGAATCTTGCCAAGGCGAAATCACTGCTCTCCCAGGCGGGAGTCAGCCCATCTAGCATCTCGATCAACGCGGACTTCGTTGCCGGCGATGCGAAGCAGCAGATCGCCGCCGAGATCTTCCAGTCAAGCCTTCAGCAGCTTGGCGTGAAAGTGAACCTTCAATTCGTCGACTTCGACCAGACCTACTCGGCGCTTCAACGCTACGAGGCCGACCCGAAGGCGAACGCCAGCGCGGCGGCCTCGATCGACGAGTTCACGCTCGTACGCGGTCCATTTGTTCCGGATCCCTACGCCTACTTCAGCAGCTACGACCTCAAGCAGCCTTACAACTATTTCGACTACTCGAACGCAGCCGCCGACAGCTTGTTCCAGCAGGGTTACTCCGCGAAGTCGGAGAGGGCACGGCTTGCGTACTTCGAGAAAGGTGTCGAGAAGATCATCGCCCAACAGCCCGACATCTGGGCCTACGTCGAGAAGAAGGTCGTCGCCATGCGTTCTAACATCACCGGCTACTACGTAAGCCCCAACTGGTTCCCCGAGACCCACGTATGGACGATTCGCGCCACAGGCTAGGACTCGAATAGCGTTGAAAGCAATCACGGGGCGGAGGCAGACGTGACGTTCTTTGCGAAGCGGGCTGTCTCCGCCCTGATCGTCCTGTGGGGCACAGCGACGATCATCTTCTTCCTCTCCTACTCGATCCCGAGCGATCCGGCGCGCGCTGCACTCGGACAAGACGCTCCCGAATCGCAGGTGCTCGCCTACCGAAAGACGCTTGGTCTGGACAGGCCGCTCTACGTCCAATACGAGCGGTACATCGAACGCCTCGCGCATGGCAACCTCGGCGTTTCGATCATCTCGCAGCAGCCTGTCGCAAACGAGCTCGGCCGATTGCTACCGGCGACCTTCGAGCTCGTCTTCCCGAGTCTCGTCCTCTCGCTTGTCCTGGGTGTGACGCTCGGTGTGATCGCAGCCGTGCATGCGGGACACTGGCAGGACCGACTGAGCCAAGTGCTCGCACTCTTCGGGTTGTCCATGCCGATCTTCTGGCTCGGCCTCTTACTCCAGCTCCTGTTCTACGCGAAGCTCGGCTGGCTGCCGCTGAGCGGCCGACTTCCGCCCGGCGTCAATCCGCCGGGAACGATCACGGGCTCGTACGTCCTCGATGCGCTTCTCCACGGTCAGTTCGGCCTCGCGTGGCTCGCCGCGAAGTACCTCATCCTCCCGACGATCGCGCTTACGACTTGGAATTTGCCGCTGACAGCACGGCTGACGCGCGGCGTGATGTTAGAGGTGCTCGGCACTGACTACATCCGAACCGCTCGAAGCAAGGGGCTCACCGAGTCACGTGTCCTCATGCGCCACGCGATCCGCAACGCAATGATTCCCGTCGCCACCATCTTCGGGCTGCAGGTCGGCTCGACGCTCGGTGGCGCCGTTGTCACAGAGACCGTATTCAGCTACCCCGGTGCAGGCCGCGCGCTTGCCCAGGCTGTCGTGAGCCTCGACTATCCCGTGATCACGGGGTTCACCCTCGTTCTCTGTCTCAGCTACGTCGTCGCGAACCTCGTGGTCGACGTCAGCTACGTGTTTCTCGACCCAAGGATCAAGCTCGCGTGAGCGCGCTCTCGCAGCCCTGGGTCAGTCGAGCCTCGGCCGGCAGCCGGCTTCGTCACGTCGGATCGCTAATGCGCCGGCATCCGGTCCCGACGGTCGGATTCATTGTGATCGTCGTGCTGGCGGCAATCTCCGCTGTCCCAAGTGTGTTCGCGACGAGCAATCCATTCACGCAGCACGTGGAGATCGCCCTCGCTCGACCGAGCCGGCATCACTTCTTCGGCACAGACGAGCTCGGGCGCGACATCTACAGCCGCGTCATCTACGGCCTGCGCCTGACGCTTCTCTCCGGCTTCAGCGTCGTTGCGATCTCGGCCGTTCTCGGCGGTTTCCTCGGCCTCGTCGCCGGGCTACGGGGCGGGATCGTGGACGGCCTGATCATGCGTCTCGCGGACATGTTCCTGTCGTTCCCGGCGCTCATCATGGCGATCGCGATCGTCTCGTTTCTCGGTCGGAACCTCGTGAACGCGATGATTGCGATCAGCCTTATCTGGTGGCCGCAGTACACGCGACTGCTTCGCGGCCAGGTGCTCGCGGTGAGAGAACTGCCATACATCGAAGCGGCGCGCTCGCTCGGCGCAAGAAGGCGGCGGATCATCTTCCGCTACATCCTCCCGAACACGCTCGTTCCCGTGCTCATCAAGGCGAGCGTCGACTTCAGCTACGCGATCCTGATCACCTCGAGCCTCAGCTTCCTCGGCGTCGGCGCCCAGCCGCCGTCGCCCGAACTCGGCGCGATGGTGACCGACGGCCGAGTTTATCTGCTCACGTCGTGGTGGTATTCGACGTTTCCGAGTCTCGCCATCTTCATAGCCGTTCTCTCGCTCAATCTCGTCAGCGACGGCATTCGCGACCTTCTCGACCCCGCCGTCCAGGTGCAGTAGTGGAAAAGCGGGCTGAGGAGATGCCACTGCTCCATGTGGATGGACTCCAAACCTTCTTCTCAACGAGGAGAGGCACCGTACATGCGGTCGACTCCGTCTCGTTTGACGTCGAGGTGGGCGAAACGGTCGGCCTCGTCGGGGAGTCGGGCTGCGGGAAGTCGGTAACGGCACTCACGATCATGCGTCTTCTCCGCATGCCGCCTGCGCGAGTCGCAGCCGGCAGCGTCGTCTTCGAAGGTCGCGACCTGCTTCGGCTTCGCGACTCAGAGATGCGGCGACTGCGCGGGAATCGTCTCGCGATGGTTTTCCAGGATCCGATGACCTCGCTGAATCCAGTCGTGCCGATCGGTCGCCAGCTCGCAGAGACGCTGGTAGTGCACCTCGACCTCAGCAAGAGCGAAGCGAGGAACCGCGCGGGCGAGCTCCTCGAGCATGTCGGCCTTCCGGCGGCAATGCAACGGCTCAAGGACTACCCGCATCAACTGTCCGGCGGGATGCGACAGCGCGTGATGATCGCGATGGCGCTCGCATGCAGCCCGAGGCTCGTACTCGCAGACGAGATCACAACGGCCCTCGACGTCACCGTACAAGCACAGATCCTCGATCTGTTGCGCTCACTCGCAAAGGAGCTGGGAACAGCGTTCGTCCTCATCACACACGACCTTGGCGTCGTCGCCGGCATGACGCAGCGGGTCAACGTCATGTATGCAGGTGAGATCGTCGAAAAGGCTCTGACACCGGAGCTGTTCGCGAATCCGCAGATGCCGTATACATGGGGGCTGCTCGGATCCATGCCGCGCCTCGACGAGGAGCGAAGGACACGCCTCACTGCCATTCCCGGACTGCCGCCGGATCTCCTCTCGCCGCCGACCGGATGCCGGTTCGCGGACCGCTGCAGATACGCACGCGAGATCTGCCGAGCGAAGAAGCCGGAGCTTCTGCCAGTGTCGGATAGCAACGAGCACGCGGCACGCTGCTGGGGCACGCAATCGGTGCCGGGAGGGGGCTGGCTCCAAGGAGTCAACTGGAGAGATATCGAGCAGGAGAAAGCGGCGACGGCTGTCGCCGGAATATGAACGCCACGCTGCTCGACGCCGCCGACCTCGAGGTCCACTTCCCGATCGCCAGTCGCGCGGTTCTCCATCGCGGCGGCGGCGTCGTTCGCGCGGTCGACGGCGTCGATCTCACTATCGAGCGGGGTGAGACGCTCGGGCTTGTTGGAGAGTCAGGATGCGGAAAGTCGACCACTGGACGCGCGCTGCTGCGACTCAACGAGCCGACCGCGGGTCGCGTCACGTTCGATGGCGTCGACCTCACGTCTCTCGGCGACGAGCAGATGCGACGGATGCGACGACGCATGCAGATGATCTTCCAGGACCCATACGCGTCGCTCAACCCGCGTATGAGCGTCGGAACGAGCATTGCCGAACCGCTGACGATTCACGGGCTCGCTCACGGCCGCGAGCGAGCGGATCGCGTCCGCGAGCTACTCGAACTCGTCGGTCTCAAGGCCGCCGACGCAGACAGGTATCCGCACGAGTTCTCGGGAGGCCAGCGCCAGCGCATCGGCGTCGCGCGTGCAATCGCGGCCGAGCCGGAGTTCATCGTCGCCGACGAACCCGTTGCGGCCGTCGACGTATCAATTCAGGCCCAGATCATCAATCTCCTGGAGGACATCCAGGAACGATTCGAGCTTACGTACCTCTTCATCGCGCACGATCTTGCGGTCGTGCGGCACATCTCCGACCGGATCGCGGTGATGTATCTCGGCAAGATCGTCGAACTCGCAACACGCACCGACTTGTACGACAATCCACTGCACCCGTACTCGGTCGCTTTGTTGTCTGCGGTGCCGGTGCCGGATCCGGTTGTCGAGGCTCGTCGTGAGCGAATCATCCTGCGAGGAGAGATCCCGAGTCCGATCTCCCCTCCCAGAGGTTGCCGCTTCCACACACGTTGTTGGCTGCGCACGGAACTCGGCAACCCTGACGAGTGCACGAGCTCGGAGCCAGACCTGCGCTCTCTTGCTACCGATCACCGCGTCGCCTGTCACTTTGCTGAGCGACTGACGCCGGACCCCGAAGCCACTGCTACCCGGTGATGTGCTCGCATAGGTGTCGATGCGCGCACCGCGATGCATCGCAGCAAGACGGAACGGCGCAGATAGAGGACTGACCGCTGCTGAGTGACGCGGAGTCGGCGGAGCAGAAAGGCCTATCTGACCTCACCTGGACGGACGAGTCCTGTTTCGTAGGCAAGGACGACCGCCTGGACACGGTCGCGGAGCGCGAGCTTGCCGAGGATTCGGGTGACGTGCGTCTTGACGGTGGCCTCGCTGAGGTAGAGCCGCGAGGCGATCTCGCCGTTGGAGAATCCGTGCGCGACGAGTGTGAGGATCTCGAGCTCGCGCGGGGTCAGCTCCTGCAGCTCGTCGGGGTTCTTGCCTGGTGGCGGTCGTTGTGCGTACTCTTCGACGAGCCGCCGCGTGATTGTCGGTGCGAGCAGCACGTCGCCGCGGGCGACTGCGTGCACGGCGTGGACGAGCTCCGCCGGTGGGACGTCTTTGAGCAGGAATCCGCTCGCTCCTGCACGGATCGCGTCGTACACGTACTCGTCGAGATCGAACGTCGTCAAGATCAAGACGCGCGCGCCACAGCCTGCGGCGACTATGCGTCGCGTTGCTTCGATACCGTCGAGTCTTGGCATCCGGACGTCCATCAGGACGACATCCGGGCTCGAGCTGAGCGCGAGCTCGGCTGCTTCCGCGCCGTCTCCCGCTTCGCCGCTGACCTCGATCTCTGCGTCGCTGTTGAGGATCAGGCGGAAGCCGCCGCGCACGAGGGTCTGGTCGTCTGCGATCAGAACGCGGATCACGAGACCGGCTCGAGCGGTAGGCGCGCGCGCACTCGGAATCGTCCGCCGGTCGCGAGGCCGGCCTCGAGCGTTCCGCCGTACAGCGCTGCGCGTTCGCGCATTCCGATCAGGCCGTGTCCGACGCCGTTGACACGCTGCTGCGAGGCGTCGTTGGTGATCTCGAGCTCGACGGCGTCGGGGCGGTAGGTGATCCGGACGGCGGCCGACCGGCCCGGTGCATGCTTGAGGACGTTGGTCAGCGCTTCCTGCACGATCCGGAACGCGGTCAAGTCGAGTCCGGCGGGTAGGGGCGGCGGCGCGCCGGCCACGGTCAGCTCGACGGGCGTTCCGGCCGCGACGGCCGAAGCGACCAGCGGCTCGAGATCGTCGAGTCCGGGTTGCGGAGCGAGCGGCTGCAGCTCGGTGGTGCGCAGGACGCCGAGCAGCCTGCGAAGTTCGCGCAGCGCTTGCCGCCCAGTCGACTGGATCTGCTCGAGCGCTGCGCGCGTTTCGGCGGCGTCGGCGGGAAGCGTCTGCTGGCCGGCGCCTGCTTGCACGACCATCACGCTGACAGCGTGTGTCACGACGTCGTGCAGTTCCCGCGCGATCCGGGAACGCTCTTCTGCCGTGGCGCTCATCAGTCTCGCCTCGTGTTCGTCCTCGACGCGCCGAGCATGCTCACGCGCCGCGTTCGCCTCCTGCCGCCGCGTGCGCAGCGTCCAAGCCGCGGCCGACGAGCCGCCGACCAGAATCAGCGCCCACAGAAGACCGGTGAGTCCCCGCAACGCGGTCAGAGCGAGCACCAAGTAGGTCAGCGCCGCGCCGGCGAGCGCTGCTCGCGGAGGGGCGTATGCCGCCACGGAGTAGACCGCGACGAGCACGACGAGCACGGAAGCGAGGTCGTTGTCCTGGAGCTTGACACCGGCGGCGTCCTGTGCTGCGAACGCCCCCATGACCGCAACGAGCACGAGGAGCGGCGCGCGGCGGCGCGCCGCGAGTGGCAGCGCCATCGCGAGCCCGAGCGGGATCGACGCCGTCCGTGGTCCCGTCAGCTGCCCGGCGATCGCCTCGCCTTCCGCGAGCGCCGCCAGCGCGAGCGTGAGGATCGCATCCAGGAGGAATGAGTGCCCGGCTCGCAGGCCCACCCGTAGACGGTAACTCCAGGCACCCGCGCGCGCATCGTCGCCGCGGACGAGTCCGATACCTCTCAAGTCGTACGCCGCCGCGACAGGAATACGACTCAACGCGCATCAAGATCGGCGTCTCCGACGACGACATGGATGCGGCGGGCCCCTACCTTCGGTGCACCGACCGAAAGGAGCACCGATGCCCGTGACTCGCCTGCCGTTCCTTGCCGGCTCTGCCGTCGCCGCGACCGTCGCCGCCGTTGACCTCTCCGCGCATCCCTTGCCGACCGAGAGGCTGCACAGCGCAGCCGACTACGGCTTCGTCGCTCTCACGATCCCGTTCGTTGCTGTATTCCTCTGGGTGCTTTACACGATCTGTCGCGACAGCGGCCGCTTCGTGCGTGCTTGCCTGTGGATCGCGGCCGGCTCATCGCTCGCGATCGTGGCAACCGCCGCCGTCTCACTCGCAACCTCGAACGACGATTCGCTCGGGCCGGCGTATCCGCTTGGCACGCTCGGCACCATCGTCGCCGTCTTGCTCTGTGCCATCGCCCTATGGCGCTCCGGCACGCTGCCTGCGTGGGCGGCGGCCGCGCTCCTGGTCGGCTGGGTCGTCGGCGGTCTCGTGGGCGAGAACGGCCCGCTCGGTTTTCGAGGCTCCGCCCTCCTGCTCGCCGCCACCTATCTCGCGCTGATGCGGACGCAGCCTCGGTCGAGCCCCGGCACGACCGGCGTCAACGCTCGACCGATGAAGCGATGGCTCGTGCGTCGTTCTCGACGCGTCGTTGGACTTACCGTCGTGCTCTTCGCTGCGGCCGGCGGAGTCGCGTACGCGACGATCCCGGACGGCAGCGGCGTCTACACGGCCTGCAAGTTGAACGCCACCGGGACGATTCGGCTGATTGACACGTCGCTCGGCTCGTCCAGTCTGCTTGGGCATTGCACGGCGTTGCAGACGCACATCACCTGGAACCGGCAGGGCCAACAGGGCCCAACCGGTCCGGAAGGGCCACAAGGCCCGAAGGGCGACGTGGGCGCCGTCGGTGCGACCGGCGCGGCGGGCCCACAGGGGCCCAAGGGCGACACCGGCCCTGCCGGCCCGACCGGCCCGCCGGGCATTCCCGGCGCACAGGGTGTCCCCGGCCCAGACGAGGTCGCGGAGGGGGCACCCTGCTCGATCATCGGCTTGTCGAACGGTGTCCTCCACATCACGACGAATGCGGACGCGACCTTGTCGCTGCAGTGCGTCGACCCGACCGATGAGCCGGCGCCCACACCGGCCCTCGTCGTGGCAACTCCGACTCAGCTCCTGACGGGCGACCTCGCGAGAGTCGCAACGGCCGTCATCAGCCGCCAGCTTCCGACCGACACAAGTGTCGAGGTGACGAGCAGCGACCCGAGCGCCCTTTCCGTGGTCGCGGACGCAACGATTCCCGCCGGCCACCTCTCGTCGAACATCATCGGCCTCCCGAAGCGGGCAAACGCGACGGTCACGCTGTCGGTGACCTTCGTAATCAGGGGAGACGCAGAGACGGTCAACGTCCCGGTCATGACCGGACTGTTCTAGGACGGCGGGGCGGGCGTTACGAACACGGCGCGGGAACCACGGATCTCGCCAAAGGCACGCTCGTATCGTCGCAACGTTCACCAGTGGCGCATCTGGCGGCCGCGTCGTCGGCGCATGACGGCGGTGAGAACCAAGCTCGCAGGCACGACGACTCCCATGACGAGGGCGGGGATTCGACGCCCAGTAGCTCCCGATAACGCTGCAACTGCGAGGATGGGTATTCGCGTCAAGAACCACGCGCCGCCTAGCTAGGTGCCTCTGTCCTGTCCCTGCGATCCGCCCGACCGGAATCGAACCAGTGCACGCGGCTCAGGAAGCGGCTGTCACCAACCAATGCGCGCGTTGGAGCCCCGGCGTCGGGCGCGGAAGGCTGGAAAGGAGAGCTGGCGAACTCCCGCGACTAACGACCGGCCCAGGTTAGCGCGCAGCAGCGAAAGATCGAAGAGCAGGTCCTGGCGCACAGCGACTGATGGGCGGATGCGCTCGACCGAGCCGGCGGTCACTGGTTCGAACCCTTACCACGTACCACGCATTCGGGTGTGGAACCGACGCGATATGAACGCTCCGGCGACGCAATGCGGGATGCCCGACGCCGCCGACACTACGGTTAGTACGCACGCGCTGTGATGGTGCGCACGCACCGTGAGACTGATCCGATACTTCCTTTCCGGCGGGACGCTTGTAAGAATGGCCTCCAGAGAATGGCGCGAAGGGTGCTGAGGGTCTCTGAGCTCGCCACGATGGCGGGGCTCGACGTCGACGAAACTCTCATTTTGCTTTGGGACGCTGGGCTCGATCAGTACGCGCAGCCGACCGACAAGCTGAGGCGCCGCGATCTATTCGTTGCGGAGAAGGCGATCGGTTTGCCGAAAAAGCGCGACCTTCTCGCCCCGACTTACTGGGCGCGCAGGCTGGGCCTCGACATGCCGGAGCTCCTAAACCTGCTCTCTGAGCTTGAGATACCAATGAGCCCGCGGGCTCGGACTCTTCCACGTGGAGCGGTTGCGAAGCTTTCCAGGCATGCCGCACGTCACCCGTCCCTAGTCGTTTCCGCGCCGTCCGTTGTCATACCGGCGCCTCCGGTCGAGAGTGCAGTTGATCGCGTTCAGTGGCGCACCGTGGGGCAACCGCGCGCTCTCCGCCTCTTGAGCGAGACAGAGGTGGAGGGAATCCATTGGGAGCTTGTACAGGACTTCTCTCGCGACGCCGATCCGATCGACCCCCCTGGAGTGCGCAATAGAGACCTACTCGCATCTGCGGTCTTCCGGCAGTACACAGGCATCGGCAGCGAGGCGAAGTACCCAACTGTCGAGATGGCAGCCGCGGCCCTGTTCCATGCAATCGTTCACGATCACCCTTTTCACAACGGGAATAAGCGGACAGCGCTTGTTGCGATGTTGGTTTTGCTCGACGAGAACGGCCTGATGATTCACGACGCGTGTGAGGAAGACGAACTGTTTCAACTGGTGCTGCGTCTTGCGCAACATCGCCTTGTACCTCGCGGACGCGACCTTCCTGACCGGGAAGTCCTGGAGCTTGCAGAGTGGATCCGTCAGCGAACTCGCGCGGTCGAGAAGGGCGACCGACCCCTGCAGTGGCGTCGACTCAAGCAAATCCTCGCCGACCTTGACTGCCAGGTCTCTGATGCTCCTGCGAATCGCCTGAACATCTCACGCACTGTTGAGGAGCCCGGGCTGTTTGGGCGCAAGCGAAAGCGGACTTTGGCCACGCAAGTGAAGTTCACAGACGACGGCCGCGAGGCACAGATTCACACCGTGAAGAAGATCCGCACAGATCTATGGCTGGACGACCTCCACGGTATCGACTCAGCCTCGTTCTATAGACGCGGCGGTCCCGCTCCCTCAGGTTTCATCGTGACCTATCGCAAGACGCTGAGGCGTCTAGCGCGGCTGTAGGCGCTCGTTCTGACCGGCCTTTCCCGTTGGCCTCTTCCCTGCATCCCGTTCACCCCTTCTGTTCGTGTGTCAGCGTGCGGTCGCGGCGGTCCGTCGGGCCTTCGGCGCTTTCGCCGTCGGCGCGTCGTTGACGCGAGCCATGTCGGCGAGCTCGGTGACGATGTCCGCCAGGACGGATGTCGTCAACGAGTAGACAAGCTGCTGGCCGCGGCGGGTCGCCGTCACGAGCCCGGCCGAGGCGAGAACGCCGAGGTGCCGTGACACCGACCGCCAGGACATCTCGAACTGCTCGGCGATCGCACCGGCCGGCAAGTCGCCCTCACGCAGCAGCCTCAGGATCCGGCGCAGTGTCGGGTCGGCCAGTGCCCGGTATCCATCATCTTGGAGCTCGACGGACCGCGTGGCACCATCTCGTGGATGCGCGTCGCCGTAGCGTGCTGTGCTCTCACCGGAACGCTCGGGCTTCTAGCGGTGACGGCCGGTGCTCAGGCCGACCGCGAATCGGCTGCTGCCGCGACGCTTCCGGCCCGCTACCTCGTCACGACCTACAACACGCGCGTCAACGTTACGAAGCCGGGCGCGAAGGTGGATGCGGTTGAGCTGGTCGACGGCCACGGCCGGGTGCTGAGACTGATCGACGAAGGCTGCTGCTGGTTCGCCGACGCCCGCTTCTCGCCGAACGGCAGGATGATCGCCTGGATGGACAAGCGCGGCCTGAACGTCGCGAACGCAAACGGGATGCACCACCGCTTGCTCGTCGACGCCTCGACGCATTGCACGCTCGAGTGTGTCGGCTTGAGCTATGCATGGGCGCCCGACAGCGCCACCATCGCGGTCGGAGGGGCAGGAGCACAGACGAACGAGCTGCTGACAGTGAACGTGAAAACCGGCACGAAGACACGAATGGGTCGAGTCGCTCGCTTCACCGAATACGTCGTGATCGGCTACTCGCCCGACGGAAGCAGGTTGGCCGTCGACGTCGAGAGTGGAGACGCCGGCACCTCGTCGTGTTGCAAGAGCCTGCTCGTCGTGGAGAGGCCCGACGGCACACGGCAGCGGGTCCTCTTCTCCTTTTTCGATGCGATCCACGACGGACCCGCCGACGCCACCTGGTCGCCCGACGGCACGCACATGGCGTTCACCGACGACGGCATGGATCGCCGCGACCCCCGCTTCGGCATCGTCGACGTGGCCGCCGCGACCGTCCGTCCCGTCGCCGGCATGAATGTCGTCGACGCCTCGCCGGTGTGGTCGCCGGATTCGAGCGAGCTGACCGCCGTCACCTACAGGCCTCATCCGCTCACCTACAGCGTCAGCACGGTCGCCCTCGCGAGCGGCAGGCCGACGAAGATCGGGCCCGGCGATCAACCGATCGCCTGGTACCGGGACGGCACGATCCTCACCGTCGGCGGCGAGAACGGCAACGTCCTCTACGCCCTCAGCGCCGCAGGAGGGCCGGAGCGGCGGATCTTCGCTCTGCCACGACCGCAGCAGATCCTCACGATCGAGCCGGCACCGTGAGCGGCCCAGCGGCGAACCGCGACTAGCGCGGAGCTCCCGTCGCGCGTCGTACGGTGCCGCGAGCCTCATCGGTCGCGGTACCGTCGGCTCGTGGGAGCTGCCGCGACGATCGAGCGGCTGGCGCGGGAGAGGCTGGGCTTCGCGCAGCTTCGAGCAGGTCAGCTGCAGGCGGCGGTTGCGGCGACCGACGGGCGCGACGTGCTCGCCGTCCTGCCGACGGGAGGCGGGAAGTCGGCGATCTACGAGCTCGCGGGGATGCTGCGCGAAGGCCCGACGGTCGTCGTCTCGCCGCTGATCGCGTTGCAGGACGACCAGCTCGCGCACCTGCGCGCAGCAGGGCTACCGGCGATCGTGCTCAACTCGCACCAGTCCGCGCGCGAGCACGCGGCTGCGCTCGCCGCGAGTTGCGGGCCGGACACGTTCGTCTTCCTCTCTCCCGAGCAGCTGAGCAACGCGGAGACGCGGGAGGTGCTGCAGCGTGCTCGGCCCGGGCTGTTCGTGGTCGACGAGGCGCATCTGATCAGTCAATGGGGGCGCGACTTCCGGAGCGAGTACCTGCGCCTCGGTGCGCAGGCGGACGCGTTGGGCGTGCCGGTGCGCATGGCCCTGACGGCGACGGCTGCGCCCCCGGTGAGGAACGAGATCGTTCGGCGGCTGGGCCTGCGTGATCCGGAGGTCGTGATCGGCGACTTCGATCGGTCGCACATCAGCCTCGCGGCGAGGCGCGTTCGCGACGAGAGCGACAAGCACCGCTGGCTCACGAGCACGGCCGCCGAGCTCGGCGGGGCGGGCATCGTGTACGCGGCGACCCACGCGCGTGCCGAAGCGGCTCGGAGTGCGCTCGAGGAGGCGGGCGAGAGTGCGACGCTCTACCACGCCGGCCTTTCAGCTCGCGCCCGGCGCGACGCGATGGCCGCCTTCCTCGACGGCTCCGCGCGCATCGTCGCGGCGACCGTCGCCTTCGGCATGGGCATCGACAAGCCGGACGTCCGCTGGATCGTGCACGTCGACCCGCCGGCATCGCTCGATGCCTACTACCAGGAGATCGGACGCGCCGGGCGCGACGACGAGCCGGCGCACGCCCGGCTGCTCTACCGCGCAGAGGACTTCGGTGCCGCCGTCCACCTGACCTCACGCGGCGTCTCGCGCCGGTCGGTCGCACGCGTCGCGACGCTGCTCGCGTCGGGCGGCGGCGTGCCGGAGGGCCGCGAGGCGACCGCTGCGGTCGTTCGCCTCGTCGATCTCGGCGCGGCTGCCTGGGACGCCGACGGCGCCGTGCGGTGGACGGGTGCACTGAGCCTCGCCGCGGCCGTGGAGGAGTCGGACGCCGAGACCAAGCGCGAGAACGACGTGGAACGCTCGAGGCTCGAGATGATGCGCCGCTACGCCGAGCACATCGGCTGCCGCCGGTCGTTCCTGCTGACCTATTTCGGGCAGGGGTACGCCGGAACGTGCGGCACGTGCGACAACGACAGGACGACGACCGCGCCGGTGACGATCGCCGAGCCGTTCGCGGTCGGCGCGCGAGTCGTGAGCGAGCGCTGGGGCGAAGGCACGGTCCAGCGCTATGACGGCGACCAGGTCACCGTGCTATTCGACGAGCACGGGTACCGCGACCTGCTCGTGCCGCTCGTCGTGGAACGCGGATTGCTGCGCGACGCGCGATCTGCGGATTAGCCCCGATGCGTCGAGGCGGCGCACGGGTGATCGATGGGCGATGACGAGGTTTCGGACGATGTGGCGGCGCTCCGGCGTCGTGCTGCTCGGTGCGGCGGCCTGCGCGCTCGGCCCGGGGCCCGCGCTCGCGGCGCAGCTCCCGACGACCGCATCGAGCCGGTACGTCGTCGCCGGCACGGCGGTGGTCGGCGTCGGGAACGTCGTCTACGTCGGCGGCGACTTCTCGATCGTCGCCGATCGCACCGGCTCCGCGATCGTGCTGACGGCCGCACGCGACACCCTCGCGCCCGTACGGGCCGAGGTCGCAGGCGGGTCGGTCGCCGCGGCAGTCGCCGACGGCGACGGCGGCTGGTATCTCGGCGGGACGTTCACGAGCGTGGGCGGTGTCGCCCGGCCCGGCCTCGCGCATCTGCGATCCGACGGCTCGCTCGACCCGTCCTTCGCGCCGCCGTCGCTCGGGCAGATCCGGGCGCTCGCACTCGCCGGCGGAACGCTCTACGTCGGCGGCGTGACCGGGCGCGGCGCGTCGATCGCGCCCGTCCTCGTTGCGCTCGATGCGACGAGCGGCGCGCGGTCGGGAACGGCGTTCGCGCCCATGCCGATCGCGACTGACACGCCGACCGGCGTGCTCGCGCTGCTCGCGAGCGGTGGGCGGCTGTACGCCGGATTCGGCCCGGACGGGGTCGCGGCGTATGCGGACGGAGGCGGCGCACCGGTCTGGCGGCATACGTTCTCCTCGGTTCCGGTTCAGGCGACGGGCGCGGCCGCGCTCGCGCTCGATGGCTCGACGCTGCTCGTCGGCGGCCGGTTCGACGACGGCGCCAACAAGAACCTCGAGTCGCTGAGCCTCGCAGCCGGGACGCAGCTCGGGCCCCCGCTGAGCGTGACGACCTCGGGTATCACGTCGATCGTGGTCGCCGCCGGCGAGGCGTACGTCGCCCGGCCCGGCTCGAGCGGCATCGGCCTCGTCGATCTCGACACCGGCAGCTGGCGACCGTGGGGGACGATCTCGGCATCGACGCTCGCGCTCGACGGAACGACGCTCTACGTGTCGGGCCGGACGTCGAGCGACCTGCGCTACACGGAGCGTGTCTACGCGAGCCCCAGCTCGGGCGTCGAGCCGGTGCTGCGCCCGGTCTCGCCGGCGCTCGACGGCGTCGGTGCGACACTCGTCCCGGGCGGGAACGGCCGGCTGCTCGTCGGCGGCTCGTTCGCCGGCGCCGGAGGCGCGGCGCGGAGCAACCTCGCCGCCTTCGATCTCGGCTCGGGGACGCTCCTGCCGTGGCATCCCGTTGCCGACGGGCCCGTGACCGCGCTTGCCGCGGCCGGTCAGACGCTGTACGTCGGTGGACACTTCACGCACGTCGACGGCGCTTCGCGCGACGGCCTTGCGGCGATCGGCCCGACCGGAAGCGTCCTGCCGTGGCGGCCCTCGGCAAACGGCGTCGACGCCCTGGCCGTTGCGAACGGCCGCGTCTTCGCCGGCGGGAGCTTCGTGCTCGGCGCGCCCAAGCCCGTGCCGGGCAGACCGTTGCCGTTCGCGCATCTCGCGGCATTCTCGGCGTCCGGCTCCGGCACGTTTCTGTGGACGTCGTCTGCGACGACGTGGAACGTCGACGCGCTCACCGTCTGGCGCGGCACCGTGCTCGCAGCCGGACCGAGCGTGGTCGCGCTGAGGGCCGGCGGCACCGGGCGACGCGCCCTCTGGCACCGTTCGACGAACGGAGAGATCGTCGCGCTGGCGACGCAGGCGAACACGCTGTATCTCGGCGGACGCTTCACGTCGCTCGACGGCCTCCCGCGCGCGAACCTCGCTGCGCTCGCGCTCGACCGCGGCGGCGCGCCGCTGCCCTTTGCGCCGAGGGTGCCTCCGACGATCGAGGCGCTCGCGGCCGGCGGCGACGAGCTCGTCTACAGCAGCACCGGCGCGCCGCTCGGCGCCGTCGGCACGAGCGCGGCCGGCCAGGTGTGGCAGCTGCCCGGGAGCGGCTACGCGACCGGGATCCTCGCCGCCGACGGAGGTCTCGTCGTCACGGGCAACTTCACGTGGCTCGGGCCGATCGGGCATCAGGCCGCGGGAGGGATCGCGTGGCTCCCTTGACGGCGTCGTCGGTCGCGACTCCTCGCGCCTGATCCGCTCCGCTCGAGGCGCTGTGCGCAAGCGGCGTAGAGTCGCTGCGTGTCGGTCGCTCGGTCATCGACTGCGGCGGAGACGCTCCCGCCCGCAGGCAGCCACCACCCCGTCGTCGCGCTCATCCGAGAGCGGGCGTCTGCCGGGAGCAGGCCGGGCGCGCGGGACGACCCGCATCGGGTGGCGCTCGTCATCGAAGGCGGCGCCATGCGCGGCGTCGTCACGTCGGGGATGACCTCGGCGCTCGAGCACCTGGGCTACCGCGACGCCTTCGACGAGGTGCACGGTGTGTCCGCCGGCAGCCTCACGGGCGCGTACTTCGTCGCCGCGCAGGCGGCGGTGGGGGAGACCGTCTTCTACGACTTCCTCGTGAGCCGGCGCTTCGTCGACTTCCGGCGGCTCGTCCTGCGCGGAAGCCCGATGAGCCTCGACTACCTGCTCGACGAGGTGATCGAAAGGGAGCGGCCGCTCGACTACGACGCAGTCCTCCGCTGCGACATCCCGCTGCACGTCTACGCGACGAACCTGCGGCTCGAGCAGCGCGAGCCGGTCGCGCTCCCGAAGGCGGCGACGAAGGACGAGCTTCGGCGCAACTTCCGTGCCTCGGTGTTGATCCCGTTCGTCGCCGGGCCGCCGGCGCCGATCGACGACGGGCTCTACTGCGATGCGGGGATCTGGGATTCGATCCCCTGGCGGTTCGCCGAGCGTGCCGCCGCGACGCACATTCTCGTGCTGCAGAGCCGGCCGCTGAACAATCCTCGGCGGAAGCCGACGGCGTTCGAGCTGCGCTTCGCGCGACAGTACTTCGGACGGGTCGCGCCGGCTGCGCTCGAGGGCTACCTGACACGCGTCGAGCGGTACAACGAGGACTGCCGTCTCCTCGCGAGGCTCAGCCTCGAGACCGAGCGCTCACCCAGCCTGCTGGCGATCACACCGCACGCCGACGTGCCGCACGTCGAGGCATACGAGCGCCGCCGACAGCCGGTCGTCGACGGGGCGAGATCGGGATTCGACGCGGTCCTGCGCGCCTTCGTCGGCGATTAGCTACGGCGTCGCAGCGGGATTCACGACGAGCGTGATCGCGCCGGCGTAGCCGTCCGCGGGCGTCGCGAGGCGGAGCATCGACTTCGCGCCGTGCTCGGCCGTATAGACATGATCCTGCGCGTTGTAGACGCGCGCCGCGGTCTCCGACGCGTACGGCGCGAGCGCGTACACCTTGGTCGTGATCGCGTCGTCGAAGAGAAGCTGGCCCGTATGCGCGACGTGTCCGTGCGTTCCGCCGATATGCACCTTCACGTGGATATGCGTCGTGCGGCCCTGGTAGTGGCCGGGATAGATCGTCACGAACTCGGCGACGCCTTTCGCGTCGGTCAGCTGCACGCCGCGGAGCCAGGTCTGCCCGACCGTGCCCTCCGACGACTCGTCGGAGTAGACGCCGCTCGCGTCGCACTGCCAGATGTCGCATGCCGCGCTCCGGATCGGTCTGGCGGACGTCGTGACGACCTTGATGCGGAGATGGAGCGGCACGCCGGGGCGGCCGGCGCGGATGTCGCGGCGGATCTGCTCGAGCGCGACGTAGAACGGACCCTCCTCCTGCTCGGGCGTCAGGGGCAGCACGCCGCCGTCGGCCTCGGCGGCTGCCTCGAGTGCCTGCGCACCGCCGAGCGCGACGGCGAGGCCGGCGACGCCCGCCCGGCGGAGCAGGCGGCGGCGGGTCAATCCGCGGGGCTCGGTCATGCGGCCAGGCTAGGTGCGCCGGCTGTGAAGGCGCTGTGAGGTGGCATGCTCACAGCCGATTCACAGGAAGCGACGGCACGGTTCTCTCATGGCCAGCGCACAGGCGAAGATCCTCGTCGTCGACGACGAGGCCTCGATCGTCGACGCCGTCGCGACGGCCCTCCGCTACGAAGGCTTCGACGTCCGCTCCGAGGCGAACGGACGGGACGCGATCGCGGCCGCGGTCGACTTCGATCCCGACCTGATCGTGCTCGACTGGATGCTCCCTGACGTCGACGGCATCGAGGTCGGGCGCCGGCTGCGCGCGCGCGGCTTCGAGACGGCGATCCTCTTTCTGACGGCGAAGGACAGCGTCGAGGACAAGGTGGACGCGCTCCGCGCCGGCGGCGACGACTACGTGACGAAGCCGTTCAGCCTCGCGGAGGTCGTCGCGCGGGTCCAGGCGATCCTGCGCCGGACCGGCGGCGACCTGCCGGGCGACGTCCTCCGCTTCGCCGACGTGAGCCTCGACGAGGCGCGCCACGAGGTCTTCCGCGGCGGGACGCGCGTCGAGCTGACGGCGACGGAGTTCTCGCTGCTCCGCTTCTTCCTGCTGAACCCGCGCCGTGTCCTCTCGAAGGGCCAGATCCTCCAGAACGTCTGGAAGTACGACTTCGGCGGCAACTCGAACGTCGTCGAGACGTACGTCAGCTACCTCCGCAAGAAGCTCGACTCGCTCGGGCCGCCGCTGATCCGCACGGTGCGGCAGGCCGGCTACATGCTCGACGCGGGGGAGTGACGTGCTCGCCCGACTCTCGCTCCGGGCCCGGCTGCTGCTCGGCGTCTTCATCCTCGCCGGCGTCGGGCTCGCCGTCGCCGACGTCGCGACGTACGCGTCGCTGCGCTCGTTCCTGCTCGACCGTGTCGACTCGACGCTCGAGACGGGACACGTGCAGGTCGAGCACTCGCTCTTCGGCGACGACCACGAGCCCGGGCGGGTCGGGCCCGGCGGCGACTTCGGCCCGCCCGCGCAGGGCATCGACTGGTACCAGGTGCGCACGCTCGCGGGTCGCGTCGTCATCCCGGGCGGATTCCTGATCGGCGGCGGCTCGCCGCCGCAGGTGCCGGCCGAGATCTCGATTCCGGCGCAGGCGACAAGCGGGCAGAACCCCGAGCGCGTCACGTATTTCACCGTCTCGTCGAAGAACGGCTCGACGTCGTACCGCATCCGCGCCTCGATCGAGCCGGAGCAGCCCGCTCGGATACTGCTCGTCGCTGCGACGCTGCACGACGTGCAGGCGACGCTGCACCGACTGCTCCTCATCGAGCTGCTCGTCACGCTCGCGGTGCTCGCCGCGATCGCGGGTGTCGG
>Ga0070741_10006219_pt1 | contig 25827 bp, 25 predicted proteins | sample Coa_R1_4_FD_66440 | JGI IMG/M metagenome (GOLD analysis project Ga0070741, IMG submission 66440) | Surface soil microbial communities from Centralia Pennsylvania, which are recovering from an underground coalmine fire - Coalmine... | ecosystem: Environmental > Terrestrial > Soil > Unclassified ... | reverse complement strand
ATCATGGAGGTCGGCAACGGGGTTGGGGTGGCCTGTTGTAGGGGTTGCGCATGTCACAACCAGGCGGCAAACCTTATGTAGCTATCGTCGACACCAAAAGCTTAAGACGTGCAAGCATAGCTAGTCTGCTGGAACCTTGGGCTGACGCGGAGAATTTGCGCGTCACGTCGTTCACGCCCGATCAGGCCAACGAAGCACTTCGCGCTGACAAAACTTTTCGGATGCTGATCTTCAGCGTAGGCGGTGAAACGATCGCCGAGAACCTGCAGCAGTTGAAGGTACTGCGCGCACTCGCGGCCAACACGCCCTTGGTCATAATATCCGACCGCGAAGATCCCCATGACGTTGCTGCGGCATTCGATACTGACGCGCAAGGATTTCTCAGCAGCGGAATCCCCTCCGCGCTAGCGTTCCAGGCGCTGACGTTCATTCTCAATGGCGGATCATACTATCCTCCATCCGCTGTTCATCAGTTGCACAACCGTCCGGAAACCACAGAAATACCGCAAGGCAGCCCGACTGATGACTCGAGTTCCAAACGCAATGGACCAAGCACGAACGGAGGTGGAAACGGGAGCGGCCCGGTTCGCGCCGGAAACGATCTGGGGTGTCAATCCGTCAATCTGACGGCTCGGCAACGCGAGGTTCTAAAGCACCTTCGCCTCGGGGAATCCAACAAAATGATTGCCCGCCGGCTTGGCATGACTGAGGGGACGGTGAAGGTTCACATTCGCCAAATGATGCGAAAATGTCACGCGACCAACAGAACGCAGCTGGCCCTTGGCGGGCCACTCGGCATCGAGGATCTGGCAGTCGACAATGGCTCCTTGGATGAAAAGTCGGCGCAACCGAATGGAACCGGAACGTTGACAGACAAGTTCAAGCCGGCACCGCCCGGATCTCAGTCGACCCTTCCTTTGATCGGTACCGAACCACGCGGTCGCGGCCGCATCTTCGACAAGCACTGATCATATAACCCATGCTTACCTATCCATTGCTGTAAATTACTTCGCAGGCACCACCAGCGAATACCGGCTGTCTGCCGCAAGGCACTCGGCCTGCGGCAGACCGAGTTCCTTGCGTACTATGTTGGTGCCAAGAACCATCGACACGATCTTGTAGTAGGCATGACGGCGGCTCATGCCTTCACGACCCATGCCGCAGTCGGACGACAGCACCAAACGCTCGGCCGGAATATATTTGAGCGCACGCCGGATATGATCGGCGATCTCGTCCGGCCGCTCGACCTGCAGCGAATGATGGTCAATGACGCCGATGCAGATTTTCTTGTCGGTGATGACCTTGCCGAATGCCTCAAGGTCCATGCCGCCGGCGCTCGCCGATTCGAATGTGATTACATCCGCATCGACCTTGTTGAGCATTTCGAGCGCGTTCCTGTAGCTCTGCACGTCCTTGAACATACGCTGCTGCGAAGGATTGCCCCAGCAGGTGTGGCACCATACTTCGGTCTTCGCACGTAGCCCCTTGACCGTGCGGTTGAACACTTCGACGCTGAAGGCCGGATTGATCACGTCGTCGACGATATTGCGCACCGCCAGCAAATGGATCTGCGGCTCCTCGAACTGGATAACCTGGCAGCCGGCATCGGCGAGGTCGTGCAGTTCGGCGTTCAACGCATCGGTGATTGCCAGAATACGGTCCTTCAGCGACTTGTAGTGCCTGTCCTGCACGGCGAACGCCACGAGCTCCGGTCCGATGGTACCAAACTTGACGGGCTTTCTGGTCATGCGCTGCGCCACCTTGAACATGGCGGCGTATTGCAGGTCGCCGCGCGTGACAGGGCCGACAATGCCGGGCATCACGCGCGATTCGAGATAGTCATGCAGGATATGCCCGGGCGGGAACGCGATCCCGCCTTTGCCTGCCGGCGTCGGCTGCGGGTTCTTGTCGAACCCGCCCATGTGGCGCGGCGGATAATTGGTCCAGCTCTGGCCGCCGACGTCGGAATCGAAGTGCGCGTCGCCATCGGTGACAATATCCAGTCCGGCCATTTCCTGCTCGTGCAGATAAACTGACACTGCATCGACATATTGTTCGCGGAACTGGTTGTTCACCATCGCATCAAGAAAGCTGCGCGAGCCGAGATTCTGCGTATACCAGCTCGGACGCGGCAGCGAGCCGGTGATCGTGGTCGGCAGCATGATGTCTTTGGTGGCACGAAGCATGACAGGCGTCTCCCGGATGGCTTTTCGTTGGCGCGTAGTCTATGTCCGCTCCGCGCCGCTTGGAAACCACCTTAGTCATTTTCGTTGCATGAGGCATGGACAAAACAGGCACCGCTGCCCACCTATGATGGGCAGTTTTCATGCCGTGCCAAAATGTCTGCTATAGTGGTTTCATGAGCAACAACGGCGACCGCTACATCATCCGCCCCAACCCGCTCGACCCACGGCTGACCGAGCGTGTCTCGGGCGTAGACCAAACCGGGACCCGCATCGACACCTCGGTCACGGTCGAACGTGCACTGACGATCTTCCTCAACAGCCAGGAAATCGTCACTGCCATGACCATCAACGACTACCCGGAATATCTGGCGCTCGGTTACCTGCTCAACCAGAACATGTTGATGCCGGACGATGTCGTCACCGCTGTCGACTATGACGAGGAACTCTCGGTCGTCGTCGTGCGCACCAAGCGCAAAACCAATTACGAGAAAAAGCTGAAAAAAAAGGTGCAGACCTCCGGGTGCGCGCAGGGCACGGTCTTCGGTGACCTGATGGAAGCCCTTGAGGATGTCACATTGCCGCAAGCGGAGCTGCGCACCTCATGGCTCTATGGACTGACGCAGAAGATCAACACCACGCCTTCGCTCTATCTGGAGGCCGGCGCCATCCATGGCTGCGTTCTTGCGCGGCACGACGAGCCCCTGGTCTACATGGAAGACGTCGGGCGTCACAATGCCGTGGACAAGATCGCGGGATGGATGTTCCGGGAAAAGGTGCCCGCTGCCGACAAAATCTTCTATACGACCGGACGGCTGACATCGGAAATGGTCATCAAGACGGTCCGGATGGGCATTCCAATCCTAATTTCGCGCTCGGGCTTCACCGCGTGGGGAGTCGAACTGGCACGCAAGGCCAATCTGACCCTGATCGGCCGCGCGCGTGGCAAGCGTTTTGTCGCGCTCGCAGGCGAGGACCGTATTGTCTTTGACCAAGACCTCGCCTACGTCGAGGAGGAGAGCGCCAAGCACCGGCGCAAAGCGGCAGTGCATGACGACTAGCTACCCACCTACTCTTGGCCTGGTGCTCGCCGGCGGACTCGCGCGGCGCATGGGCGGTGGCGACAAGGCGCGGATCGAGATCGGCGGCGTATCCATCCTGGACCGGGTCCTGGCGACACTTTCCGGCCAATGTGCCGGCATCGTCATCAATGCCAATGGTGACCCGCGACGTTTCGCCGATACAGGGCTGACCGTGATCGCTGACAGCGCGCCGGATTTTGCCGGGCCGCTTGCCGGAATCCTTGCAGGTCTGGATTGGCTTGCCGGACAGAACAACGGAATTGAGTGGATTGTCAGCGTTCCAGGCGACTGTCCCTTCCTGCCCGACGATCTTGTCGAGCGCCTGCATCTGGCGCGCCGCCGGATGGGTGCCGGCGTTCCGCTGGCCTGCGCGCGTTCCGGCGAATGGCGCCACCCGGTGGTCGGCCTGTGGCCGCTGGCTTTACGTGAGGACCTGCGCAAGGCCTTGATCAAGGATGACCTGCGCAAGATCGAAGTCTGGACCGCGCGGCACGGGGTCGCAATTGCCGATTGGCCGGATCAACCGGTTGATCCGTTTTTCAATGTCAATACGCCCGAAGATGCGGCCCGCGCCGAGAGCATTGCGTTGCAGCATAGTTAGTCTCGCGACACAGAATTCTTGACCGCGTGCGCAGGGTGCCCATATTTGGTCGTAGTGGAAAAACCATGGGTTTGGGAGGACTGTGTTTATGAAAGCGTTCATCATTGCTTGCGTAGTGGCCATCCTTATCGCCGTCGTAGGTGGCGTAGCCCTCAACAGCGTGCCGGATTCGGCCGAAAGAGCCTTCACGAGCCCGACGGGAGTGAGTCTCACCTAGTGGGGCGTGATTGCGACTACTCCATGAGCGCCGCGTAGGACAGGAAGCCGACGCGGGCGCCGGGTTCAATTGACGTCACGTCTTCGGGCAGTTCCAACAAGCCGTCGGTTTCCGTCAACGACGTGATAATGCCCGCGCCATCCTGCGGGTGTTTCACCGCGTCGATTTCTCCATCGGCGGCGCGCCTGAGCGCCACGCGAACATATTCCCGCCGATCTTTCTTTTTCCTGTAGGCGAACGCGGCCCGCACCGGCAGCGGCAATAGCCTGTCCTGGCGGGCGCCGGAGAGACGTCGCAGCAAAGGTTTCACTACGCGCACGAAAGTGACAAAGACCGCTACCGGATTACCCGGCAGGCCGACGAAGGCGGCGCTTTGTCCTGACCCGGCCGGTATAACGCCGAGCGCGACCGGCCGCCCCGGCTTGATCGCAACACGCCAAAAGACGAGATTGCCTACGGCCTCCACGGCCTTGCGTACGAAGTCAGCCTCACCGGTCGACATTCCACCCGACGTAAGGATGAGGTCATGGCCAGTGGCCGCCCGACGCAGTTCCGCCGAAAGCATCCCGGGATCGTCGGCAAGAATGCCAAGATCGGTAACGAGCGCTCCAAGCCGATCGAGCAACCCCGTCAACAGCGCCCGGTTGGAATCGAAAATTGCGCCAGCACCGCGCGCCGTTCCCGGTTCGACGACCTCGTCGCCGGTGGAGAATATCGCCACCTTGAGCCTGCGCCGCACGACAAGTTCGGTCACCCCCAGCGCCGCTGCGAGTGCTATCTGCTGTGCATCAAGCACCGTGCCTGATGGCAGCACGGTCGAGCCCGCGGAAACATCCTCGCCCGCGAGCCTTCGGTTCGCGCCCGGCTTCAGCCCTTTCGGCACCGTTACGCGATCACCGTCGACTTTCACATCTTCCTGCATGAAAACGGTGTCGGCACCCTTCGGCATGGCGGCACCGGTAAAAATACGAATGGCCTGACCTTCTTCGAGCGACAGGGTTTCGCGCTGCCCGGCCGTGAGGCGACCGGCAATCGTCAAGGTGGTATCGCCGTCCGCCCGCAGATCCGCGTGCCGCACGGCATATCCGTCGACCGCCGAATTATCGAAGGGCGGCAGGTTAACGGGCGCCTTCAATTCGTTCGCCAGGACCCGCCCGCGCGCGCCGTGAAGCGGAACCTTCTCGGTTTCCGTGACCGGCACGATCCGTTCGCCGATCAGGCGCTCCATGTCATCGAGCCGGAGGAGCGGACCGGAGAACGCGAAACAGTCGTCGGTCAGCTGTGCCATCACCTGCCCTCTGCAGCGGCCGTTGCCTGCACCGCTTCGACGGGAATCGCAAGTTTCAGCAGCAGATCCGCGATAGTTTCAATATCGTTGAGGTCGATTACCGGGACCCTCGCCTGAGGCAACGCAATGTCGGCCGCGATCGCGACGACATATGGATCTTCGGGATGGATCAGCGGCTTTCCATTTGCCGCGCGGTGAATTTCAAGCTTTGGAAAGGCGTCGCGCTTGAATCCTTCCACCAGGACGAGGTCGACTGGAGACATCTTTGCGGCCAACGCCCGCAAATTCCATTCCGGCTCTTCCCGCAGCTCATGCAGGATCGCCCAGCGTCTCGCCGACGAAATGATCACCTCGGTGGCGCCGGCCGCGCGATGGAAAAAAGAATCCTTACCCGGCTGGTCCAGGTCAAATCCATGGTGAGCATGCTTGAGGGTCGATACCCTGACACCGCGCACAATCAGCCGCGGAATTACCCTGGTGATCAGCGTGGTTTTGCCCGAACCGCTCCAGCCGGCGAGACCGATGATGCGCATGGGCCCCTTATAGCAAAACGCCCGGCTTTGCAGCCGGGCGTTATTTTCGACGATTTTTGCCGCTTATTCGGCCGGCTGGGCCCGGGCGCCTTTCGGGCTACGTCCCAACTCATCTTCCAGCCAGAGACTGTGATGTTCCTTGGCCCAGTTGATATCGACCGTACCTTCACCCATGGCCTCGAACGCGCCTTCCATGCCGATGGTGCCAATATAGATGTGGGCGAGCATCGCGGCGACAAACAGCACCGCAACCACGGCGTGGATCATCTGGGCATATTGCATGGTATCGATGTTGGTGCCGTAGAACGGGAACATCAGCATATATCCCGTAATCGCAACAGCAGCGCCGCCGAGCACGACGATCCAGTAAATCGCCTTCTGGCCGCCGTTGAAGCGATAGGCGGGCGGATGGTCGTCGCCGATGAGGCCGCCCCCACGCTTGAACCACTGGACGTCAACCGAATTCGGGATATTTCCGCCGATCCACATCAGGAAAATCAACACCACGCCGATGGTGAACGGGAAGCTGAGATAGTTGTGTGCGTACTTCGCCCACTCCGACCAGGTCGTGAACGCTGCAGATCCGAACGTTGAAGCGAACAGCGGCCGCCCAAATGTCACGTTGAGGCCCGTGATCGCCAATATGATAAAGCAGGTTGCCGTCATCCAATGGACGAACCGCTCGAACCCATTGAAGCGTACGATCGTGCGCCCCGAACGTCCGCCCTTGATCATGAGCATGCCGCGCGAGAGGTAGAAGATCACGATGACGGCCAGCATGCCAAGGATGGCAATGCCGCCGATCCAGCGCAACGTCACGTTGTGAAAATGCTGCCAGTCCCGGCCAACCGGATGCTCAAGGATGTAGGATTTGACGTCCGGAATAGTTCCGCGGCCCTGGATTGACTTGAGTTGTTGCAGCAGCTGCTGCTCTTTTACGGCGTCAGCCGTCGGATTGACCGAACTCGGCTGCTGCGCCGAGACCGGGGCCGATATTGCGACAATGAATGCGAGCGCCAGCGCGCCAGCGATCAAGCGCATCTGCGCAACAAGCTTCGCCATGCGTTCCTCCCTGCCTTCAAGTGTTTTTCTGGATGGATCGGCGGTGCGGTTAATGCCGCACCGCCAAATTCGCATCATGTTGCAATCGACTCGCGGTAGGCCGTCTGCCAGCCCCAGGCGCCGGAGCCGTAGCCACGCTTCGACACCCGCTCCTTGTAGATCTGGGCAATGACGTCACCGTCGCCGGCGAGCAGCGACTTGGTCGAGCACATCTCGGCACACAACGGCAGCTTGCCTTCGGCAAGACGATTGGCGCCGTATTTCTCGAACTCTTCCTTGCTGCCGTCGGCTTCGGGCCCGCCGGCGCAGAACGTGCACTTGTCCATCTTGCCGCGCGACCCGAAGTTGCCAACCTTCGGATATTGCGGCGCCCCGAACGGACAGGCGTAGAAGCAGTAGCCGCACCCGATGCACAGATCTTTCGAGTGCAGCACCACGGAGTCCGCCGTGGTGTAGAAGCAGTTCACGGGACAGACCGCCGCGCAGGGCGCGTCGGTACAGTGCATGCAGGCCATGGAAATCGACCGTTCGCCCGGTTTGCCGTCATTAAGCGTGACGACGCGCCGGCGGTTGATCCCCCAGGGCACTTCGTGCTCGTTCTTGCAGGCCGTGACGCAGGCGTTGCACTCGATGCAGCGGTCGGCGTCGCACAGGAATTTCATTCGCGCCATGGTCGTTGCTCCTTACGCCGCTCGAATCTGACACAGGGTGACCTTCGGCTCTTGCATACCCGTAGCCGGGTCATAGCCGTAGGTGGTGATCGTGTTCGCGCTTTCGCCGAGCACGACCGGATCGGTGCCCTGCGGATAATTGGCCCGCAGATCCTCGCCTCCGAACCACCCGCCGAAGTGGAACGGCATCCAGGCCACACCTTTGCCGACACGCTCGGTGACGAGCGCCTTTACCTTGGCTTTCGAGCTGTTTTCAGCACCGGTGACCCAGACCCAACCGCCGTCCTTGATCCCGCGCTCCGCGGCATCGGCAGGATTGATCTCGATGAACATGTCCTGCTGCAGTTCGGCGAGCCACTTGTTCGACCGCGTCTCTTCGCCGCCGCCCTCGTATTCGACCAACCGGCCGGATGAAAGGATGAGCGGGAATTGCTTGGCGATACCCTTTTCCACCGCCGCCTTCTGAACCGAGAAGCCTATGTTCGGCAGACGGAACTGCTTGGCGTCAGGCAGCGTCGGATACTTCGACACAAGGTCGACGCGCGGCGTGTAGATCGGCTCGCGGTGTACGGGTATCGGATCGGGCAAACCGAAGGCATTCATGCGCGCTTTGCCGTTTCCGTACGGGATACAGCCATGCTTCAACGCCACGCGCTGCACACCGCCGGAGAGGTCCGTGGACCAGGACACCGCGTCGGGATTGGCGGGGTTGACCTTGTTGATCACCGCCCATTCCGCTTCAGTTAGGTCCTTGTCCCAGCCGAGTTTCTTGAGAACGCCGACCGTGAACTCCGGATACCCGTCCTTGATCTCCGAATCTTTAGACGCGGAGCCGTCGGCGAGCAGGCTGACCTTCACGGTCGTCCCATCCGGCCGCTTCTCTTCGCGCTCGATCCCGAAACGGGCACGGAACACGCCGCCACCGTCCATCGCCGCAAGGTTCGTGTTGTAGAGCAACGGCGTGCCCGGATGCCTGACCTCGGGCGAGCCCCAGCATGGCCAAGGCAGGCCGTAGTAGTCGCCCTTGTTTGGGCCTTTCGTCGCTCGCTGGGTGAGCATGTCGAAGTCGGCCTGATGTGCCATGTGCGACTTGATGCGCTCGGGCGACTGGCCGCAGTAGCCGGTCGACCAACTGCCGCGATTCATCTCGCGGAGGATGTCTTCGGCTACGGGCAGATTGTTCTCGACCTTGATGTTCTTGAACATCTGGTCGGCAAATCCGCACTTCTTGGCGATGAGGTACATGACCTCAAGATCGTCTTTCGATTCGAAGATCGGCTTGACGATCTGCTCGCCCCACTGCATCGCGCGGTTCGACGCGACGCGGGACCCCTTGCACTCGAACTGCGTGGCAACGGGCAGAAGATACATGTCCTCCTTGCGCCCGGCCTGCACCGCGAGCGATGCCCACGTCGTCGGATGCGGATCAGCGACGACGATCAGCTCGAGAGCTTTCAAGCCTTTCATCGACTCAGGGATACGCGTGATCGAGTTGCTGGCGTGACCCTGCACGAACATCGCTCGTACATTGTCTTTCTGCGCAACCTGATCCTTCGGCAGGATTGCGGCATCGAACCAGCGTGTGAGCGGGATGCCGGCCGTTTCCATGATTTTCTTGTCATCGAAACGCCCGAGCAGATAGTTGTAGTCGACCTCCCACACACGCGACCAATGTTTCCACGCGGCCTCGGTGAGGCCGTAGTAGAACGGCAGCGTCACGATATCGAGGCCGACGTCGGTGGCCCCCTGTACGTTGTCGTGGCCACGGAAGATGTTCGCGCCGGTGCCGGGGGCGCCGACATTGCCGGTGAGCAGCAGCAGCATGCAGCTCGCACGGACGTTGGCGGTGCCGACGGTGTGCTGGGTTTGGCCCATGCACCAGATCAGGGTCGACGGTTTCTCGGTCGCAAACATCTTTGCGACGCGGGCAAGCTGCGCGCCGGGCACACCCGTCACGCGTTCGACTTCTTCCGGATTCCACTTTTCCATTTCCTTGCGCGCGTCCTCATAGCCGTAGACGCGCTGCCGGATGAACTCCTTGTCTTCCCAGCCGTTCTTGATGATGTGCCACATGATGCCATACAGCACCGGGATGTCGGTGCCGGGCCGGATGCGCACATATTCTGTGGCATGTGCCGCGGTGCGCGTCAGTCGTGGATCGATCACGATGACGTTCGCCTTGTTCATCTCCGCGCCTTCGATCAGATGCTGCAGCGACACCGGATGGGCCTCGGCAGGATTGCCGCCCATGATGATCTGCGTCTTCGAGTTGCGGATATCGGTGTAGCTGTTTGTCATCGCGCCGTAGCCCCAGGTATTGGCCACGCCGGTGACGGTGGTTGAGTGGCAGATGCGCGCCTGGTGGTCCGTGTTGTTGGTGCCCCAGAAGGCGCCAAGCTTGCGGAACAGGTACGAACCCTCGTTGGTCATCTTGGCCGAACCGAGCCAGTAAACGGAATCGCTGCCCGATTTCTGACGGATCGCCAGGAGTTTGTCGCCGATTTCGTTGATGGCGACGTCCCAGGACACGCGCTTCCATTGCCCGTTGGTGAGCTTCATCGGGTACTTGAGGCGGCGCTCGCCTGATACGAGCTCGCGCACCGATGCGCCTTTCGCGCAATGCGAGCCACGATTGATCGGCGAATCCCAGCTCGGCTCCTGGCCGACCCACACGCCGTTCGACACTTCAGCGGTGACGGTACAGCCGACCGAGCAGTGAGTGCAGATGCTCTTGCGGATGGTCGCGCCCGCGACATTGGGCCCTGCCGCTTCCGCTTTCCGGACGGTCGCAAGCGGCAGCGCGCCGATGGTGGCAAGACCGCTCGCCGCCAGCCCGGACCTGCGCAGGAAACTGCGGCGATCGAGGCCGCCGGCGGTTTGGCTGGCGACAGTCGCCGCGAGATTGCTGCGACGTGTCTGACGTTCTGTTCTCTTGATCAGCACGGCTGCATCTCCCTCACTTCGGATAACGGTTGACGCGATAGAAGCTCTGCACGTCGGTTGAATTTGCCTGATAACGCGCTTTCTTCTTGTCGGCATCCGACTCGGCGGCGACTGCCCCGGTGGCAAGCGGCGCGGCAGCGGTTACTGCCAGACCTGCGCCCGCGCCCATCGCGCGCAGGAAGTCGCGACGGCCTAGCTTTTCTTTATCCTGTTCCTTCATCGCCGTTCCCTCCTTGAAGTCTTCCTATCATTTCGCTGTCTCGGTGCCGGTCACTACGCCGGCAATCCGAATGCTTCCGTTTCGATATCCATGAACACGCGCCCAAGAGCTCCAAGCCGGCGGTAGAAGTTCGCAGCCTCAGCATTCTCCAGATCGATGAAGAACCGCGTGATCCACGGCGCCATATGCTTGTCGAAGATGAGGCGATCCGAATCCGGCGGCGCCGGCAGCCGGCGGCTCGCGAGGCCGGACATGATCTCGCATAGAATGCCGGCATGATCTTCGGGCTCGGCGACGCCTTCGGCACGCGCGATACCGATCTTTGCAAGATCCTCGCGCAGGCGCGCGAGCGGACGCTCGTGCAGAAACCCGGTCAGATAATACGAACCGTACGGCAGCAGCTCGCCGCGGCCCAGACCGATGAACAGATCGAAATATTCGCGTTCGACATGTTCGGCGTCGGTGTTGCCGGCCGCTTCGGCTAGCGCGGCATGAGCAAGCCCCAGCGGCGAGGCATCGGCACGCAGCTGGGAAATCCGCGACAGCAGTTCCGCATCCGGAGCACGCATCAGCAGCGCCGCAAGCAACGCGTACTCCTGTGCGCGCGCTGCATCCACTTCATCGATATCCCCGGCCATTTTCCTTCCGCTGTAGAGATCCGGCCGCAGTACGGCACGATCGACGCCGGTGACGGATTCCACTGAGATCACACGCTCAGCTGGCACCCGTATCCAATTTGATACCGAGGGCTGGGAAATGCCTATCTGACGAGCAAGTTCACTTACGCCGCCAGCGGCACGGATAGCTTCGGAAAGTCCCGGGTCCCTCATCCGACGCTCTATTTTCGAATTATGATAATGAAAGCGTACCGGCCCACCGAAGGATGGGTCAATAGCCCGAGGCTATGCCCTGTTATCAATCTTGGCTGATGTTAGTCAGGCACCGCACTTCCGTGGCGCCGGGCAATTTTTTTGACCTGGGCGGAGGCGGGTGATTCCTTTTGCGCCGCAGCATTTTCATCGCCCGGTTCCGGACTATGACTTGGCGTCTCCGACGCAAATGTCGGTGGAGGTAATTGGGTCGCCTCACCGTGCGATTCAACCAGTGCTGGCGGGCTGTTTCCTGCACCGTCGGCCGGCGCATGCTCCTCAGCACGATCCTTGCGTTGCGTTTCGCCAAAGAGCTCGGAGACCATGCGCTTGACGTCAAAAGCCGGATCGAGGTCACCAAAGCCCGGCACCCCGTCCGGCCCGGCCGCCTCCCAGTAATTTTCGGTTGGGCCCATGAAGTCCCGAATGGCCGGATCGGCCGACCAGGCGCGACGAAGCGCCGCACGCTTCAAGTCCTCCGGAACACCAGCCCGCATGAATGCCGTGATGTCGGTGTTTGCATCAATCGACTCAATAGGCGGCAGGCGTTCGATGTCGAGCTCCGGGCTTGCCTGTACACTCGCATCTGGCTGCGACGGACTGCGTTCGTCGGACTCCTGTCCGGATTCCGTTTTTGCTTCGTCGCCGCTTTTTTTCGCCTCACGCTCGACAGCTTCTCGTTTGCGGCGAGACCAACGGCTCAGGAAATTGTCGGGCTCGCTCATTTGCGCTCCTCCCGTGCCGGCGGGCCACGCCGCGCCAGCGCATCGGGATTGGCACGATCGCGCTTGCGCTTGACGAACGCGCGCTCGACATGATGTTCGGCCACGAAAGCTGCAATGGCTTCCTGTAGCTGCTCCGGCATCGGCAGTGATTCGACGATGTTGGCGCCGGCTTCCGTCATGCCCTCGCCCTCAGCCGGGTCGGCGGTGACCATCGCAAGCTCGTAAGGCGGGTCGCCCTCGACCGGGCTCAGCACGACCCACAACTGCGGCGGATCCATCTGCAGGTTGTCGCGATAGTGCGCGGTTTCGGTGCGATACAATTCCACGGTCGCCGCACCGGCGTAGAAAGTAGCACGTTCGCCGTCATCCGACAGCTTCGTCCATGGCGGCGTATCGGGCACGCCGATCAACACGCCGACAGGACGCCAATGAAAGTCGACCCATCGGCTGACGCCCTTGCTGCGTTCAACGATGACACCGACCTCATAGCTTGCAAGCGGTTCCACGATGCTCAACTGACGGCCTCCAGGTGTTGAACGGGCAATCCCGTCAGGAGATTCTGGGGTTTCATGCGAATCGTCTTGTCGCGCGTCATCGCCAGTATCAGATAGACCGGCTCGCCCCTGATTCTCTCCACCATGATCGACGGATCGGCAAAGGTAAGCCGAAACAATCCGACCACGCGTCCCATGGTCGCCTCGTCGATATCCTCGCCATGCCAGAGCATATCACCGATCTTGGTCGCATCGGCATCGAGGCCGACATACCAGGCAAGATTGACGTTTCGAAGTTCCGACAGCGATTCGATGTCGACCTCAATTCCGAGCAGGTGTGAGATCCAACATTGCATGACCTTGCCCAGCGCGTTGAGCCCCTCTCGCCCCGCCGTCAAATCAAGTGCCATGTCGAACTGGTCGCTTCGCGCCCAATAGCCGGCCGCGTTGTCCTCGTTAATAATATCGATCTCCGCCTCGGGCGGGATTCCCAACATTGAAACCAGCGGGGTAACAGGCGCGGTGTTGACCCCACCAATTGTTTCCTCGTCGGCAACGATCAGCGACCCGTTGTGCAGGGTGACCCGCTGGGTACGAAAAAAGAGTTCGGCCGCGCGCAGCACCCTGGGATCGTCAATGCCGTCTAGAGCATTACGCAGGATCACATGCACAAGCTGATTGATGAACAGCGGTGGAACCGGGCCAAAACCGTTGCGCGCCAGATCCCTAAATGCCCCTTCCAGGGTGCTGTGATGCAGCAAATGATCGCGGAAAGCTATCATTAGCTTCCAGTTTTCGCGTGCGTCGGCGTCCGCGATCGCGGCAATGTCGGAAGCCGAGACCGGCATCCGCGGCTCGGCGAGAAGCGCGGCGTGCAGCGTGCGTTCGACCGCACAAGCCTCTGGTGGCGGTAACAGCTCCGGCCGCGCAAAATACAGCTTGATGAATTCATCGGTCACATGCAGGCCGCCGTCCGGGCCGCGATCAAGCAAATGGTGGCCGCTGGAAATCCAGAAATCGTTCATTTGCGCTCCCGATCGGCCATTGCAATCAGGTCGACGTCCTCTCCGGGCTGCTCGTCCTCGCCTTCGACCTCGAGAAACGAAAAAGCGCGCGCCGGTTTCGGTCCGCTCCGCGGACGCAACGTACGAAACGACTCCCGAACTGCGCCGTCTTCGAAAGTACGGTGCAACGCGATCAATGTGTCTTGCGGCTGATTGCACAACGATTCGGAAAACGCGATCTCTTCCTCTGCCGCCGCCGTGGCATCGCTGACGCTCGGTGCGCCAAATTTCTCCACGAGTTGCTTCGCCAGCAAATCGATGGCGGCGAACCTGTCGTCCTCGGTTGCATCCACGATCTGCACCAGTGTCGACCATCCAAGCGTCGCCAGGCCGAGAAACCCGCTGCGGAACGCCGTGCGCGCCTTGCCTTCGAGCGCCAGTGGATCGCTGTTCCAGAAGACGAATGCGCCGGGCACTGCCCACTCACCGGGATCGGCTGCACGCTCGAACACGAACGTATCCGACGGATCGAGCCGTATGGTGCGGAGAAGCTTCATGTGCGCGGACCCCGTGCGTGCGGATCAAACCAGGCAGGTTCGGAAATCTGCGGCAGGAATTTCCTGCGCGTGACGTCCGCCTTGCCCATGCGGCGGATCAGCAAGTCGCCGTTGTCATCGATATCGCGCCGGATGCCTTGCTCGCGCGGCAAACGCTCAATGTAACTTTTAGCGACGATTCGGAACCCGCTCTCCTGCCAGGCGTCGATCGCAACCATGAAATGCCGCGCAAAGCTCTCGACAATGTGCGTGGACATCAGGTCGGTGAATCCTTCTTCCTCCAACGCCGTCACCAGCGGATTGAGCCCAGGCTCTGCGCCGGTCATGGACACCGTGCGGATCATGCCGGCAAAGACGAGCCAGTCGGGGGTATCGATTTCCCTCGTGCCTTCCGGCCAAGCCAGCCGGCCGCCGCCGACAAGTCCGCCGTTGACGAGGATCGACGCCGGCCAGTCGATGACAATGGAGGTTTCCGGCTGCGCATGGGCCGCAAGCGCGTCCGCAAGTGCCGCCATGCCGGCGTAGAACGCGCGCCTCGCCTTCAGCAATGGCTCGTCCGGCTCGAGCACCACGGCGAATTCCGCCAGATCGAAGCGGCCAACATACACCAGCGTACCGGCCCCCTTTTCCGGGGCTACCGAGATCGCATGGGCCAGAGCATCGCCCACCTCACGAAGGCGGATGGCCGTGAATGGCGGCGGCAATGCCAGCTCCGACGCGAGGCGCGTCTGCGGGCGGGCCGTTTCAAGCGGCATTGTTCCTCACTCTACCATTCACTTTTGAATACATATAATTATAGCGTTGGTAGGTCCCGAGGCCAGACCCGCAGCCGTCGGGAACAACGCTGAAGCAGGACTGTTTGTGCTCCAGCCTTGGATCGGCGGGACAAGCGAAAAGGTTAACGGGCCCGATGGCCGAACGGCCGCGAAATATCCTGATCTGTTCCTGCGAAGACACCATTCCGCTTGACGGCGAAAAGGTGCGCCGCGTTTGCCGCGATTCCGTCGTGATTGAAGGGCGTCAATTTTGCCGCGCGGAGCTGGAGCGGTTTCGCAAGGCCACAGCTACCGGCGACCCGCTTCTTGTGGCCTGCACCCAGGAAGCTCCGCTCTTTGGCGAAGTCGCGGAAGAAGGCGGAGCGGCCGCTCCGCTGTTTGTCAATATCCGCGAAACAGCCGGGTGGGCGAAAAGCGCTTCCAAGGCCGGGCCCAAAATGGCGGCCCTGATAGCAGCCAGCACCGCTCCTGTGCCCGACGTGCCCTTCGTTTCATTGGCGAGCGAAGGCGTTACACTTCTTTATGGTAGCGATGAGCGGGTCATCGAGGCGGCAGAGCTCCTCAAGCAGCATCTCGACATAACCGTTCTGATCAAACCGGGTGTCGAGATTGCGCCGCAGCGCGTGACCGAATTTCCCGTCGTGAAGGGCTTGATCCGCACCGCGAAAGGTCGTCTCGGGGCATTCGAGATCACGGTCGATGATTATTCTGCGCCTCTGCCATCTTCGCGCGCCACCCTGACATTCGGCCCCGCGCGGAACGGCGCAGTATCGCGATGCGACATCCTTGTCGATCTTTCCGGCGGGCCCTCATTGTTTCCGGCCGCCGATCTGCGCGACGGCTATCTGCGCGCCGATCCGGGCGATCCGGCCGCCGTCCTGCGCGCCGTGCTGAAGGCACGTGACCTGACCGGTACGTTTGACAAGCCGCGATACATCAATTTCACCGAGGACCTTTGCGCGCATTCGCGCTCCAAGATCGTCGGCTGCCGGCGCTGTCTCGATCTCTGTCCGGCCGGCGCGATTTCGCCTGCCGGCGATCACGTCGCAATAGACCCGCATATCTGCGCCGGATGTGGTCAATGCGCAGCCGCCTGTCCGACCGGCGCGGCGGCCTACGCAATGCCGCCTTCCGATGCGCTGTTGGGCAAGCTGCGAACATTCCTCTCCGCCTATCAAGAGGCTGGCGGCGGGCAGCCGGTCGTTCTGTTCCACGATGCCGATCACGGTGGAACATTGATAGACGCGCTTGCGCGGCACGGCGACGGCTTGCCGCCGAATGTGCTTCCGCTCGAAGTCAACGAGGTAACCCAGGTCGGCCTGGAAGCGATCGCGGGCGCGATCGCTTACGGCGCCGCGGCCGTGCGTTTGCTCGTTCGCGCCAAGCCGCGCCACGATATTGCCGGGCTGCATAAGACGATCACCCTCGCGGAGCCGATCCTGTCCGGCCTGGGTTTCAGCGGCGAGCGTGTCGCGGCGATCGAAACCGACGATCCCGAGATGTTGGGCAATACGTTAGGCACGTTGTCCGCGCTCCCCGCAGTCGCGAAGCCGGCATCGTTTATGGCGACCGGCCGCAAACGCGAAGTGATGCGGCTTGCACTGCGTGAGCTGCACGCGGTGGCACCGGCGCCGGTGGACATCGTTCCGCTGCCGGCTGGCGCGCCGTTTGGCACTGTCGAGGTGAATGTCGAAGGTTGCACCCTCTGCCTGTCGTGCGTATCGGCATGCCCGACCGGCGCGCTTTCAGACGACCCCGACCGACCGATGTTGCGCTTTTCCGAGGACGCCTGCGTGCAGTGCGGCCTGTGCAAGGCGACGTGTCCGGAAAAAGTGATCAGCCTGAAGCCGCAGATCGACTTCCGTGCCGCCACCGCCATGAGCCGCGTTATCAAGCAGGAAGACCCCGCCGAATGCATCCGCTGCGGCAAGCCGTTTGGCGTGAAAAGTTCCGTCGAGCGGGTCGTTGCCAAGCTCGAAGGCAGGCACTGGATGTATAAAGACTCCAAGAAGCGGCTTGACGTGATCCGCATGTGCGATAACTGCCGCGTGGAGGTGATGGCGGAAGAGCAGTTCGATCCATTCGGTGCGCCGCGGCGCGCGCCGGTGCGCACCACCGAGGACTATCTCCGCGAGCGCGAGGAAAAGGGCGAAGGCTAGCTACTTTTTTGTTGTTGCTTTTGCCAGAAAATCCACCAGCGCCCTGCGGTCTTCGGCCGATCCGATGGTCTGTTCCGGCATTTTGGTGCCCGGCGTGTAGTGCGCCGGTCCAATCTCGAACAGCTTGGATACCGTCTCCGGCGTCCACACGATGTTGAGCTTTTTCAGAGCCGGAGAGAAATTATAGCCCGGCAGCGTAGCGATGCGGCGTCCGAATATCCCGTAAAGGGTGGGCCCGGCCTTGTTGCCTTCGTCGGGAGACAATGTGTGACAGGCAACGCACGCCCGGAAAACCTCTGCACCATGATCACCGGCGTAGGCCGCAAGGGGATCGTCCTGCGTGCCGACAACAACTGCACCGATCGGCTCGCCGTTGGACGCATCCCAGCGGCGAATCATTCGATCGGCGCCTCCCGTCAGCAACGTGCGGCTGTCCGGGAAGAACGCCACCGACCACACAGGCAGGCCCGGGCCGACGAGTGTGTGCGCGAGCTTGCGGGTCTTACGCTCAATGATCGCAACGGAGCCACGAATGCCGGCTGCCGCCACCAGATTGCCGTCAGGGGAAATCGCGACGGAGATGATCGGATTGGGCGACGCACCGACTTCGCCGAGCAGTTCTCCTCCGGGCGATAAAAAGTAGACCTTGCCGTTCGCGCCCGCCGTGGCGATCTGCCCGTCGGGGGCGACCGCGACGGCGTTGAGCGGCGTCGGCAATGTATGGACGGCGGCACCCCCGCTTGCAAGCGGCCAGACGCGCAACGTCGCGTCATAACCCGCGCTCAGCACATTCTTTCCATCGGGAGAGAACGCGACACCGTTCACGTTCTGGGTGTTGCCCTCGAGCACGCGAGGTGTTCCGCCACCCAAAGGCCACAGACGAACGCTGCGATCCCATGATGCCGACGCGACCAAATCCCCAGCAGGAGAAATCGCAAGACCGGAAACCGGGCCTGAATGTCCATCGAAAACTTTATCCGGTTGCTGCCGCCCGGCAGACCAGACGGCGATGTGCCCATCCGCGCCACCGGTAACGATACGTCCGTCTTTGAGGTAAGCGACCGCATTTACCGCACCATCATGAAAACGCAGAACCTGATCTGCCGCGTTGCGTGAAAGCGACCACCGGATGACGGACGTATCGAAACTGCCCGATATGGCATGCGTCCCGTCCGGAGAGATTGCCAGCGCCTTCACCGGACCGCCGTGACCGCGGAGTTGCGCGTGCGCCGGGGGGAGCACAAGAAAAAACAGGAACAGGCCGAGCCACGGGCACTTCATCCGGAAGGTCATAGTGATCCAATACAGAATACCGGCGTGGCGATCCAATGTTTCCCTTGTTATCACTTGTTCATTATATCCGCGTCCACCGCATGGCGCTGACGCGATCGCCCGGCTGTTCCCACCGCGGTGTTTGTGCATTTCGACTACCGGAATTTCCACCCGCACCTTCCTGCTCAGTTCGTCGGCTGCATGCCAAGCGCACTGATACGTTCGCGCGTCGTCTTGTCCCGCAACGCATCGATAAAAGCCTGGACCGCCGGGCGACTTCGTCGCGCATCGAGCACGAGGAAATCATAGTGTTCCGGCGCCACCGGCAGGAACCCCAGCCCGTAGAGTTTTGCGACCGGCTCGATAGCAAGGCCCCAGTCCGCGCGACCTTGTGCAATCGCGGCCGCTACGGCGTTATGCGATTTCGGCTGATTGGCGTAGCCTGCCGGGCGTGACCCGCCGAGGAGGCGATCCATCAGGACGCGAGTGCCTGCGCCTGCATTCCGGTTGACCATCAACGCGGACGTATCGGCAAGAACGATCTTGAGCGCCTCCTGCGCACTGCGGCCTTCAAACCGCTTGTCGCCTGGCCGGAAGGCAATGCCCTGCATCCGTCTCCAGCCCGGAACCAGCGAAAGGCCAGGTCCTGCCAGATGCTTGTTGTATTCCCCAGTCGCGGCGTCGATAAGGTGAACGGGGGCGATGTCGCATTCACCGCGGTTGATGGCTGCAACTCCGCCCAAGCTACCGACTGCAAGCGTGCGCGCGGAAAAGCCGCGGTCGGCGAGTGCGCCGATGACGACGTCCAGCGCGACGTCGTGGCTGCCCATGATCACGAGGTCGAGGGCCTGCTTGCCGCTGGCGATAAGCGTTACGTGGGCCTCGCTGTCCGCGTCGAGCGTCGCCGAGAGCGCATCGATTTCGATGAAGCCGTCGGCCTGCGAAAAGCTTGTCACAGCCCCCGAGCCCTTTCCGGTGGGAAACGCGAGCGTCGCCTGGTCGCCTTCGATGAGCGAAACCAGCACGAATTCCTTGCGGCCAAGCTCCGAAGTCACGCGCACGGGCACCCGCGCGGTGACTTTCTTTTCGGCCTGCGGCGGCAGTCCGGCCTTCGCCCGGATGACAGGCGCGACAAAAGTGTGGAATGTGAAAATCGCCGACGTCGGGAAACCCGGAAGCACGACGACCGGCTTGTTGCCGACCACAGCGAGGCACAGCGGCTTTCCCGGCTTGAGCGCGACGCCGTGCACGAGAATTCCCGGCTCGCCTAGCCGCGACACCACACGATGCGACAGATCGCCGGCGCCTTTTGATGTGCCGCCGGACAGCACCACCATATCCGCTGACGCCAGCGCCTCGCGAACGATCTTTTCCAGGGTTGCCGCTTCGTCGGGACAGGCGCCGAACGGAAGCGGTTCGCCGCCCGCTTCGGCGATGGCTGCAGCCACAATCGGGCCGTTGCTGTCGTAAACACCGGCGGGCCGCAGCGGCCTGCCCGGCTCGACGAGCTCGTCGCCCGTTGAAAGCACAGCGACTTTCGGACGCCGGACCACCTCGACGCGGTCAAGTCCGCACGCCGCCAGCATTCCGATCTCGCGCGCAGTGATGCGCGTGCCGTGCATCAGCAGGGTTTCGCCCCGTGCGATGTCCGACCCGGCATAGGAGATGAATTGTCCGGGCAATACGGCACGCCGCAGCTCGATACGCGGCGTGCCATGCTCGATCAGCTCGGTCTGCTCGATCATAACGACCGCATCGGCGCCCCGGGGGATAACGCCGCCGGTGGCAATTGCAGTACATGTTCCGGCAGTCACCACTTCCGTCGGCATATGACCACAGGCGATCACTTCTGGATTGAGTCTGAGCACTTTCGGATTGCCGTCGGCCGCACCCACGGTATCGGTCGCGCGCACCGCAAATCCGTCGACATTCGAGCGATCAAACGGCGGCGCATCAACCGCGGCAACGATGTCCTTCGCGAGGACGCGCTCGCGCGCATCCGCCAGCGATACCGTCTCCGCGGCGAGCGGCTTGAGATCGAGATGCCGTTCAAAGCGGGCACGGGCTTCTTCCGCTGACACCACCTCGAGAAACTGTTCCTGACGGGCGGCTGAGCGCACGCGTGCGATCAGATCGCCTTCGTCGCTCGGTATTGGTTTCGGGGTTTCGCTCATCCTGTGTGACTTAAGGCCACGGCCTTACCTGAACCGAAGAGCCCGGAGAATATCCTTCGCTGTCGGCAGGAACCAGGATCCAGCCGTCGGAACGGGCCAGCGATGACAATGGAAGATACTTGCTTGCCAGTGGCTCCGCCTTGCCGTCGTTGCGGCGAACAGGGACGATCTCCGTCAGTCCGACTGTCGATGCGACCTTGCGCGCCAGCGGCAGAGTTTCCATCACATCATTATTGTCGGTGTTTTTAGCAGCCGCCAGCCGGTCAAGGATGCGCCGGCCCACCAAAAGCCAGACGGCAAGCGCTGCGTCGAGGCGCCCCGGCAACAGAAGTACGGGGGTTGCGCCCACAAATCCGAGCGCGGCGGTTTCTCCCGGCGTGAGTGCGACGCCATGCACGGCAAGCCTGCCTTCACGCGCGAGGATATGCACGGCGTTGTCATTGCGCCCGCTTCCCGTGCCGCCGACTGCGACGATTGCATCGGCACTTTCCGCAGCCATTGCAACACCGAGACCCCGCCCGCTGTCGTCGAAACGCGCGGCACCGCCGCGGCGCTCGATATCCGCGCAAACGAGACGCGCGGCAGCGGTGATGATTCCACTGCCGCGCAACGGCATCACGCGAATACGCGGCTCGCGTACCGTCACGCGCGCGATGCCGGCGGCGGCGAACGCGGCAAGATCCGTAGCGCTCAACCGTTCACCGGTGCGCCGCAACGGAATCGCCGGATCGCTGTCGCCACCGGCCGCCAGAACGCCCTCACCCGGATTGATCGGCATCAGCACCTCGGCAACTCCGCCGCTGACCTTCACCGCATCGATCGGTGCAACACTGTCGGTGCCTGCGGGCATTGCCTGCCCCGACTCGATGCGCGACGGCAGACGCGCGAGCTGCGCTGGTGCATAGCCGCCGGCTCCGAGGGTCTCATCGGAGCTCAACGCCCATCCGTCCTGCAAAGCCAGCGACGAGGCTGGCCGCGCCGGCGCCATGGCATCGGTTGCGAGTGCGCGCCCTGTGGCCCCTGATACGTCGACCGTACGCGGCGTGACCGGCTTCACCTCCGCGTCGATCAAGAGCAGCAAATCCCCGAGCGGCGTCAGTCGTGAGATCGTCTGTATTGTTTCCGCCGTCGCCATTCGCAGTGCTTGACCTTGTTGTACCCAAAGACTTCAGTTTAGCTGAACAGCGCCGCGCATACAGGCGGCTTTCTATTGGTGAAATCGAGGGAAGCAAGCGTGTTTACAGCGACAAAAGGCAAGGCTCTCCTGACCACGACCACAGGAGCCTTGCCCCGCCCGAGCTGGTACACCGAGAACCTGCGCGGCATCCCGTTGTCGCAGGGTTTTTCCCGGCTTGCGTATCGCGAGCAGCACTTCGACTGTCTCGCCTGCCATGTGGCCGCCCAGCACCGCGCCGGCATCGACATATTCGTCGATGGCGACACGCGTCTCGATGACGATGTCGCCGGCCGCTCGTGGGTCAGTTACGCCACCGAGCGTATTGCGGGTATTGGAGCGCCGCGGGTTGAGGTGCCTCCCGCCGGATTCATGGCGGACAAAGGACCCGGTGACCTGATGTGGGAAGTGATCGAGACCCGCATGACGCCGCCGGTGACCGGGAAGATCGGCGAAACGGCACTGCAGCTCGATCGCGCCTACAAGGCGATTGCACCTATGACGGACAAACCCGTGAAGATCGGTTCGATCTCCGCGCAGATTCTTGCGCTCATGCTGACAAGCGAGCACTACAAGAGCCGCTTCGATTTGCTGATGGATCTCTCGGTCGCGCTCAATAAAGAATACCACGCGCTCGCCGATGCCGGCGCGCCGCTCGTGCAGATCGAGGAGCCGGCGATCCATCAGGTGATCGCCGATCCGAAGCAACCGATCAAGCCGAAGCAATGGGTCGAAGCCTTTAACGCCGAGGTCAAGGGACTTCGCGGCAAGTGTGAAGTGTGGTGCCACACCTGCTGGGGAAGCCCGGCGGCACAGCGCGTCGCAAGCAAGGACCAATCGTACAAAGATGCACTGCCCTATCTCGATCAGCTCGACGTCGACGTACTGACGGTCGAGGGTGCATTTAACCGGGGGCTTGATTTCGAGCACGTGGGCCAAATGATTTCGAAGGACAAGAAAATTGCCGTCGGCGTCATCAGTCACCGGACGCTGCAGGTAGAACGCCCGGAGGAGATCGCCGACCTTATCCGCAAGGCACTGAAATACATCGAGCCGGAGCGATTGATCCTGACAAGCGACTGCGGCTTCGGGCGGCAGTCAATGAGCCGAATGCACGCTTTCTACAAAATGGTCGCGTTGACGCGCGGGACCAACATCGTGCGAAAGGAGTTGGGCATAGAAGAAGCGTACATACCTGCGACAGACAAGCGGCTATCGATGGTTCCGATCGGCACATGACTGAAACGGTTATGAATTTGCGCGGACTGAAGTGCCCGCTGCCGGCGCTGCGGGTCCGCAAGAAGCTTTCAACTCTGAAAAGCGGAGACCTCGTGATTGCAGAGTGCACGGATCCGCTCACCACCATCGACATTCCAAACCTGCTGCGGCAGACCGGCGACAAGCTGGAAGAGAAGTCGGAGGCGGACGGCGTGCTGAAATTCCGTATCAGAAAAAGCTGACGCAGCCTGTCAATCGAGATTGAAGCCTCTGGCGCGGACGAAGGCGCCGAAATCGGCCCGCAGAGGCACCGCATATTGCCGTGCCTTGTCCTCCGACCAGCCGTAAAACTCGTTTCGTCCGAAACGTTGCGGATCGCGTTGGTTGCGATATGGACGGGTCACCGCGCGACGGCGGTCATAGGCGTCGATTTTGCCGGCGAGGTCGGTCTCCGTGAATTGGTCCTCATGGATAGTGACGTCGAGTGACAGGCGCGGCGTGATGCCGCCCGCTTCCGCCGGCCAGCCGACACACATTCCGGCGACGGGTATGACCTTTGCCGGCAGTCCCAGCATTTCACTTATTGTTCTGGCGTGATCGCGGATGACACTGATCGGACAACATCCGAGTCCGACCGCTTCTGCCGCGCGAAGAAATGTCGTCATCACGATGGCGGCATCGACTGTTGCATTGAAGAACAGGTCAAGATGGTCGTTGTGGAACGCCCATCCGCGCAACCGCGAAATTTCCGGCAGACGGCGGCCGTTGGCGAGAAACACCAGGAACACGGGGGCCTGGCTCACCCAGGCCATGTCGGGCAGCAGGTCGGCTATGGCGTAGCGCTTCGCCTTGTCCCGGACAATTAGAATGTCCCCTTGTTGCAGGTCGCTCTTTGACGGAGCGGAAAGTGCACACGCACAGAGGAGCCGCAGGAGCGGGGGCGCCACGTCGCGCGCGAGAAACGAACGGTGCACGCGGTGCGCGGCGATCCGGGCGATTTCATCGAGACCGGTCAGACCGCCGTCGACTTCTACCTGCTCGCCGAAACGCTCCGCCAGTGCCGCCCGAATGAAAGACCCAAGATCCGGCATTGAACAACTCCTTGACCGCATGACCGCGGACCGCGCTATCGTAGCTCAGGGGACAAGGCACGAAATAGAACAAAGACAACTCGGCCGCGGAATTATCAATGTTCGGCAATCGTTTCGGCTTGGCGGTCACCAGATGACGTCTGCACTGCTCGATGTAAAAGGCGTAACGCTTCAGTACAAGACGGCGCGTCATCTGGTGACGGCGACCTACCGCGTCGATTTTTCGGTCCATCAAAGCGATCGCTACGTGATCCTGGGTCCGTCGGGTTGCGGCAAATCCACGCTGCTGAAAGCCGTGGGCGGCTTCATGCTGCCGACCGAAGGTACAATCCGCATTCGTGAGCGCGCCGTCGCTTCACCCGGTCCCGACCGCATGATGGTCTTCCAGGAATTCGAGCAGCTGATGCCCTGGAAATCGGTGTATCAGAACGTCCTTTTTCCCATGAAAGTCACGCGAAAGTTCGCGCCCGGCGAGGCCGCCGAACGGACCGACGCGGCCATTGCGAAAGTGGGCCTCACCGAATTCCGTGACGTCTATCCACACATGTTGTCCGGTGGCATGAAGATGCGCGTTGCAATTGCGCGCGCCATGGCGCTGGAGCCGGACATTTTGCTGATGGACGAGCCGTTCGCGGCGCTCGATGCGTTGACCCGGCGCTCGATGCAGCAGGAATTGCTGGCGCTTTGGCAGCAGCTGCGTTTCACGGTGCTGTTCGTCACCCACTCAATCGAGGAGGCGATCATCCTCGGTTCGCGCATATTGGTGCTGTCGCCGCACCCGGGCCGCGTGCGCGCGGAGCTTGACGCCGACGGACTTGACCACGGCAGTGTCGGAAAGCCCGAGTTCGGTGCCCTCTCGCAACGTATTCATCGATTGCTTTTCGATCAGGTACATTCCGTACAGGGCGCCCGAACATGACACCGCAACCGCAAAGTGGGCAGCCGCACCGTCCCGAGTTCGAGGTGGAACTGGCCGATACCGCCGTGATCGGCGATGTCGAGCGCCCGTTGACGATCTCCGAACGCGTAGCCAACAACGAGGCGGTACAGCGGTTGACGATCCTCGTCGCACTGATCGTCATCTGGGAGATTTACGCACGCTGGCTCGGCAATTCCCTCTTGTTTCCCACATTCAGCGAGACGGCGAGGACATTCGCAAAAGACGTTGCAAACGGCGTACTCATCGACCGTACGTTTACATCGTTGCGCACACTGGCAATCGGCTATGCGCTGGGACTGGCGTTGGCCGCCGTATTCACGACATTCGCGGTGGCCAGCAGCGCCGGCACGCGGATCCTGTCGACTCTGACGGCTATGTTCAATCCTTTGCCGGCCATCGCGCTTCTGCCCCTGGCGCTGATCTGGTTCGGGTTGGGCACGCCGTCGCTGGTGTTTGTCATTATACATTCGGTGCTGTGGGCCGTGGCACTGAACACCCTCATCGGCTTCCGCAGCGTGCCGGAGACGCTGCGGATGAGCGGCCGCAACGTCGGCCTGACGGGCGCGCGTTATGT
>Ga0070741_10006218_pt1 | contig 25838 bp, 23 predicted proteins | sample Coa_R1_4_FD_66440 | JGI IMG/M metagenome (GOLD analysis project Ga0070741, IMG submission 66440) | Surface soil microbial communities from Centralia Pennsylvania, which are recovering from an underground coalmine fire - Coalmine... | ecosystem: Environmental > Terrestrial > Soil > Unclassified ... | reverse complement strand
AACGTGTATATTATGACGAATAACTATGTCACTCGAAAGATGCAGGAGACCTTCCAGTTCCTATCCATTAAACAGCAACACCCGCGTACGCGGGTGTTCGACTTGAGGGCTACCGGTAGGAGACTGAAGCCGTACCCAATTAGGAATCATTTCAGGGAGCTTCACTAGCTAGATCTGGTGTCTGCTTTGTCCCAGTCCCCTTGCTGTGACACCACATATGCAGCAGCCACAGGGAGTAGAAATGCACCTATCAACTTTAGAGGTTGAAGTATATTAAACGGAGGAGAGTGCGTGTCTGCGTACAGTCGCCAGAGTGTTTGATGCTACAATGGTTGTGTATGGATGAAGTAACGAAAGCAATTAACCATTTCAGTGTGCTTATGGAGCAGGTACTGCACGAAGTCCAAGCGACAAATGAAGGCGTGGCTGCAATACGAGAGAAAGTAGAGACCCTGGCAACAAAAAAGCAGGTAGAGGAACTTGCTGATAAAGTAGAGGTTATCCAAAAAGCGGTCACTGCAACTAATCGAGACCTAGCTGAGCATAAGCGCATGTCGGCAGATGCGGCGCATGGTTCGGGACATATTAGACGCTCTGGTTGGGCAGCGGCATAGGTCTTGTATTGCTAGTGTAAGTTCGTAGGGGGTTACGTCGCTTGTGTGCAAATATCTGGCCAGTATGTCCGCTGACCCAGGAATGGAAAAGTTGTAGGGATACCACACCATACCCCCTCTCTCCAGTACTCATAGTAAATCTGATTTCAGCATGTACTGTCTATTCAGGTCGCTAAGGGTGTTGCGTATGTCGTGTCATAACAAGAGTACCCCAATGAGAGCCGCAAATAAGGCATAGCCCGATATACTTGCAATCTGAAGTAGTGATCGGAACGATTTGTTTAAGAATTTGTGGATAATTTGTGGATAACTTTGCTGGTTATTTTGAAAAATCTAAATTTTACAACGGACGCCTGAGAAAATGTCGCTGATTTATACTAGCCAGAAAAAATGATGAGTAATACGTTATGAGTCATCATTATTTTTACAACGGTAAGTAATATCTTGTAAAGGCGAAAATTACAACAGGGATTCTTTGAGTTCCCGCGTATTTTATGTTGCAAATAAGGATTTTACCTACAGATTGTTATTGTTTTTACAATAAAATATTTGAGACTTTTTACGTTTTGAAGGTCACAGATAGTGTATTTACTTACCTCTTGTCATTCATCGCATGGCTTTGCATGCTTATATATGAGCTAGTAGCTCCAGGAAAACCAACAAAACTTATAAGGGCTGGCTATGCCAGCGGCATAACATACAACCAAAAATGGGCACGCAAATATCACAAAGAGGGAAACTGCTCACATCGGCTACTGAAATAACGGTGTTGGGTGTGCTTGCCATATTTGTGTGTATGCTGCTGGTAATCGGGTTTTCGCTTTTCAGGCCTCGACTGACGGCAGCGGCTACCAGTAGTACCATTAACTTTCAAGCCCGTCTTGAAACAAGTGGTGGGGCCGTCGCCCCAGACGGCAATTATGACGTTACTTTTCATCTCTTCAGTGCTAGCAGCTCTACAGGGTCCACGGATACTGGCTGTGGCACTGACGCTTCCTGTGAGTGGAGCGAGCAGTATACATATAATAGTGGGAGCGGCGGTTCGGATGCCCGCATCCGGGTGGTCAACGGCTACCTTACCGTCAGTCTCGGTAGTATTACAGCGTTTCCTAATACGATGAGCTGGAATCAGCAACAGTGGCTGACCATGGATATTGGCGGTACTGCCGGTAGTGGTACCATCACTTGGGACGGCCAGATGAGCCCTCGTCTATTGCTGACGGCAACGCCGTATGCGTTTCAGGCGGGAAGTCTCAGTGTGACGAGCGGCAGTAATACCGATAGTTTGGTTATGACTACGCCTGCTAGCAGCAGCCACACTATTACCGTGCCTGACGAAACGGGAACGATCTGTACGACAGCAGGGTCTTCGGCATGTACGGCAGTATATGCCGCTGCCGGGGGTAGTGGGAGCTATATTCAGAACACAACCTCGACACAAGCTGCAGACTTCAATGTCCAAGGTAGTTCTAGCACCGCCGCTACAGCCGTTATAGAGGCGAATAATGGTGGTAGTGGGGATATCTTGGATCTTGAGAACGGAAGCGGCGTGACAGTCACTTCCTTTGGCAACACTGGAGCGGTTCTGCATAAAACCACTACCAATTCTCCTACCGCTTTCCAAGTGCAGAATGCGAGCGCCCAGACTATCCTTGGCGTTGATACGTCAGGAGGCAGAGTAAGCCTGGGGAACGCAGGCGCCTTGAATGGTACACTTGTCTTCAACAATGCCACCAACGCTAATACGGTAACGCTTACTGCTGGGACTACGTCTAGCACCTACTCACTGACGCTCCCAACAGCGACGCCTGCAGCGGGGCTTTGCCTGCAGACCAGTACTGCGAGTTCGAGCCAGCTAGTGTTTGCCTCGTGTGCCAATACCAACGCTAGTATTAGCGAAGTGCAAGAATGGGATGCAAGCGGTTCAGCTACGTTAAATGACGCTCCAGCAAACTCGGGTGACGTCCTCGTTCTGATGACTCAAATACCCAATAGCGGGGTTACAGTAAGCAATATCAGCGGCGGTGGAGTAAGCGCTTGGACGAAGGTGGTCGTGAACAATGGCAATGGGACGGTGAAAAGAGTTGAGATGTGGATGGGTACGGTCTCGACAACTGGCGCAGGTACTATTAGTGTGACTTATTCGGGTGCTCCTGGTACCGAAGAAGTTGCTGCTACCGAATTCACGGCAGCCGGTGTGACAGCCAATACCACTTGGGGCGTTGATATGTCTGGTAGCCAGCTCAACTCTACTTCGTCTACTACTGTGACCTACCCGAGCCTCGTTTCCGAAGGGAACGCTGAGGTTTATGTCAGCTACGCGCAGGTTCAGAACTCACCTGGCTCTGCAGGATCGACGAGCGGCTTTAGTTATATTGTGACGAGCACCCAAAAGAACGTTATTGCGTATGCGACGCCAACAGTGGCAAATACGACTTACCAGCCGACGGCGAACCAGAATAGCGCTGGCCAGTCGAATACCGTAGCTATGATCATCACGGCTTTCATCAATAGTACTGCCATTAACAACTCGACCTCATTACAGAAGGCGAATTTTTACGTACAGGCTGCTTCGAGCGGTAGCGTTGCGGGTATATTGCAAGCCAATGCCAGCGGCAGTGCAGACATCCTTGATTTGAAGAACGCTAGTGGTGGGAATGTTGCAAGCTTTGGTAATACGGGCTCGGTGGCATTGCAGACTACGACAAACTCGACGACGGCGTTTCAGGTGCAGAATGCGAACGGAACTGCCTTGTTCGGTGTGGATACGACCATGCCATCCAGTAACCTCCTGACCAATCCTGGGTTTGAGGTGAATACGACGGGTTGGTCGGCAACTGGTACTGGTGCCAGTATTACTCGGAGTACGACTGCTACCACGACATACGAAGGTGTGGGAAGTCTCGCGGTTAGCCTGGGGTCTGGTTCGGGCACTGGGGCGGCCATTACTAGCGCTGGGTATAGCGGCGGCAGCATTGCCGCTGGCACATATACCTTCGGTTTCTATGCTATGGGGAGTGCGGCATTGAGCGGTCTTGCGGTCAGTGGCTTCAATGGAGGTACTTGTACACTGAATAGTACGACCGTGCCGGCTACCGGCTTCCAGCATTACTCCTGCACGGTCACAACCACCGGTGCCACTACAGGCAGTATCACCATTACCGTGACCACAGCCAGTCAGACGCTATATATTGATGCTGCCCAGCTTGTCAGTGGTAGTGTGTTACCAGTGTTTGGTTATGGAACTCTGCAATTGCGTGGTACTGTCACGACGGCGTTAGCCTTACAGAACACCACTAACTCTACGACAGCCTTCCAGGTACAAAATGCGAGCAGCGCGAGTGTGTTGAATGTAGACACCCTGAATGGGTTTGTAGGAATCGGGACGGCGACACCAATTGCCAATTTGAATGTCAATGGTTCGACGATTCTGCAGGGATCTACGACGATTGAAAATACATCAGGCGTCAATTCGACCGATCTGAGCATACAACGGGCGGGAACAATCAGTTCAACCAATATCGCGTATACGTTCTCCGAGAGAAGTGATAACACGGATCTCTGGTTGTATGGGTATGACGGTACGAATTTTTGGGACCCAGTAAAACTTTTATGGAATGGAGGGAGCGGGAACCAAATTCTTTCACTTCTTTCGGATGGGGGGACGCTTCTTCTCGGCAACGACGGTACCCCCGCAGCTCTCACAGTGCGTGGGGGAGCTGCCACGGGAAGCAGCGTGACCGGCAGCAATATTACCTTTGATGCCTCAAATGGCACTGGCCAAGCCAACTCAGGAGACTTTATCTTTCGTTCTGCTACTGGCGGAAACCAAATAGGAGTGGATAATAGCGCGACTGGCAATACCTCTGCCGCAAGCTCACTAACTGTCAGCTATAGTACTGGTTTACAGAGTAATCGGCTGATGATCGTATCAATTGCGACGAAGGGAACAATAAGTGGTACAACGGTACCAAAATATAATGGGGTCAGTTTAACAAAGCTTGGCAGCACACTAACAGCGGGCGCAAGTACTAGCAAGGGGGAAGTATGGTATCTGGTTGCGCCTGCATCAGGCACCCACAACCTCGTTATTACCGCTACAGCGTCTACAGACTTGCAGGTTGTTGTCACAACGTTTTATAACGTCGATCAGACGACCCCTCTTGGTACACAGAGCACCTCCACGGGTACTGGTACAACGGCTTCCGTTACTGTGACGACGACTACAGCTCAGACAGTCGTAAGCGCTGTGACCAGTGATGGCGCTGTTGATGTGGTCAACAATCAGTCCCAGACAGCGCTTGGTAATATTAACTTGACGAGTATGTCTGGCATGTCTTACAAAGCCGCGCAGGGGATAAGCACAACGATGAGTTGGAACCTAGACGGCTCAAACGGGGGAAATTACGCGGTTATGGCCGTACCAGTGAATACAGTAGCAAGCTCACCAACCAGTTCCGATACATTAACAGAGCGGATGCGTATTGACGCCCAGGGCCGTATAGGCATTGGCACCGCAACGCCAGGTGACCAGTTAGATATCGCCAATGGTGGGCTGCGGTTTGAAACCTCTGGCTCGACACTGAACCTCGCAAGCGACGTCCTGGGCAACACTTTTAACATCAAGATCCCTGCCAAAACAACCAGTGCGAGTTGTGCAGCTGGCAGCACGGAAGGTCTGCGGTTCCTGTCGCCGGGCGGTGCGATTGGTGCCGGTGTCAGCAGCGCGCAAGTCGGGCATATCTGCCTGTCAGGTGTAGGGGCACACTACAAGCTCGATTATTTTGCAGATAACTTCACGGCCACCTCGACAGACCTAGCGGAGAACTATTCCGATAAAGACAATAGCCTCCAGCCGGGAGATCTGGTATCACTTGATCCAACGACACATAAGGGGGTAAAGAAGGCAGGTGGTGTCCAAGACCCAAATATGGTCGGAATTGTTTCGACAGATCCCGGCCTGACGCTCTCCGATATCAGCGATTCGGATGGCTCGACTGAACTGGTACACCCGAAGCCGATTGCGCTATCCGGCCGCGTTCCGACTAAGGTCTCAACAATTAACGGCGAGATACATGTCGGTGACTACCTTACGTCTTCGTCCATTCCAGGCGTGGCAATGAAAGCAACTACTGCTGGCCAGACGGTCGCCAGGGCCCTTGAAGACTATACTAACCCGGATCCGAATGCAGTTGGTTCAATCCTCTCGTTTGTCAATCTATCGTGGGCTGATCCTGAGCCACAGTCGGTTGTGAATGCTGGTGACCAGCTACAGGCTTCGCTGAACAATCCAGCAATTTTCAGAGCGGCCACGGACGCTACCCAGGCATTCGAGGTGCAAAATTCTCAAGGCGAGGCATTGCTCACTGCTGACACTGTTCATATGACCGTTACAGTCAAAAATCTGGTTGTTGCAAACACCCTCACTGTTAATGGACATATTGTGACAGGTGGGACTACGCCGACAGCCCAGGCGCTCTTAGGCGATGTGGCAAATAACAGTACAACTGGTCCTGTTTGCTATGCTGCGGGTAATGATACAAGCGGCTCGATACAGCTTGCGGTAGGATCTGACGACCTCCACAGCGGGGTTACATGCGAGGTCGCTTTTACCGAACCATATAGCCAAGCGCCGCGCACCGTGTTCAGCCCAGCCAATCAAGATAGTACAGGGTTAGATATGTACGTCACGGCAAGTACGACAGATATGGCGCTGCACTTTACCCAGGCTTTGCCTGCTGGACACACCTATGTCTTTAACTACTTGAACCTACAGTAGCAGGTCCGCATAGCGTATTCATCCCTACCAAAAAGTAACAGTTAATAGCGGTAGATCGGAGCGAAGAACCTACGACCCTCGAACATGAGCAGTTTATGCCTTACTTTTGAGCTGTTTCCGTAGCAATTTAAAGACTTGGTCGACGAAGGTCTCTAAGCTTAAAAGCACAAAATCATCGTTGTATCTCAGGCGCAAAGTCAATAAGGTGTTGGCGAAATTTCTCCAGATGAGGCTCGATTGCCAATATTTTTAGATCATGCTTCATAAAGTAACCTATCGTGATGTCTGGGTTCAGTGAGGTCGTAGCTTGAGTTTTCGTGTGTACTGGATACCATAGAAAGAGCAGGGGTCTGTCATCCTCCAGATCGTAGGTCGCCCATGCCTGCAGTCGATTGTTCGCGATGGCATCAATGTTCACCCCTACCTCTTCCTGGAGTTTTCGCTTGAGGGCATTCTCAGATTCCTCGAAGTGTTCGATACCTCCGCCAGGCAAGTCCCAATACTCGCTGTCCTCTTTGGCTAGTAACAGCCCCCGTTTAGTGGTAATTGCTGCTTTAGCTGAAACTCTGCTCAATTTAAGTTGACTACGCGTAAGATGAGCTTTTTCTCTTTATCGATTATTGTCAGCATGATCGGTTCTGCGACGTATTCAATGTGTATATGGCCGCCTTCATCTCTTTTCAAGATTATTCCATCAACCAGCGTGCCACCTGGTTCGAGTTTTTGTAAGGCATTTATGAGCTCAACAAGAGGAGAATAGAGCTCATAGAATTTTTTGGCCACCATCGCCTGCGCTGCCTCTCTGGGTGATTGTGTTTTCATGACAAAACCTTCCTACACTTTTTGCCTCATATTTTCATTCTAATTCTTGTATAGATATTGAATCAATATTAATATAAATAATGTTTAATATTAAACATTTAACTTTATATGAAAATCTAGTATGAAAAAACTAAAGACTATATTTATAACGCTGGGAACCACATTTTTGCTTTTACTACCAATGGCCTTTGGTGCTACGACCGTAATGGCAAGTCCTCCTAGTGCGGAAGGAAATAGCGGTGTAAATATTGGAGAAAACCTGTGTAATGGTACTGACCTTCAATTGCCATCTGATGCATCCACCTCTCAGCCTTGTGATAATAGCAGTGCAAGCTCCTCGACCTTCGAACAGTTCCTGACCAAAGTCGTTAATGTTTTTACCATTGTTGTTGGCGTAATCGCCGTCATTATGATCATCGTTGGCGGTGCGCGTTACATTACTTCCGGGGGAGACACAAGTCGAGTTGGCCAAGCAAAAACGACTATTATTTATGCGCTTATAGGTCTTGTAGTTGTTGCGCTCGCACAGCTTCTCGTACATTTTGTGCTGAACCAAGCAACCCAGCTCAATTGATAATGGCATAGCTGACGTTTTTTTGGACTACAGAAGTTTTGAGACGCGCCTATCAAAATATGCTTAGTGGGTATAGCTGGATCTTCGGTTGCGCATGCTAATTCTTCTAGCAACTGGTCTGTAGCTTTACCGCTGGCATCACGTCCCTTGTTAAGGCCAATTGAACAGCATTTGCATCGTCTATCCTTCTTGTCCCGCTCCCAATATACTGAACACGTCCCTCACATAATCTGCTAGCAAAAGAGGTGCATGTTAAGTAACATCGTGGTAGATAGTGCCACGCTGAATATATTGGGAGTACATATGGCTAACCGTTTCGACCCAAAGCTAAAACAAGAAATCCTTTCTGCCGTAAAGTCTGGCAGCATGACCCAAGCTGAAGCCTGCAGGCTATACGGCGTCAGTTCTGCAACCATGAGCATCTGGTGTCGCCAGGACGTTGTCGGCGGTGAGAAGAACTACATAACCCAGATCAACCAGCTCAAACGTGAGCTGGACAATGCCTACCGTGTCATCGGCAAGCTGTCTGCCCATGCCGACCGCCCAAAAGACTAGCCGCTCTGGAGGAGGTCGATCCAGGCTTCAAGCGGCGTTTGAGCCAAGCTGTTGGCATTGGCCGCACCAGCCTGTACGACCGCCCTGTAGCCCAGGCACGCAAAGACTGCCAGGCAATCCTTGAGCTCAAGGCTGCTCACAGCCAGCATCCACTGTATGGTGTCAGACGGCTTGCGCTGTATCTAGGCTGGAGTGAAAACAAAACACGGCGTATCCGTCGATTAGCACATGTGGACGCCATGCGCCCACGTAAGAAGTACCGGAGTTATGGCGGTAAGGCTGAGATTACGGCACCAACCAACCATCTGCACACCTACGCCCTGTTCAAGGACACCGCTCGGCCGCAGGACGGCATGGACTACAGCCCCATGACCCAAGAGGCGAATGCATGGGTACAGGACTTCACCTACCTGCGTATCCGTTCAGGTATGTATTACCTCGCATTAGTCATGGATCTCGCGACCCGCGAGATCTTGAGCTGGAAGCTTGGTACAAACCACAGCAGCAGTCTGACGCACATTGCACTCATCCAGGCACTCCGCAGCAACCTCAGCCCGTCCATACTGCACAGCGACCAGGGCAGCGAGTACCTCAGTGAACGGCATGCCACGACCTGCCAAAGATTTGGCATTACGCTCTCCGCCAGCCGCCCAGGCTCACCGTGGCAAAACGGCTATATGGAACGCTGCATTAAGTCGGTGAAGGAAGAGATTGGCCCACTGGCCAATTACCAGGACATTGATGAGTTATATGTTGGTGTTACGAACGCCATAGCTTACTACAACAATGAACGAATCCACACGGCACTCAAGATGGCACCGCGAGCCTACGCTAAAACGTTACGCAGACCGCCGAGGATACTGAACGCGGTGTTCGGGAAAAAGGGAGCTTGACATCTTGACAACTACGTTGCCAATGTTTTTAGATAAAATCTATAGCACCCATCTCTGTAGAATTACAGCGACGGCGCACTTTACTTCAGAAAAACTTTGAGAGATACAAAAATGCATACAGAAACAGGAAGAATATCTCAAAGCATTCCAGAACAAGGTAGAACCTATGACGAGGAAAGAGCACTTGTGTATTTAGCACTCTTGACATGTGACTGCCAGTTTGCTAATTAAATAATTAGTGGTTCATAGAACAAAAACGAACCACCCGCAGCCTAAGGGAGGCAGCTGCGGACAGCCACTACTTACATTTACTATTAATAGCTTCACCAACTCCGCTGGATATCAGGGTGAATATACACTGGAGTTAGGAGACGCACTTATTGCATAGCAGAGCCCCTTGCCGCGTCACTCCTTGGTTCTATTCATCCTTATCCCAGAGCAGGTGAGAAAGGAGGTGAACTATGGTTGGACTTATGCGCCGTGCCCAAAGCCCGGCATTGTCATTATTCGACGATGACTTTAATACTTTCTTCAACAATTTGGATAATCTCTTCACTTCGTTCCGCTGGCCAAGCGCTGATCTCAGTTTGCCGATGGCAGATATATACAACCAGGACGGCGCTATGGTGGTTGAGCTGCAAGCTGCCGGTTTTACACCGGATGACCTTACCATCAACGTGAACCGCAACGTGCTGCAGATCAGCGGCGAGCACATTGAGCAAGCGGAGGACAAAGGCAAGCGTGACTATCTTGTCCGCGAGAGCAGCAGACGAATTGCCCGTCAGATTGCGCTACCTGAGGGAGCGGATACTGAACATATTACCGCCGAACTGGATAACGGCATGCTTACCGTCCATGTCCCTGTGGCACAACCCGAGACGAAGCGCATCGCTATTAATGCGACCACGTCAAAGCCCAAGCGGCTTGAGGCTGCGAGTAAGGCCGATTAACGGCCCGCGCCGTCGTTTGCTGGAAGTCCGGCACTGGCGGTGGTCGCCAGTGCCGGTGGGAGAGATTAAAGGAGGAGGGAGAGACAGCATGGACGTTAATACACCGTTTTTACCAAAACGCTCACCCATAACCGTTGACGAATACTGCCGCCTTAAACGTAAGCTACTTTCATTGCGTCGGCAGTATGCGCAGGCGGTTTATGGGGCAGTGGACGGCAGCACGGCTACTAGTAAGAACAGACGGCGGGCCAATACATTAAAAAAACAAATTGATGCACTAGAGCTCAAGTTGGCGCTGTCGGATATCGCTTTTCCGGAGGAACCATCACCAGTACGCAACCTAGTACATAATCTACGGCAAACAGGACACCGGATTAAGGGTCATTGCATTAAAGGCTCCTGCCAGCTCTATAACGCAGCAAAACTCCAGATAAAGGCATGGAATATGAAGTTGGGGAGTATGGCCGATCTGCGTACCATTAACATATCTCGGGATTAGGACAAAGGTATCTTTGCAAGAGGCTACTATGAACAAGGTGAAACTTTGGATAATAGTTGGCACCCTTTTCTTTCTGGCCTGCATAGGTAGTAGTGCTGGTGTTTCATATATGGTCGCTAAACATGAGACGGACCTCGCGGACCATGCGGCGGATACCTCAGCCGCACGGGTTTCAAGCGCCACTACCCGTACTGCCGCGCAGTCTCACCTGACATCGTCTGTCGCATCACTGGTGAACCGTCTGGCTCCGGCAGTAGTAGACATAAATTCAGATAGCATCACCTACAGCTTTTTCGGCGGTCCGATTACGGTGCAAGGCTCAGGCTCTGGTATGATCGTATCCAGTAATGGCTATATCCTGACTAATGCACATGTACTGCCGGTTGATGCTCAGACGATCACGGTAACTACCACAGACGGACGGCACTACGGTGCATCTGTTGTTAATACTGATCCGCAACGAGATCTTGCCCTGATTAAGATCAACGCCAGCGGGTTGCCAACCGTGCCGCTTGGTGACTCGAGCTAGCTCCAGATCGGCGACGAAGTGATTGCCATAGGCAACGCCCTTGGAAAGTATTTCGGGACGGTCGACCAAGGCATTATTTCCGGCATGAACTGGTCAGTTACTGCCGGTGACGGAAGGGGTATGGATGGTGTCGAGTCGCTTAGTGGCCTGCTTCAAACCGATGCCCTTATTAATCCAGGCGACTCAGGCGGGCCGCTCGTCGATGTGAGCACCGGTACGATTATTGGTGTTGATACGGCCGTCGCCGAGAACAGCCAGGGTATTGGTTTCGCGATCCCGATCAATGAGGCAAGGACGTTTTTGGCGAAAGATGGGGTGGGGGAGTAAACACGAGCATGATGAGCCCGCACTGCTGAGTCTCGTGGCAGCAGTGCGGATACCTGAGCAATTGCATTGGAAGCTACGGTAGAAATATGAGACCTTACACCGTATTACGCACGGTAAAGAGAAGGCGTACTGGCAACTGAGAAAGTAACTTCCCCAATATTTTAGGAGAAGATACTGAGGAAGATCAGTGGGGAAGTTAACAGGGGTGAAAAACTTATCGATGGCCAAAGTGAAGAAAACCGGCAGACATAATGTTCCATCGTCGCTTCCCTGATGCTGCTACAGCAATTTGCCACACTCTATTCTAACGAATTATCGACCCGTATAGGATTTACGCTGAGATAACAGATGAGACATCACGGAGCAATAAAAAGGTGAGCGTTTTAGATCGCTCACCCCTGTAAAACAGAAATGGTACCCCATGCCCAAAAAAGTTAGCACCCGTTATCGAGGAATTACAGCAATGGCGAACGTTCCTTGACGAAGACTTTCAGAGGCATAAATATGCACACAAAGACGAAGGGTGATCTATCAGTATTCCAGAATGAAATAGAATCAAACTCATGGTATTACCTATGGCTATTCGGCCAGCTAGAGAAAAATCCATAACAACTGCTATACTAGCCTCAATGAATCAAGGCGAATTGGCCCACTGGGAGAAAACCTACCAGAAAATCAGTGAAGTTCTTATTGAGGCTCGTAAGTCAGCCTGGCGTGCTATTAATACTGCTATGCTCACGGCTTATTGGGAAATCGGCAGGGCGATTGTCGAGGAAGAACAACAGGGCAAGAAAAAAGCTGGGTATGGAGAAAACCTTATACATCGTCTCTCTGAGCGACTCTCAAAAGAGTTCGGAAAAGGGTTTAGTGTCGCAAACCTCAAAGATATGAGGTTATTCTATATCCTGTATCCAAAAAGCCAGGCAGTGCCTAGCTTTTTGTCTTGGACTCACATCCGCTCCCTGCTACGCGTCGAAACAACCGAAGCACGAGCCTTTTATGAGAAGGAAGCAATTGCGTCCCGTTGGTCAACACGAGAACTCGACCGGCAAATTTATTCCTCGCTCTTTGAACGCCTGGCTCAGAGCCGGGATAAGGCAGGCGTACCTGTCATTAGCACAAAAGGGACACGAACTGCTCAGTCCAGCAGATTTAGTGAAAGATCCCTATATCTTGGAATTCACTGGAATTCCGGAGAGTACCAAGGTTCTCGAATCAACGCTGGAACAAGCCCTCATTGCCCGCATGCAAGCGTTTCTCCTTGAGCTCGGCAAGGGCTTTTTCTTTGTTGGACGCCAGCACCGCATCAAAATAGGTGAGAAACACTTCTACATTGATCTTGTGTTCTATAACCGTTTTACGAAAAGCTTTGTCCTCTTCGATATAAAAACAGGAGAGCTTACCCATCAGGACATTGGCCAGATGCAGATGTACGTCAACTATTACACGCGAGAGATGACCACACCGGAAGAAAATCCCCCCAGAAGTATCATCCTGTGCGCAGAAAAAGATAAAACAGTAGTGCAATACACCCTCCCAGAGAACAACCAACAAATCTTTGTCTCAAAGTACAAACTGTATCTTCCCACAAAAGAGGAGTTAGCGAGAGAGCTAGAGCGAGAACAAGCGGTTCTTGAGCCGCTTATAGCGAAAGAGAAAGACAACCGGAAACAAGATAGGTGAATACGTATATCCCTAGAACCAATAGCGCATCATCCCTTACAGCCACGCAGTCAGGGGCGACGAGATCTGGCGTCAATGGCTCGCATCACTTGCAAGCATCCAACCCCTCAGCGGAGGCCTATGATTAGGCAATCACATTACGGAGCACTGGGCCGCTTACCGGCTGGCTCTATTGGCCGGAGCCATCATGCTCGTGAGCCAGGAATGTGCGAATGTGGCTGTGGCTACGCTCTCAACCAGCACTACTGGGGACAGGGCTACATGCCTGAAGCGCTCCAAGCAGCTTTTACCTATACCTTTACGGTGCTAGGACATAGCGCACCCATGCGGAATGTGATTGAGGGAACACCGCTTCTGTAACGCTTCCCGCAACAATCATGTCAAGCTACAACCTTTTCGGACACCCCGTCTCTTTCGTTGCGTAGCGGCGTAGCTGCCATGAGGCTGGCTGCGTAAGCTGCCGGACTCATGTTGTGTAGGGCACTGTGTCTGCGTTTGTGGTTGTAATAGTGGATAGTCAGGGCAAAAGCTTCGTGGAGGTGCGCAGTGGTTTTAAGCTGGTGAAGCGGCGGTAGTTCGTCCTTGAGGGTGCCAAAGAAGCGCTCCATAAAGCCATTTTGCCACGGGCTGGATTTGTTACTGGCACTCAGCGTAATCTCTAGGCGCTGGCACAGCTCCTGGTGTTTGTAACTCAGGTACTCGGAACCCTGGTCGCTGTGCAATATGGCAGGCACAGGGTGCCTGCTCAAGGCGTCCAGAAGAGCTGCATATGTCAGCGCTGACGAATGGCGCAGCCCAAGCTTCCAGCCGAGCACTTGGCGTGTTTTGAGATCCAGCACTACCTAGCGGTAGTGCCATTGCCGGTCGACCCACAGGTAGGTGAAGTCCTGTACCCAGCCGCCAGAGTTGGTCATACTGGCATAGTCCATGCCAGCCTGCGGCCTGGCTTCATCACGGAATATCGCATAGCGCCTGAGCGCGTTTTCTGGCGCTGCTACCTCTGGTTTTGTGCGGCCGCCGTGGTGTTTCTTACTCCTACGGGCAACGGTAACGCCAGCGAGTGTACGGATGCGCCGGGCTTTGCCGTCGCTCCAGTTAAACTCTGCCGCAATGCGCCGCACGCCGTAGCGTGGGTGCTCCTCATGCACTGACAGCAGCTCACGGATTGCGCGTGCATCCCGCTTGGCGAGCGTGGTCGGTGGGTCGTAGAAGCTGCTGCGGGATATGCCCAGGATGCGCGTGAAGTGTTTCCGCCACCCTGGGTCGACCTCGTCCAGAATGGCTAATATTTTGGGCGGCTACCGTTCTGCGGTGGCCCGACCAAGCAAGCGGTAGACCATCTCCAGTTCTTTACGGAGCTTGTTGTTTTCGAGGATTAAGTTCTTGTCGCTGTCCATGACGCCACTACGGAGCCAGGTGTAGATGCTTTTGCTGCTAATGCCGTACTGAGCGCTTGCTTCGGCAACTGTCATGCCCTCATTGCGGATTTTGTTGAGTACTTCGGCCTTGGTGTTTTGGTCAATGGGGATGCCGGTCGGCATAGTGTGCTGCTCCTTACTGGTTACACATTATTCTGCCTGTGGAACAGACAGTATGTCCAGTGTAACTAGAGCGGGACACCTGCTCAAAGTGAAGTAGCCGAGACAGCAACAGTAGTTCTGCCGCCCGAAGCACGAATCGCCATAGGCAGCATTATGGAAGCGCACGAATTGCCTGAACCACCAGATATTACCGAGGTAGTACCTCTAGATCCTCGTAACCCTAAAGATGCTGCGTTCTTGGAGGAGGTTCGCACGGTATTTGAACGTCACAAGTATATTGGCCGAGTGGGTTTATGGCTGATACACCAGCACCGTCAGATAGAGGTGGGTCCTGACCAGGCAATGGTGGAGTTCACCTATCCAGAGACGCAAGAGCAAGTTATCCGACCTGTGGCTATTGGGGACCTCGACCCTGAGCAGGCAGTTCAGACACTGTTTCAATTCTGATCCAAAGAAGGCCCTGATGGGGTCATTCCTATGCTTGCATGCGCACAGCGTTGTTTTAGAGGCTCAGGCCCAAACGGCGACGAAGTACATGTACCTGTAACGCATCTGTAACGCCTTTCAGTTTACATCTCATAGCGCATACACACCTATTCATACAGCATGAGTTTGGAACAGCGTGCAATCGGCACAACCCATGCACCTGTCGTGAATAGCAAGAGATAGCGGTTAGGAACATATACCAGCGCCGTTCGTTGCCTCATTCTCCATATTTAACAGTTGAGAGAGCTCCTATGAAGAGGCGAAAACCTCGTACCGCTATCGCAGCATGATCGACAAAGATACCAACGATACCTGCTTGTCTAAAAGCAGCCATGTTGGTCGAGAGAGACGTCCGACCGTCAATGCTACAAGTGATGCTGCTCTCGGTCACGTCAATCCGGTAGGTATGCCACTGGGTATCGAGAGTAATAGGTGAGGATGCTAGGTCATTGTCGCTTCGATAGTAAGAAGCCTGAGAAGAAGGCGAAGAAGGACGATCTACTTTATTTAGAGGTGCCAAAAAGGTATGTTCCGGCTGAATGTGGACCCCAACGCCACACAGATAGCCTGCTTTCCCTACCATCTGAACGACCAACCCGTAGTCCCGTCCGGCTGTCTCTGGCCCTCCGTATTCTATACGTTGGATTTGGGCCTCTACGGTATATGGAGGAGTGAAGGAATGCGTGGGAGCAACGAGGAGGTGGTTGGGAACAGTGGCAGTGGTGAAGATCATCCCATTTCCTTGTGAATTCCACTGCCAGAAAGGAGGACCTTCCCAGTGATCAAAGCCTGCCCTCCAATTAGCAGTGTAAAGGAGCCTGCCTGTCGATGGTGATGGAGAAAGGTTCATCTTGGTCTGTCCGCTCACCGGAGAAACCATGCCTTTTTTCCACGGTCCTGGCCAAATAAGCAATATACTTACTCCGAGTAGAAGCAAGATAACGTACCGCCTCTTCATTAATAGCCTCTTGCTAAAATTGTTGAAGTGGAGGGGTACAAATTTCTGGTAAGAGGAACGCTGAGTTTGTTCAAAACGAGTGCCTTCTTGTGGTGCGCGTGAGTACTGGACAGGATCATCGTCTGCATTTGCTGTGGGGCAAGGCTCGTCCTGTTGGGGCGTAAGAGCTAACTCTTCAGGTGTCTTGCTAAATAGCTCACACAGTTGCTGACGAAAATAGGGTCCAGGCGAGGTAATACCTCGCTCCCAGCGACTCACATTGACTTTAGTCGTTCCTAAACGTGCGGCGAGTTCTTGCTGTGACCAATGATGGCTCAGTCGTTCTTGCTGAAGTCTCTGGTTTGGTTGTGCTTTTTTTGGCTGCATTTATGTCCCTTCTCCCCAGTGAGAATAATTGATCGCCCATATTATGTGTTTTTACGCCTCGTGCTATTATTTGATACCCTAAAATGATAACGTATGTACTCATTTTTGATAACGTATGATCTCGTCTTTTATCGCTTGCATCGGTCATACTCAAAGTGTTGGGCAAGCATACTTGATCATCACGCTGGTATGCATTTGGGCACAAACTTATTGCAAGAAAATAAAAAAGCAGAGGGTTTTCTTCAATTCAGAAGAGCACGCTATGTTTGACGTACCTGCAATGATATAAGCCCATATGCTACCCTCAGCTTTGATCAAGTATGGTGTTTGCTGACCACATCACTACGTCGAAGCAAATTTGGTGACGGTTTCTCCCTACTGTTTTTCGAGAGAAAGGAACGAACATGTTTAAACGATTGTACCAAGCAGCGTCTATTGTTTGTCTAGCGCTACTCCTTACACTTACTATGGCTGTACAAAACAGCTTTGCGGCTTCTCATGCAAGCGCCGCTTCACAAAACCTCCCGTGTACTAGCCCAGAATTTGAGGAATCGGGATATGGTTATAATTCCAAGGAAGTCCCTGGTCCCAACGGAGCATTTGTACAAGTCTATGACTACTTCCACCAGCAAGGGTGTGTCACTTTTTTTGATCACTACACTTTCGATGGGTATGCAGGTGCGGACATCTTTAATGAGAATGCTGATCTTGCCCTGACTACAGCTATCCGCTTTGATGGACTTGGCGTCTCGTTCAGTTTCCCTGTAGGGGCGGGCTTTACCCCAGCAAGTGGCGATTCTGTAACGCATACGATCAGCCGCGCTAATACCTCTTACATAGGCTACAACTACGGCAATGTGGATGCATCGGTCTTTTCTTGCTTCGCTATCCACCAGACAGATACCATCGTCGCTAGTATTGGGAACAGCGACTATCAGACGGCAGCTGAGGTTACCCTTTCCTGCGGTTAAAAGCCCTTCATCAACTGGTAAGGAAGCCCTTCCTTACCAGTTGATAGAACACGCAATACTTAATGATTTAGTCAGATGGAAAAAGGGAGTAAGAAGCAATGAGAACGCGATCTTTCACTGCTCACAACCGCCATAGATTGCGGTGCAAAAAGCAACACACTATCAAACCAATTGGGCGTCTGCCGCTAAGATGGCTCGTCATCTCTGTTCTTATCCTTCTTACTGGCATGCTGAGTTTTTACGAGATCACCGTCAGTTTCTCGTCCACTCCAGATGCTCATGTATCTACCCAGCAATATGACACTTCGGTTCCCCTCTCCTCAACTAGCAACCTCGCCTGGAAACAAAACACGCTGACGCTCCTAGAAAAGACGCATTTGTGGAATGGTTCCTACAGTGGAGATTTTGCTGCTGTAACCGGCCTTTTCGATCCCTACACCACATACTATGCTCTTCTTACCTATCAAACCTTAGGGGCTACTGCTCCTACTACTAACAGCACTATCACCGCTCTTAAGAATGCGCAGGGAAGAGATGGACATTTTTTCTGCGAACGTGTGGCCCCCGGAGGAGATTTTTCAACAGTAGATCAAGTAAAATGCCTCTTTTATCTCACCCTCTCCTTACAGATCCTGGGCAGTGCTCCTGAGAATCCAGCGGCGATTATTGCCACCATAAACAACCTACAAGCAACGAATGGATTATATGCCTCTAATCCTAGCCAGTTTGCTGAACTGGATAGGGAGCCTACCATCACTCATCTTGCTCCCTTTCTGCTTACCACCCGTGAGGCAATAACAGTCCTTCATGCTCTCGGTGCTTCCGTCCGTAATAGAGAAAGACTGCACACATGGCTTCTGACTCACTGGCTGCAAGGAGCTCCCGCACAGCTTGATATGATCGACAAGGTAGCATATTTAGCAAATATCGCTGAGTCTCTTGCTATGCTTGAGCCAGATGGACAAGTTCTTCCTCAAACAGCAACCCCTCTTGCTTGGATTAAAAACGCCTGCCAAGAGGCGGCAACCCTCAAAGGGGCCGAACAACCTACCAATCTGTTTTTTCTTCGGGACTGTTTGAATCTGGAGCAATTGATCCTTCGTCCAGTACAACCGAACACGCTGCTCCCCTCTTCATTCTTCTCTACCCTGACATCGTTTCAACAAACTAGTGGAGGGTTCAACGCTTTTTTCCTCAGTCAACCTAATCAGCCGGACATTCAAGGAACGTATCTTTTTGCTTGGCTGTTTCAGAAGAGTCAGCGGCCAATCCCTCGTGCAGACGATATCCTCAGGCTACTCAATCGTCAATCGCTTGAGCATGGAGGCTTCTTTCCAGTGTTCGAGGTTCCAACTGTTGATATTATAGATACCAGTCTCTCTCTGCGGACTTTGGCTCTTTTAGGCGCAAGGATGACTGCGACAGATACAGTCTTGTTAAGAAGCCAGGTAGAGCCATTGTTACAAAGCGCAGTCCATCCAATTGCCTCAGTAGAAACTATGTATAATGCTTTTGCCTTGGGAAAAGAGCTTGAACTAGATACAACTGAGCTGACTTGGTCTATCAGACAGCGAGCCGCTACATTTATGCAGCAAATCCCAGAGAATCGTCCCCTCAGCAAGGCCCAACTTTATGATGCCTATTATCTCTCACTCTTAGTGAAATTCAATGGGCCTGTAGCAAAGAAACTATGCGACGATATCATACTTATGCAAAAAGAATCTGGCGGCTTGGGAGTCAATGAGGTTGCGACCTTACAAGAAACCTGGCAAGCAGTCTCTATCATCGAACATCTCGCCCCAGACGAACTACTACCAGTTCAACGCCAGCACATCATTGCCTGGGTGCTCTGGCAACAAACCACTAGCGGGGGCTTCACTGAGGCTGGTCAGACAAATGTGTATTCTAGTTATGCAGCCATCGAGTGTCTAGCCTTGCTAGGGGGGACACTCTCCTCAACCCCTCTTGCTTCCTGGCTAAGATCATTGGAGTCTCATTATGGTGGGATAATACCATATGAGCACTCTGAAAGTGGTCCGACACTGATTGCTACCTATGAGGCACTTATGTTAGCCCAACAATTACATATCATCTTGTAGAGTCTATCGCTATAAGTCAGGAATCACGCCAGTGATACTAGATGCAATGAACGCTGTTCATCAAGTTGGGGTTATCATCTTCAGTTACTCGGACCTGTGCTCTGCTCAAGTTTTTTAATATCAGGAAGCTGGTCCTTTAACAATGCTAGTAGTTCTGTCGTCGTATAACTGGCAACCCATACGCAAAAAAGTTTACACCCGCTTCTAGAAGAAGCTGTGCGCTGGAGGACAATAGTGGGCGCTGTCTATGGTCAGGCGAGCAGTTTACAGGGACAACGATATCCCATAGCTTGTTCGCACTGGCAAATTCTTTAATCTGCTTCTCTTATACAAGGCTATATAGCTTTAGAGATAACAAGAGGGCTTACCATACGCTCTTGGATTGAAGAACGTAACGTTTGCACCTGCATGATCTAGATGACAGGAGCGACGGCATGACACCCGAAGTAGTTTTGTACTTTACTGAAGCTATCGACTACATCCAGCTCTATTCTGTGAGAAGAAGAGATATGGATTGGGACGCCATACGATCTGAGGCTCTCAAGCGTATAAGCAGTTACGTGAAAGGGCAGCATCTGGTGCGGAAAGCCAATCGTCAGAGATTTGTGAAAGCCCTGGCTGGGCATCCCAACGAGATGCTGTTAATCGAACCATATTCCTTGTTGGTCATTCTGAAATGCTCGCCATGTTTCTGCACACCGTTGGGGGGCAGCTTGAGCCTGGAAAGGAACCTCTTCCATCCCATACAGCCTCTCAGGGCTCCTTCATCCCACGACCAGCTTCTGATGTTCCTGACGTCCCAAGAGGTCGAGCATCTTAAAGTCATCGTCGCTAAGCTGAATGCTCGCTGCGGCGACGTTCTCCTCCAAGTGCTTGACGTTGCTGGTCCCAGGAATGAGCAACGTCACCGGGCTCCGCTTGAGTATCCAGGCAAGCGCTATTGCGCTTGGCGTCGTGTGATGCTTTCCAGCGATTTCATTGAGCATCGAACCTGGCTGTGTCAGGTCGCCTGCTGCCAATGGGAACCAGGGAATGAAGCCGATCTTTGCCTGCGTACAGTAGTTGAGCACATCCTCGCTTTGACGCGTGACAAGATTGTAGAGGTTTTGGACCGTCACGACCCGAAAGTATTTTTGCGCCGCCTCAATCTCCGCAATCGTTACTTCACTGAGGCCCAGATAACGGATCAATCCCTCCTGCTGCATCTGCTTCATAACATCGAATTGTTCATCACGCGGCACTTTGTGGTCGATGCGGTGCAATTGCCAGAGAGCGAGGCGCTCCACACCCAAACGGCGCAAGCTCATCAGGACGCACTGGCGAAGATATTCCGGTCGTCCAACGGGTTGCCACATATCTGGCCCCTGACGGGTAAGCCCGCCTTTGGTGGCGATAACCATGCCGGGATAGGGAGAGAGCGCCTCGTGAATGAGGTGTTCACTGACCTCAGGGCCGTAGCTATCCGCTGTATCAACAAAGTTGATCCCAAGTTCAGGGAGACGTTTCAGTGTGCGCAACGCCTCTGGGCGGTCCTCAGGTTCGCCCCAAATCCCCTTGCCAGTGACGCGCATGGCACCAAAGCCAAGACGATTCACTATAAGGTCGTCGCCAATGGTGAAATGTCCACTGGCTGCTGCATTGATGTTCGCCATGTTCCTGCTTTCCTTTTCCTGAGAAACGTTTTCCTGTATGACACACGCTCTCTGACGAGGCATCGTTTCTTGCCGGGTTTCTGGCTGGATCAGTCTATCAACCACCTGATTGTTTTTAAAATTATTCGACCCCGCGACCACAAATCCGAAGGCTCAATTAGAGCGCATTCTTCGCACTACTTATGATGGAGAAACCCTATGACACCCGAAGCAGCCACCTACCTCACCGAAGCCCTCGACTACATCCAGCGCTATGCATTACGAAGCAGGCATATAGATTGGGAAACAATACGGTCTGAAGCCCTCGCTCGTATACAGGATGCCGTAGCCCCAGCAGATACCTACCCCGTAATACGGTGGGTCCTCTCGTGCCTGGGAGACCGTCACAGCCACCTGGTCAGCCCCCACAGCAGGCAGGAGCGCCAAGCAGGGAAGACCACATCGCTCGGGTTTTCCGCCGTCTACCCAGAAGGAGTCATTATCGAGGTACAGGCGAACAGCCCTGCTGAGCTGGCAGGCCTCCAGGTAAGAGATACCATTACCGCCATGAACGGCATCCCCGTCACGCACCTGGACCGGACTGCGTTCATGCGAGCGCTCTTCACCTCACCCCTCACGCTGACCTGCACGCGGGCCAACCAGGAAGAGCAGGTTTGCGTGACCTTGCACAAAGCGTCATATACGACCGTCATGAAACCCCAAGGATGGCCCTTGGAGCCAGACATGGGCTACGTAGAGCTACCCGCAGTGACCGGGAATGCCAGCATACTACAAACATACGCCCAAACAGCCCAGCAGCGAATCCGTGACATGGACCAAGCCGGTATCCGCCGTTGGGTGATAGACCTCAGGCGCAATGGCGGAGGGGACATGTGGGCCATGGTCGTGGGGGTACGGGCACTGCTGGGAGACGGTGAGTGGGGCTTCTTTGTGCTCCCCGACGGCACCAAGACCAGTTGGCTGGCAACCAAAGCAGTCAAGAGCTACCAGGGGCTTGAGGAACCGTACTCCCTCACACAACCAGGAGGAGCAATAGCCGTGCTCACGAGCCGTCTGACCTGTAGCGCTGGTGAGTTTACAGCCCTCGCCTTCCGAGGCCGTCCACAAACCCGAAGCTTTGGTGAACCAACCGCCGGACTGCCAACAGGTAACCAAAATACGATACTCCGTGATGGCGCACAACTCTTTCTCACGGTGGCGTTGGGCGCGGATCGTACAGGCCGCCCGTATGAAGGCCCGATTGTGCCTGACCAAGTGGTTGCCTGCCAGTGACTGGACGTTGTTTCAGACTGAGCGTGATCCGGTGATGCTGGCTGCGGTGGAGTGGGTCAAGGGGCGGGGAGCGTGAACTAGCCCGATACCACCATTGTCCAGAACGGCAAACAGCATCAGGTAGCGTGCTAGTTTCGCGGTAGTATGGCTGAAGAAGAAATACATGAAAAAATCCAGCAGAACGACCAGCCAGCCCCCATATGCTGAGCAACAGGACTTGTGTAGGCGTGAGACGTAGTCTTAGGAACGGCAACCAGTCGGCAGTGATAAAGAGAGGAATGGGATCCTACACCGCGATGACCATGAAGATCTTGAAGTACATAATGTTCCGGAAAGCCGTTGATTGGAGCATAGACATATCTTTTGCATAGCTATATTGGTGGCACTACTTACTTAGCTACTGAGCAGATCAAGAGGCTCATACGAAACCTGTCATTTCTTGAAAATTTGCTGTAGGCTATTCATATGAGCCGTGTGACAGAACAACTACGTCACGTATCTCACGAAATCCCAAGGCGGGATGTGCTTCTGTCACTTGGAGGATTACTCACCGGCTCAGTTTTTACTGCCGCAACGTTTGAAATGCACACCATTGAAGGCTGGATAAACAGCTCTGGTGGTCCATTTCTCAATCCGTACAAAGCGAATATTGGCCATGTTCTCCCAAATGAGAATTGGGTACATTTTGCCGGTGATCCAAATGCCAAGGACAAAGCGCATCCACGAGATTGGCATAGGGTAGGCATCATGGCAATGAAGGCAGTGGACATCAACGCGCTACAGAGCGCTCATCCGGAGGACGGCTTTCAGGCTATTGCGTTTGTCGATCCAGGCAACAACGCACAATGTGCCTTTTCCCCCGATAGTCGTCCCCTTTTCGGTCTGTATCTCAACGATAAAGATCCTCATACATCGTATTATGGCATAGCAGCACGTATTGGTCCGGGAGACCTACGTGCAGTCGGTGGCCTCTACCTTCCAAAAACTAATTTGTTTGTCTACACTCAGACCATAGCTGGTCCGGCGACCACGACCGATGAGATAGCTCGTAAATTTCCAGGGATAGGCTACATATAGGCATAGATTTTACGACATCCTGTAGGTCCTGCATACATGCTTATTGATAAGGTGCTACGAAGCTCAGTTGTAGCACGTCGAGCAGATTAACGGGATATTTCGAGCGCGCAGACGTCCTAGTGTTTCGCGCGTAAAGATAAAGATGTTTTATATGACATCAAAATAGTATGATAAAGCTATATGAGTGACGTGGCTATCCCAGGTATGGCGGCAATTCTTCGTTTGTTCAGCGATGGATGCTCACATAGTCGGAAGCAAATAGAACGCGCGATCCGTGAGTCGCCTCGAACTATCCATGCATTGCTCAACGAATTGCTTGCAAGGGGATTGCTTGCGCAACAGGGAAGTGCTTCTGCGCCTGTGTATACCTTGACGCTCCAAGGGCGAGTAATCGTAGTGTTCGACCTTACAGCTTATCTTCGACGTCTACCAGGGACTCGCGCGACGTTCGTAAATATCCAGCCGACATTTTTTGACCTCTTCGATGGGAGCATACCGAAAGGGGCATTATCTCAGTTTGATATGGCCCGGAGCAACTATGCTCTTGAACAAGTACACGCCGACCTCAGAGTAGTACGGCGGGAGTTACGGCAATTCATGATTGATTTTATTTGGATGTCGTCTACCTTGGAAGGGAATACCTATACCCTTAACGAAGTGAAACATCTCCTTGTTAAAGGCGTACCATCTATTGAGCGTTCGCCGACGGAAACAATCATGCTTATCAATCATAAGAAAGCCTTTGACCATATATGGAGGAACCATAATGACTACCGGCAATTGACCTGGGGAAAGCTGGCTGATCTTCATCAGATTCTAGCCACCGATCTTAAGATTCCGATTGGTTTGCGGGAAAAGGCTGTAGGTATTGTCGATACGGTGTATACACCACCAGCCACAACTGCTCAACTTAGGCACTACCTTGACATTGTTCTTGATCGCATCAACCGTCTCAAAGAACCAGCAGAGAAGGCCTTGGCTTGTCTGACGTTGCTGCCATACCTACAGCCCTTCGTTAAGGGCAGTGAACAAACATCACGGATGATGGCTAATGCTATATTGCTAGCGCATGGCTATCCACCAATATCATTATTGACTGCAAAAGTAAGAGAGTACAACGGTGGTCTACGGCTCTTTTACGAGCAGGGTGCTCTGGGCAATCTTCGTCAGCTAGTGCTTGAGCAGCTTGCATATTCGTCAACACATTATTTTGTTCGGGATAAATACGCTCTGTGAGAGTTAATCCTCCTCGTTACCATTTTTACCATTGTCGACGACGCCATGAAAGCGTCAGTGACCATAACACAGGCTTTGCAGCACTCTGGCCCCTGCCAAAGCTGGCCGACAGTGAAGTGGTTGCCATCGCGGTCTACCAAGAACTACTTGGTGAACCGAAAGAGGGTCACTTCTTCCGACTGTATGCTGCCATTCTTCCCGGGCCTGAATGAACGTTCCCGCTACAATCGATGGAAACGTGACCTTTTGTCAGTCCTCCTGGCTGTCCGGCTGAGCCTGCAGTTGGTTATGGACACACTGCGGCTTGCAGATGTCGGGGCCATTGACTCGGCACCTGTACCCTTTGTCTCGTGGCAGCCGACACAGGGCGGAGTGAATTCGTGGACTTTGCCGGCTATGGTATCTGTTCCAGCAAAGCGATGCAGTGCTCCGGCCGCAAGCTGCACACGGACGTCAGCCTCACCAGTGTCATCATGGGGTGCATCGTAACGAGTGCCGCAGCGTATGGCAACCAAACGGTAGTTGAGCTACTCGACAGTATGCGGGCCAGTCTCAAGGTACTCCTTGGCGACGGGGTGTACAACAATGAAACATTACAGGCATACCTTGCACAGTACCAAAGCCTGACGCTGCTGGCGCCAACAAAAGTGAAACAGCCACCCAGACGAACTAAGGTAGCCCAGAAAGCGCTGAACCGCCTCCGGCTGATTGGTGAAACGGTGAACGCACAGCCACAGGAACAGCTATCCCTGTCCAGATACTATACCAAGAGCCCGTTGGGGATGTATGACTCGTACCACTGTCAAGCTGGCAGCCCACAGCATCGGTATGATGGTCAACCTTATCCATGGCAGGCCATTACTGCAGTTGGCGGATTTGGCGGTGTGAGGAATTAGCGCAGAGCGTTTATTGTTTTGAACCGGGACAGAGGATGGTATGACACGACCAACCGTAG
>Ga0070741_10006217_pt1 | contig 25840 bp, 26 predicted proteins | sample Coa_R1_4_FD_66440 | JGI IMG/M metagenome (GOLD analysis project Ga0070741, IMG submission 66440) | Surface soil microbial communities from Centralia Pennsylvania, which are recovering from an underground coalmine fire - Coalmine... | ecosystem: Environmental > Terrestrial > Soil > Unclassified ... | reverse complement strand
CGACGCATCAACGCCGGTGCCAGCGGCTACTCGTTCAAGGAATGGAAGGGCCCGTTCTATCCGGACGACATGAAGCCCGAGGGCATGCTCAAGTTCTATTCCGAGCGTCTGCCGACGGTGGAGATCAACAACACCTTCTATCAGATGCCCAAGACGGCGATGCTCGAGAACTGGGTGAAGTGCACGCCCGACACGTTCCGATTCGCGATCAAGGCGTCGCGACGCATCACGCATCTTTCGCGCTTGAAGCCGCCGGGCGCGCACGAGTCGGTCGCGTTCCTCTACCAGCAGCTCGCGGCACTCGGTGACAAGCGCGGCCCGGTGTTGTTCCAGCTGCCGCCGAATCTCAAGAAGGACCTCCCCCGCCTCGTCGATTTCCTGAAGGTGCTTCCGGCCGATCATCGCGCCGCGTTCGAATTCCGCAATGACGAATGGTTCGGCGACGACACCTACGACGCTCTGCGATCCGTCGGCGCGTCGCTGTGCTTCTCCGAGCGCGAGGATGGATCGGCGCCGGCGCTCGTCGAGACCGCGCCGTGGGGCTACGTGCGTCTGCGCCTCGAGAACTATTCCGACGAGGATCTCAAAGCCTGGGCCGATCGTCTCGCCGCGACGGGCTGGAAAGAGATCTGCGTTTACTTCATGCACGAGCCGACGGCGCCCGCCTACGCGCAGACATTGATGCGCTTCGCGCCGTGAACGTCCTCGTCGAGGGACCCGCGAACCCGAAGGCGGTCTACGTGCTCGCGCATGGCGCGGGCGCGGGCATGAATCATCCGTTCATGACCGCGGTTGCAAAAGGACTCGCCGAACGCGGCATCGCGACGCTGCGCTACAACTTCCCGTACATGGAGCGCGGCTCCAAGCGCGTCGACTCACCGGCCATCGCGCAAGCCGCCGTGCGCGAGGCTGTCGCGGAAGCCGCGAGAACATTCCCCAACGTGCCGCTGCTCGCCGGCGGCAAATCGTTCGGCGGGCGCATGACGTCGCAAGCGCAGGCCGAGTCGCCGCTCCCCGGCGTGCGCGGCCTCGTGTTCCTCGGCTTTCCGCTGCATCCGCCGGGCAAGCCGTCGACGGATCGCGCAGCGCATCTGTCGAGTGTGAAGATCCCGATGCTGTTCCTGCAAGGCACGCGCGACGAATTCGCGCAGCTCGATTTGCTGCGGCCCTTGATCGGAAAGCTCGGGAGCGGTGCGACGCTGAAGCTCTTCGACGACGCCGATCACTCGTTCAAGGTGCCCGCGCGCAGTGGACGCAAGGCGGCTGAAGTTCTTGCGGAGCTGCTCGACACGACCGCGAGCTGGATCGCAGCGCGTTAGGTTTCCCGTAGCGCTTCCACGATCGGCATCCGCGCGGCGCGCAGCGCAGGCATCAGCCCGCCGAGCAGTCCGATCACGCAAGCCCACACGATCGCCTGCGCCAGGAGATCGGCGCCGATGCTGAACTGGAAGGACACGCGCGTGCCAGTGCCGCCGCCGATCGTCGACGCGGTGAAGCCGTTGAACGCCGCGAAAGCGATCGCGCCGCCGATCAGCGCGCCGATCGCGCAGAGCACGATGCATTCGAGCAGCACCGACATCACGATCGGCGTGGCCTCGAATCCCAGCGCGCGCAGCGTCGCGATCTCGACGCTGCGGACCTCGACCGACGCGTACATCGTGTCGATCGCGGCGAACACCGCGCCAATCGCCATGATCACCGCGACGAAGTAGCCGAGCACGCGCATCGCGGTCGACACCACACCGCCCTGCCGCTCGTAGTACGCGGGCTCGCGCAGCGGCGTGTGCGACAGCTTCGGGTTGGCGGTGATCGCGTCCTTCAGCACCTGGAACGACGCGTCCGATGCGAGCATGCCGACGAGCGCGCTGTAGCTGTCCTGGTTGTACGCGGTCATCACGGCTTCGACGTCACCCCACGCTTCCGATTCGTGCGCGCTGCCGCCCTCCTCGAACACGCCGACGACTTTCCAGATCACGCCGGAAAGCTCCACGTCTTGTCCGAGCGCGAGGCCCTTGAAGCGCCCGACCGTCGCGCGGCCGATGACGATCTCGCGCAAGCCGGGCGTGAATCGATGTCCGTCGATCACATGCGCCTCGGGGCGCACGCCGAGCACGTTCGCGCCGACGCCGCGCACGATCAGCGTCTCGTCCTTGCCGGTGCGCGCGTTGGGCAGATCGCTGACGGTGAAACGCTCGAGCATTGCGAGCGGCTTGCCGTCCTGACCGTGCGCGAAACCGGGCGCGCTCATGAGCAGCGGTGCCTGCTCGCGCGTGATGCTGCTGTCGAGATCCGTGTTCTGCCCCGTCGAGAGCACGACGACGCGGTCGGCGCGACCCGCGGCGCCGAACGTCTTCTCGAATCCCTGCGCCATGCCGAGCAGCGACACCAGCACGCCGGTCACGCCTGTGAGGCACACGACGACGACGAGCGCGGTGCCCCAGCGCGCCGGCAGGCTCTTCAGGTTCATGCCGGTGATCGCGAGCATGCGCAGGATCATGCGCGCAACCCTTCGACGACGTTGAGCCGCGCCGATTGCCACGCCGGGATTGCGCTCGCGATCGCGCCGAGCGCGATGGCGAGCAGCACGCCGGCAACGGCCGTCGACGGCTCCATGCGCAGGAACGGCAGCACGTCGGCGACCGCGTGGGCAAGCGGCTTCAGCAGCAGCCACGCCGCCACGATGCCGGTGATGCCTGCGGCCGCGCACAGCAGCATCGATTCCATGCCGATCATCGCGGCGACGGTGACGTCACGGAAGCCGAGCGTCTTGAGGACCGCGAGCTCCGGGATGCGCTCGCGGAACACCCGCATCATCGTGTTACCCGCGACGACGACGAGCGTGAAGAACACGGCGGAGAGGATCGACGTGATGATCAGCCCGACGTCGCCGATCTGGCTGATCTGCTGGCGCAGCGCTTCCGCCTCGCTCTGCGCCCTGACCGGGTTGGCGGAGTTCTGGAACAGGTGCTCGATCGCCTTGCTGACCTCGGTCAGGTGCGCCTGATCGACGACTCGCACGAAATAGAGATGCGCCGTGCCGGGATCGATGCGCGCTTCGTCGACATAGTCGTAGCGCACGAACGCGCGCATGGCGGAAACGCCCTTGCCGAAGATCTTCTCGTTGAACTCGAACAGGCCGACGAGCTCGAACTCCCAATGATCGGCGCCGTCCTTGCGCTTGATCAGCGGACATCGCACTGGGATCCGGTCGCCGATCTTCCAGCCGAACTTCTCCGCCAGCTGCCGCCCCGCGAGCATGCCCTCGCGCGTCTGGCGGAATGCCTTCTGCGCCTGCGGCGACGCGACGAAACGCTCATCCTCGAACACCGTGTCGGGATCGACGGCGAGCGAGGGTTGCGTCGAGTTGCTGGCGTCGCGGTACTGGATCGGGAAGATGACCAGCGGCTCGGCCAGCTTCACGCCGGGAATCGCGGCGATCTGGCTTCGATACGCATACGGCAATCCCTTGATCGGCCCGTAGCGGTGGAACACCTGGACGTAATCCGAAGAGGCGATATGGATCGCGCTGCCGAAGATCGCGAGGAACGACTCGAGCATGCCGAACAGCAGGAAGGCGACTGCGATCGACGAGAACGTGAGCGCGGTGCGCAGCTTGCGACGCCACAGCATCGACCACACGAGCGGCAGGAGCTTGGTCACGCAGTTCCCCGACGAGGCCGACTCGTTATACCGGATCGCAGGGGCTTCGCCGCAATCGCGACCGTTGGCCGCGCGCTTTTGACCGCTCGGCGCGCGGGTCGCTCAGAAGATCGCTCGCGCGAGTCCCCAGGCAATCGCGGCGATGAACGCGGACGCCGGGATCGTGAAGATCCACGCCCACACGATGTTGCCTGCGACGCCCCAACGCACCGCCTGAACGGTGCGCGCCGATCCCACGCCGATGATGGCGCCGGTGATCGTGTGCGTCGTCGACACCGGGACGCCGAGGCTCGTCGCGAGGAACAGCGTGGCGGCACCGCTCGCGGAAGCGCAGAAGCCACCGACGGGACGCAGCTTGGTGATGCGCATGCCCATCGTGCGCACGATGCGCCAGCCACCGAATAGCGTTCCGAGTCCCATCGCCGTCTGGCACGCGAGCACGACCCAGATCGGCAGCTCGTCGTTGGCATGGATCGCGCCCGACACGATCAGCAGCAGCCAGATGATGCCCATGGTCTTCTGCGCATCGTTGCTGCCGTGGCCCAGGCTGTAGAGCGCCGCCGACACGTACTGCAGCCGGTTGAACCAGCGCTCGGCGCGCTTGGCTTTCATCGCATAGCCGATCCAGGCGGACAGCACCATGAGCATCGCGCCGAGCAGGAATCCGAGCGTCGGCGACAGCACGATCGCGAACGCCGTCTTGGTGAAGCCGGCGGCGATCAGCGTACCCGTGCCGCCCTTCGCGATCGCAGCGCCGGCGAGGCCGCCGATCAGCGCGTGCGACGAGCTCGACGGGATGCCGTAGTACCAGGTCACGAGATTCCAGCTGATCGCACCGACCAGCGCGCCGAAAACGACGTAGGCGTCGACCACTTTCGGATCGACGACGCCCTTGCCCACCGTGGCGGCGACGTGCAGCCCGAAGAACAGGAACGCGATGAAGTTGAAGAACGCGGCCCACACGATCGCCCACTGCGGCGACATGGCGCCGGTCGACACGATGGTGGCGATGGAATTCGCCGCATCGTGGAAGCCGTTCATGAAGTCGAATACGAGCGCAACAGCGATCAGGAGCGCGAGCACACCGAGGCCGATCACCATGACGATCAGCCGTTCTCGAGCACGATGCCTTCGATGATGTTGGCGACGTCCTGGCAGCGATCGGTGACCGATTCGAGCAGCTGGTAGATCTCCTTCATCTTGAACAGGCGCTTCACGTCGGTCTCCGCGCGGAACAGCTTGGCCATGGCTTCGCGCATCACGTGATCCGCGTCGCTCTCGAACCGGTCGATCTCGCCGCAGAGATTGAGGATCGTCTTGGCGTAGCTCAGGTTCGACAGATGCTCCACGGCGTTATGGATGCGCTGCGTGCTGCGCAGGCAGATGTCCGCGAGCTGGCGCGCCTCGTCGGTGACGCTGTTGATGTCGTAGAGGAACATGCACTGCGACACGTCCTCCATCAGGTCGAGGATGTCGTCCATGCGCGTGATCAGCTGGTGGATCTCGTCGCGGTCGATCGGCGTGATGAAGGTCTGATGCAGGAGCTGCATGGTGCGCATCGTCACCTTGTCCGCGCGATGCTCGATCTTCTCGATGTTGCGCTTGCGGTCCGGCAGCTCGTCGACGGCGTTCATCAGCGCCTTGAGCTCCTGCGCGCCGAGCACGAGCTGGTCGGCATGCTCGATGAAGAGCGTGAAGAACTGTCCGCCGCGAGGCATCAAACGCCCGAACATTGGTCTCTCCCCTGGGACTCGGCTTGTCTTTGTGGACGTGAGCTTAGCCGAATCGGTCAAATTGGCGCGCCCGGCACGATTCGAACGTGCGACCTACGACTTAGAAGGCCGTTGCTCTATCCAGCTGAGCTACGGGCGCGAATGCAGTTGCGGCGCAGTTTAGGGGCAAGGCGGCGCTGTCGCCACAGAACGACAGGGCCGCGGCGTTGGCAAACAACGCTTTAAACAGTTTGCAACGGCGCTTCGTCGGCGTTCGGCAACGCATCGCGGAACCGTCTGGTGCATTGCGATGGAAATCTCTCTCGCAATCAAGCCGCCCGTGGCATGGCATGAGCCTTGCCACTTCCGGCATGGAGGGATGCATGAGAATGAGATTTGCCAAGCCGGCGCTGGCGGAGGGAGACGCGGAAAGTCGCGTCCATTTGCGCTATGTGCGACCGACGCGCAGCCGAGGATGGTGGCTGGTGCTCATCGCTTTCCTGAGCCCGCTCGTCTATCTCGTGCTGCGCCTCGCCTATTCGCCGGTGATCGAGGCACCGGGCTACATCGTGCCGGGTACACGGGAGCTGCACGTCGCTGCATACGTCCCGCCGAATCAGCTCGAATACGCCAAGACGGGACAGCAGGCGACCGTCGTATTCCCCGATGGTCAACGCCGATCCGCCCGCATCACCGACGTCGCACAGGCGGCGGCCCGTGAAGTGCCGCTTTCCGAGGGGCACACTGCGATGGGTGTGCTCGTGCGTATGGATTTTGTCGAACCCGGCACCGTCGCGGGCGTTCGCGCGCTGCAGAGCGGATTGCCGGTGAAGATCCGATTCCCGAAGCGCTGGCCGTGAGAGCAATCGCGATCATGGCGGCGCCGGGCTCGCGAGCCGGTCGCCTCCACCGAGAAGCCCCCTGGTGAATCGGAATGGAGCGTGGCCGTCGTCCCGGCGCCGCCACCCGCATCACCGCATCACGTCACCCACATGAAAAAAATCGCCGCGCTCGAGGCGCGGCGAGGATTTCACGCAGAACTGTTTCAGGGGTTCGGCGGGCTCGTCACGTACGGCGCTTCCTGCGCGGGGTCGACCGGGCTGGATACATCGCTCGGCGAGCGCGGATTGCTCGGGAGGATCGTCACGTTGCCGCTGTTGTAACGCTGCTCCTCGAATCGCTGGATGTCGGCGCGCTCCGTATTGCTGATCGCCGGATACGCGGGCTTCGGCCCGCAGATGTCCTTGCAGACTTGCCGCGTCCTGGCGCAGTCGGAGCCATCGGGCGTCATCTGCACGCACGCGGGATAGCAATCGTGATGGGTGACGCTGCATTCCCCGCCGCGGCTCGCGGCGTGCGCGCCCGGCACAGCGACCGCGGCCACCAGGACCGCGGCACAACCAAACAGCACTTTCATGACGCCTCCTGTCGCTATTGCCACAGGATTTGGACCGTGACGACGGGCGTTGATTCGATCGTCACCCGGGATATCAGCGATAATCCGCGCCCGTCGGGGTGTAGCGCAGCCTGGTAGCGCACCTGCCTTGGGCGCAGGGGGTCGCAAGTTCGAATCTTGTCACCCCGACCATTTTTCGCGAGACCCAGCCCCTCCCCTCGTCTTCTCCCGTTCCCGCACGGACTTGGTCATCGGCGCAGCGTCCCCATATTGGGAGCTCACCGGAGAACACGCATGATCGAGATCCGACGCAGCGATGACCGCGGCCACGCCGATCACGGCTGGCTCAACTCGTACCACAGCTTCTCGTTCGCCGAGTACTTCCATCCCGAGCACGTCCAGTTCGGGCCGCTGCGCGTGATCAACGAGGATCGCGTCGTGCCCGGCTCGGGCTTCGGCACGCACGGCCATCGCGACATGGAGATCATCAGCTACGTGCTGTCGGGCGAGCTCGCGCACAAGGATTCCCTCGGCAACGGCTCGACGATCCGTCCGGGCGACGTGCAGCGCATGAGCGCGGGCACCGGAATCCGCCACAGCGAGTTCAATCCGTCGACGTCGGAGCCGCTGCACTTCCTGCAGATCTGGATCCAGCCGAGCGCGACTGGCATCGCGCCGAGCTACGAGGAAAAGAATTTCTCCGCGGAAGAGAAGCGCGGCAAGCTGCGCCTGGTCGCCTCACCGGACCGCGCGGAGGGCTCCGTGCTCATCCATCAGGATGCGCGCGTCTACGCCGGACTGTTCGACGGCGATGAAGAAGCGACACTGCCGATCGGCAAAGGCCGCAAGGTCTATGTGCACGTCGCGCGCGGCAGCGTGCTCGCCAATGGCGAAGGCCTCGAGACCGGCGACGCGCTCAAGCTCACCGACGCCGACACGCTCACGCTGAGCGAAGGCCGCAGGGCCGAGGTGCTGGTGTTCGACCTCGGCTAACACCATCGTCCAATGGTTGCGGGGCGCTGCGGGGTGTACGGTGCGCGCATCGAATCGATGAGATCCCCGATGTCCACGACAGATGGCTCGCCCTCGCTCTGGCAAGTGGTCGGCAGCGTCGCCAGCGCGTTCTTCGGAGTCCAGAGCTCGAGGAATCGCGAGCGCGATTTCAAGCGCGGCAAGCCGTGGCAGTTCATCGCCATTGCGTTCGCCGGAACCGGCGTCGTGGCGCTGATCTTCTACACGGCAGTTCAGGTCGCGCTGCATTTCGCGCGACACTGACGGCATGGAACTACTCTGGCGCGTGAGCGCTGCCCTCTTCGCGGCCATCGGCCTCGCGAGCACATCGCTCGCGCAGGACGATCACGCGATCCAGGACCGCGTCGTGCCCTGCGCGACCTGCCACGGCAAGCAAGGGCACTCGCAAGCCGACGAATATTTCCCGTCGATCGCCGGCAAGCCGGCCGGCTATCTGCAGCAGCAGATGTTCAACTTCCGCGACGGTCGGCGCCGCCACACGATCATGCAGCGCATGTTCGCGTATCTGTCCGACGACTACCTGCTCGCGATGGCGCAGTACTACGCATCGCAGCCGATGGCGGTCGCCGAGCCGCGCACGATCGGCTCCGAGCAGACGCTCGCACAGGGACGAGCGATCGTCGAGCGCGGCGATCCTTCGCGCGGCGTGCCGGCGTGCCAGGGTTGCCATGGTGAATCGCTGACGGGCGCGCAACCGTCCATTCCCGGACTCGTCGGCCTGCCGGTCGAATATCTGCAGGCGCAGCTCGGCGCGTGGCGCAGCGGCGTGCGCAAAGCGCGCGATCCCGACTGCATGGCCGAGATTGCGACGAAGCTTTCCGACGCGGAGCTGCAAGCGGCCACCGCGTGGATTGCGAGCCGTCCGACGCTCGCGAGCTATCGTCCGTCGGAGCGCGCGCCCGATCCGCTGCCGCTGCGTTGCGGAGGCGTGCAGTGAAGCGATGGACTTTGCTCGCGCTCGCCATCGCGATCGCCGCTGCCGTCGGCGTGTGGATCTGGCTGCAGGCGCCGGATCGAGGCTGGACGCGATCGCAAGCGACAAGCTCGCGGCAAGTCGCAAGCGCGGGGCAAATCGATCGCGGACGTTATCTGGTCACGGCAGGCGATTGCGTCGCCTGTCACACCACGATCGGCGGCACGCCCTTCGCCGGTGATCGCGAAGTGCCGACGCCGTTCGGCTCGCTCTACAGCTCCAATCTCACGCCCGACGATGAAACCGGCCTCGGGCAATGGAACGCCGACGATTTCTGGAACGCGCTGCACTACGGTCGATCGCGCGACGGTCGACGCCTGTATCCAGCATTCCCCTACACCAACTACACGCTGATCTCGCGCGAAGATGCCGATGCGATGTTCGCGTACCTGCGCACGCTGAAGCCGACGCGACAAACCACGACGCCGGCCTCGCTTCGGTTCCCCTACGACACACAACTTGCGCTGCGCGTCTGGCGGGCGCTCTATTTCCGTCCGGCCGAGTTCCGCACGGACGCTTCGAAAAGCGAAGCATGGAATCGCGGCGCGTATCTGGTCGAGGGCGTCGGCCATTGCGGCGCCTGCCACTCCGGACGCAATTGGCTGGGCGGCGCGCCGAAGTCGAAACAGTACGCCGGTGGGCGGATCCCGATGCTCGGCTGGGACGCCTTACCGCTCGCGACCGAGACGCCGATCAGCGATGACGACGCCGCGGAGCTCGCGCGTCTGCTCAAGGGCGGCGCATCGAAGCGCGACGTCATGAGCGGCCCGATGGCCGAAGTCGTCTTCCGGAGCTTGCAGCACCTCGACGATGCCGACATCGCTGCGATGGTCGAGTATCTGCGATCGCTGCCGCATCGAGAGATTGCAACGGAGAGCTCGCCATACCCAGTGCCCGAGCGCGAGCGCAAGCAGCTCGCGAGCAAGGGCGAATCCGTGTACCGCAAGCACTGCGCTGATTGCCACGGCGAAGACGGACAAGGGAAGCCTTACGCTTATCCCGCGCTGGCAGGCAATCGTCTCGTCAACGCGCCGTCGCCATCGAACGCGATCGAGACGATGTTGTTCGGCGGCTATGGAGCCAGCACCGCGCTACAGCCGCAGCCCTACGGCATGCCGCCTTACGCGAACGTGCTGAGCAACGAAGAGATCGCCGCGGTTCTGACCTACGTGCGCGCGGCGTGGGGAAATCAAGCGAGCGCGGTGTCGCCGTCAGCGGTGGAGCACCACTGAGGCTCGAGCGCGCTTACGGCGCAGCCTTCTCCGCGTCGATCAGCGCGTTCGCGGCCTTGAGCACGACCTGCCCTGGCCCGTCGACGCCGAACACGAGCCGCGCCATGTAGGTTCCTTCCATCAGCAGGAACAGCGCGTCGCCGAGCTTGTCGGGCTTGCGCGCACCCATTTCGCGACACAGATCCTGCAGCCGCTTGCGCATGTCGGATTTGTGCTCGAAGACGACCTTGCGCGCGGGATGCTTCGGATCCGGCAGCTCGACCGCGGCGTTGGAGATCGGACAGCCGCGACCGTCGGCGTCTTCGCACACGTTGGATTGGAACGCGGAGAACAGCGCCTCGAGCTTCTTGCGCGGCGTAGACGCCTTGGCAATGACCTCGTTCCACCACTCGTCGAATTCGGCGCGATCGGCGCGCAGGCACTCGGCGGTGAGCTCGTCCTTCGACGGGAAGTGTCGATAGAGGCTCATCTTGGTGGTGCCCGCCTCGTTGGCGATCGTCTCGACGCCAACCGCGCGGATTCCCTGCTTGTAGAAGAGGTCCCGCGCGGTATCGAAGATGCGGTCGCGCGCGCAGCGCGGCTCGCTGCACGGCTCGCTCTTCGTGGTTTCCGCTTTTGCGGGCTTCATCACAGTTTGGGCCTTCATTTCCTCACACCTCTTGACAGGAGAGTTACCGGTCAGTATCGTCTCGCTCCAGCGATACCGAACGGTATAGTCACATCGTAACACAGTCTGCTGTCGATTTGACCACCGCCGGTTCGACTAGATCACGAAGCAGTCGGAACTGGATTCGAACGGAGAAGAACATGAAGGTCTGGACATTGAGCTTGGCGGGTCTCTCGGTCGCGGCAGCGCTGGTGCTGGCTGCCTGCTCGGACTCGCACGCCAAGGCTGCGGCCGCCGCGCCGGCAGCCCCCGAAGTCAGCGTCGCCGAAGTGGTGGCGCGCGACGTCACCCAGTGGGACGAGTTCACCGGCCGCGTCGAAGCGGTCGAGTCGGTCGACGTCCGCCCGCGCGTGTCGGGCTACATCGACCAGGTCAACTTCGCCGAAGGCAAGGAAGTCCGCAAGGGCGACGTGCTGTTCGTCATCGACCAGCGCCCCTATCGCGCCGACCTCGCCAGCGCCGAAGCGGTCTTGGCGCGCGCCAGGTCGGAAGCTGAGCTGACCCGGAGCCAGGTCGCCCGCGCCGAGAAGCTGCTCGAGTCGCACGCGATCTCCAAGGAAGAGTACGACCAGCGCGTCGCCGCCTCGACGCAGGCGACGGCCAGCGTCCGCGCCGCCGAAGCCGCAGTGACGACCTCGAAGCTCAATCTCGAGTGGACCGAAGTCCGCTCGCCGATCGACGGCCGCGCCGGCCGTGCGCTGATCACCGCCGGCAACCTCGTCACGACACAGCCGGCCTCGCTGCTGACGACGGTCGTGTCGCTGGATCCGGTCTACGTCTACTTCCAGGGCGACGAGCAGACTTACCTGCGCTACAACCAGATGGCGCGGGACGGCTCGCGTCCTTCGTCTCGCGACGCGCGCAATCCGGTGCAGGTCGGTCTTTCCAACGAGAGCGGCTTCCCGCATCAGGGCTATGTCGATTTCGTCGACAATCAGGTCGACGCCGCGACCGGCACGATCCGCGCCCGCGCCGTGCTCGACAACAAGGACCGCATCTTCACGCCGGGCCTGTTCGCCCGCGTGAAGCTGCTCGGCTCGAGCAAGTACAGCGCGCTGCTGATCGACGAGAAAGCGGTGTTGACCGATCAGGACCGCAAGTACGTCTACGTGCTCGGAGCGGACGACAAGGCCGAGCGCCGCGACGTCAAGCTGGGCCGCGCCAGCGACGGACTCGTCGTCGTCGCCGACGGCTTGAAGCCGGGCGATCGCGTGATCGTCAACGGCGTGCAGAAAGTGTTCTTCCCCGGCATGCAGGTGAAGCCGCAGGTCGTCGCGATGGACAAGACGACGGCCGCGCCTTCGCTGCAGACCGCCTCCATCCGTAGCGAGCCGTAATAAGGACGACTCGCCATGCTTGCGCGCTCCCTGCCTTCCCCCCTGCCCCCCAACAGTCGCAGCTCTGACGTCTCTCCCCGTCACCACGCTGCAAGGCAGGGAGCGCCATTCCTTCAGAACAACGAGAACAAGTCATGAACCTCTCGCGCTTCTTCATCGATCGACCGATCTTCGCCGCAGTGCTGTCGATCATCATCTTCGTCGCGGGCGCGATTGCGCTGCCGCTGTTGCCGATCAGCGAGTATCCGGAAGTGGTGCCGCCGACCGTGCAGGTCACCGCGACGTATCCCGGCGCGAATCCGAAGGTGATCGCCGAAACCGTCGCTTCGCCGCTCGAGGACGCGATCACCGGCGTCGAGAACCTCATCTATATGAAGTCGGTCGCCGGCAGTGACGGCGTGCTCGTCACCACCGTGACGTTCAAGCCGGGCACCGACGTCGACCTCGCGCAGGTGCAGGTGCAGAACCGCGTGAGCCAGGCGCTGCCGCGCTTGCCCGAGTCGGTGCGCAACCTCGGCGTCACGACGCGCAAGCGATCGACCATGCTGACGATGGTGGTGCACCTGACGTCGCCGAACAATCAGTACGACATGGTGTATCTGCGCAACTACGCCGTGCTCCACATCAAGGACGAGCTCGCGCGGCTGCCCGGCATGGGCGACGTGCGTATCTTCGGCGCCGGCGACTATTCGATGCGCATCTGGCTCGACCCGAACAAAGTCGCTTCGCGCGGGCTCACCGCCGGCGACGTCGTGCGCGCGATCCGCGAGCAGAACGTGCAGGTCTCCGCCGGTCAGCTCGGGGCGCCGCCGCAGAGCGATCCCACTGACTTCACGGTCTCGATCAACGCGCAGGGCCGCCTCGTCACCGAGCAGGAGTTCGGCGACATCGTCATCAAGACCGGCGAGAACGGTGAAGTGACGCGCCTCTCCGACGTCGCGCGTCTCGAGCTCGGCGCGTCCGAGTACTCGCTGCGCTCGCTGCTCGATAACAAGCAGGCCGTTGCGATCCCGGTCTATCAGGCGCCGGGCTCCAACGCCCTCGAGCTGTCGAATCACGTGCGCGAGAAGATGACCGAGCTCGCGAAGCAATTCCCGGAAGGCGTGTCGTGGCAGATCGTCTATGACCCGACCGTCTTCGTGCGCGACTCGATCAAGGCCGTCGTCGAGACGCTGCTCGACGCCATCCTGCTCGTCGTGCTGGTCGTGATCCTCTTCCTGCAGACCTGGCGCGCGTCGCTGATCCCGCTGCTCGCGGTTCCGGTATCGATCGTCGGCACGTTCGCCGTGCTGAAGCTGCTCGGCTTCTCCATCAACACGCTGACGCTGTTCGGCCTCGTGCTGGCGATCGGCATCGTCGTCGACGACGCGATCGTCGTCGTCGAGAACGTCGAGCGCAGCATCGAGAACGGTCTCAAGCCGAAGGAAGCCGCGCGGCAGGCGATGAAGGAAGTGAGCGGCCCGATCGTCGCGATCGCGCTCGTGCTCACGGCCGTGTTCGTGCCGATGGCGTTCCTCAACGGCGTCACCGGACAGTTCTACAAGCAGTTCGCGGTGACCATCGCGATCTCGACGCTGATCTCGGCGGTCAACTCGCTGACGCTGTCGCCGGCGCTCGCCGCGTATCTGCTCAAGCCGCACGGCGCGGCGAAGGATCTGCCGACGCGCATCATCGATCGCCTGTTCGGCTGGGTGTTCCGTCCGTTCAACCGCTTCTTCCACACGGCGTCGGAGAAATATTCCGGCGGCGTGCAAGGCGTGCTCCGCCGCAGCGGCCGCATGTTCCTGCTCTATGGCGGCCTGATCGCGCTGACGGTGCTCGCGTTCAACAAGGTGCCGGGCGGCTTCATCCCGACGCAGGACAAGCTGTATCTCATCGGCATCATCAAGACGCCGGAAGGCTCTTCGCTCGAGCGCACCGAAGCGCTCGCGCGCAAGATGGGCGACATCGCGCTGCAGACCGAGGGCGTCGATCACGCCGTGCAGTTCCCCGGCCTGAACGCGCTGCAGTTCACCAACACGCCGAACACGGGCGCGATCTTCTTCCCGCTGAAGCCGTTCGACCAGCGCAAGCGCCCGGCGACGGAGATCGCCGGCGAGCTGATGGGCAAGTTCTCCAAGCTGCAGGACGGCTTCGGCTTCGCGATCATGCCGCCGCCGATCCTCGGCATCGGCACCGGCTCGGGCTATTCGATGTACGTGCAGGATCGCTCGGGCCGCGGCTACGGCGAATTGCAGACGGCGACGCAGGCGCTCGCCGGCACCGTCTCGAAGATCCCCGGCATGTCGTTCCCGATCACGTCGTATCAGGCCAACGTGCCGCAGCTCGACGCGCACGTCGATCGCGCGAAAGCCAAAGCGCAGGGCGTGCTGATCAGCGATCTGTTCGAGACGCTGCAGGTCTATCTCGGCTCGATCTACGTGAACGACTTCAACCGATTCGGCCGCACCTTCCAGGTCGTCGCGCAAGCCGACGCGCCGTTCCGCAAGCGCGTCGAGACGATCAGCGATCTGCGCACGCGCAACGCCAAGGGCGAGCTCGTGCCGATCGGCAGCGTGGTCAGCTTCACGCAGACCTACGGTCCCGATCCGGTGATCCGCTACAACGGCTATCCGGCGGCGGATCTCGTCGGCCAGGCCGATCCGCGCCTGCTGTCGTCGTCGCAAGCGATGGCCGCGGTTGCCGCGACCGCCGCGAAAGTCCTGCCGAACGGCATGTCGTTCGAGTGGACCGATCTGTCCTATCAGCAATCGACGCAGGGCAACGCGGCGCTGATCGTGTTCCCGCTGTCGGTGCTGCTGGTGTTCCTCGTGCTGGCCGCGCTGTATGAGAGCTGGACGCTGCCGCTCGCGGTGATCCTGATCGTGCCGATGTCGATGCTCGCGGCGCTGACCGGCGTGTGGCTCACCGGCGGCGACAACAACATCTTCGTGCAGATCGGCCTCGTCGTCCTCATGGGCCTGTCGTCGAAGAACGCGATCCTGATCGTCGAGTTCGCGCGCGACCTCGAAGCGGCCGGCCGCACGACGCTGCAGGCCGCGATCGAAGCGACGCGCCTGCGGCTGCGCCCGATCGTGATGACCTCGGTGGCGTTCATCGCCGGCGTCGTCCCGCTCGTGCTGTCGCACGGCGCCGGCGCCGAAGTGCGCAAGGCGACCGGCATCGCAGTGTTCAGCGGCATGATCGGCGTCACGCTGTTCGGCCTGTTCCTGACGCCGGTGTTCTACGTCGCGCTGCGCAAGCTGTCGTCGAAGCGCATCCAACACGCTGCGACGGACGTATCCAAGCACGATCTCCAGGTGACCCATGCGTAACGCAATCGCCGAGTGGCTCTGGTTCATGTCCCCGATGGGGATCCTCACACTGCTGCTGACGGCTGCGATCCTGGTCGGCTGCGCTCCCGCACCGACGCGCGCCGATCAAGCATCGTTCGAAGCGCGCGACTGCGTGCTCGGCGTCACGCACGGCGAGCAAGTGCTGAATCGCGAAGTGTTCCGCGATCCGGTCGACGCGCTGATCACCGCTGCGATCGACGCGCCGCGTGGCAGCTGGCAGTGCCCGGCCGGAGAACGCACGTGAAACAGCTCACGATGTTGATCGCCGCTGCGAGCCTCGCTGCGTGCGCCATCGGTCCTGACTATGTGCGGCCGAAGACGCAGGTTGCCGGCGAGTTTCATGGCGCGCAGGAAGCAACTTACAAGGCCGGTGCGCCGGTCGTGGAGTTCTGGCGCACGTTCGACGATCCGGTGCTGACGCTCCTGATCGACGATGCGCTGCGCGCCAACACCGACCTGCGCGTCGCCGTCGCCCGCCTCGATCAGGCGCGCGCGATCACGCGCCAGTCGCGGCTCGATCTCTTCCCGACCGTCACCGCCGAAGGTGGCTACACGCGCGAGCGTGCGAGCGCCGCACAAGCGCCGGGCGTCCCGCGCGACCAGCGCGACGTCAATCTCGATCACGCCGCCACCGACGTTTCGTGGGAGCTCGATCTCTTCGGACGCGTTCGCCGCAACGTCGAGGCCAGTCGCGCCGATGCCTCCGCCATCGCCGCCGATCTGCAGGCGCTTCAGGTGAGCGTCGCGGCCGAGGTCGCGCGCAACTACTTCGAGCTGCGCGGTGCTCAGGAGCAGCTCCGCGTCGCTCAGCGCAACGCCGACAACCAGCGCAAGACGCTCGAGCTCACGCAGGATCGTCTCGACGCGGGTCGCGGCACCGAGTTCGACACGTCGCGCAGCCGCGCGGAGCTCGAGTCGACGCTCGCGCGCATCCCGGCACTGGAAGCGACGATCGCCACGGCGATGCATCGGCTCGCAGTGCTCGACGGCCGCCAGCCGGGCGAGCTCAACGCGAGATTGCAGGCGCCGGTGGCGCTGCCCGCTCTGCCGCAGACGGTCGCCGTCGGCACGCCGAATGAGCTGCTTCGGCGCCGTCCCGACATCCAGGCCGCCGAGCGACGCCTCGCGTCGGCGACCGCGCGCGTCGGCGTGGCGACCGCAGATCTGTTCCCGCGGGTGACGTTCGGCGGCAGTGTCGGCGTGTCGGCGACCAACCTCGGCGATCTGTTCACGCGCGACGGCGAGAATTACGCGTTCGGCCCGGCGATCTCCTGGGTATTCCTCGATCTCGGCCGCGTGCGGGCGCGCATCAGCGCGGCCGACGCCAGCAGCCAGGCCAATCTGGCCTCCTACGAAGGTACAGTGTTGCGCGCGCTCGAAGAGGCGGAGAATGCGCTGGTCGCCTACTCCCGCGCGCAGCGTGAGGGCGAGCATCTGAAGGAGAGCGCCGTCGCCAGCCAGTCTGCGGCGAAGCTCGCCGACATCCGCTTCGAAGGCGGAGCCTCGGATTTCCTGCAGGTGCTCGATGCGCAGCGCTCGGAGCTGCAGGCCGAGGATCAGCTTGCGCAGAGTCAGACGAGGACCGCAGTCGCGTTGGTTGCGGTGTACAAGTCGGTGTCGGGCGGCTGGCCGCAGCGGACACTGGCTTCAAAGGAGTGATGCCATGTTGACCGTCAGAGCCGTTGCACTCGCCACTGTCGCTTTCTTCTCCGCTGCCGACGCCCGCGCCGATGCCGCGCCGGGCCAGGTCGTGCGCGACGCGACCGAGAAGATCCAGGCCGCGATCAAGCAGCATCACGATCAGTACGTGAAGGACAAGAGCGCGTTTTACACGACCGTCGACCAGCTGGTGACGCCGGCGTTCGACGTTCCCTACATCGCGCAGATCACCCTCGGCCGCGCGTGGCGCACCGCGACGCCCGATCAGCGCACGCGCTTCCAGGCCGCGTTCAAGACCACGCTGATCCGCGCCTATTCCGACGCGCTGCTCGAGAATGCCGACTCCTCGAGCGTCGACTGGCTGCGCGACGCGGTCAACGGCGAGACCGCGAGCCTGCGCGCCAACGTGATCCGCGCGTCGGGCCCGCCGGTGACGTTCGCCTTCGAGCTGCACAAGACCGGTGCCGGCGACTGGCGCGCCTACGACATCGCCGTCGAAGGCGTGAGCCTCATCACCAATTTCCGCAGCCAGTTCGCGGCACAGATCAAGCAGGGCGGTCTCGATGCCCTGATCGCGCGGCTCGAGAAAGGCGAGTCGATCTGACATGAAGCTCGCGCACGTCGCCGCCCTCCTGCTGTTCGCCGTCGCGCCCATCGCGATGGCCGACGACGCGACGCAGGTCCCGCAGCAGGTCACCGAAGCGCTGCAGTCCGACATCCGCGCCCATCGCGCGCAGTACGAGTCGGATCACGAAGCGCTCTACGCGCGTGCGACCGAGATCGTGCGGCCGTCGCTGAATGCACGGCTCGCGAGCGAGCTCGCGCTGGGCAAGCAGTGGCGGCGCGCAAGCCATGCCGAGCGTGATCAGCTCGAGGCCGCGATGGCACAGGCGCTCGTGCGCATCTACGCGCTCGCACTGCTCGAGCAGGACACCGATCGGCGCCTCGACTGGAACCGCTCGCGCATGAAGGCGCTCGACGGCACCACCGCCGTCTACGCTTCCGCACCGGGCGAGTGGCCCACGCCCGCGCTGCTCTTGTTCGCGATGCGTCGCGACGGCGAGGATCATTGGCAGATCTATGACGTGTCCTACAAAGGCACGAGCGTGATCGACGGCCTGCGCCGGCGCGGCGAGCGATTGCCCCAGCTGCTGGAGGCGGCGCACCGATCCGGATGACGCCGGTCACTGCGGGATGGCTGGGTGATCGACTCGCCCGGCACGCCGAGCGCTGCGGCGTTCCCGGTGCCGCGGCGGCGATCATCCATCGCGGACGTTGCGTCGAAGCCGCGACCGGCAAGCTGAATCTCGCGACCGGTCTCGACGCGACGGCGGATTCCCTGTTCCAGATCGGCTCGATCACCAAGGCGTTCACCGCGACGCTGGTGCTGCAGCTCGTCGAGCGCGGCCGCGTCGGGCTCGACGATCCGCTGCGCCGGCATCTGCCGTGGTTTCGGGTCGCATCGCGTGAGGCGACCGAGTCGGTGACGATCGCGCAGTTGCTCTCGCACACCAGCGGCATCGACGGCGATTGGTTTCCCGACACCGGCACTGGTCCGGATTGCATCGAGAAATACGCGCGGGGCTGCGCGGACCTCGGCCAGATCCATGCACCGGGAGATGGCATTTCGTACACCAACGCCGCGCCGATCCTGCTCGCCGCGATGCTGCAGGAGATCACCGGCAAGGGCTGGGATGCGTTGCTCCGCGAGCGGATCCTCGATCCTCTGCGCGCCGAGCACATGACCACCGATTTCGCGCAGCTGCCGTCGCATCGCGTCGCCGCAGGCCACCTGCCCGATCCGCAGACGAAGCAGCTCGCGGTCTCGACGCACCAGTTCCTGCCGCGCGGCATGGGCCCGACGGGCGCGACGCTGCATGCGGGCGCGCTCGATCTCGCACGCTTCGGCGAAGCGTTCCTCCACGGCGGCGTCGCGCACACCGGCGCGCGCTTGCTGAGCGAGTCCACCATCGAGCAAGCGCGCAAGCGCGTCGCGTCGTGGCGCACGGCACCATGGCTGGGCGTGCGCATGGGGCTCGGCTGGATGCTGCACGATTGGAGCGGCCGCGCGGTGTTCGGGCACGACGGCACCACGATCGGGCAGAGCGCGTTCCTGCGCATCGCGCCGCACGCCGACCTCGTCGTCACCCTGCTCTGCAACGGCGGGCTCGCGAAGAACCTCTACTACGGATTGTTCCGCGAGGTCTTCGCCGACCTCGCCGACACTGCGCTGCCGCGCGCGCCGCAGCCGATCGACGCGAAGCGCTTCGATCGCACGCGCGCGATCGGCGCGTATCAGAACAAGTTCGGGAAGGCGGAAGTGTTCGTCGAAGGCGATGCGCTGAAGCTGCGCACCACGCCACGCGAGCTCGCGCACGTCCTCGCGGCGGAAGAGTGGCCGCTGGTCCCGATCGCGGAGGAGGCGTGCCGGCTGGAGAATCCCGCGCTCGAGATGCCGGAGATCATCGTCTTCCACCGCTTCGACGAGCGCGGCGCGCGCTACGCGAGCCTGAACTATCGAGACCTCGCGCGGCTCGGCGACGGCCGCTGAATATACAGCGCCGTATAATCGGCGCCATGAACCGCAAGCTGACCAGCGCGCACCGCCAGAAGCGCGAGCTGCACGTGCCGCGCCCGCATCGCAAGGGCAACATCAAGATCCCTTACGAAGGCTGGCTCGAGGCGGCGAAGGTCGTGCTGATCGAGGAAGGCATCGGCAACGTCAAGGTCGATCGCCTCGCCCGCCGACTCAAGGTCACGCGCGGCGGCTTCTACTACCACTTCAAGAGCCATCACGCGCTGCTCGAGGACCTGCTCAAGCGCTGGCGCACGCAGAACGGCTTCGTCACCGAAGGCATCGACACCTCGACGCCGCGTGCTTCCCTCGAGGCGCTGAACCGGCTCACCGACATCCTGATCCACGAGCGCGGCTTCGATCCGCAGTTCGATCTCGCCGTGCGCGAGTGGGCGCGCATCTCGATCCCGGTCGCCGAAGTGGTGAGCGCCGTCGACGAGGAGCGCATCCAGGCGCTGACGAGAATCCTGCTGGGGCTCGGCTGCAAGCCGAAGGAAGCCGACATCCGCGCGAAGGTCTTCTACTACCACCAGATCGGCTACTACGCGCTCGGCGTGCACGAGTCGACGAGCACGCGCGAGGCCAATCTGCCGACCTACCTCGCGGTGCTGTGCGGGGAGAATTACGTCGAGGCGGCGGCCAAGGCCGATGGTGGCATCCGAACTGGCGAGAAACCCGCACGTTGGACGAGTCGCTAGGAATTCGTTCCCGGCTTCCCGCCAGTTCGGCGCCTGGAGCCTTCATAGTCCTTCGCGCCGCGCGTTGCAATCCTTGAAATCGATCTGCGTTTGTGCATTCACTTGCGGGACCTGAACGAAGGGAATTTCACGCGATGATCGAGCTCGTCATCGACCAGCAGCGCCGCGATCTCGGCGGCTTCGAAGTCGCGCGCGTGCTGCCCAATGCGCGCCGCCGCATGGTCGGACCGTTCATCTTCTTCGATCACATGGGCCCGAAGGATCTGCCGCGCGGCTTGCCGCGCTCGACCGACGTGCGCCCGCATCCGCACATCGGCCTGTCGACGGTCACTTATCTCTTCGACGGCGAGATCATGCATCGCGACTCGATCGGCTCCGAGCAGCCGATCCGCGCCGGCGAGGTGAACTGGATGACGGCCGGGCGCGGCATCTCGCATTCGGAGCGCTTCGAGCGCGCACGTGCGCAAGGCGGCTCGGTGCACGGCATCCAGTCCTGGGTCGCGCTGCCGACCGAGTTCGAAGAAACCGATCCGGCGTTCATGCACTACGATGCGAGCGTCCTGCCCTCCTCGCACGACGACGGTGTGCTGATGCGCCTGATCGCCGGCGATGCGCTCGGCGTGCGCTCGCCGGTGAAAACGCATTCGCCGCTGTTCTATCTGCACTGGCAGCTCGAGCGCGGAGCCAGCGCGAAGCTACCGGACCATCATCCCGAGCGCGCGCTCTTCATCGTCAGCGGCGACGTCGAGATCGCCGGACGCAGCTACGGCGCCGGGCAGCTGCTGATCTTCTCGACGCGCGTCGACGTCGTGCTGCGCGCGCTTTCGCCGGCGGTGGTGATGGCGCTCGGCGGCGAGCCGCTCGGTCATCGCTACATCGAGTGGAACTTCGTGTCGTCGTCGCACGAGCGGATCAAGCAGGCCAAGGACGATTGGCAGGCCGGCCGCTTCAAGCTGCCGGTCCACGACGATCAGGAATTCATTCCGCTGCCCGCCGATCCGCTGAAACCCGCACCACCGATGTAGAATCGCGCGGCAAAAACCCAGGAAGCCCGATGCCTGCTCAGTTGATCGACGGCAAAGCCGTCGCCGCACGCGTTCACGAATCCGTCGCCGCGGCCGTTCGCGAGCGGGTCAGCCAGGGCTTGCGCGCGCCCGGGCTCGCAACCGTGCTCGTCGGCGAGGATCCGGCGTCGCAGGTCTACGTGCGCAACAAGCGCGCGACTTGCGAGAAGCTCGGCATCCGCTCGCTGCCGATCCATTTCGAAGCGACGCTGACCGAAGAGCGCCTGCTCACCGAGATCGATCGCCTCAACGCCGATCCCACCGTCGACGGCATTCTCGTGCAGCTGCCGTTGCCGAAGCAGATCGATCCGAATCGCGTGATCGAGCGTATCGCGCCCGAGAAGGACGTCGACGGCTTCCATCCGTACAACTTCGGGCGGCTCGCGCAGAAGAATCCGCTGCTGCGACCATGCACGCCGTTCGGCTGCATGAAGCTGCTCGAGTCGACCGGTGTGGCGCTCCGCGGCGCGCGCGCGGTGATCCTCGGCACGTCGAACATCGTCGGCCGGCCGATGGCGCTCGAGCTGCTGATGGCCGACGCCACCATCACCGTCTGCAACAGCAAGACGCGCGACCTTCCCGACGTGGTGCGTCAGGCCGACATCGTCGTCGCCGGGATCGGCAAGGCCGACTTCGTGCAGGGCGACTGGATCAAGCCCGGCGCCGTGGTGATCGACGTCGGCATGAACCGCAAGGCCGACGGCAAGCTCACCGGCGACGTCGACTTCGCCGCGGCGAAGGAGCGCGCGTCGCACATCACGCCGGTTCCGGGCGGCGTCGGGCCGATGACGATCGCGATGCTGATGGAGAACACGCTGCGCGCCGCGCGCCTGCGCGAGTCGGCGAAGCGCTAGGAATTCTCTACTGGCTCGCTGCCGCGGCAGTTCCTAGATAACAGTTACCGCGCCACGAATGCGCGGCAATGCGCTCTCGAACAATGGATCAGTTCCGGGAGAGCGCAATGAGCAAAGTCCTCGTGATCGACGATGATCCCGTCATCGTCGCGATGTACAAGAAGCAGTTCGAGGCCGGCGGATTCGAGGTTGCCTCCGCCACCGACGGCGACGAAGGCTACCGCGCGATCGACACGTTCAAGCCCGACGTCGTGCTGCTCGACCTCAACATGCCCAACGTCAGCGGACCGGAGTGGCTGCGCCGCGTGCGCTCCCAGCCGGGCCTGAAGACGCTTCCCGTCGTCGTCCTGACGGCGGGCACCTTCGCCTCGCAGGTGCGCGCGGCCAAGGAGGCCGGCGCGACGCAGGTCCTCAACAAGGGGCGGCTCGACGCCAAGCGCGTCGCCGAAGTGGTCAGCAGCGCGCTCGCGACGCGTCACTAGAAAGGACGCGCCCATGAGAGTCCTCGTCACCGGCGGCGCGGGCTTCATCGGCTCGCACATCGTCGAGCATCATCTGTCGCGCGGCGATCAGGTGCTCGCGCTCGACAACCTGTCGACCGGCTCCGAAGCGAACATCGCGCCCTTCCTGCGCGACGACAACTTCCGCTTCCAGCGCGGCGATCTGCTCTCGTGGACCGATCTGCGGTCGGCGGTCGCGTGGTCCGAGCGGATCTATCACATGGCGGCGGTCGTCGGCATGTTCCATGTGCTCGAGCGCCCGGCGGAAACGCTGCGCACCAACATCGACGGCTGCGAGCGCGTGCTCTACGAAGCGCGGCGCACCGGCGGCACGGCCGAGCTCGTCGTCGCGTCGAGCTCGTCGGTCTACGGCAAGCAGTCGACCGATCGCATGCGCGAAGAGTGCGACATCACCATCTCGCCCGGCGAGGCGCTGGCGAACTACGCCCTGTCGAAGCTCACCAACGAGCTGCAATCCGCGGCTTACGCGCAGAAGAACGGCATCAAGGTCGTCTGCGTGCGGCTGTTCAACACCATCGGCCCGCGCCAGTCGGGCATGTACGGATTCGTGGTGCCGCGGTTCGTGCAGCAGGCGCTCGCGCACGAGCCGATCACCGTGTTCGGCGATGGCACGCAGACGCGCTCGTTCTGCGACGTGCGCGACATCGTGGCGATGCTCGATCAGCTCGCCTGCACGCCGGCCGCGTACGGCAAGGTCGTCAACGTCGGCCAGAGCCGCGAGGTCACCATCCAGGCGCTCGCCGAGCTCGTGCGCAGCCGATGCAACAGCCGCTCCGAGCTCAAGTACATCCCGTACGCGCAGGCCTACAACAAGGACTTCGCGCAGATTCCGCAGCGGCGGCCGGTGCTCGATCGCCTGCATGGGCTAATCCACTTCCGGCACGCATGGTCGCTCGAGCGCACGATCGACGATCTGGTCGAGCGTCGCAGGGTCGCGAGCGTGCAGCGTAGAGTGAGCGAACCCGCCACTCTGCGAGCCTGAACAATGACAAGAACGCCCCTGTGGATCGCCCTCGCTCTCCTCGCGGCAGCCGTGCCGGCGCACGCTGAAGACACCGTGCCGCCACCGACGTGGACGCTGTCGACGCTGTACGACTACAGCTCGCTGAGCGGCGATCGCGGCGACTGGCACGAAGGCGCGCTCGAGCTGCTCGGGCGTGCGACGCAGGATCTCACGCTCGGCGTGCACGTTGACATCCGCGATCGCAGCAACGGCACCGATGAGCTGTACGGCGTGCTCGGTTCGTACACGGTCCTGCCCAAGCTCGAAGTCCACGGCCTCGTGCGCTTCTCGCCCTCGCCGAATTTCTCCGCGAAGCAGACCTATTCGGGCGGCGCGGAGTGGCACGCATTCACCTCAGTGTCCTTCCTTGCCGATTACGAATGGATGAAATTCCCGGCAGGCACGCTGCACCAGATCAAGCCGGCCGTGACGCTGTGGCTCAACGAGGTCACGTTCCTCACGGCCCGTTACACCTACGGGCGCGCCTACGACGATCACTCGTTCACCGCTTACTCGGTGCGCCTCACCGTCGGGCTCCCGAACGACACGAGCCTCGGGCTGGCGTGGTCGCACGGCACCGATCCGGAGAAGGACTCCGGCATCGCCGACGTGCTGCTCACGACGGCGAACATCTATGACCTGACGCTGCGTCTGCCGGTCACGCAGCGGATGAACCTGATCCTCGGCGGCGAGTACGAGGATCGACTCCACCATTACACGCGCCGGATGGCCACGGCCGGCCTGTCCGTGAAGTTCTAGACGAGGTGCGAGCATGGAAATGATCACCGTCATCGCGTATGCGGCGCTCGCGTTGACCATCGCCGCGGTCTGGCTCTCCATCGCGGCCATCGGCATGCGGGTGATCAACTCACGCCACGAAGCGCGCGTCGACCACGTCCGCTCGCACATGCTGCAGGTCTTGAAGAAATTCCTCGACGGCAAGGTCGGCCAGGAAGACGCTGCGCGCGAGATGCGCAAGAACCGCAAGATCGCGATCGACATGCTCATCGGCGTCGCCACCGAGCTGCCGACCGCCGAGCGCGAGCGGCTGCACGTGTTCTTCCGCACGCTGGAGTTCGACGAGCGCGAGCATGCGGTGCTCAACAGCCGGAACTGGCTGCGGCGCGCGCGAGCGGCGAGCGAGCTCGGACTCGCCGGGCATCGCGATTCGGTTCCGGAGCTCTTGCTGGCGCTCGACGATCCGACGCTCGATGTGAGGCTCGCCGCCGCCCATTCACTCGCGCAGATCAAGGCGCCCGAAGCGGTCGTGCCGATCCTGCATGCGCTCACGCTGCATCCGCATTGGCCCGTGCAACGCGCCGCCGAGATCCTATACGAGATGGGACCCTGCGCGATCGCGCCGCTGATCGCATTCCTCGACGACCACAAGTACGCGGAGCCGCCGGTGCTCGTCGCGGTGCGCGCGCTCGGCATGCTCGAGGCCGCCGACGGCGCCGCGCTCGCCGTGGAGCTGCTGCGCCATCCCGACGACGAGCTTCGCCGCACCGCAGCCTGCGCCCTCGGACAAATGGGTGATGCCGCGATCGCGCGGACACCGCTGATCGAGGCCCTGTCCGATCCCGTGTGGGAGGTCCGCTGCATGGCGGCGCAGGCGCTCGGGCGTCTCGGCGATCGCGCGGCGGTGCATCCGCTGGCCCACGCGCTCGGCGATGCCGCCTGGTGGGTGCGCTTCAATGCTGCGGAGGCGCTCTACCAGCTCGGCGAGACGGGCATCCAGGCGATGCGTCAGGCGCGCGCGCAACAGCCGGAAGGCCTGGTGCGCGACATCTGCAGCGAAGTCCTCGAAGAGCACGGGCTGCCGCTGGCGATGGAGAGTGCGCGATGAATCTCCACACGCTGCTGTTGGTGGTGTTCGGCTATTACCTGTGCCTGCACGGCACCTACCTCGTCCTGATCATCACCGGCGCGCTGCAGCTGCGCAAATATCACCTGGAGATCAACTTCGGCGAGTTCCAGCGCATCTACGACTCGCCGCTGACCACGCCGTTCTCGGTGGTGATCCCCGCATACAACGAGGAAGCGCTGATCCTCTCGACGGTGGAGTCGGCCCTGAATTCGTACTACCCGTTGCACGAAGTGATCGTCGTCAACGACGGCTCGT
>Ga0070741_10006216_pt1 | contig 25844 bp, 17 predicted proteins | sample Coa_R1_4_FD_66440 | JGI IMG/M metagenome (GOLD analysis project Ga0070741, IMG submission 66440) | Surface soil microbial communities from Centralia Pennsylvania, which are recovering from an underground coalmine fire - Coalmine... | ecosystem: Environmental > Terrestrial > Soil > Unclassified ... | reverse complement strand
GATGTTCTGCACTTGATGAGCTCACTCCACCGGGAAATCCACCCGCTTGATGAACACGATCTTGCCGTTGTCGTTCTTGACTACGTTGTAGCCATGTAGACCGTCGCCGCGCGCATCGAACGCGTAGGTGCCTTCTAAGCCCTTGTAGCCCTTCAGCGCCAGAATGGCTTGGCGCACGGCTTCGGGGTCGGTGCTCTTGGCGTTGTTCATCGCTCGCGCCAGGATGTGGAGCGAATCGTAAGCCCAGCTCGCGAAGTTGTCCGGATAGATCTTGTAGCGCTCGTAATACTTCTTGGTGAACTCGCGCGCGGCGTCGTTGGCGTCGGCATTGAAATCGGCCACCGCGTAGCTGCCGTAGAGTGCTTCGCCCGCGAGATTGCGCGTGGTCACGGCCGCGGTGGTCGGTGATCCGATCCATTGCACGTTCACGCCGAGCTGGCGCAGTTGTTTGGCGAAGATGGCCTGGTCGGCGGGCACCGTCATGTAGGTGCCGATCACTTCGGCGCCGGATTTTTTCACCGCCAACACGATCGGCGTGAAATCCTGGGCGTTGCTTGCGTAGCCTTGATCGAGCACAGGCGTCACCCCGTGCGTCTGCAGCGCTTCGGTCAAGGCCTTGGATCCACCCGCGCCGAAGGCGTCGGTAGCGTGCACGATCGCCCACTTCTTGAGCTTGAGCGTCTTCACACCGAACTCTGCGATCACCTTCGAGGAGTACAAATCGTTGGGCCGTGCCCGGAACACCCACTTGTTGTTCACTCGCGTGAGACTCGGGTCGGTTCCGCCGATCATGGTCGGAATGCCCGCTTTCGCAATGGCAGGTGAGGCGGCCTGAATTTGCGTGCTCGCGATCGGACCCACGATCGCTTTGATCGCAGGATCGGTAAACAGCTTGGAGAACGCCAGCACGGTGCCTGGGTTGGTGCTCTGGTTGTCTTCGATGCGCAACTCCACCGGACGACCGAGCACACCACCGGCTTTGTTGATCTCTTCCAGCGCGATGTTGAGTCCGTTGACCTGGAACGCGCCGCCTTCGGCGAACGGCCCAGTCATCATGTTGACCACGCCGATCTTGATCGGGTCGGCTGCGCCGGCTAGCGCGGACACCAAGATCAGCACCGCACTCAACGCAATTCTCTTCAGCATGTCCTCTCCTCCTGTCATTCGATTCGTCGTCGCAACGTTCACCGACGCCGCGGCAACGTAGGGTAGCCGAAAGCAGCGCCCGCGTGCGGTCGCCTACCACCCCGGCCCTTCGGGCCACCCCTCCTCGACGAGGAGGGGAAGAACCGCAGCTCGACCCTTCGGGCCGACTCCTCCTCGACGCGGAGGGGAAGAACCGTGGCCGGCCCTTCGGGCCACCCCTCCTCGACGAGGAGGGGAAGAACCGCAGCTCGACCCTTCGTGCCGACTCCTCCTCGACGCGGAGGGGAAGAACCGTGGCCCGGCCCTTCGGGCCACCCCTCCTCGACGAGCAGGGGAAGAACCGCAGCTCGACCCTTCGGGCCCACTCCCCTCGACGAGCAGGGGAAGAGCCGTGACCTGACCCTTCGAGCCACTCCTCCTCGACGCGGAGGGGAAGAACGGACCGTAGCCCGGATGAAGGCCGCAGGCCGGAATCCGGGGAAAACGGTCGATGCGGAGGACATCCCGAGATGCTCAGACAATATCCGAGATTGCGCGGGCGCCAGCCCAGGCCATCAACGGCTACGAACGCGATTCACAACGTGCGAGAATCGCGACGACGGCGCGCGCATGTACGACGAGAACAAGCGCTGCCGACGAGACGGTTCAGGGAGGAGCGATGGTACTCGGCGAAATCAGCATCTCGTTCTATGCGGCCGTGGCTGGCGTGGTGCGGCATGTGTTGCATGGGCTCGGGCATTCATTCGAAGTCCGCCAGGGCCTGCACGGCCAGATGTTTCCCCTCCTCGGCTCCGGCGAGATCGACATGCTGGTCGCTGCCTGGCTGCCCCACGGCCACGCCAACTTCTGGGCACAGTACGGACACACCTCGGCCCCCGTGGGCGTGCTCTATCGCGGCGCGCAATTCTTCTGGATGGTTCCGGCCTACGTCCCCCAGGCGGCCGTCGCTGCTGTCCCCGATCTCATCAAGCCCGAAGTCGCGAGCAAGATGGACAAACGCATTCCGGGACTCGCCCCCGACATCGGCTTGATGATCAACTCGGCGAAGATGATGGATGCGTATGGGCTGAGCGCTGCCGGATACAAACTGCTGCCGGGCGACTACGACAGTTGGCTCGGCAACTATCATCATGCGCTCGCAGAGAAGCGCTGGTTCATCATGCCGCAGTGGAAGCCGCAGTTCATCAGCCGCATGCACACGATGCGCACACTGGACGAGCCGCTCAAGCTGCTCGGCGAACCGAATGAAGGCACTTTGGTTGCGCGCAAGGATTGGATCGCCAAAGCGCCTGCCGAGACCTTGCGGGTGCTCGGCCGCATGTATCTTGGGCTCGACGCGGTATCCGAGATGGACTACTTCATCAACGTGGAGAAGCTGACGCCGATCGAGGCCGCGAACGAGTGGATCGGAGTGAACCACCAGATCGTCGACGGCTGGTTTGCGTAAGGACTCGAGGCGAAGCGGTCACGCCAACGCAGTGGGCCGTGTTGCACGGCTGCCGAGGACCACATTTTTGGAGGCAGAGCCATGAAGGCATGGAAGATCGGCGACGTGGCCATCACCCGCATCCTCGAAGCAGATCTGATGGGCCTGCTCAGCCATGTGCTGCCGGATGCGACGCCCGAGGCGCTGTGGCCGATGCGCTGGCTGTTTCCGCACTTCGTCGACGAGGCCGGCGTGCTGCGCGGCTTCACGCAGGCGTTCGTCGTGCAAACGCCCACCCGCCGCATCATCGTCGACACCTGTATCGGCAACGACAAGAATTTCGACCCTTACCGGCCGAGCTGGTCGCGCATGCAGACCACGTTTCTGAACGACTTGATCGCAGCCGGCTTTCCCCCGGCCAGCATCGATACGGTGCTCTGCACGCACATGCACGCCGATCATATCGGCTGGAACACGATGCTGGTCGACGGCAAGTGGGTGCCCACCTTCCGCAACGCCCGTTATCTATTCAACCGCATCGAGTACGAGGCCGAGCAGAAGCGCAATAACGACCCCGCTCGCAACGATCTGCGCTCGCAAGCGCTGCGCAATGCTGCACGCGAGTCGATCGCTCCGGTCTTCGACGCGGGTCTAGCAGAGTTGGTCGAAACCGAGCATCGCGTGTGCGACGAAGTGCGCTTGATGCCCACGCTCGGCCACACTGCCGGGCACGTCAGTGTGCACATCGCGTCGAGAGGCGAAGAAGCCATAATCAGCGGCGATTTCATCCATCACCCTTGCCAGCTTGCGCATCCCGAATGGGCGGCGTACGTGGACTACGATCCAGCGCAATCGACGGCGACGCGCCAGCGCGTGTTCGCCCAACTTGCCGGCACGCCGACTTTGCTGATCGGCTCGCATTTCGCCGAGCCGGTCGCCGGACGCATCGTGCGGGATGGCGCCGCCTATCGACTCGATTTCTAGGGGGGCAAACGCACTGCTAACGGGACGACGACTCGCTCGCGTTGGTCACGATGCACTTGTTGCGCACGCGTGTCGAACCCGAGTACATGCCCTCGCATGGCGGCTGCTCGAAGATATGTGGCCCCTGAGCTTTCACTGTCGTTTTCGCGCGCTTGTCGATTTCCTCGATCGTGGGATCGGTTGCGCGCACCCAGGCCACCAGTTCGCTCACTTTGCCCTCGTCCACGACCGGCCGCCATTCGAGCGGCACCGTAGAGCCATGGCAGCTGCCGAAGCAATGTGAGCCTTTGACTTCCCAACGCGATCCTTGCGCTGCCAATACGGCATACATTGCTTTCGCATCGGCCGGGAACACGCCTTCGGCAAGGCTGGCTTCGTAGAACATGCGTTGTGCGGCGTCCCAAGGCTCGGCCATCTGATGCACGGCCGCGTCATAGACCACCATCGACTTGCGAAATCCGGCTTCGAACGGTTGGCCGATCAAGGTGCGAAACAATGGCGGCAAACCCTTGCCGTCGAGCAGTTGACCACGAGGCGCCGACCAGCGCTTGCCGGCAGCCTCCGTGTAAGCAAAGCTCTCGATCAAGCGCATGCTGGGCACGAAAGGATCGTCGAGCCATTCGACCGCGATCTTGCCCTCGAAGCGACCGCCCTCAGCGGCGTGCGCACTCGTCACCATCGCCAGTGCAGCGGCTACCAGCCATCGCTTGGTCATCGATGTCTTCCCAGTGTGAAGAATGGCGGGATCGGACAATATCGCCTAGCCTGGATCATATACGGCACGCGAGATCCCGTCATACGAGCTGCGGCCGCACGGCCTCGGCGAACCATTCCATCTGCCGATCGAGATCGTCCGGATCTGGCGACAGGAACTCGAGCACGAGATGCTCGACGCCCGCGGCTTGCAGCTCACGGACGCGCCCGGCGAGCGCCGCGGGTTCTCCCGCCACAACGACGCCGCCATGAAGCGGCGGTGGCGCAGCTTCGCCCGCGCGCAGCACGCGCACGTCATTGCGCAACGTGACCGCCGGCGGCACTTCGCGACCCCGTGCTTCGCATAGACGCCCGATCTCGGCCTTGCCCGCGCGCAACGCGTCGACGGGCCGATTGATCGGATGCCAGGCATCGCCGATCTGCGCGGCGCGACGCAACGACGCGCGCGCATGTCCACCGACCCAGATCGGCGGATGCGGCTTCTGCACCGGTTTGGGCTCGAAGCGAAGATCGCTGAACTGCGTGTACTGGCCGGCGAACTTCGGTGCCTCGCTCGTCCATAGCTCGCGCATCGCCGCAAGATACTCGTCGGTCATTGGGCCGCGTGCCTCGAAGGGCACGTTCAGCGCCGCGCTCTCTTCGGCCAACCAACCGGCGCCGATGCCCAGCACCACACGGCCGTTGCTCAACGCATCGAGCGTCGAGATCATCTTCGCGGTGACCACCGGATTCCGATAGGGAACGATCAATACGGTCGTGCCCAGCAGCACTTTGCGCGTCGCGCCGGCCGCCACTGCCAGCGTGATCAACGGGTCGTAGATCGCCGCACCGATACGCTCGAGCGCGACGTCAGGCACGATGACATGATCGCTCGCCCACACCGAGTCATAGCCGAGCTGCTCCGCACGCGTGACGGCGCGATGAATGACTTCCGGCGCCGCGAGATGACGGCAGGTTGGGATCCAGACTCCGAATTGCATCGCGCGGCTCCAGTTGCGTTGATTCACACGTTGTCACTCCAACTCGCCGACTCTGATCGCCCGCGAGGCAGCATATTACGCCAACCGCCATCCGCCCGATGGAGTACCGTTCGGCTTTACACCGGACCATTGCGGATGTACAGTTGATCTGTACACACTAGGGAATCAGATGAAAGACGTGAACATTTCCGAGCTGCGCCAGAACTTGCCTGCCTTTATCGAGCAGGTACGCAAAGGCAAGGAGCTGCGGATCACCGTGCGCGGCAAGGTAGTCGCCAAGATCGTTCCCGAGCACGAAGATCGTGAGGCTGCACGTGCTTTTCTCGCTTCGCTGCGGGGCAAGTGCAAGATCGGCGACATCATCAGTCCTTTAGACGTAGAGTGGGACGCCGAGCGTGATCCTTCTTGACACGCATGCGATCGTGTTCGACGCCCTTGCGCCCGAGCGCATGACTCGACGGGCCGCCCGTGCCATCGAGCGCGCGGCGGACGAACGCGCGCTTGCGTGCAGCGATATCAGCTTGTGGGAAATTGCCATGCTCGCGACAAAGAGGCGTCTCGACCTCGGCACCCAGATCGATGTGTTCCTGGATCGCGCGATTCAAGCTCGTGCAATCGAGATTCTTCCCATCGATCCTCGAATCGCGTCCTTGGCGCAGGCCGACATGTTTGCTCATGGTGATCCGGCGGACCGAATCATCGGCGCGACGGCGTTGCATCGGAAGGCGATCTTGATCAGCGCCGACCAACGGCTGCGTGCGATAAAAGCGCTCAAGGTCATCTGGTAAAAGACAGGATGTGGTTGCCGCGAGAAGGGAGGAAACGAATGGACTTCGGCATTGTCGTCGCCACGTCGGCGGACTCGTGGAAGGTCGTGCAGCGCGCGGAAGAACTGGGCTTCACACACGCCTGGTTCTACGACACGCAGATGCTGTGCGCCGATTGCTTCGTCGCGATGGGTGCGGCGGCGCTGAAGACCTCGCGCATTCGCCTCGGCACCGGCGTGCTGGTGCCGTCGAACCGGATCGCACCGGTCACAGCGAATGCCTTCGCGACGCTCAACAAGCTCGCGCCCGGGCGCATCGATTTCGGTGTAGGCACCGGCTTCACGGCGCGGCGTGCGATGGGACTCGATGCCATCAAGCTATCCGAGATGCAGGAGTACATTCGTGTCGTGTACGCGTTGCTGCGCGAAGAGACGGTCGAAGCCGAACTCGAAGGCCAGCGCCGCAAGATCCGCTTTCTCAATCCGGAGCTCGGGCTGATCAACACCAAAGATCCGATTCCGCTTTACGTTTCTGCATACGGACCGAAAGCGCGGGCCTTTGTCGCGAAGATCGGAGCGGGATGGATGACGTTCGTCGGCGACCTCGCCTCTGCACGTTCCACCTTGCAAGAGGTGCAGACGAATTGGGATGCGGCCGGCCGTTCACGCTCCGAACTCTCGGCAGTTGCCTTCACCCTCGGCTGCGTGCTCGAGCCCGGTGAGCCTTACGACTCGCCGCGCGCAATTGCCCAAGCCGGGCCGCGTGCGGCCTTGTACCTACATCGCGCTGCGGACGAAGCGTTGGCGGGCCTGCGCAACAGCAGTCCGATCGACCCTTCCGCGCAAGAGGCTGCGCGCGGCTTTATCGAAGTCGCCCGGCGCTACGTGCCCGAGGACGCCCGTTACCTCAGCAATCATCGCGGCCACCTGCTGTTCGTGCGCCCTGAAGAGCGGCCCTTCATCACGCCCGATCTGATCCGCACCTCCACCTTTACGGCCACGCAGAAGGAGCTGATCGAGCGCATCGCCGCGGTGCGCGAGGCCGGCTATACGCACTTCGCGGTGCAAATCACGTACGGCCAAGAGCAGGCGATCGAGGACTGGGCGCGGATCAAGAAGGCATTGACCGGGCGGTGACCACGGGCGGGGGGCGCCAGCACAGCGCGACGTGCAACTCTCGGTGCACTTGCGCAAACAAATAGCGCCGGCGCAATCAGAGATAACGACGCGCTTAGCCGGTCCCGATCGGTACAAGAGCTTGACTGGCATTATCGAGCTCATCCCAGCAATTCATGCACGGTGTCCAGACGCTCCAGCTTAATCAAGCGCTCGAACAGCGCCTGCGCCTCGATCCCCGGCGCCAAGCTTGCGCAGTCGATGAATTTGGCATGAAGCTCCGGATCAGCGAGCGGCAGCTTCGCGTTGCCGCGCGCGAAGCGGATGTCACCCGAGTCGAGCGTTCGTCCATCCTTTAGCCGGAGCACGACGCGATCGGCGAACGCGAAGATTGGTTCCACCGGACAGCGGCTAGTGGTCGTGAGGATCGACACCTTGCGCATCGTCTCTTTGACCTGCGCTTGGTTGACGAACGCGTCGGTCAGCTGCGCGAGTCCGACCTTGCCAGCGACGAGCGCACAGGCAACGGCAAATTCCAAGCTGAACTTCGCTTCGAGACCAGTGACCGGATCGTGGTTGCGCAGCATGCCGACCTGCGCCTCGCCGATTGTCGCCTCGATATGTTCGACGTCAGCGGCGCCGATGCCGTTGTCACGTGCGAGATCGAGCACGCCGTCGATCACCCGATGCGTCGCGTAGCACATCGGATATTTTTTGATCGACAGGCCAGCGCCCAAGATCGCCAAGTTCTTGCCCAGTTCCGACGCAGGACGCAGGCGATCGACGTTCCCCTGCGGAGAGAACGCCGCGAGAAAGCCGCCGGCGTGTTCGAATGCGTCCGCCGACGCGGTCATATCCGCCTGCGCCAGTTTCACGGCTTCGATGCCGTTCGCCGCCGCGCGACCTGCATGGAACGGCTTGGTCATCGTTCCGAAGTTCGCCGTCAGCCCAGCAGCAAGGCTCGCGGCGATCGCCAGGGCGTGCCGCGCGGTTTGCGCGTCGAGCCGCGCCAGATGCGCGGCGGATGCAGCCGAAGCGACGGTACCGAACACCGCGGTCGGATGCCAGCCCTTCGTGTGATGCGTGTCGCGCTCGCGGCCGATCAACTCCGCCCAGACTTCGTAACCGACCAGATACGCGCGTAACACCGCTTCTCCGGAGACGCCGAGCGCCTCACCCTGGGCGAGCACTGTAGGCACGAGCACGGTGCTCGGGTGACCGCCGAGGGCAACGTCGTCGTAATCGAGCGCGTGCGCTGCGACGCCGTTCACCAACGCCGCATCGGCCGCGCTGGCACGTTCCAGGCTCGGCAGAACGCTCGCTTCGGAAACGCTCGACCGCTTCTCGCGCACGTATTCCAGCACGATACGCGTCACCGGTTCCGGAGCGCCGGCCAGCATGGTCGCCATCGTATCGATGAAGCCCGTGCGAATGATGCGAATTGCCGCATCCGGAATGTGATCGAGATGCGGCTGAGCGACGAATGAAGCGAGCTGGCGAGTCAGAGCATCCATGGCGTCGATCCTCTCGAAACGTCCGGTCGCAGAGGCAACCGCGACGAATCGGAAATCATAGGTGCACTGCAGCCGGCTTGCCTACTGAAACGAAGCCTGTCGTCACCGAGTACACCTGGCACGCAGCCGTGAGTCGTTGCGCTGTTGCGGGCCTGGCGATCACGTGCTCGCCGGCGCCACTGCCGAGCGTAGATTCGGTCGTGCAGCGGTTTCTGGCATCGACCACCAGACCAGCAGCAGACCCATTGCCGCGATCCCGCCAAGCAGGACAAAAGCAGCGTCGTAGCCGGCCTCGACAACCACCCATCCCGCGATCGCATTGCTTGCCGACGCGCCGATGCCTTGCGCCACCGCAATGGCACCCAATCCGGCGCCGAAGTGGCCGGTGCCGCGCGTGAGATCGGCAACAATGATCGGGAAGAGCGCACCGTACAGTCCGGCACCCACGCCATCCGTCATTTGCACCGCCAACAGCCAGTAGGGCGAATCCGAAGCCGTGTAGAGAAAACCACGCATGGCGAGGACAACGAAGCCAGCGAGAAACAGCGGCTTGCGACCCCAGAGGTCTGCGCGCAAGCCGACCAGGGCGGCCATCGGCACCATCACGATTTGCGCACCGACGATACATGCCGACATCAGCGCCGTACCACGATGCAAGTCTTGCTGGGCGAGCTTCTCCCCGACGAGTGGCAGCATGGCGGCATTTGCCAAATGGAACAGCAGCACGCACACGGCGAAGGCGAGCAGCGGCCTGCAGCTGAGAAGCACGCGCCAACCCGAGGGCCGATGATCGGTGTGGCTCGATTCGGTACCGCCGTCCAATCCGCGCGCGACGTCATGGTCGATGGCTTGGCGAGGAATGGCTAGCACGGAACCGATGCTTGCGATCGCCATGGCGGCCAGCAGCCCGAATACCGCGATCGGCCCCAGCCAGAGCGAGAGCACACCTGCTGCAGCGGCCGCTACCGCGTTGCCACCGTGGTTGAAAGCTTCGTTGCGACCCGTGCGACGTGTGAATGCAGCATGGCCCACCACGCCGAGGCTGACCGCAGCGATCGCGGGTGACAACACCGCAGCTGCCGCGCCGCTGGCAATTTGAGCAAAGGCGACAGGCCCAAAGGTCGGATGCAGTGGGATGAGCAAGCAGCTTGCGGCGATGATTGCCGCCGCCGCTGCAACGAGGGTGCGTTTCGCGCGAGAAGCGTCGACCAGAGCGCCGGCCGGTGCTTGCGCGACGAGCGATGCGATACCGGCGATCGAAAGCACCAGGCCAGTGGCTGCCTGATCCCAATGATGGACGGCGAGCAGGTAGATCGCCAGGTACGGCCCCAGTCCGTCACGTACATCGGCAAGACAGAAGTTCAGTGCGTCGAGAGCGGCCTGCGTACGCATGCTCGTCTCCGTCGGTACATGACGGAGGCCGAGCATGCGGCGTGCGCGGACCGGATTGACTTACGGCATGCCGGTAAAGGCCGGCGCATAGCAGATGCGCGTTTCAATCCTCGAGCGTGAAGCCCACCTTCATTGCAACCTGCCAGTGCGCAATTTTGCCGTTGTCGACCGCACCTCGGATCTCGTCGATCTTGAACCAATGAATGTTGCGCACGGTCTGCGAGGCTTTCGCAATCGCCCCGTTGACGGCCTCTTCGATGCTAACAGGAGATGATCCGACCAACTCGAGCTGCTTGTAGACGTGGTTTGCCATGAGCTGCCTCCTCTGTCAGGTAGACGGTATTACTACAGCAAATGAGTGGCCCAGTTTGATTCGCGCTCGTCGTCGATGCCGCACGAGCGACGCAAAGCGAGCGCTCGAGCCTACCCTGGACGTTCCATCTGACACTTCACTGCGGGCGTCGCATCTTTCGCGGGAATCAGAAGCTCCGACTTCCAACCGTGACCCGAGCCCTCCGCGTCATACTTCGCGCCAGGTTGCCCGGCTTTCACCCAGCTCATGATGTAGACCGCCGCGACCATCTGATGATCGTCGGCCCGCATCCACGAGTCGCCGCTCGGGCCTGCCCAGTGCAGGCCTTCTAGCGCGCGAGCCACTTTCGGTGGATCGATCGAGCCCGCCTTCTTCGCCGCTTCCGCCGTCAGCTCGAACACGCGGTAGGCCGGCAAGTAGTTCAGATTCGACAGCGCCTTGTATTTGGCTTTCGCTTCGAGCAGCGCTTTCTGCCGTCCCGCATCGGCGACGTTGATGTCCCACGGCGTGATTGTCTTCACGTGATCGACGCCATGCGGACCGATCAAGCTCGGTGTACCGAAGAAGGTCGCCAGCAACGTGTAGTAAGTCACGTTCAAGTTCGACTCGTTGCCCGCTTTGATGAGCAGCGACAGATCGTTGCCCCAGTTGCCGGTCAGTACGCTGTCCGCCCCCGATGCGCGAATCTTCGCGACATACGGCGCGAAGTCCTTCACCTTGCCGAACGGAATCAGCTCGTCGCCGACGATCTGAATGTCGGGCCGGCGCGCGGCGAGCATCTCCTTGCCGCTGCGGCTCACCGCCTGGCCGAATGCGTAATCCTGATTGATCAAATAGACCTTGCGCACATCGGCCTGCTTCGCCATGTAGCGCGTGAGCACGTCGAGCTGGGTGTCGGCGTGCGGCTCGAAGCGGAAATGCCAGAAGTTGCACTTGGCTTCAGTCAGTGCAGGATCGAGCGCGCCATAATCGAGAAAGAGCACGGGACGATCGGAGCTGCGGGCGTTGTGCTTGGCGATCGCGTCGGTCAAGGCATGGGCGACGTTCGAGACTCCCGAGACGATATACCGGATGTCCTGATCGATCGCCTGCTTGAGCGCGATCAAGCTCTCCTGCGGGGAGCCCTTGTTGTCGAACGCGACGATCTCGATCTTCTTGCCTCCCACACCGCCGCGCGCGTTCACGACGTCCGCAGCGGCCTGCAAGGACTTCAGCGTTTCCTCGCCTTGCAGCGCGAAGGGGCCGCTCAGCGAGCCCAGAAAGGCGAACTTCAGCGCCTCGGCCGCGCGGGCGGGAACGCAGCAGAGGCCTACCGCGATGACGAGAGCCAAGAAAGGCGCGAACGAACGGGCTGGTATTGACATCAATCGCGCGAAAGCGGGAACCCGGAGTCGCGGTAAGACCTGAGCGTGAACGCCCCCGGTGCCCCGCTTTCGCGAGGATGCCGATAGGAGATGCATCTTGTTGCTCATCGAAGTCCTTCGATCATTGAGCGATGACGCTGCGGCCGGCCACATCAGCCGCCCCCAACCAGCTTGCGATACATCATTTCGATGTTCAACCCGATGCGCTCGCGGTACTGCCCCATCGGATACTTGGACATCGCTTGCTCGTACTTCGGGGCCAGGCGATCGGCCAGCACGTGCTTCATCTCCTCGAGCGCGGCGCCCTCGGCAGCAGCCTGCTTCACCGCCGCGCCGAGGTCGGACAAGTAGCCGCGAAAGAAGGCCAGATGCTCGCGCGGCGCGACGTCGCCATGACCGGGAATGATGCGCGCAAAATCGAACGCTTCCAATGCGTCCAAGGTGCGCACCCAATCCTGCGGATAGCCGTCGTTGAGATAAGGCATCCAATCGATCAGGGCGTCGCCTGTCGCCACCACCTTCTCTTTCGGAAGATAGATGAACAGGTCGCCGTCGGTGTGTGCACGGCCGAGCACCATCAACTCGATCTCGCGTCCACCGGCGTTCAAGCTGAGTGTGTCCGCGACGGTGCGCGTGGGCAGCGCAGGCTTGAACTGCCGCAGCTCCTCGAGATAGTCCTGCGCCTGCAGCAGATTCGACTGGAGCCTGGCTTTCTTGGTCGCGTCGGTCGTGCGCGAAGCTTCTTTGCGCAGCTGTTCGATTTCTTTGGCAACCGTAGTCAATTGCTTCTCCACGTAAGGAATCCCACCCGCGCCAGCATCAGGCCGCGTGAGGTTCTCCAAGGTACGCCGCGAAGCGATGATCTCGATGTCGGGGAAGCGCTCCACGTAGGCGTGATTGCCCTGCCAATGATCCCAGTGGAAGTGGGTGTTGACGATGGCGCGAATCGGCTGTCGCGTGATGGCTTGAATCTGTCGATACAGCGCGAGCGCAGCCGAGGGCTTCGAGTGCGAATCGACCACGACAACGCCGTCGTTGGTGAGAATCACCGCGGCATTGCTGTTCACCTTGTAGCGCGGAGCCGCGATCGCGGCATACACGCCGTCGGCCACCGGTTTGAGCTCGAACAGCTCCTCGTGAGCGGTGGGCGCGTCGGCAGCGAGCACGCAGCACGGATCGAGGTCCTGGAAGATCTGCACGGCGGCAACCGCCACACCGGCGCGGACGATGAATTGGCGACGTGTAAACCTTTCCTTCATCGCAACCCTCCCGAGCGATGTCGTGCAAGAAGCATAGCGCAAGGCGGGCAAGCACCTGCAAATCCAGCGATGAAGGCGGCGCGGCGCAAGCAGTAACCTGCGGAAACGTGCGCGTCAGACTCCTTCAGATCTTCCTAGTACTACTATGTCATAGCAGACGCGTTGCATTCGATCGATAACGGCACGAGCAGGCGTGGGATGGCTTTCATGACCTCAACGCTTATCCGATGACGCAGCGTGGCGATCGAGTCTGACGCGTGTCTTTGCGCGCCGGACTTCCCGGAGGAATGTAATCGGCGAGTGACACAGGATTTGGCGCGCAATGGAGCGTCGGGTCTAGTTTTCTTACTACCACCGGTGACGCCGCGAAAGCGTTCGTCTACGCCTACCGCTCCCTCCCCGCCTCGCTCACCACTTTCTGCACCGGCGAGAGCAGATACTCGAGCACCGTGCGGCTGCCCAGATGAATCTCGGCGGTGACTTGCATGCCGGGCGTCAAGCGATAGCGGCTGCCGGCCGCATCGAGATGAGGCGTCGCGAGCGCAACGAGCGCGCGATAGGCAAGCGGCTTCGTTGCATCACGCTGTGCGGGTGCAGTGGTCGGTTGCGCGCTCGCGCGCTCCGCTTCGCTCGCATCGGGGCTGATATGTTGCACCTTGCCTTCCACCATGCCGTACTTTTGAAACGGATAGGCAGCAAGCTTGATCTTGACGCGCTGATCGGTTTGCACGAAGCCGGCGTCTTCGTTATTGACCCACCTCGGCGAGCAACGCACCGCTGGCCGGCACCAAGGTCATCAACACAGTGCCCGGTTGAATGACGCTGCCTTGCGTGTGAGTGGCCAAGTCCTTGATGAAACCCGCTTGCGGGGCTTTGAGTTCGAGCAAGTCCTGGCGATGCGATTGTTTGGTGCGCTCGGCTTCGAGCTTCTGGTATTGCGCGAGTGTTTCCACCCGTTCCGCTTGCAGCTTGCTCTGATAGGTGGAGCGAAGCTGCGCGAGGCGCTGCTCGGCCTGCTCGATGGTCGCGTGCAGCGCTTCGACTTGATGGCGCTGAGCGGCAAGCTCGCCTTCGCGCTCGATGCGCGCGCGCTTGCGCTCCATTGCGAGCAGCTTGCCCGCAAAGCCCTCGTCGGCGAGTTTCTGCCAGCCTTCGTCTTGAGCGATGAGCACGGGCAGCGATTTCTCGAGTGCCGCTTTCGTTTCCTGAGCTGCGGCGAGATCCTGACGCGCTTTATCGCGCTGCGCCTGCTGCTCGGCGAGGCTGTCGAGGAACGCACGGCGGTTGTGCTGAAGCTGCGCTTCGACTTGCGCGTAAGGCTCGGGCGCATCGTTGGGCTGCCGCACGAGCGTGCTGCGGCCGGCGAGCTCCGCATCGATGCGGCGCAGCTCCAATTCCTTAAGCTCGAACTCTTGGGTCAGCGCACGGCTGTCGGCTTGCGCGAGGCTTGGGTCCATGCGCACCAGCACTTGGCCGGCTTGCACCGCATCGCCCTCGTGCACGAGCAGCTCGCGCACGATGCCCGCTTCGAACGGCTGCACGATCTGCAGGTAGTTTTGCGGCACGAGTTTGCCCGGCGCGACCGCGATGATGTCGAGCCGCCCGATCGCCGACCACGCGAGCAGCAGTGCGAACAGCGCAACCACCGCCCCGATCACGACGCGCGGCAGCGGCGCGGGCGCCTGATCGCGAAGGCGCGCCAGATCGGGCGCAAAGGCGCGATCCTGCGCGCGCAGCTCAGTTATCCCCTCGAACATGATCGGCTTGCGCGTTAAGACAGCCGAATCTGGCCTTGCTGCACTTGAGCGGGCGTACGCAGCGTTTGATCGGCGCTGCCGAAGGTGGGGGCGTTGATCACTTCTTGCGCGGGCACCAGGCCGATGCCGGCGAAGGTGTTGGTGAGCCCGTACTGGTAGGCGAGATCGCCGCCCAGCGCCGCGCTGTCGCTACCGGCGCCTAAGTGGGCGGCGAGCAGCGCGTTGGTGAGCGCCCAGTTGTTGACTTGGCCGCCGGCATCGAAGGCGTTGACCAGCGTTTGGAAGTTGAACTGCTCGACTTTGTCATCGAGCAGCGGATCGCTCGAGAGCTGGTCGTAGCCTGGCATTGCTTCGACGATCACTTGCAGCTTGCTCACGCTACGATTGGTGCTGCTCAAGTACCAGTCCTTGAAGGTGAGCTGATCGGTGCCGCCGGTTTTGAGAATCAGATCGTTCGCTGACTTCGACAAGGTCAGATTGGCGTAGCGAATGCCCCCGCCGAGCGAGACGCTGTTGTCTTGTCCGCTGCTCGCGTTGATAAGGTCCTGACCGTCGCCCGCGTTGGCGACGATGATGTCAGCGCCGGTTCCGGTGGTGAGCGTGTCGTTGCCGCTGCCGCCGACGAACAGTTCGTTGCCGCTGTTGCCGGTGAGCGTATCGGTGCCTGCCCCGCCGTCGAGGAGATTTGCGCCACCCGAATCGGTCAGGCTGTCGTTGCCGCCTAGGCCTTGCAGAATATCGTTGCCCGCCGCACCGGCGAGCGTGTTGATCGCGCTGTTGCTGATCAGCAGGTTGTTCGAGGCATTACCGGTGGCGTTGATGGCGGCCGTGCCGGTCAAGATGGCGTTTTCCAGGTTGGTGGCCAGCGTGGTGGTGAACGCCACATTGACCGTGTCGCTGCCCTCGTTGGCGTTTTCGGTCACCCCATCGGTGCTGACGTCGAGGAAGTAAATATCGTCACCTAAGCCGCCCACCAGGGTATCGGTGCCCGCGCCGCCGTTGAGCGTGTCGTTGCCTGCCGCCCCGGTCAGCGTGTTGTTGGCGCTGTTGCCGATCAGCACGTTGTCGAGTGCATTGCCGGTGCCGTTGATGGCTGTGGTACCGGTCAGAGTCAAGTTCTCGACGTTGGCGCCTAAGGTGAGTGTCACCGAAGATTGAATCGTGTCGATGCCTTCGTTGGCGTTTTCCGTCACTACATCGGTCGCTACGTCAACGGTATAGGTGTCGTTGTCGGTTCCTCCGATCATCGTGTCCGACCCCGTACCGCCGTTCAGGGTGTCGTTGCCCGCACCGCCAGTCAGCGTGTTGGAGGCGCTGTTGCCGGTGAGCACGTTGTCCGACGCGTTGCCGGTGGCGTTGATCGCCGTAGTACCGGTGAGCGTGAGGTTCTCGACCTCGGCACTCAAGGTATAGGTCACCGAGCTGCTCACGCTATCGGTGCCTTCATTCGCGAGCTCGACGATGACATCGCTAGCGCTGTCGACGGTGTAGCTGTCGTTGCCGGCTCCGCCGCTCATGGTGTCGTTACCGGTTCCCCCGTTCAACATATTGTTCGCGCTATTGCCAACCAGCACGTTGTTGAGCGTGTTACCGGTTCCCGTCGTTGCCGTGCCGGTCAAGGTGAGATTTTCCAGGTTGTTGCCGAGCGTGTAATTGATCGACGATTGAACGGTATCGGTTCCTTCCGACGCGTTCTCGGTCACCACGTCGGTGGAAACATCGACCACATAGGTATCGTTACCTTGACCCCCGACCATGGTGTCGGTACCGGCCGCACCGTTGAGCGTGTCGTCGCCAGCTCCCCCGGTGAGGGTGTTGTTCGCGCTGTTGCCCGTCAACACATTCGCCAGCGCGTTGCCGGTGGCATTGATGAGGCTCGATCCGGTTAGCGTGAGGTTCTCGAGGTTGTTGCCCAGCGTATGGGTGATGGAACTTTGAACGGTGTCCGTTCCCTCGTTAGCCAACTCGGTGAGCGTGTCGGACGTGTTGTCGACCACGTAGGTGTCGTCGCCCAGTCCGCCGCTCATTGCATCGGCGCCGCTGCCGCCGTTCAAGGTGTCGTTGCCCGCTGCGCCGGTGAGCGTGTTGTTGGCGCTATTGCCGGTCAACACGTTGTCGAGGCTGTTGCCCGTTCCCGCAATCGCGGAGGTGCCGGTAAGCGTGAGGTTCTCGACGTTCGCCGCGAGCGTCACGCTGATGCTGCTTTGGACGAGATCGACGCCTTCGTTCGCGTTCTCCACGATGCTATCGCCGGCGTGATCGACCACATAAGTGTCATTGCCGGCAGCGCCGATCATGACATCGGCGCCGGTTCCTCCACTGAGCACGTTCGCTCCCGCATTGCCAAGCAGCGTGTTGTTCAAGGTATTGCCCGTGGCGTTGATCGCCGCGCTGCCGAGCAGCTCGATGTTCTCCACGTTATTGGGCAAGGTGCGCGTCACCGACGTGCGAAGGGTGTCCGTGCCTTCGTTGGCGAGTTCGGTGACGATGTCGGCCGTGCTGTCGACGATATAAACATCGTTGCCCAGGCTGCCTTCCATCGTGTCATTACCCGCGCCCCCGTCGATCAGGTCGTCCCCGTCATCGGCGAAGATCGCATCGTTGCCGCCCAGCCCATAAAAGCGCTCGCTATCGGCTCCGCCGAACAGCGTATCGTCACCTTCGGTGCCGCGGATCTCGAGCCCCATCTGATACAGGGTGGCGTGGGTCCAGAGCGTGCCGTCGGCGAAGCGCAACTGTTCGATCGTTCGCGGATCGCTTACACCGGTCGCACCGTTGAAGTAGAAGTTGCGGATGGTGAGCGTGTCGGAAGTGCCGGTAATCGTGAGGCGCAGATCGTCGCCGCTGCGCAGGGCGGAGATCTGTGCTGCCGTCACACCTGCACCAAGCTCGATCGTGTCGACATCACCCGCATCGTCATTCTCGAGGATCACATCATTGCCCGATCCGATGCCGAAGCGGTAAGTATCGCTGCCGGCATTGCCATGCAGCTCATCGTCGCCAACGCCGCCATCCAGAATGTCGGCGCCGGCGTTACCGAACAGAACGTCGTTCCCGCCGCCGCCTGACACGATGTCGTCGCCACCGCCGCCGGACACGTTGTCATCGCCACCCAGCCCATCGAGCGTGTCCGCCGCCTGGCCGCCGCCGATCGCATCGGCCGCGTTCGTCGCGCCGTTCGAATTGCCGTTTGCAAGCCGCGCATCGATGGCCGCTATGCTCCATTCGGTGCCATCGGAGAAGGTGATGCGGTCGATCGCCGGCAGGAACGGCCGGAACTGCGCCTCGACCAGCAACTGATCGCTGCTGCCGGCAAAGCCAAGCGTCAGATCGTCGATGCCCGCTGTGCCACCAGGCGCACGTGTCAGTTGAACCTGATTGGCGCTGGCGCCTTCGATTTGCAGGGTGTCGAAGCCGTCGGTATCGCGCGCGATGTCACTGCCCCATCCAGCGCCGAACAGGTAGACGTCCGTCCCGGCATTGCCGATCAGCACATCGTTGCCGCCGCGGCCGTCCAGCACGTTGAAGACCCCGTTGTTGCCCTGAATCGTGTTGTTGAGCGCGTTGCCGATTGCTGTACCGTCACCCGTGAGGGTGAGGTTTTCGACGTTATCGGGCAAGGTGAAATCGCCCGTGCTGATCACCTGGTCGTTGCCCTCGCCGGCTGCTTCAATCACTATGTCGGCGAGATCCGAGCCGACGTTGCGCACCCGGTAGATGTCATCGCCCGCGCCGCCGATGAGCGTGTCCAAGCCGGTAGAGCCATCCAGGTCGTCAACACCGCCTAGACCCACCAAGGTGTTGTCCTTCTCGTTGCCCTTGATGACGTTGTCGAGTGCGTTCCCCGTTCCCACTGCCGCAGCACTTAAGGGGACCAAGTCGAGATTCTCGATGTTGTCGGCAAGCGTCCAGTTGATCGAACTCACGACCTTATCGCCACCGAAATGGGCGAGAATGAATTTCTCGAGCGTGACATCGCCGAGGTTATCCACGTAATAGGTGTCGGCTTTGTTCGAGCGGCCAATCATCGTGTCGGCGCCCAACCCGCCGTCGAAGGTGGTTCCCCCGCTCCCGCTCGGTGCCGCGCTGGCATCGAGCACGTTATCGAGGCCGTTCCCCGTGAGCGCGACCCCGGACAAGGGGCCAAGCGATCCCGAGATCTTTAGGTTCTCGACGTCAGCCGGCAGCGCGAAGTTCATGTTTTCGACCAGAACGGTGTCGTTGCCGCCACCGACCGCCTCGACGATGTTGATCGCGAAGCTCTCGGAGCGCAGGTCGTAGGTGTCATCGCCCGCGCCGCCGGTCAACGTGTCCTGGCCGCCCCCTCCGCGCAGCACGTTGTCGCCGGCATTGCCGATGATGGCGTTGTTCAGTGCGTTGCCGGTGCCATCGACATCCAGCGTGCCGGTCAAGGTGAGGTTTTCCACGTTGGCGGGCAATGTGTAGCTCACCCAGCTTTGCACCGTGTCGGTTCCCGCGTTGGCCGCCTCCGTGATGGTGTCGAGCACGTGGTCGACGTTGAAGGTGTCATTGCCCGCGGTGCCAGTCATCGCGTTTTGCGTGCCCGCGATGACCCGCGCCGCGATCGCCGCCGCATCCCAGATCGTGCCGTCGTTAAAGACGATGCGCTCGATCGGCTTGTCCGTGGACGTGAAGTATTGCGTTACCCAGGCCTGCGCGCGGTCGGCGTTGATGGTGGCGACCAAATCATCGCCGTGGCGGTAAAGCGTGACGTCGGTGGTGAGCACGCCGGGCTTGAATTGCAAGGTGTCGCTGCCACCGCCTGTGCCGGACTCGCTGATGACATCGTGCCCATAGCCGCGATCGAACACGTAGGTATCGTTGCCGGCGTAGCCGTGCAGCGTGTCGCGTCCCGTGCCCCCATCCAAGGTGTCGGCACCAGCGGCTTCCGTGGGCGGCAGGTACTGCTCGCCGTAGAGCGTGTCGTTGCCCGCGCCGCCTTGGAGGAGGTCATTGCCGGCGTTGCCGTAGAGCACATCGTCGTCGTTGCCCCCGTTCAGCGTGTCATCGCCGCTATTGCCGTAGAGCGTGTCTTTGCCATCGTTGCCCGACAGCGTGTCATTGCCTTGCAGGCCCAAGATCGTGTCGTCGCCGGCCAAGCCGTCGATCGTGTCGGCGAGATCGAAGCCGATGAGCGAGTTGTTTGCGCTCGTTGCCGTAATGTATGGCGCCTTGAGGTCGGCGAGCGTCCACACCACCGACGACGCGTCGGTGAAGCGAATCTCATCGACGGCCGCGCCATCGCCGCTGAGGAAGTAATTGGGCAGGACGAGCTTCTGTCCGTTACTCGGCAAGTAGAGCCACAGATCTTGATAGTCGGTATTGGCGCGCAGCGCCTGCACCATGCTGGTCAAGATGCCCGCGCCGAACAGAATTTTGTCGGTGGTAGTGGGTGAGGCATCGGCGTTGAAGAGGTTGTCGCTGCCATCGCCCAAGTTGTAGAGGTAGGTGTCGTTGCCCGCTCCGCCGCTTAGCGTTTGGTCGTTGCCCAAGCCCCCTTTGATGACATCGTCGCCATCGCCACCGTAGACGATGTCGATGCCCGCGCCGCCATCGAGCGTGTCGTTGCCGCCTTGGCCGTCGAGGATGTCATTGCCATCGGCCCCGCTGATCACATCGGCGCTCGCGTAGCCGGTCAACACATCATCGCCCGCAGTGGGCGCAAGCACCATTTGCTTGAGCGTGTTGACCTCCCACAGCGTGCCATCGGCAAAGCGCACCTCCTCGACGACACTGCCGCCCACCGCATCGTTGATGAAATAGTCGGCCACGCCGAACAGATCGCCGGTGTCGGGGATCGAGAAGGTCAGGTTGGTGTTGTTGCGCCTCACTTGCACTGCACTGGGCAGCACGTCGGCGGCGAAGAGAATGCGATCGATGGCGTTGCTGCCATCGTCGGTTTCGTAAATGGTCTTCGCGCCGGAGCCGCGCGCCAAGAGGTAGGTGTCGCCGCCGTAGCCGCCGTTGAGCGTGTCGGTACCGGGGCCACCGTCGAGAAGATCCGCGCCATTGCCGCCGTTCAGCGTATCGTTGCCCACATTGCCGTAGAGCCGATCATCGCCGCCCAAGCCGCTGAGGGTGTCATTGCCGGCCAGCCCATCGATGACGTCGTTGCCGGCAGTGCCGTTGAGCACATCGTTGCCCGAAGTGGCGGTCGAGAGTTTTTGCGCGATGGTGGCCCCAGTCCACAGCGTGCCATCGCTGAAGCGAAACTCTTCGACGACCGCGCTCGCCGTGGCGAAGTAGCCCGCGATGGTGAGCGTATCGGTGGTACCAGCGATGGTGAGAATGAGATCGTTGGGCGTGCGGCTCACCAGCACCTCGGCAGGCAGCACATCGGCGGCGAAGCGCACGTTATCGAGGGCAAAGCTGCCGTCGTCGGCCTCTTGAATGGTGTCTTGGCCGTAGCCGCGGCCGAATATGTAAGTGTCTGCACCGAACCCGCCGTCGAGCACATCGTTGCCGGCCAGCCCGTCGAGGCTGTCGGCCCCTGCGCCAGCGTGGATCTGATCGGCGCTGTTGCCCGTGACGAAATTCTCCGCGCCGGCGGTGCCGGTGAGCGTGAGGCTCGCGGCTTGGACTTGTTGCATGAGGTCGTGCTGGGTGAGCAGTGCGCCGCCGCCGATGGCGTACTGCGCGACCGCTCCGGCGAAGCCGCCCTTGATCGAGACTTGCGCGCCACCGCTGTCGGCCAACGCAAGGTACGAGTTGCCCGAAGTATCGAAGGTTTGGCTCACGGTCAGCGTCGAGAGCGCGCCATCGAAGTCGAGTTGAACGCTGTTGATGCCCTGCAGGTCGCCGATGACATCGCCTTCGCCCAAATTGACGATGAGCGTATCGTTGCCGGCACCCCCGTCGAGCAGGTCGGCGCCGGTGCCGCCGTCGAGCACATCGTCGCCGTCGCCACCGACCAGCGCGTCGTTGTCATCGCCACCGGACAACTGATCGTTGCCGTCCTCGCCGAACAGCACATCATCGCCGGCGCCGCCGTCGAGCGTGTCGTTGCCCGCGTCGCCGTGCAGTTCGTCGACGTTTTCGCCACCAAACAGTGTGTCGTTGCCGCCGTAGCCTCTTAGATAGTCATCGCCAGCTTCACCGTCGAGATAGTCGTCGCCTTGCTTGGCGAGCGGCACGTCGTCGCCGTCGCCAAACAAATCGTCATTGCCCTCACCGCCAAACAACTCATCGGCGCCGCCGCCGCCGAGCAGCGTGTCGTCATCGCCTTCGCCGTCGAGATAATCGTCGCCGTCGACGGTCAACCCCAGGGTGTCGCCTTGCAAGCGGTCGTTTCCGGCGCCGCCAAACAGGCTGTCATTGCCGCCGCCACCGTCGAGCTGGTCGTTGCCCTCGCCGCCGTCGAGATAGTCATCGCCATGCAGCGACTCGGGTAAGTCACCCGGCGTGGCGAGCGCGTCTCCGGCCAAGATATCGTTGCCACCCGCGCCAAAGAGGGTGTCCGCACCCGCTTCGCCGAACACGACGTCGTCATCGGCACCGCCGTCGAGGCTGTCCGCGCCCGCACCGCCGAACAGCCAGTCGTTGCCCGCTCCCCCGTGAATCTCGTCATTACTTCCCAGCACATCGCTTTGGGTGATACTGCTTTGCGAGAAGGACACCACGTAGCGCGTGATCTGCCCCTCTTGTAGAATTTGGCGCGCCACCGACCAGTCGATCAGGGCGCCCTGAAGGCTCGCGTCGCCGTAGATATTGTCGTTGCCGCCCCCGCCAACGATGACATCGGCGTCCTCACCTCCGGTAATAAGGTCCTCGCCGGCATGGCCGACCAAGATGTCTTCACCGGCTCCGCCGTCGAGCCAGTCGCCCTTCAATCCGCTGGCCGCTTGCGATTCGCCCTGATTGAGGGCGCTGGCGAGATCGAGTTTATCGAGTGCATAGACTTCGTCGTCGCCCTCGTCGCCGCGCGCGATGTCCGCCCCTTGTCCGCCGGCGAGGATGTCTTTGCCGGCACCGCCTTCCAGAATGTCCGCGTCGGCTTCGCCGAACAGCTCGTCGTCGTCGCCTTCGCCGCGTAGATGGTCTTGTTCCGTTCCGCCATAGAGACGATCGAACCCGTCTGCGCCGAAGATGTCGTCGTTGCCGGCGCCCCCGCGCAGAATGTCGTCGCCGCCGCGTATTGCATTGATGGTGTCGTTGCCGCCGCCCGCATTGATCTCGTCGGCGCCGGCGCTGTCGAACAGCGTGTCCGCGCGGTTAGAGGCCGGCGTGGCATCGACGATGAGGTTGCCCAGCGCATCGGCCTGCGTTTGAACCCCGGGCGCTACCGGGTCGAAGTCGTGCGGCTGCAGGTCGCCGTTGAGCGTGAGGGTGATCGGCGCGTAGTCGTGCGCGGCGCGTGCATCGCGCAGGTTGATGCCGAAGTCGCCTTCTTGGAAGTCTTCGCCGAGCTCAATGGTGCTGCCGTCTGCCGTGTGCAGGGTCCAGGGGGAATTGTGTGTGAGCGTGACTTGGCCATTGGTCGCCTGCCAAATATTCGCCGCGACTTGCCTGAAGCTAGCTGGTGTAAAGCTGACTAGGTAAGCTGGATCAACACTTTCTAGGACGATTCGCCCTGTTTTATCTGAGTCCACGATTTGGTCATTACCATCTCCTACCGCCCAGATATAAGTATCAATCCCCTGACCGCCGGCTAACTTGTCGTCGCCCTTGCCCCCGTAAAGCCAGTCATTCCCAGTCCAACCTCGCAATTGATCGGCTCTGTCGGTACCAGAGAGGTGGTAATCGAAATCCAACCTATTCCCCAGAGCTGGAAAGTGCCCCTCTTCAGTGCCAAACGGTAACGTGGTCTGCACGTCTATCCCGACCGCGTAAAGAACGGATGTTATTGCAGAGTTACTGTTTTGGAGCAATGTATCGTAGTCTAAGGTTGCACCACGTATTCCAAGACTCTGTTGATACATCACATACCATACGTCTTGGGCGCTCCTTCCTCCCAGATCTAGCTCCCTACTACCCCGCATCTCTGCCGTTTCACCGTTACGCGCATCCTTGGACTCCGAAAGCAATACGTTAGACTGAGTCTCTATATGGCCGAATGGGGGCAGAATGCGGCTAGGCCCACCTCTAATCACCCATTCAACTCCCGAATCATCGACAAGTACTAGATATAGGTGCCGAATCCCTTGCCCACCGACTGGTTTCGACTCAATCAAGATTTTGGCCACGCATGCCTCCCGTTGTTGTGTAACTTTCTACGCGTTTATAGAAGCGCTAAAGATACGCACCGGTGATAACCATAAGCCCAACGAATAGCAGATAAAGCTGCGCAATAACATTCACAAACTGCAGCGCATGCACCTTCGAGTCGCCCTTGAAAAAAACCAAGGATGCAATGATTAATGCGAATGGTATGAACCAGCATAAGATGAAAGGAACTTTCCACGAAACACTACCATGGCCGCTTCCTCCTATTATCATCGCAAGCAGAAAAAGGAGCGCTCCCGCCACACCGTGGGCTGAGACAAACATTCGTCTTGCTCGAGAGTACGACGTCGAGCTAGCCCCAAAGTAGAAAACGCTGACTAGCACCGCAACCAGTACCGCAATGAATTCGATCATGTGAACCTTCTCATATGCACCGAAATGCCCCTCAATTTTGTCCTGGAATACGAAAGTGGAATACGAAAGGGGCCAGGCTCGAATCTCCTCATAGCGCCAACTCCCCTTGTCCCCGCAGCGCGCCTTCCCCTTCGTCGCGTTGCGTTCGCGGTCGCCCGCGTGGTCTCGCCTCGCGTCGCTCCCCGACGATGCGGGCGGTCTTTGCGTAGAAACGCGCGTTGCCGAGCGGCTGGTTCTGCTTGAGCGCCAGGCGCAAATCGGCCACGGCCTCGTCCTCTAGGGCATGACGAAACAGTGCGCGGTAGGCGCTGCGCCGTGCTGAATCGGTGCTGCCCAGCGCGCTGTAGACGGTGTGCGCGGTCAGCAGCGCGAAGCGCTCGCCTAATGCGTTGCTGCGGTAGCTCGTCCAGCGGTAGTGCGCAGGGTCCTCGACCATGGCTGCGCGCACGGGGTTGAGCTCGATAGCGCGCATGCAACTTAGCAAGTAGGTCTCGGGTTGGATGAGCGAAGACTTGTAGCGGCTGTCCCACAGCGTGCCGCTGCGCCGATAGGTCTTGTTGATGTAGGGCACGTAGCGACGGCCGAGACAGATGACAAGCTTCGGGACGCGCTGTGCGTATTTCGGCGTGATGAGCAAGTGAACGTGATGGGTCATGAGCGCATAGGCATGCAGCGCGCTGTGGCTTTGGCTCAGCGCTTCGGCGAGCCAAAGCAGATAAGCGAAGTAGTCTTCTGCGCCGAAGAAGCATGGCGCATGGTTGTGACCCCGCTGCACGATGTGCAGCGGCACGCCGTCTAAATGAACGCGGGGTCGACGCGGCATGGATTTAGTGTTTTCTCCGAATCAATTGGTTAGAAATAGATCGAGCCTGGCCCCTTTTTCTCCGGTTATCCTTCTATTCGGGTTTGGCAATGCCGCTCGGACCGGCGCCTCACCCCAGATACCCCAATGAAATCCGCCCATCGTTCCCACCTCGCACATGCCGCGATGTGTCTCGTACCGTCCCACTAGATCGGGGGCTGATCGTCCGCTGTTCATCAACTGCTTGCCCCTTGCTGTGCTGCCTTGCCAGACGAAGCAGATGAAATCCGATAGGTCGCATCCGGTGTGACAGCGCCGGGCAAGGCATGCGCGATCATCACAATGGTCACGTGTCCTCTTAGGCTCTGAATCGTGCGCGCAATGCCTTCCGCGCTCTCCGCGTCCAAATGACTCGTGGCCTCATCGAAGAGCAGCACCTTCGGCCGCTTGAGCAAGGCTCTGGCAATCGCAATGCGCTGCTTCTGTCCGCCCGACAATCCCGCGCCGTGCTCGCCGATCGGGCTTTGATAGCCCTGGGGGAGCGCCTGAATGGTGTCGTGAATGCCCGCCGCTTTGCAGGCATGGATGACATCATCCAAATCGGCCTGGGCGTTGCCGAGCACAAGGTTGTCGTAGATCGTGCCGGAGAAGAGCACGGTGTCTTGCGGCACCACGCCAAAGGCGCTGCGCAGTTCATTGGCCGACAGATAGCGG